>Ga0070738_10004973_pt1 | contig 15255 bp, 15 predicted proteins | sample Coa_R2_2_FD_66446 | JGI IMG/M metagenome (GOLD analysis project Ga0070738, IMG submission 66446) | Surface soil microbial communities from Centralia Pennsylvania, which are recovering from an underground coalmine fire - Coalmine... | ecosystem: Environmental > Terrestrial > Soil > Unclassified ...
CCAACGGCTGCACCTGCACCCTCGCGATTACGGCTTTGAGGGCAAGAATGTGGCCCTGGACTCAGTACCGCAATTAATTGAGGCGATGAAGACCGTACTGCATGGACAACCATCTGAACTCATGCAGGCGACGCTGTGGAGTGGCGGATTTTATTTGTGGCGCTGTGGCCGTTGCCCGTCGATCGCCGCTGGCATCCAGGAAGCCCGACGCTTGCTTACTGAAGGACATGTGCTGCAAACGCTGCGATCGATCCAGCACATTGCCACACCATTCCAACTGGCGCATTCACAGACCTAACGCCGAATATTGAACGACTGCAAACCCTCCGGTGCTTCGTAAGAGGCTTTGACCTGCTCCACGATCGCATCAGGCGGCCCCTCGTGACACCAGCGAATCATTGCCTCGATCGCCGCCTCCGCACCTTCAAACACCGCTTCAACTTGCCCATCGGGCAGATTTCGCACCCAGCCCTTCAATTCCAGGTGATTGGCGATCTTGGCAGCCGAAACGCGATAGGCCACCCCCTGAACCCGTCCCGAAATCCAGACGTGTGCACGAATTACTTCCATGGTGAATGAGAGAGAATGAGTGATAGAAGGTTATCCCTCACCAATACACTGTAACGTGTCAGGCATTGACAGCGAGATCCCCCATGACCCGTCCAACCAATCCTATCGCCCTCGTCGCCGCTAACGCCCCCCTCAGAACGAAAGTCTCAAACTACCCCGAACCCTTCGCGTCCCAAATGGCAGGTCGGCAAAAGCAACCGTTGGGCGACTTATTTGGTCTGACCAATTTTGGGGTAAATTTAACGCGGCTGTCGCCGGGGGGTGTATCAGCACTGCGTCACGCGCACACGAAGCAAGACGAATTCATCTACATCTTGCAGGGACACCCAACGCTGCACACCGACGAAGGACGAACGCCGCTCTCACCCGGTATGTGTGCTGGGTTCAAGGCTGGCCTCGGCAATGGTCATCGATTAATCAACGAGACGGAGTCAGACGTAATCTACCTTGAAGTCGGCGATCGAACGCCTGGGGATGAAGGGAGTTATCCGGACGATGACCTCAAAGCCACGATGGTCGATGGGCAGTGGATCTTTGTACACAAAGACGGTTCGCCCTATTAATCGAGTACTGTTGAGCGGTCAAACCGAGTCTTCATACTGAATCTAACGGTCGCGCGCTGGGGGCCGTGAGCATGAGCGGTTCAGTTTCACAGCCGGGGATTTGAACCCAGTCCCACCGCTCAACGTTGCAAAATCAGCTGGACGATCGCGCTGCCAGACAAGCAATCATGGCAGAATTGTGGCAATGCTTTGCAGTATGAGCCGTTGCGATTGGGATCGATCGCTACCATCCCTGCCAGCGCGATCGCACACGATGCTGTTGCCCATGTCTAACCTGCCACCCCTGACCACGGAAACCATTTGGGACATTCTCAACGAGACACTGGACGATGCCACGGTAAACCAGTTGGTGTGGCATTATTTGGGCTATCGTCATGATTCAGCCAGCGATCGCTGGGACACGACCGCCGTTGCCCCTGAGTGGAAAGAGGCCTATCCCGAACCACCAGATTTCATCGCCAACCGTCCACCCACGGTCAAGCTAACGCGATCAATTCCACCGGAGTACAAGCAGCTCTTGAAATCAGAACTGGGGTTTCAGGGATATAAGGTGGACGAATTAGTGCCACGGAAGACGAGACGTGCCACGATCGCCAACTGGCTTCTCAGCTACATGCACCAGGTTGATCTGGACGTGTAAATTTACCATCGCCCGATATGGCCGAAAATCCTTACTCCTGGCTAGAAGATGCCCTCACCACGATCCATCGGGCAGACTGGTATCGCTCCGTCCAAACGATTCAGGGACGATCTGGCCCGGTTGTAACGCTAGAGGGACAGGACGTAATCAATTTTGCCAGCAACGACTACCTGGGTCTGGCGGGAGACGATCGCCTGATCCAGGCCGCGATCGCCGCCACGCAGACCAACGGCACAGGCAGCACCGGATCGCGGTTAGTCAGTGGCCATCGCGACCTGCACCGTGAGCTTGAGCAGGCGATCGCCGCCCTTAAACAAACCGAAGATGCTCTGGTGTTTAGCTCTGGCTACCTGGCCAATTTGGGAACAGTGAGCGCCCTCGTTGGCAAACGCGATTTGATTTTGGCCGACCAGTACAATCACTCCAGCCTGAAAAACGGCGCAATCCTCAGTGGGGCGACCGTATTGGAGTATCGTCATGCTGACATGCATCAGCTCCAGCAACATTTAGCCACGCAGCGCGATCACGTTCGCCGCTGCTTAATTCTCACGGACAGCGTCTTCAGCATGGATGGAGATCTCTGCCCCCTCCCCGAACTGCTGCATCTTGCCGACACGTACCGTTGCATGCTGCTGGTAGACGAAGCCCATGCTACAGGCGTACTGGGCAAAACGGGTGCGGGCGCGGTTGAGCATTTTGGCTGTTCGGGTCAAGCGATCGTCCAGGTGGGCACGCTGAGCAAAGCACTGGGCAGCTTGGGAGGCTACGTCGCAGGCTCAGCCACGTTGATCGAGTTTCTGCGAAATCGGGCAGCAGGATGGATTTACACCACGGCGCTTTCACCCGCCGATACCGCTGCGGCTCTGGCCGCTGTGGCGATCGTGCAGCAGGAACCGGAGCGGCGCGCCCGCCTCTGGCAAAACGTCACCTATCTCAAAGACGCTCTGGCACATCAGATTGGTAGTAATGTCTCCACGATACGGCTGCTCCCCTCAGACTCTGCGATCGTGTGCCTGCAAGTCGATAGCCCTGGCACGGCACTTCAGTTGGGGCACTCACTGCGCCAGGCAGGTATCTTCGCACCCGCGATTCGTCCCCCTACCGTTCCGACCAGTCGCCTCCGGCTCAGCCTCATGGCAACCCACCACCCAACTCACATTCAGCAGTTCATCACCACCTTGAGTACACTCTGTCCGCGGTCAGAACGGTGAATGGAAAAGTCCACTAGAATTTTGGAAGACCTTTGCTAATTTTTGTAAAGGCTACGATCGCCTTCACAGGCTGACAGCCGCCGGGGTGAATGCTTTCGGATCACCTGCGGCCGCCGTTATCAACTGCTGCTAACCCCGCATATCTAAACTGATGAGTAATTCTATTGCTGACCTGCGCCACAATTACACGCTGCAACAGCTTCATGAGTCAGACGTTGATCCTGATCCGATCCGGCAATTTCAGCGCTGGCTTGACGAGGCGATCGCGGCTCAACTGCCCGAACCCAACGCCATGACCCTCGCGACCGCCACAAGCACTGGCATCCCCTCCGCCAGAATTGTGCTGCTGAAAGGACTGGATGCGCGTGGCTTTGTCTTCTACACCAACTACGAGAGCCGCAAAGGGCGAGAGCTGGATGCAAATCCCCAGGCGGGACTGGTTTTCCTCTGGACAGTGCTCGAACGTCAGGTACGTGTTGAAGGACGGGTAGAAAAAGTTGCCGCCGCTGAAACCGATGCCTACTTCTACAGCAGACCAGTAGAGAGCCGCCTAGGTGCGTGGACGTCCGACCAGAGCCGCGTCATTCCCAATCGAGAGGTCTTAGAACAGCGCTTTGTTGCATTAAAGTCAACCTATGAAAACCAGGACATTCCCCGTCCGCCGCATTGGGGAGGCTACCGCGTGATTCCTCACCAGATTGAGTTCTGGCAGGGACGACCCAGCCGCCTGCACGATCGCCTGCGTTATCGTTTAGACAACAGCCACTGGTTGATTGAGCGCTTAGCACCGTAGCGTTAGGCCAATCAAGGATTCAGATTACCCACCGCCCGGTGTTGTGCCTGCCAACCCTGGCGCGGTGCCAGCAAGACCTGGCGGAGCGCTGCCGCTTTGCCCTGGCGTTGTACCCGCTAGCCCTGGTGCGGTGCCAGCGAGTCCAGGAGGAAGATTGCGGTTTTGACCTGGTGTTGTACCAGCTAATCCCGGCGCGGTTCCATTTAATCCTGGTGCGCCTGCACCGGATGGGCCATTGCCCCTGTCCACACCAGCGGCTGCGCCTGGAGGCAATACATCGGTCGGAATCGGGTTCTTCGTCGCGGCGAGGTCTGTCCCCGGTAGCGTCGGTAGGGCGATCGTCGGTGGAATTGCCGTTGGCACAGTAGCTGACGGCGGCTCTAATAATTTAGTGGCCAGGGGCGCAGCGACTTCGCGCGATAAGCTCGATTCCTGAGATGCTGTTGTCGATCGTGAATCATCTGGGTTGCGGATTGCATCACGCAAAGTCGCCGTGGCTGCAGCACGCGGTGCCGTGGACACGTTCTGGATACTTTCAGCGGGAGCATTGTTGGCCGCATTTAGACTGGTCTGCGCTTTAACCGCAGCGGCGGTCTCAGTTCGCACAGCGGCGATCGCCGGATCAGCACCCAGCTGCGATTGGGGCGACAGCGGATGCTGCAGTTCTAAGCCCTTGACCAGATCGCTCGTTTCGTAAAACGTGTTCAAATCGAATTGGTAGACTCGCTCAATGCGGTCTTTGACAACCACAGCCAGTTGGCCCGCCCGCAGCGGTTGGTTCTGCGAACGATCGCGATTAGACACTTCAATGCCACTTTCAGTCAGTGCCCCAATCAGAGTGACGTCTGTATCGGGAAGATAGCGGACAAACAGCGCCGAACCACGAATCCCTGTGGCGGCGTTCGGTGTTTGAATGCGCGTTTGACCACGACCGGGCGGCACCAGCAGAAGCAACGTTCCGTTCGAGAGCTGAAACGTCCGGGTGTTGGGCAAAAAGCGGAACAGTGCTTGGCCGCCAACTCGCGCCAACGAGCCGTCATTGAAGCGTAATTCAGCCAACGCTGCCCGGGCTGTAGCCAACGCATCCCCCGGGGTCATCGTATCCCGCACTCTGGCGGGTCGTGGCGATTGATTTTGCAGAATCAGCTTGACCGCATTTCGGAGCGATTCGATCACCGCTCGATTCAGCGGGGTTTCGGCACGGACGGCTGGGGGTGCCAATCCATTGCCGCTCAAAATCACGAGTGCGCCAAACAGCGCCAACTGGCGAACGATTAATCGTGGAACCATAAACCCTCCATCCTGCGGCAATGAAGTCCAAAACCGATGTGTGGACTGCGATCGCATTCAGTTGACTGCCAGAGTAGCAATGACCAGCCTGTTGATCGACAACGCAATCGCCGCTCGGCCGTCAAAACCACTGACCAAATTCAAAACATCCAATCACAACCAGTCGATTCAGGGAACAGCAGTTACCGTCTGATCAATCCAGAATCACCCTTTTCCAAATGGCTTTTAGGCCCTGATACTGGTTAGCAAGGGTTGGCCGTACACCTTAGATTGGGAACACATGCACCGACCGCAAGTTTTAGTGCAACTTTTTTGGTTCAACTCTTTTGATTCATCGACTCAATTCGCGTTGTGTCAGTAGCCGCACCCGCAATCGCGCATCCAAACACGCCGATGACTCACCCTTTGATTAGCCTTACGACTGATCATATCGCAGCGATCGATGGACGACGGGCGATCGCGGCAGAGTCTTATTCATAACCTCACATTCGGTCGGCCGTCGAATTACCTGCCGCGCAACGCTTAATCCAGCACGCTTCGATCAGGAATTTGGCACCTCTGGGAGCGCAATGAGCGCAAGGTCGATCCGTTGAGCGCTCGGCTGATTCACAACGGCTTTCACCCCCGGGCCAAAAAAGCTGGCAATCTTCTCCTGCTTCTCCTGCCAGACCGTCAACGGTATGAGCGGCGACTCAAATTGGAGTACGAGCGTGTAGGCACCGTCTGTGTCCAATTCCTGAACACCCACTAAAACAGGACGCTCTTCATCGGTTGGGCTTAACCCCAGATGGCTGAGAGAACTGTCAAGGTGTGCTCGCTGCCCGTAGCGATAGCGCGTCACGTCCTGACGGATCTGATTTTGCGTCGCCGTTGCTTGTTGCGATCGCAACGTCAAAACCCCAGCGGGCGTTGGCTCAGTCAACGGCACGGGTTTTAATTCAGCGGCTTTTAGCGCCAGTCCACCCAACAAGAGGGGAATGCCGTAAAAAAATCCGACCAGGTTTAGCGTTGCATTGCCAACAAAATAAGCTCCAAACCCAACAACAGTAAGGATGCTACCGACAGAAAGGCCCAATGTGCCCAGAGAAAATTGACGTAACATAGAGAAAATTGCCAAAATTCGTGCGGTTCAGTGTCAATTCATTATCTCTGCTCTGCAAGCGCGATCGACCGATTGACTGGGCAAATGTGTCTTAACTTGGATAAGCAAGGTACGATCGCAGCAATCAATTCGTGTCATAAAAGTAGCAGGCTTAGTGGCGCATGATGGCTTATTTATGATGTTTTCCTCATTTGGGCGTTCCCATGATCAAGGATGAAAACCAGCAAACAGCCGAAAAAGGCTCGTTAATGGATCAGCTCAATTCGCTGAAACGCGAAGATGAAATGCTTTACAACATTCTGGCCGTAGACATCTGGGCACTGGCCAAGACAATGGATGAGTTTCAGCCCGGCTTTTGGGCCGCATTTATGAAAAACCGCGATCGTGCGCTCAAGCGATTCATTGATGAAGTGATCAAGAGCAAACCCGTTGATGTCAAACGCCCGCCGTTTCTACGCTAACCGCGAAAGTCTGGGAATCGGGCAATGTGGCCGACGGTTCCCACCGCTGATCGGGCAATCGGTTCTACAATAAATACGGCATCTTCACTCGCGTACTTATTGGCAGAGATATCACCCATGATTGACCCAGATACCCTTCGAGAACGCATCGCTCTGATTAAAACTAAGCGGGAAGCACTGGTGCGATTACTGGAACAGCCAGACCTGGGCACTTTGAGAATTGATGTTGATCAGGCGATCGAAGAGATTGATGATTTGCTGGACGAATTTGGTCAGACCTTTCCGGAGTCGCAGCCCAGTTAAATTGTCATCATCGCCGCACAGCGTTGGTCGATGGCGGCAGACGTCAATTTACCGATTTAGTCAACTGGCAGATCCCACTCGCCAGTTACTCGCCAACCGCTATTCACAGAACAGCGCTAATGTTTGGTTCTACTGTAGTTTTTAGTACCAGACTTCAGTCAATCAAACGTAGACTCGTTTGATTGATTTAGACTCCGGTTAGCTCGGTTTCACTCGCTGGCTGAGCTGTCTGACCACACGAATAAGATCCAGAGTAGACGTATCTTTTTTACAGAAAGCGTCTACTTTTGCTGTCTGAATCATGACCTCAGTCTGGGGATCATCAAGCGACGAATAGGCCAGAATTTGGGTGCTGGGGTAGGTACTTTTAATGTGGGTCGAAGCGCTGAGGCCGTCCATGACGGGCATTTGCAGATCCAAAACAACAACATCTGGATGGTGTTGACCAACCAGATCGATTGCTTCCTGTCCATTGGTCGCTAAACCCACCAGCTCCATGTCGAGCTGACTTCGGAGCGCTAAACTCAAGCTGAGTCGAGTGAGTTCGTGATCATCAACGATGAGGACACGAATTTTAGATTGTTCACGGCTCAACATCTAACCCTACTCGATTACTAAACGGTGCATCACTAAATTTAATGTAGTATTAGCAACCGCTCCATCGCCTCTACCATCCGAGTTAACCCGAATCTTTAATATCAGCATGCAACGCCGTACATCAAAATGCAATGCTGCGCGTCAGCGAATCCAATCTTTGAGCAAGGCTTGTCGTCGTGGATGGCGTAGTTTACGCATCGCCTTTGCTTGAATTTGGCGCACGCGTTCCCGCGAGAGATGGTAGAGTTCACCAATTTCAGTCAGCGTATAGTGCTGTCCGTCGGTTAAACCAAACCGCAGTTTAATGATGTCTCGTTCGCGATCGCTGAGGTGATCCAGTACCGAATTGAGGCGATCGCACAACAGTTTGTGATCCAGACAATCATTGGGGGCAATATTGTCAGCGTCTTCAATGAGCTGCATCAGCTCTGTATCTTCTTCACGGCCAACCCAGGCGTGCAGCGATAAAGTGCCCTGACTCACGTCGAGCACCTGCTCTAGCTTGTCTTCATCAATCTCCAGGGCAGCCGCGAGTTCGGCTTTGGTGGGTTTGCGTCCAAGCGCTTGAGACAGCGTTTGACGGGCTTTGCGCACCTGATTGAGTTTTTCCACCATATGCACAGGAAGGCGCACAGTCCGAGACTGCGACGCGATCGCGCGGGTGATGCCCTGGCGAATCCACCAATAGGCGTAGGTCGAAAACTTGTAGCCACGCTCGTAGTCAAACTTTTCTGCGGCTCGCATCAGACCCATGGCCCCCTCCTGGATGAGATCCAGAAACGGCACGCCACGGTTAAGGTACTTTTTGGCAATGGAGACCACCAAGCGCAGGTTAGCACGCACTAACTTACGTTTTGCTTGCTCGCCACGCTCGCCCCCCTTCACAATTTCCCGTGCCAACTCGATTTCTTGTGCCTGAGTGAGCAATGGGTAACGCGCCATTTCACGCAAAAATAGCCCGACAGAGTCATCGGTAAGACCCAGCCGTTCCGCTTTGGTTGGTTTGTAGGAAGGCTTGTCTGGAGCCGGATCGCTCCCATCCAGGTCTTCAATTTCAGTTAGATCGATCGCGAAATCAAGTTCAGCAACCTCTGATTCGGCAGAATCAGATTCAGTGAGATCAGAAAACAATTTGGCAGTCATATACGCTCGAATAAAGCTCTCAAGAAAGACGTAAAATTGCCTCCAACTTTAACAAAGAATTCCGAAAATGCTCACTTTTTTTGAAAAAACTTTCTAAATTTTTGTGTTGTAGCGAAATCGGCCAACAACAGTCAGTCTTAATTCCTTAAATTTTTGTTCGTTTTGTTCCATACAATGTACAATCTTGGATTCTCTGCTAATCAATACCAGTCTCCAGCGATCAGCTTTTCTTATATTCCTAACGAGTGATCGAGTTATTAACGGTTCAGCGATCTAGCGTAGGCAAAAAATCAGCATATTGTTACTGGCGATGACTGCATGCTGTGCCGCTAAAATCCTCTGAGCCGAGATCATGCACGCCGTTCATTTCAGTTATCATTGCAATTCTTGCAGGACTTGAGAAAGATTGATCGCCTAATCCCCCTCATGGAAAATTCTGCATGTCACTTTTTTCATCGGGAAATTCTAACGCTTTGAACTATCGCCTTGCACTGTTAGTGAGCATGGGCATCGTTGCATTGATCGGATATGCCATCCGGTTTTCTCAAGGGCCAGCGCCGGAATGGTTTAATGATGCGATCGGGAGCATTGCTTACGAGATCTTCTGGATTTTACTGGGGGCGTTTTTGGTGCCCGACCACTCAATCCGATCGATCGCGGTAACTGTCTGCCTGCTGACCTGCATCCTGGAGTGCTTGCAGCTCTGGCAGCCACCGTTCCTACAGGCCGCACGCGCCACCTGGATTGGGCGGCTGGTCTTAGGCACAACCTTTAGTTGGTTCGATTTTCCACCTTATGTGATTGGCAGCTGGGCGGGCTGGTATTGGGCGCGAACGGCACAGAGATTAGGGACAACGAAGGTTAGCGATCGCTAATTCCCTTTAGACTATGAACGGTGGGCTTTAGAGCCAAAATCGAAGGTTCAAATGGCAAACTGGCAGGATGTTGGAACAGAGTTGATGTTGGAGCAGAGTTATGGATGTTAAAGCCGCTGTAGCCCTAGAAGCCGGTAAACCGTTACGGATTGAAACAGTTCAGCTTGAAGGACCGCGAGCGGGCGAAGTGCTGGTGGAAATCAAAGCCACAGGCGTTTGCCATACTGACGCGTATACACTATCCGGTAGTGACCCAGAGGGGCTTTTCCCGGCCATTTTAGGGCACGAGGGGGCAGGGGTAGTCGTTGATGTGGGCGCGGGCGTCACGTCCGTCAAACCCGGTGATCACGTGATTCCGCTCTATACGCCTGAGTGCCGCAACTGTGAGTATTGTCTGAGTCGCAAAACTAACCTCTGTCAGGCCATTCGCGCCACTCAGGGACGCGGCGTTATGCCCGATGGCACCAGTCGCTTCTCGATCGACGGTCAGCCACTCTACCACTACATGGGCACCTCCACGTTTGCAAACTACACCGTACTGCCCGAAATTGCAGTTGCCAAAATTCGCCAAGACGCTCCGTTTGAGAAAGTCTGCTACATCGGCTGTGGGGTCACGACGGGAGTGGGTGCTGTCATTAACACCGCCAAGGTAGAACCGGGTGCTAATGTCGTGGTCTTTGGTTTGGGCGGCATTGGGCTAAACGTCATCCAGGGAGCCCGGATGGTGGGCGCGAACATGATCGTGGGTGTAGACCTCAACCCCAAGAAAAAAGCATTGGCAGAAAAGCTCGGTATGACGCACTTCGTCAATCCCAGTGAGGTTGAGGGCGATCTGGTAGCCCACCTGGTCGAGCTGACGAAAGGAGGAGCCGACTATAGTTTTGAGTGCATTGGGAACGTCAACGTAATGCGCCAGGCGTTGGAATGTTGTCACAAAGGGTGGGGAGTGAGCGTCATTATTGGTGTGGCGGGGGCTGGTCAGGAGATCAGCACACGCCCCTTTCAACTGGTAACTGGACGCGTGTGGAAAGGCAGTGCCTTTGGTGGCGCGAGGGGACGCACCGATGTACCCCAAATTGTTGATTGGTATATGGACGGCAAGATCAATATTGATGACCTGATCACGAACGTGCTGCCGATCGAGCAAATCAACGACGCCTTTGACCTGATGCACAAAGGTGAGGCGATTCGTACAGTGGTCACCTTTTAGTACGTCATGAGCCGGCACCGCCACGCCACCCTTGCGATCAGGTAGAGGCTCGGTCCGGTCAATCCCAAGCACTCGATCGCTGTGGTCAGCCAGATGAGGCCACAGCCAATGACTTAAGCGCTGAACTGGGAGCCAACCAGATAGCTGATCCACATGCCCAGCCCCAGGCCAACCACAGAAACACCGCCCAGAATCAGAAAGGCATAGGTTCGGCCAAACCCACGCACGAGATCGTTGCGTGCCCCAGTGACCGCTTCCGGCAGCGTCACGGCAAAAATACCCGCGATCGCGCCAATCCCGGCAATCCCTAAAACGGCCGTCAAATCCATCGTTTTTGCCCACATCAGTGCAGCCGTCAAACTGATGACGCCAGCGATCGCCATGCTGGCAATACCCGGCACCGTCCAACCCAGAAACACAACCATCGCAAACGCGACCGCCAATTGTCCCGCCGGAATACCAAACATACTGCCAGCAAACGCACTTGCTAATCCACCAGCCAGACCGCTACTCAGCGTCCAGGTGACCATTGGATTGAGAATGAGCACCTTGGCAAAGGTCAGCGCCAAAGCCAAAGGAAGTACGATCGCCTGAGCCCAGGATGGTGTGGTTGCTAGAAAGAAGCCAACTAGCAGATACCACAGAAAGTTCAGCGCCAACCAATTCAAAGGCATCGTCGTACTTTTCATACTTCTAGCGTGGATTGCTACAGTTTCAAGACGGGTACAGATTCAATGATGCGTGTGATGAACACTCGGTTTGTAAGGGTCGATTGGCACCAGTTCCTTGCCACCAGTTTAGGGAACTCCAGAGTCAGGCTCAATCACTCTAAGCAGACAGCGAAAGACAGAGCGAACGGCCAGCATTTGTGTCTGAAGCGCCTTTTGAAGCGCCCAGCACTAGCGACGGCGAGCAGGAACTTCATTTCTAACGCCGCTCGGCTCAATTGAATGGCGTAAACGGGTGGGATGCAACCATTGAAGTAGTTTATTCAAGGGTAAGTAGTAGCACAGGCAGCCAGCCAGCGATCCATCCATCCCTAATTTAGACCCTATTCGATTGTCGCAGCCTGCAATTGCTGAACCAACAAGTTCATCTCTAAAAGTGTAAAGCTTTCAAGAAGATTAAGCCGTTTGGTTGAGGAAGAAAAAAAAGATGATGGAATGCCCTCGATGCCCATCCCCAGTATCCGCCGGTTCAATCGATCGGTTCAGTTGGAATTGGCTGTTACCGACAGCGCAGGCGTACAAACTTGATGGCTTTGAGCCGATTGAGCGTGACTTGCAAAATATTCCTGGAGCCAGTTACAGCCTTGTGTCAATAGTTCGTCAAGTTTAGCCAGATGCCAAAGCTGAACATTACCCGCTTCACTCACCGTGACCAATGACTTTCCATCGTGGCTAAAGCTCACCTTTTGGAGCGGCGTTTGCGTGTCAAACTGGGCCAGTTGCCGTCCAGCCAAGTCCCACAAGCGCGCCGTACCATCTTCACCAACGGTCGCCACTTGTTTGCCGTCAGGACTGAAGCCGATATCGTACACACTACCCCAGTGACCATTGAGCTGAGTGAGCTGTTTACCCGATCGATCCCACAAACGGGCTGTGCCGTCTTCACCTGCAGTAGCAATGGTTTTGCCATCAGGGCTGAAGGTGACCCTGAGAATCCAGCTCGAATGTCCCTTCAACTGCGCTAGCTGGTTGCCCGATCGATCCCACAGACGCGCAACACCATCTTCACCGGCCGTCGCGATCGTTGCACCATCGGGACTGAAGCCGGTGCTCACTAACCAGCGATGTCGCCCATGCAGTTCAGCAAGCTGGTGACCCGATCGATCCCACAGTTTCGCCGTGCCGGATGAGCCATCAGCACCCACCGTCATGATCTGGTTACCATCAGGACTGACGCTAACGCTCAGAATCCGGCCTTGAGCACTTTGCCACTGCGCGATCTGGTCGCCAGCGGTATCCCAAATCTGGATGCTGCCGTCTTCTGCCGCCGTCACCAATTGATTGGCCTGGGGGCTAAAGCTCATGCTTTTGGGAATATGCTGCAGATCTTGAAACTGAGCAAGCGGCTGACCCAGCAGATTCCAGATTTGAATAGCACCGTTTTCAGTGGCGATCGCCACGCGATTGCGATCGGCGCTAAAGCCAACACTGGTGACGGTGCCTGACTTGCCGCCAAATTCCCGCAGCTGACCCGACGATTGTTGTGATAAGTCCCAAAACCGCACAAACCCATCATCCCCTGATGTCACAACCATGTTGCCGTTTGGGCTAAAGCTAACGTTATTCACCGGCCCACGGTGGCGCTTGAGTACCGTGAGCAGTTGACCTGTCAGAGTCCACAGGCGAATCGTACCATCCGCACCAGCCGTAGCAATCCGCTGACCATCCGGGCTGAAATTTACCCCCAGCGCCCTGCCTTGATGCGTTTTCCACTGACGTGTCCCTTGAATCCGTCGCGGGTCAGATAAATCCCAAAGCTGAACAGCATCATCCGCACCAGCCGTCGCCAAGTATTGACCATCATGACTAAAATTCACGCTTAATACTCGGTTCTGATGGCCATTCAGTTGCGCCAGTTGCTGGCCTTGAAAGTTCCACAGGCGTGTTGTGCCATCCAGACCAGCGGTTGCCAGATAAGGCCCTTTAGGACTAAAGCTAACGCTAAAAATCCAGCCCTGGTGTCCATTAAGCTGTGTCAAGAGCTTCCCATTTAAGTGCCAAAGCCGGACAGTACCATCTTCCCCAGCGGTCGCCAGGAGTTTGCCATCAGGGCTAAACGTTACGCCTAACACACGACCTGTATGACCCTTAAATTGAGCTAACCGTTTACCACTCAAGTCCCAGAGGCGCGCTGTACCATCTTCCCCAGCGGTCGCCAGGAGTTTGCCATCAGGACTAAACGTAATGCCTAACACACGACCACTGTGACCGTTAAATTGCATGAGCTGCTGACCGTTGAGATCCCACAGCCGCGCCGTGCCATCTTCGCCAGCGGCCGCAATCAAGGCACCGTTGGGACTGAAGTTCACATCAGCAATCCACCCCTGACCCAGGCTAATTTGGTTGCGCTCGTGAATATTACTGAGAATGGTTTGGAGGGCAAGCAGGGGGCTGGTAATCGGATAGTCCGGCGAGGAATCACTGCGATGAGCGATCGCCGTCAATTCTCGTCCTGTTTTCATAGCCGCAATCAGAGCATCAATTTCACCAATCTGGTTGGCCTGAAACTGTTGCAGCGTATCCAGCGCACTCGATTCGAGGCTTTTGACTTTAAGGCTGATCGCCGTTGCTCCCAGCTTTGTTTGGGCACGTAGCGCCTGAATTTGTAGCTGCTGTCGTACAAATTCTGCCCCGCGAGCCTTGTCCTCTGCCAGTTGAGCATCACTTTCAGCAAAGGCCACACGCTTTCGCGCTTCCAGCAAGTGGGCCTGAACCGTTGACAGGTCAGCCTGCGTCGCCAGCATCGTCTGACTCGTCTGCCGTTGAGACCGTTCGGCCAGTTTGGCTTTCACTTCGGCAAAGCGCATGTTGTCGGTCGTCACTTGCAGCTGTTGCTCTGCCTCCCGCAGTCGGGTCTGCGTTGCCAGCATTTTTTGGTTGGCTTTGGAGGCAAAGATACCGGCGGCGATCGCCACGGCCAGCGTCCCCGTTAGAATGACAAATCCTTTGCTAATCGTGCGCCTAGCCTGCTTCTGGGCATCCGCCAGCATCCGCGTGACTTCTTTTTCGGCTTCCAGCGCAATCTGCTTATCCAACGCTTGACTGGCAACCAAAAATTGGTAATCCCAGTCACTCAGGCTTTTGTCTACCGCCCACCGTTGAGCCTGCTGCAACGCTGAGCCGCGTAGCAGATGTGCGGCATCCTGACAGTTAGACTCCATCCAGGCATCCAGGGCATTGGCATAAGGACGATGACTGGCCAGAATATGATTCACCCAATCCTGGTTAAAGATGGAGGTATAGATACGGTTGCAGATTTTGAGCTGGCCTTGCTGCTCGACCACAATGCCAGACAGCTTTAGTTCCATCCGTTCCGAACTATCATCGGCGGATAGCGGCTGCCGTTGCAGAATCTTCTGATAGCAACCCAGAATACGATTCGTACGCTGAGGGTTACGCAGCAGGCGATCGCGAATAGTCTTCAAGTGTGGTGGTTCGTCCTGCGACTCCCAGTTGTCAATCACATGGGCTTGCACCAGCTGCTCGATCCAGGCGGCTTCCTGGCCTGGTGGCACGGTATCAGGAGCCGTGTGAATCAGTTTGCACAGCTTTTGGGTCAGAAACGGTTGACCACCCGTCCAGACCAGCACCTCTCGCAAGACCGCTTGAGGATTGTCCGTCTTGATCCGGAGTCCTTCAACCAGTGGTTGCGCCTCCTCAAGCCGAAACCCGTCAAGTGGAATGGCCCGGCCAATATTGAACGGAGTGCGGCTCTTATCCTGAATGAGATCAGAAGGCGTGGCGACGCCAAGCAGCGCAAAGGTCAGCC
>Ga0070738_10004975_pt1 | contig 15254 bp, 11 predicted proteins | sample Coa_R2_2_FD_66446 | JGI IMG/M metagenome (GOLD analysis project Ga0070738, IMG submission 66446) | Surface soil microbial communities from Centralia Pennsylvania, which are recovering from an underground coalmine fire - Coalmine... | ecosystem: Environmental > Terrestrial > Soil > Unclassified ...
GGCCACCACCAGATTTGGGCGTTCGACCTCGACGAGAACACGCTCACGCCCTATGCCGGTATGGGAGCCGAGGACATTGTGGACGGGACACGGAAAACAGGCTGCTTCGCGCAGCCGAGCGGTCTGGCCACCGACGGCAAAACGCTATGGGTGGCGGACAGCGAAGTAAGCGCTGTCCGCGCCGTCTCAATGGATGAGCCAGGTGAGGTCAAGACGCTGGTTGGCAGAGGCTTGTTCAAGTTTGGCGATGTGGACGGCGAAGCGGACATGGTGCGCTTGCAGCACGCACTTGGCCTTGCTTTCCACGATGGCAAGCTGTATGTGGCCGATACATACAATAGTAAAATCAAGCTGCTTGATCCCGTCAAACGGACATGCGTGACATTCCTTGGCGGAGAGCCGCCGGGCTGGTTGGCTACCCCGCTCTTCCATGAGCCTGGCGGTATCAGCTACGCGGGCGGCAAGCTCTACGTCGCCGATACCAACGCCCATCGCATCCGTATCGTTGATGTGCAGACGAAGACGGTTTCGACGCTGAAACTACAAGGCGTTGAAGCACCGAGGTTAAAACACTAACCACAGGGTGACAGAGAACACAGAGAAAGACACAGAAAACAAAGAGAAATAGAAGGATTCAAGAGGTTTCCCATGCGTGCTTGCATTTTTACCCGCTATTGTCTTTTCTGTGTCTTTCTCTGTGTTCTCTGTGGCTCTGTGGTTAGCTCCTTGTCCGCGGCACAACCGGAGCGGCCCAAGCGCATTGCGTTTAATGTGAGAGTGGAGCCGGTTGATCCCTTTTCGGATCAGAATGCCGTCTCCGCCGAGAGCAAAATCGAGGTCCGCCGGGGTGAATCCTTCCTGGTTGTTCTGTCCGGCACACCGCAGGAAGGGTGGCACACCTACCCTATCGCCAAGCACACGGAAACACAGAGCACGGCCCAGCTCAGCCAGGTGCGTTTGAGCGACGGCAAGGAGTTTGCCGATCTTTGGCCTATCCTGGAATCCGAGCCGGAACTCAAGACGGAGGAAGGGAATACCAGCCCCGTCTACGAATACGAGAAGCCGTTTGCGTGGACGATCGAAGTGCTGGTTCGTCCCGACGCCACGCCGGGGACGCACAATCTGAATATCGATCTCCGCTTATATGTCTGCGATCCCAAGGGCTGCCAAACTGAGAAACAGACGCTTAGTGTTCCCGTCCACATCTCTACGGCGGCACCTGTTGCCCTGTCTTCCGATGTGTCGAAACTGCTAAAGGACTATGACGCGGCGCGGGAGAAAGAGTACAGCGAGCCGGCGAACGGCCGGCGTCAGCCGGCTGGTGGGACCAACCAGCCGGCTGACGCCGGCCGTTCGCCGGGGTCATTCGATTGGCGGTCCTACGAGGTTGTCATTAGTAGTTTGCTGCAAAGCGTAACCGACGGTGGTGCGAGCACGGGATTATGGGGCACGATCATCACGGCTATCCTGGGCGGATTCATCTCGCTGCTGACTCCCTGTGTTTTCCCCATGATTCCGGTGACGGTCAGCTTCTTCCTCAAACAGGCGGAGCGGGTGCATCATCGCCCGGTGACAATGGCGGCCGTCTATTGCGCCACCATCGTGGCCGTGCTTACGGCTGGCGGAATTGCTTTGGTTCATGTTCTGCAAGTGATCAGCCAGCACTGGATCACCAACATCTTTCTCACGGGCGTGTTCATTTTTTTCGCGTTGAGTCTTCTGGGCATGTATGAAATCGAATTGCCGTCGGGCCTGGCGAACCTGACCGGCTCGCGCGAAGGCAAGGGCGGCCTCGTCGGCATCATCTTCATGGCGTTGACGTTCAGCATCATCAGCTTCGCTTGCGTCGGCCCGATTTACGGTGCGTTCATCACCTTGGAAGCGTCGCAATCGGTAGTCGGTTGGTTGCAGCGTATCCTTGGCCCATTGGCGTTTGCGTTGGCCTTCGCTTCGCCGTTTTTCGTCTTGGCGCTGTTCCCCACCCTGTTGCGGTCGATGCCGAAAAGCGGCTCGTGGATGAACTCGGTCAAGGTAGTGATGGGCTTTTTGGAGCTGGCGGCCGCGTTCAAATTCGTCCGCGCCGCCGAGTTGAATTTCCTCGCCTCCAGCAAGTATTTCAGCTTCGATTTAGTGCTGGGCATCTACGTCGCCCTTGCCGTGGCGTGCGGACTGTATCTCCTGAATGTGTATCGTCTGCCGCACGATCACGACGCCGCCGAGACGATCAGCGTGCCGCGCTTGATGTTTGGCCTGGTGTTTTTATCCTTCGCTTTTTATCTGCTGCCGGGCATCTTCAAGGATGATCGTGGCAAGCCGCAGAAGCCGCGCGGCGTGGCCTACGAATGGGTGAGCGCCTTCTTGCTGCCGGACGAACATTCCGAATGGGGCACCGATCTGGCCGCTGCGTTCGCTCGAGCGGAGCGCGAAAACAAACCGCTCTTCATCGACTTCACAGGCCTGGGCTGAAACAACTGCAAACTAAACGAGAGCCGTGTGCTCTCGCAGCAAAGCATCGAGAATATCTTTCAGCAGTACGTGACCGTCCGCCTCTATGAGGATCGCGTTCCCCAAGGGACAAATCAAGTGCCCAGCGCCGAGGATGCGCAGGACTTCGCCGCCGAAAAGCTGGGCAACTACGCTCGGCCCTATTATGTCGTGCTGATGGTGAAGGGCAAGACACTGACAAAGATCGCGGAGTACGACAAGGGCTTGATCGATAGCCCCGAAGAATTCGCGGATTTCCTGAACAAGGCGCTGGCGGCGGCCAAATAAAGCGACCTTCTTCTAGCGCCGGATGCGCGTATCGGGCGGGTGCCAGTCCTCTTCGGCTTCGAGGTCAGCGGCGCGCTGGCGCAGCTGTTCTTCCTCACGTTCGCCCGCAACTTCCTGAGAAAACGCGCGCCCCCAAAGGACGTAATGAAGCATCCCCAGCAGAAACATGCCGCCCCCAAGCAGCACTACCGAGAGAATTAAACCGTTACTAATCACGATCAGCACAAAGCCGAAGAAGATCAACGTCAACACCGTGAGGAAGACGGTCAGCAAGGCGTGCCGTTGTTGCTGTCGCGGCGAATAGTTGTGATCCATGATTTCCTCACGGGTTCGAGGGAAGGCGACCGCTGGTAGATTTATAGCAGCATCCGTGCCGCGTCGCCAGCAAGTAGCCATGCTTCCGGTCGTACTCATCGAGTGAAGCACCCTTCCCCCTTTGACCCTTCCCGGCCGGATCACGATAATTGCCCGCAGCGGAAATATCTCTTGATCGCCACGAATCTCCCAGGAGACAAATCGCATGGCCACAGCAACCAAATCCAAACAGCGCACCGTCAAGCCCCCAAAGGTAAAAGATCAGCCGCTCTTTATCGGCGGCAAATGGCTCGACAGCGTGTCGGGCAAGACGTTTGCGACGATCAATCCGGCAACCGGCGAAACCATTTGCCAGGTGGCCGAGGGCGACAAGGCCGATGTCGATCTGGCGGTTAAGGCCGCTCGCAAAGCGTTTGAAGGAGGCCCGTGGCCGAAGATGAATGCCTCAGAGCGCGGCCGGCTGCTCAACAAACTCGCCGATCTCATCGAAGCCAACAAGGAGGAACTCGCCGCGCTGGAATCGTTGGATAACGGGAAACCGTTGCGCGATTCACTCAACGCCGATTTGCCGCTGGTCATCAAATGCTATCGCTACTACGCCGGCTGGGCCGACAAGATCCACGGCAAGACCATTCCGGTCGAAGGGCCGTACTTCTGTTACACGAGGCATGAGGCACTTGGCGTCGTCGGGCAGATTATTCCCTGGAATTTCCCGTTGCTCATGCAAGCGTGGAAGTGGGGACCGGCGCTGGCGACCGGCTGCACCATCGTCTTGAAGCCGGCCGAGCAGACGCCGTTGACCGCCCTACGCGTGGCCGCGCTCGCTCAGGAGGCCGGCTTCCCTGACGGCGTCATCAACGTCGTGCCGGGTTACGGACCAACCGCCGGTGCAGCCATTAGCGAGCACATGGACATCGATAAAGTCGCCTTCACCGGCGAATATACGACCGGCCAGCTCGTCATGGCCGGCGCCGCCAAGAGCAACCTCAAGCGCGTCAGTCTGGAATTGGGGGGCAAAAGTCCCAATGTGGTTTTCGCGGACGCCGATCTCGATGCCGCCGTGGAGGGGGCGTACTTCGGCCTGTTCTTCAATCAGGGACAGTGCTGCTGCGCCGGCAGCAGGCTGTTCGTCGAGGAGAAGGTCCACGATCAGTTCGTCGAGAAAGTGTTGAAAAAGGCGAAAGCACAGAAGGTGGGCGACCCCTTCGACCCGGACACAACGCAAGGGCCGCAGGTGTCGCAGGATCAGTTCGACCGTATCATGGGCTACATCGATGCCGGCAAGAAGGAGGGAGCGAAACTGTTGACCGGCGGAAATCGCTGCGGCGATCGTGGCTTTTTCATCGAGCCGACGGTGTTCAGTGACGTTAAGGACGACATGAAGATTGCCCGCGAGGAGATCTTCGGCCCGGTGATGAATATTCTGAAATTCAAGGATGTCAACGAAGTTCTGCGGCGCGGCAATCAGACGTTCTACGGCCTGGCTGCCGCCGTGTGGACGCGCGACATCACCAAGGCCCATCGCCTGGCCAATGGACTCCGCGCCGGAACGGTTTGGGTAAACTGCTATGACGTATTCGACTCGGCCGCGCCGTTCGGCGGCTTCAAAATGAGCGGTTTCGGCCGAGAACTCGGCGAATACGCCTTGGAGCTGTACACGGAGGTCAAGACGGTTTACGTCAATCTGGCCGAATGAGGTGGTTAGGTGCTTAGGTGGTTGGGTGGTTAGGTGGTTAAAGGATGCGGTGAATAGTCGATTTAACATCAACCACCTAACCACCCAACCACCTAACCACCTAACTCAACCTTCGCGCCCGCCGCAGGGGATGTTATAACGCGCTGGCAGAGAGATTCTGTTCGCCGGTCCTCCCGCACGGTCCGGCGGACTTTGCGGATAACACAGGAGGAAACCGATGCGTTGTTACGGGTTAGTCCTGGCCGCCCTCGTGCTGGCGAGCCTACCTGCCAGCGCTCAACAAGCGCAACAAGCACCCGCCACGCCGCCCGCCGCCGATGACAAGGTTCTGGATGCGCATTTAGCGAAGTGGGAAGCAGCGACGAAAAATGTCGAAACCCTCGGCGCTCAACTGATTCGTATCGACAAAGACCCGGTTTACGAACACGTTCAACGGTTTGAGGGCGAAGCATACTACATGAAGGCCGGTACCGGCCGCACTGCCCAGAACCTGGCCTTGCTCGAAATGAGGTTGGCCGGCCAGAAGGAGTTCAAGGAGAAGTTCCTCTGCACCGGCACGTACATTTATCAGTTTGCTCCTGAGCAGAAGGAAATCCGTTACTACAAGCTGCCGGAGCCGAAGCCGGGACAGGTTGCCGAGGACAACAGCTTGCTGTCGCTGCTCTTCGGCATGAAGGCGGAGGACGTCAAAAGGCGATATGAGCTGAAACTCGCTAAAGAAGATACTTATTATATCTATGTGGACATTGCGCCCCGCTCCCCAGCGGACAAGTCCGATTTCCAGCGCGCTCGCCTGGTTCTCAATAAGAGCAACTATCTGCCCCGGCAATTGTGGTTCGAGCACGCCAACCGCAGCGAGGTCATGTGGGACATTCCCAACATGCAGATTCCCATGGCGAAGTTGGATCGTCGCGTCTTCGATGCGCCAAAGGCGCCGCCGCCCGGTTGGAAAATCGTGGCCGGTGAAAATCGCGTTCAAACGGTTCGGCCATCCAGCCCCACTCCCACCGGCAAGTAAATTTGGCGAACGGAACGACACGAGCTGGAAATCTAGGCAACGGGGTTGTGCCGTCGCCCAGGTTTCCGGCTCGCTGCTCGAACCGACACGTGGAGGATTCAAGGGTGTTTCATTCTTTGCCGATCTTAGTTGAGGTGTGTGTCAGGCCGAGACGAGAGCGGATGACAGTTTATGCAAACGGGGGGAGGCCGGTCAATCTGGTGGGCCGGTTTGCTGACGCCCCTGCTGGCCTTGCTCGGTGGTTGTCTGACCAATCGCGAGCAAATTGAGCAGGCGATCGTCGCTTATCGTCCGCCTACTGCCCATTCCCTCCAGGTTGCCTCGATGTATCATGCCCGCTGTCCCGATCTGCTCCAGGTGGACATTGCCGGCCTGCCTCAAAACACCGGGCCGCATCCCATCGGTCCTGATGGACGCATCGATCTAGGAGACGCCGGCCGACCGCAAGTCGATGGTGAGACAACGCCGGAGATCATCCGCACGGTCGCTGAAGCCGTCGGCGTCCCGGCGGAACAGGTGCATGTCTCCATCGCCGAGTACAATAGTCAATATATCTATTTATTTGGGCAGGCCGCGGGCAGTCAGCAAGTCGTGCCGTATCAGGGTCCGGAAACCGTCTTGGATCTGCTGCATCGCACGGGCGGACTACCGGCGGGCGCGGCCGTAGGCGACATCACAATCGTTCGTCCTCATGTCGCCGAGGGCAAGACGCCGGAGGTCTTTCACATCGATCTCGCTGCGATCGTCCTTCACAAAGATCTCGAAACGAACATTCTTCTCCAACCATTCGATCAAGTTCACATCGGTCAATCGCGGCGATCATCCTTCCGAGATTGCCTGCCGCCGTGGCTGCGAAAATGGATCGGCGGTTAGTCGGCAGTTTGAAGTCCATGCCTTGCCAGGCACCGCTTACACGCACCTGCGCGTGAAATCCGCGTGCTCAAGCTGAACCCGGACCCAAACCACTTTCGTAATGAATAAAGAAGGGTGATGCTACGTCATTCCAAGATCTCGAAGAAGCGGGAACGGGAATGTGCGAGAACGGTGACGGGCAGTTAGGCCGTTAAACCACCGTACCTCGCAAAATGCGTGAATTGGGCAATTGCCCCGGCGTTAGATCCTCGTTAGGATGGCATCGGTGCTTCCCAGAGGCGAACGGCTGGGATAGATGGAAGTGGTGCTTCATGGGTCTTGCCCCTCAAACTGTTTCGTTGCTGCGCGCCGCTCGGCAGTTGGTGCAATCACTGCCGGCGGACGCCGTGCTGATCTTGGCGGAATCAGACCTCAACTGGGAGACCGTCCTACAACTCTTGGACGGCTGCCGGTTGCTGGTGGCCGCAGAGGACAGCTCCCTCACCGCGCGCCTCAAATCGCATCCCAAGCTCACCGTCCTTGACATTAACCCTGGCCCGACGCCGACGCAAGAACGCATGAGTCTCGCGCTTCTCGAAGCCGTGCGCAGCGATCAACTCCGTCAAGGCGCCGATGTCATCGCCCTGTACAACGGCATCGATACGGGCGAAGAGGCATCCGAACCGCTCGACACGCTCAGCGTCATCCACCTGGGCGAGCACATCGAACGGCTCAGCGCTCAGGATTTGCGGCAGCTCGATACACACGTGCCCCTGGAGACGCTGCGGGCCGTGGTTGATTTGGCCGTGGAGATTGGCCGCGAGGGACGGGAGGGGCATCCAGTCGGCACCATGTTCGTCGTCGGCGATACACGCAAGGTGCTGACCATGGCACAATCGATGAACTTCAACCCGTTTCGCGGCTACAGCCCGGAAGAGCGCGACATCCGCGACTCGATCGTCCGCGAGCAGATCAAGGACATCGCGCAGCTGGAAGGGGCGATCATTATTCGCCGCGACGGTGTCGCGGTGGCGGCGGCGATGCGCATCGATGCCCCGGACAAGGGCTATACGTTGAGCAAGGGGTTGGGCACACGCCACGCTGCCGCGGCAGCCATCAGCAAAAGCACCAAGGCCATCGCTGTCACGGTCAGCCAATCGTCCGGCACCGTCCGCTTGTTTCAGAACGGCGAGGTAATGCTGCACATCGAGCCATTGGCTCGGCCGGTCATCTGGAGTCGTTTTCACATGGAGTCCGGCGACCCGAATGGGACCAGCCGCATCCTCACCGCCCGGCCCGTGCCCATTGCCGATCGGACCAATTCCCCATGATCGTTTAGCCGAGCCACGGTGCGGAGCGCGAACGTGCTTCGCACCGCGGTTCGGCTAAACCTTTATTCGAATGGAGTGCTTCTATGTATCGCTTGCGTTTGTCCCTGCTGGCAGCAGTGTGTTTGATCGTGGTGCCCAGCGCGGTCTGGTCGGCGCCGGCCCAGGGTGCCCGGTCCGGCTTGGAACAGGTGCCGGACACGGCCCCCATTGTCCTCCATCTGCGCGGCGTCAAGGGCACGCGCGATCATCTGGTGGCCATGATGAAGAACGCCCTGCCCGATGTTCTCGCGAAGTTCCAGAAGGAAATGGACGACTTCATCCAAAACGGCAAGGACGGTCGCAAGATTCGCGGGCTGCGCGACGACGGTCCCATCTTCTTCGCGTTGACCGAACTCCCCAAAGTGGACGCGGGCCATTTTGATAAAGTCGCTTTGATCCTCGCCGTCAGCGATTATAAAGAGTTCCTCAATAACATTCTGACCGAGGAAGAGCGCAAAGGCATGACGGACAAGGGAGAAGGCATCCAATCGACGACCTTTGAACGGGAAACGGCCTACTTCCTCGATCGCAAAGGCTACGCCGTCATCACGCCGAACGAGGACGTGGCCAAGTCATTCACCAAGAAGTTCACCGGCCTGCATGCCAAGATGAGCAAGGAGCAGGCGGCAAAGTTGCTTGGCTCCGACCTAGGCGCCTACGTCAACATGGAGGCCGTCAACAAGGAATACGCTGACGAGATCAAGAAGGCGAAGGAAGGCATCGAGCAATTGATCTCGCTCGGCGCGGCCGGCGTCGATGAATCGCAGAAACAGATGATCGAAGTATTCAAAAAGGCCATCGGCCCTACCTTCCAGGCAATCGAGGACATGCAGGCTGCGCTGGTGACGATCGAAATGCGTCCGGGTGGCTTTGGCCTGCACCTGCAAAGCGAAATGAAGGAGGGTTCGCCAACGGCAAATCTTCTCCAGGATTCGCGGCCAGTTGCCTTCACCGAATTGGGGCGCATGCCGCCTGACCGTCACTTCTACATCGCTATGAAGGCCAGCGCCGCCCTGTACAAGAACCTGGGCGGCCTAATTGCGGGGCTTCCAGCGGGAGGAACCGGTGTTTCAGTGGCCCTCATGGAGGAGCTTGCCAAGGCTGGCCCGAACATGATGCTCAGCAGCGTGTCTCTCCCAACCAACGGTCTAACCGTCTATCAGTACGATGATCCAGCCAAGGCCGTCGCCGCCACGCTCAAGATGTATGGCAAAATGGAACCCAAGGAAGTCAAGCTCAAGCAAAAGCCGGCCATCAAGTCCGATGCCGAGAAATGCGGTGACTTCAAACTACATTCCGTCCAAATGGTCTGGGATTTTGACAAGTTGGCCGAGCCGGTGGCCGCAAAGGGAGGCGACGACGCGAAAAAGCAGTACATCGAGGCCATGAAAGGAATTCTCGGCGAGAAAACCAACATCTGGTTTGGAACCGACGGCAAGACGATGGTGCAAATCACGGCTCCGGATTGGCCGGCCGCGAAAAAACTGCTCGAACAATACACGAACAGCAAAGCAACGGTCGGCGAAGTCAAGGGGTTCCAAGACGTGCGCAAGGAAATGCCGAGGCAAGCGTCCTTAATGGGGCTGGTCGATGCGGCGCACATGTTCTCCACCATCCTGGAGACCGTCAAACCGATGCTGCCTCCGGGCGTCGCTCTGCCTCCGGGTTGGCCGAACTTGCCCGCCAAAAGCCCGTCGGCCTACGTCGGCATGGCGGTGACCATGCAGCCCAATCGCGGCAGCTTCGATCTGTTTATCACCGCCGCCTCGGCGAAGGAGTTCTACAAAGCCGTCGTCAAACCACTGGTAGGAGAGTAGCGGTCACAAGGTGACAGGGTGACAAGGTGACAGAGTGACAAGGTGAGGATAGGCTCTATGAAGCGGACGAGACCCCACCTCTGGATTACACGATTTCTGGTTTTCCTTGTCACCCTGTTACCCTGTCAGCTTGCCACCTTGTCATCCTCAGCCGCCGAGGAAGGGCCGGACGACGACGAGACTCTGCACACCGCCGGTTTGGAAACCGATGGTCCTTCTCTATTGGCGTTCTTCCACGCGCGGTCCCGCGCCGACATCGATCCCAATCGACTTCGCGTTTTACTTGGACAACTCACATCGTCTTCTCATCAGGAACGCAGCCTGGCCACGGCGGAGTTTCTCGGTCTGGGACCGCTAGCGGTGCCGACGCTGCGTCGGGCCGCCAACGAACTCAGCGAACCGGAAATCGCTCGTCGCGCCGCGCACTGCCTGCAATGGTTGGAGGGGCCGTCCAGTAAATCTCTGCCAGTAGCAGCGGCGCGTGTGTTGGGCAGACGCAAACCCGAAGGAGCGGCTGCCGCGCTTCTGGCGTATCTTCCGTTCGCCGATAGCCGCGAGGTGTTGCAGGCCGTCACGAACGCTCTCGCGGCCGTCGCTGTGCCTAAAGGCAAGCCCGATGCGGCCCTGCTCCGCGCCTTGGCCGATCCCATCGCCGTCCGCCGCGCCGCCGCCGGTGTTGCCCTTTGCCGCGCCGTGCCGCCCGATCAAGTGCCTTCCGTCCGCAAACTGCTCAAAGACCCCGCACTCGGCGTTCGGCTCCAGGCCGCCCTGGCTTTGGCCGAAGCTAACGACGCCGATGCCATCCCCGTCCTCATCGATCTACTCGCTGAGCTACCGGTCGACCGGCGGAAGCGGGTCGAGGAGGTTTTGCAAAATCTCGCCGGTGAATGGGCGCCGGCGCTCAATTTCGCGGGAGAGGATGAGATCGGCCGCAAGATCCGCCGCGATGCCTGGGCCGCTTGGTGGCGCAACGTGAATGGCGACGTGCTGCTGGATGCTGTGCGCAAGCGGACGCCGAGCGATGAAGACCGTGCCAAGATCCGCGAGTTGCTCGACAAATTGGCTTCGGGAGATTTTGCGACGCGCGAGGCGGCGTCAAGAGAATTGTTCGAGCTGGGCCGACGCAGTCTGCCGCAGCTGCGGGAAGCAGCCAAGAGCAAGGACGTGGAAGCGTCGCGGCGGGCCAAATTACTGATCGAGCGCATCGAGGAAGATCCATCGCATCATCTCCCGGTAGCGGCGCTTCGCTTGCTCGGCCTGCGCAAGCCACCCAGTTCGACCGTGGCGCTCCTGGCCTATTTGCCCTACGCTGAGGATGAGAATCGTTCGGTGGAAGTGCAGAGTTCGTTGGCGGCTCTTGCCCTGCACGAAGGAAGACTCGATGCGGATCTGCTCAATGCGCTGGCCGATCGCAGGATACCTATCCGCGCCACCGCCGCTGAGGCGCTCATCAACGGCGGGGGCATCGAGGGCCGCGCCGCTGTCCGCAAATTGCTCAAGGATGACAAGCCGATCGTGCGCATGCGCGTCGCTATGGCTCTAGCCATGGCCCGCGAGAAGGACGGCGTGCCGGTCCTGATCGATCTGCTCCCCGTGCTGGCCGGCGAAGATGTCGGCCAAGTTGAAGAGGTCCTGTATCAGCTGGCCGGAGATACGGCCCCGGATGTGTCCTTGGGCAAGGAGGCGGCGGACAAGAAGAAATGCCGCGATGCCTGGGCGGCCTGGTGGAAGGTCAACGCCGATCGCGTCGATCTCGCACGGCTGAAATCGCATCCCATGCTCGGCTTCACGCTGATCTGCGACATCCAGGGCGGCCGCGTCTATGAGGTCGATCGCAACGGCAAGGAGCGTTGGTCGCTGACGGGCCTGATGGGACCGAGCGACGCCGTCGTGGTGGCGGGCAATCGCGTTCTCATCGCTGAATACAACGTCAGCCGCGTCAGCGAACGCGATTTGAAGGGCAACATCGTCTGGCAAAAGCAACTCATGGACAATTGCATCGGCGTGCAGCGGCTGGCTAACGGCAACACCTTCATCGCCACCGATTCCTACGTCGTCGAAGTCGACCGTAGCGGCAAGGAGTTGTACACGCTCCGCAATGCTCCGATGGTCCACGCTGCCTATCGCATGCGTAACGGTCCCGTAGTCTGTTTGCAACCCGGAAATCAATGCGTCCTGATGGATACGACCGGCAAGGTGCTGTCGAGCTTCCATTCCAATCACGGCCACATGCAGATGGCCGGTCTCGATGTGCTGCCCAATGGACACATTCTTGTCACGCAGATGCACCAGGGCAGAGTGGTCGAATTCGATTCGACGGGCAAATCGCTTCTGGAAGTGAGTGCTCCCGGCGCGCGAACGGCGACGGGCTTGCCCAACGGACACATTCTCGTCACCAGTCAGCAAAATCAGCGCGTTTTCGAGATAGATCGTACGGGCAAAGTCGTCTGGGAAGTAAAGGCATCTGGCCCGGTCATTCGGGCGCGGCGACGATGATGGCGGCTGACAAGGTGACGATCTCACAGGGACGGTGCTGCGGTAGTGGGGGCGGAAGGAAAAGGAACTGAGTGGCGAACAGCGTGGAGAGATGGTTCGCCTGGCTCAAACAGTGGTTCGGGCTCGGACGGCACACGGAGCCTGAGAACGAGGAGCCTTCGGGGGTCGGGTCAACTTCTCCTTCCGAAGGCTTGACTCCTGAGCAAACGCGTGCTGTGGAGCTAGCACGGCAGATTGGGAAGGGAGATTGCGAACATTCCGCTGAGGTTCTCCGGCAAACTCTTCCGGGCGGTATAAAGCGAAGATTCGCAGGCGATCGACTGTTCCATGAGGTGTACGAACATCAAGGTATGGTTTATGATGTGACGGCCAAACAATATGTCCGTCATGGCGTTTGGGTGCCCGAAGAACTAGCCGAAGCGGGATTAATCAAAGCAGTAGAGTTAGGAGTATTTACCCCTGAACAGCACAGAGTATTTATGGCCAAGCTGAATCAATCCCTGGGCGGTGTTGAGGAATGACTACTATGGAAACCAGTATTGATTTGTCCTCTGCGATTGCTCTTTCGCTCGCGGACATTTGGAGTTTCCATAAGTCAGAAGCATTCGCGGCGTATGTCACTCGAACTTATCATAAGTTTATGACACAGCTTCCGTCCTTTGAATGCGTCTACATCGCTGAGATAGAGAATGGCGATGTGGACAAGGGCGAGATTGGTGGAATCGTCAAAAAGTGGTGGGTGGTCGACGATCGGGGCATGACGGAAATACGAAGGCCGGAGCTTCCTCCGACAGATGAACCTGTTTTCTTTGATCGTCGCCCCGTCCTCAAGTTCTATACGGATGGAGAGCGTATAGTTACAGGCGAGCGTCTTGGCCCAACTCTGATCTGCCGGCAAACGGGTAAGCTTGTCGCAACAAAGACATCAGTATCCATCACGGACGTTCGATTGCTCTGGGCCACGAATGCCAATAACGGACACATTATCTATCAAACGCCGAATACTCGACCGTAAACCGGAGCCTCCGTCGAACGCGATGAGATAGGTTGCCGATTGATACATCGATAAGACTCAGGAGCAACGAGATGAGACCGCCCCGATTCTCCTTCTGGACCGCATTATTTGTTCTGCCGTTAACATTGTCATCGGTACCGATGAGGGCCGCCGAGCGCGACGATGAGCGCACGCTTCAAAACGCCGGCCTCCCAAGCGACGGTCCCACCTTGCTGGCATTCTTCCACGCTCGGTCGCGCGCGAATGTTGAACCGCACCGACTTCAGATCCTCTTGGATCAGCTCGTCGGCAATTCCAATCAAGAGCGAAACCTGGCGACAGCGGATCTGCTCGGAATGGGGCCGTTGGCGCTCCCAGCGCTGCGACGCGCCGCCAACACGTTGGAGAACCCCGAATTGGCGCGGCGGGCGGCACACTGTCTGCAGTGGTTGGAAGGGCCAAATCACTCGACCCTTCCGGCAGCGGCGGCGCGCGTTCTGGGCCATCGCAAACCGGCGGGAGCGGCCGCGGCCTTGCTCGCGTATCTTCCGTTCGCGGATAATCCGGAAGTCTTGCAAGCGGTGACATCTGCCCTGGCCGCCGCGGCTCTCCCGGATGGCAAGCCGGATCCGGACCTGCTGCGCGGCCTGGCCGATCCAATGGCCGTCCGCCGCGCCGCCGCGGGGATTGCGCTGGTCCTCGCTGCTCCGCCCGATCAGGTGCCCGACGTGCGTAAGCTGCTCAAAGACCCGGCTCCCGACGTGCGCCTGCGAACCGCCCTCGCCCTGGCCGAGGCCCGCGATGCGGAGGCCATACCTGTCCTTATCGATCTCCTCGCCGATTTGCCGATCGATCAGCGTCATCAAGTCGAGGAGTTCTTGCAGCAATTGGCCGGCGAGTGGGCGCCGGTGGTCCATTTCCCAGGCGAGGATGAGATTGCCTGCAAGATCCGCCGCGATGCGTGGGCGGTCTGGTGGCGCATTACCGACGGCAACACCCTGTTGGCCGCCATCCGCAAACGTACGTTGACCGCCAAGGATCGTCCCAAAATCCGCGACCTGATCGGCAAGCTCTCCTCGGATGATTTCTCGTTGCGCGAAGCAGCCTCGCGAGAGTTGTTCGCCCTCGGGCTGCGCAGCTTGCCGCAGCTGCGAGAAGCGGTCAAAAGCAGCGATGCGGAAGTTGCACGGCGGGCCACGTTGCTGATCGAACGCATTGAGCACGCTCCAGCGAACCGCTTGCCTGCCTCGGCAATTCGCCTGCTGGCGGTAAGGAAGCCGGCCGGCGCGGTTGAGGCGCTGTTGGCGTATCTACCTAACACCGAAGATGAGGGACTAGCGGAAGAAGTGCAGAAGTCGCTCGGCGTATTGGCCCTGAAAGAGGGCAAGCCGGCCCCGGCTCTCGTACGCGCGCTGAGCCATTCCCAGCCGCGCATTCGCGCCGTCGCCGCGGAGGCGCTGATCCTCGGCGGAGGCGAGGAAGGCCGTGCCGCCGTCCGCAAAATGCTCAGGGATGAGGCCGCCTTTGTCCGCATGCGCGTCGCCTTGGCCCTGGCTTTGGCGCGCGAAAAGGAGGGCGTGCCCGTGCTGATCGATCTGCTTGCCGTCTTACCGGGCGAGCAGACCGGGCAAATCGAGGACGCTCTTTATCAGCTGGCGGGCGATACAGCTCCGAACGTGCCGTTGGGCACGGAAGCAGCCGAGAGAAAGAAATGCCGCGAGGCCTGGGCGGCCTGGTGGAAAGTCAACGCCAGTCGTGTAGATCTCGCCCGCCTCAAGGCCCGACCCTGGTACAATTTCACGCTCATTTGCGACTGTGGCGGCAACCGAGTTTTTGAAATTGATCGCACCGGCAAGGAACGCTGGTCCATCGATGGCTTAAACTTCCCCCTCGATGCCTGGGTGATTCCGGGCAATCGCGTTCT
>Ga0070738_10004976_pt1 | contig 15254 bp, 8 predicted proteins | sample Coa_R2_2_FD_66446 | JGI IMG/M metagenome (GOLD analysis project Ga0070738, IMG submission 66446) | Surface soil microbial communities from Centralia Pennsylvania, which are recovering from an underground coalmine fire - Coalmine... | ecosystem: Environmental > Terrestrial > Soil > Unclassified ...
CCGACGCGTTCATGCCGCGCCTCTCGTTCTTCTTCGCCTGCCACTCCGACCTGCTCGAGGAGGTCGCCAAGTTCCGCGCCGCGCGTCGCCTCTGGGCTCGCGTCGCGAAGGACCTGGGCGCGAAGGACGAGCGCTCGCGCCGCTGCCGCTTCCACGTCCAGACGGGCGGCGTCACGCTCACGGCGCGGCAGCCCGACGTGAACGTCGTCCGCGTCGCGCTCCAGGCGCTCGCGTCCGTCCTCGGCGGCTGCCAGTCGCTCCACACGAACGCGAAGGACGAGGCGCTCGCGCTCCCGACCGAGGCCTCCGCGATCCTCGCCCTGAGGACGCAGCAGGTGATCGCGTTCGAGACCGGCGTCGCCGACACGGTGGACCCGCTCGGCGGAAGCTACGCCGTCGAGGCGCTCACGGACGAGCTCGAGACCCGGGCGAGCGAGCTCCTCTCGAAGGTCTCCGGCATGGGCGGCATGGTCCGCGCGATCGAGAAGGGCTTCCCGCAGGAGGTCATCCGCCACTCGGCCTACGAGCACCAGAAGCGCGTCGAGTCGGGCGACCGCGTCGTCGTCGGCGTCAACCGCTTCACGCAGAAAGAGGAGGCGGCGCCGCCGCTCTTCCAGGTGGACGAGCGCGCCTTCGCCGAGCGCAAGAGCGCCCTCGGCGAGCTCCGGCGGAAGCGGGACGGGGCGAGGGTCAAGCGCCTCATGGCCGACCTCGAGGCGGCGGCGCGCGAGCCCGGGGCGCCTCTCGTCGAGCCGATCGTCGCGGCCGTCGAGGGCGACGGCACGACGGGCGAGGTCATGGGCACGCTCGCCAGGGTCTTCGGCGAGTACGAGGACGCGGACGCCTACTGAATGAAGCCCCTGGACCTCTCGCGCCCGGGCGTCCTCGGCGTCCTCAACGTGACGCCCGACTCGTTCTCGGACGGCGGACGGTTCGCGACGCTCGATGCCCAGGTCGCCCGCGCCTTCGCGATCGCCGAGGAGGGCGCCCTCGTCCTCGACGTGGGCGGCGAGTCGACCCGTCCCCGCGGCCCCTACGGCGAGGGCGCGAGGCCCGTGGACGCGGACGAGGAGAGGCGCCGCGTCCTGCCCGTCCTCGAGGCGCTCGAGCGTCGCGGCTACCCGATCGCCATCTCCGTGGACACGCGCAAGGCCGCGGTCGCCCGCGACGCCCTCTCCCGCGGCGCCGCCATCATCAATGACGTCTCCGGCCTCGAGGACGAAGGCATGGCCGAGGCGATCGACGCGGCGGATGCGACGGCGATCGTCATGCACATGAAGGGCACCCCCGAGACCATGCAGGAGAGCCCGCGCTACGACGACGTGGTCGCGGAGGTCGAGGCCTTCCTCGTCGCGCGCCGAGGCCGCGTCCGGCGCGCTCTCGTCGATCCGGGGATCGGTTTCGGCAAGACGGCCGAGCACAACTGGACGCTCCTCCGCGCGACGGAGCGCCTCGCCAGGATCGCGCCCGTCTGCGTCGGCGTCTCCCGCAAGGGCTTCCTCGGCGGCAAGCTCGAGGAGCGCCTCGCGCCCGGGATCGGCGCCGCGCTCGCGGCCGTCGCCGCGGGGGCGCGCCTCGTGCGAACGCACGACGTGAAGGAGACCGTCGCCGCCCTGCGAGCGTTCGAGCGCGGCTCCCTCCCCGACGAGAGACACCGCGAAGACGCGAAGGCGCCAGGAGCTTGAAGACAGGCGCTTGGCGCCCTGGCGTCTTGGCGGTTCCTTCTTCTCACGGCGCTCACCAATGGGCGTGATCGATTGTCAGATTGAACATTGAGCAATGCCATCATTGCGATGGCCATTCGGCGGCTCGCTCAATGTTGGCACTGATCAATGCTCAATCCGACAATCCGATCAGGTCATCCGGTCGACGCTGTCAGTCGCCGCCGAGGGCGGGGAGCTTGGCCCCCGTGCCGGTCGTGTGGTCGAACGCGACCGCCTTGCCGCTGGCGTCCGTCCCCTTGAACGTGACCGAGACCTTCGCCCCGTCGGGGCCCGCGAGCTTGGCGAGGGCGAGCGAGACCGGGATCCCCCAGTTGTCGGTCGGCACCGCGGACCGGAAAGCCTCGAGCTGCGCCTGGGCCGACTGGCCGGCGGCCTTGTTGAGCTTCGCGGCGATCGGGTCGAAATAGCTGCCGTTTCGCTGGAGCCAGGGGTCCTGCGGAGACAGACCGAGCACCTGGCCGAGAGCTCCACGGAAGTCCTCCTTCGTGGCCCGGGTGATCCTGTCGAGGGCGCCCTGCCCGAGCGAGACCCCGACCGTCGAGTCGAACTGAGGGTAGTCGCGGCCGTCGCGGGGATAGAAGGCCATGAGGTCGGTGTGAGCCTCGGGCATGATCGAGTTCACGGCGTAGATCGCGCGCTTCACGTCGTCCGCCGTGACGTTGTGCTCGGTCGTGTGGCTCGCCTGGATGTCGACCCCGGCGCCGCTCGTCGTGTTCGAGCCATCCCTCAATGTTGCTTCGGTCGCCGTGACGCCGACGGAGGTCTTCCCGAAGCCGAACGGGAACGACGCCTCGTGGCTCGCCGTGAAGGCCCTCTTGTCGAGCGTGGCGGCGTTCGTCGCCGCGCCGACGGGCTGACGCGTCGTGATCGTCCGGTTGTCGCCGCGCGCGTTGCTCACCGACACGTCGAAGATGCTGAACAGGTCGATCCCGAACTTGGAAGCGAGGGCGCGAGTGAGCGACTCCGTGTTCACGACGCTCTTGACGCCCGCGGCGGCCTTGTCGGCCGGCGACATCCGGTCGAGCGCGGCGAGGTCGCCGCCCACGAGCGAGCGATAGAGGGCGAGCCCCTTCGGGTTCGAGACGTCCACGACCACGTCGTCGGTGACGCCGGCGCTCGTGAGCTCGGACGCGTTGAACGAGACCGAGACCTGCGCGTACTGGAGGGCCTTCGAGAGCCCGCCCGAGACGGCGCTGTCCTCGGCGTTCACGACGATCGACGCCGAGGGTCCGAGGGCGTTCACGGCATTCTCGATGTCGGTGAGCGAGCTCTTGGGCACGGTGAAGCCGACCTTGAACGTCGCGCCGCCGTCGAGCTGCTGCCCCCCCGTGACGCCGACCGAGATCTGGACGAGCTTCGCGCTCGACCCCTTCTGGTCGGCGAGGCGGGTCACCGAGAGGGCGAGGTTGCCCGAGATCGTGAGGCCGGCGTTGAAGCCGAGCGAAGGGCCGAAGTCGAGGAGCTCCGAGCCTTTCTTGCCCATGCCGATCCGTCCGAGCCGCGCGATCGGGAGCCCGACCGAGAGCCCGCCCGTCGTCGCGACGCTCCCGTTCCCCGAGAGTGTGACCTTCGTCCCGGCGTCCATCTTCTCGGGGTCGTTGATCATGCCGACCGTCGCCTGGACGGGCAGCCGGTCGAGCAGAGCCTTCACCTGGGCAGGGTCGGTCCCGAGGAGGTTCGCCGGGAGCGGGCTCGTGATGCTCCCCTGCACCTTGTTCGTCGCGCTCATGCCGACGGTCGCCGTCAGCGTGACGGGGCCGCCGATCGCGATCGGGATGCTCACGGTCGGCAGGATCGGGTGGTTGAGCGTCCCGGCCCACGTCGTCGTGTAGCTGTCGAGGTTCGGGCTCAGCGTCGTGTTGACCGTGACCCCGAGCTTGTCGCCCGCGGGCACGGGGATCTTCGAGACGACCTTCGAGAGCTCGGAGTTCACCTCGTCGTTCGCCTTCGGGATGCCCGTGGTCGCGATCCCGTTCTTGAGGAAGTCGGGGATCGTGACGCCGTTCGCGGCCGCGAGCGGCCTCGTGGTCACCGTTCCGGAGCCGAGCACCTGCGGTGTCGCATCGTCCGGCCTCGAGCTGTAGACCTGGACCGTCCCCGCCTGCATCGTGCCGTCGAGGGAGATCTGGAGGGTCTCCGTCGTCTTCTGCGAGCTGCCGGCGCCCGGCGTGTTGTTCTCGCCGAGGAGCGTGTTCCCGAGCTTGCCCGCCGTGCCGACCGACGGGGACTCGGTCGTCGTCAGGACGCGCGTCACGACGAGCGTCCGCCCGTCGGAGCCGAGGACGGCGCTCCCGCGCCACGTCTGCCCCGAGCTCATGCCGACCACGTCGTAGCCCCCGTCGGCCCGGCGCGTGAGGCTGATCGCCCCCTGGAAGCCAGGCGAGTCGATCGTGTAGGTCGAGGCGAGGTCCTGGGCCCCCGCGATCCCCGCGAGCGCGAGGACGAGAGCGGCGGCGAACGGTGTCTTGGGCTTCATGGTGTCTCCTTCCCTCGGGAGGAGGTAGAACAAAGGCGGGGCCGTGGCGTTTGCCTCGACTTACGGCGACGCGCCTCACCCGGGCCGCAGGACGGTCGCGCCGGGGCGCCACGGATGGAAAGGCGCTTGTCACGTCGAAGAAGCCAGAAGCCGGAGGGACGCGCCTCTGGCTTCTGGCTTCTTCTCGACCGATCCCGCTTCAGCCGACGGCGACCGCCGCGAGCGGCTCCAGCGCCCGGACGACCCGAGTCAGTTCCTTCTCGAGCTTGGAAAAGGCCGCCCGGGCTGCCCCCGCGTCTCCCGAGCGGGCGGCCTTCTCGACCTCGAGCGCCGCCTCCGCCGTCGGTCCGGCGGAGACGTTCGCCGCCGCTCCCTTGAGGGCGTGGGCGGCCTTTGCCGCGGCGGCCATGTCGCCCTTCGCGAGGGCCTCCGTGAGCTTCTCCCGCGACTCGGGGAGCGTCGAGAGGAAGAGGCGCACGAGCTCGGCGAGGAACTCCCGGTCGCCCTCGACGCGGGCGAGAGCGCTCTCGACATCGACCGCCTCGGCCTCGGCAACGGCGGCGGGCGCGACGGGGGCCGCCACGTCGCCCGGAGCCCCGCGGACCTCGCGCTCGAGGACGAGGAAGAGCTCGTCCTGGTCGATCGGCTTCGAGACGTAGCCGTCCATGCCGGCCGCGAGGCACTTCTCGCGGTCGCCCTTCATGGCGTGGGCCGTGAGGGCGATCACGGGCGTCCGGTGCTCGCCCTTCTTCTCCAGGTCGCGAATCGCCGCCGTCGCCTCGAAGCCGTCCATCTCGGGCATCTGGATGTCCATGAGGACCACGTCGAAGACCTCGGCCTTGAACGCCTCGACCGCCTTCTTGCCGTCCGGGGCGACGACGACGGAGTGGCCCCACTTCTGGAGGAGGTGCACGGCGAGCCGCTGGTTCACGGCGTTGTCCTCGGCGAGGAGGACGCGGAGGCCGCGCTGGGTGCGGCGCCTCTCCTGGACCGGCTTCGCGGCGAGCTCGGGGGCTCGCGGGGCGAGGGCGTTCACGATCGTGTCGAGGAGCTCGGACTGCTGGATCGGCTTCGAGATGTAGGCCGCGATCCCGTGCGAGCGGCGGACGTTCGTGCTCTCGCGCTCGCCGAGCCCGCCGGTCAGGACGATCGCCGAGCTCCCGTGTCCGACGCTCTTGACCTTGTGGGCGAGGTCGAAGCCGTCGGCCCCGGCCGAGCGGCTGAGGAGGACGATCGGGTAGGGCCGGCCGGCCTCGTGGGCGTGGCGGGCCGCGTCGAGCCCGAGCTCGGCCGACGCGACGATCGTGGGCTTCATGCGCCACTGGAGCTCGAGGACCTCCTCGAGGATCCGGCGGACGTTCAGGCTCTCCTCGACGACGAGGATCGGGACGTTCCTGAGCGTGAGGACGTTCGTATCGCTCATGTGGACGCGCTTCGGCTGGACGCCGAGGCGGACCTCGAAGCGGAACTGGCTGCCCCTGCCGACCTCGCTCTCGACCCAGATCCGGCCGCCCATGAGGCCGACGAGCTGCGACGAGATCGCGAGGCCGAGCCCGGTGCCGCCGAAGCGGCGCGTCGTCGTGCCGTCCACCTGGATGAACGGCTGGAAGATCGTCTGGATCTTGTCGGCGGGGATCCCGATCCCGGTGTCGCTCACGGTGAAGCGGAGCGTGACCTCGGTCGGCGCCTTGTGGACGGTGTCCACGTCCACGAGGACCGAGCCCCTCTCGGTGAACTTGACGGCGTTGCCGACGAGGTTCGTGACGATCTGGCGGATCCGGCTCGCGTCGCCGACGAGGGCGTCCGGCACGCTCGAGCGGACGTGGCAGGCGATCTCGAGGCCCTTCTCCTGGGCGCGCGTCGCGAGGGCGCGCATCGCGAGGTCGAGCGTGTCGCGGAGGTCGAAGTCGATCGGGTCGAGCTCGAGCTTCCTCGCCTCGATCTTCGAGAAGTCGAGGATCCCGTTGATGAGCCCGAGGAGCGTCTCGCCCGACGACTTCACGAGACCCATGTACTCGCGCTGCTCGTTCGTGAGCTCGGTCTCGAGCGCGAGCTGGGTCATTCCGATGATCCCGTTCATGGGCGTGCGGATCTCGTGGCTCATGTTGGCGAGGAACTGGCTCTTGGCGACGCTGGCGCCCTCGGCCGTCTCCTTGGCGCGGCGGAGCTCGACCTGGCTCGCCTCGAGCTCGCGCGTCCTCTCCTGGACGCGCTGCTCGACGACCGCGTTCGCGTGCTCGAGCGCGGCGCGGCGCTTCGCGATCTCGCGCATCTCGGCCGAGCCGCGGAGGCACGACGGGATGAGGAAGGCGTCCTCGAAGATCACCCACGCGGCGTGCTCGAGCCAGCGCCAGTTGCTCTGGGAGAGGATCCCGAACGCCGACTGCGGGAAGTAGAGGCCGCGGAGGAGGTGGTCGGAGGCGATGACGACCGTCGCGGTGAGGATCACGCGGTAGTCGCGGTAGAAGGCGAGGAAGGCGAGCGAGCCGAAGACGTGGAAGTGGGTCTCGATCCTCCCGCCGCTCAGGTGAATGAGGAGGGCGGACATGAGCATCTGGGACGCGGCGATCACGTGGCGCGTCGCGGTCCGGCCCGGCCCGACGAGCGCCAGGACGATGGGGAGGATCGAGATCGCGCCGCCCATGACGATCGCGACCCAGACGTGGACGTGGGGCGTGGAGACGGCCCCTTCCCACGCCCGCGGCGAGACGACGAGCGCCGCCACGACGGCGGCGATCCACTGGAAGGCCATGAGGCCCGCGAAGAGGCGGTCCGTCCGCGCGTAGATCGACGTGCGGTGCTGCTCGTAGAGCTCCTCTGCCCTGTCACTCGGCCTGGTCACGGTCGTCTCTCCTGATCGCACAGCCGAAGACGGGGGCGTTCGCGCTCTCGAGCTTTCCCTCGAGCACGAAGCTCTCGATCGCGGCCTTGCCGGGGCTGTCGCCGGCGTGGCCCCGCGAAGGGGTGATGCCGCCGCGGAAGACGAGCCTCCCGCGGGCGTCGTAGAGGAAGGTGTCGCCCGAGGTCACCGCGCCGAAGCGGCGCGCCTCCTCGCCACCGACGTCATCGATGATGGCGACGCCGGGGATCTTCGCGGCGCGGGCGGCGAGGCCGCCCTTCGACCACTCGCCATCCTTCGCGGGCACGAAGAAGACGACGGTCGCTTCGAGCCTCCCCGCGGTCGCGGCCATGATCCGGTCGAGCTCCTCGACCGTCGCCGCCGTGCAGGGGCAGAGGGGGTGCGCGAAGATGACGAGCTGGTTGCCGGCGACCCGGCCGACCTTCGTTCCGGCGGGCCAGTCGGCCGGCGCCGCCGCCTGCGCTCCGGGTGTCGCGGCGTGGTGGAGGAGCACGTCCATGCCCCACGTCGTCCCGACGAGCCAGAGGCCGAAGGCCGTGACGACGATCGTGACCCTCTTGTTCCTGCTCATGAGAGGAGGGAGCGCAAACTCGCGGCCAGCGTCGCGAGGCCTTTCTCCAGCGGCCGCGGAGCCTTCGGCGCCCCCGGAACAGGGGCGCGCGCGCCCCTCCACGGGGGCGGCTGCGCCCCCCTCGTCACGGAGTTTGCCGGGGCCGGGGCTGGCGAGGCGTTTGCGCTCCCCTCATCGACCGAGAGGGACAGCCCCATGCGCATGATCGTCGCCGACCACGACTCCGAGTCGCTCGAGCTCGTCCGCCGCGTCGCGACCGCGAGGGGTCACGAGGTCGTCGCCTGCCATGACGGCCATGAAGCCTCGCGCGCGCTCGAGAAGGGCGCCTCGGTCCTCGTCGCCGCCTGGGACCTGCCGGGCGTGAACGGCCCGACGCTCTGCCGGAAGGCGAGAGGCCTCCCGGCCGACCGCCGGCCGTTCGTCGTCCTCGTGGCGGGTCTCACCGACACCGACTGCGCCGGGAGCGACTTCGAGCTCGACGCGGACGAGTACCTCCTGAAGCCCCTCGAGCCGGATCACCTGGCCACCCGTGTCGATGCCTGGGTGAGCAACGGGACCCCGACCCGGCCGGCTCCGCCGGTGAAGAAGCGCGGCGACCTCGTCGGGACGACCCTGGACGGCAAGTACGAGGTCCAGGAGCTCCTCGGCCGCGGCGCCATGGGCGCGGTCTACAAGGCGCGGCACGTCCTCCTCGGCGAGACGGTCGCGATCAAGGTCATGAACGACCAGGTCGCCGCCTCGGCGAACACCCGCGAGCGCTTCCTCCGCGAGGCGCGCGCCATGCTCCGCTTCGTGCACCCGAACGCGATCCCCGTCCGCGACTGCGGGCTCACCGCCGAGGGGATCCTCTACATGACGCTCGGCTTCTCGAGCGGGAAGACCCTCCGCTCGATCCTCGGCGAGGCGAAGAAGCTCCCGATCCCGCGCGCCCTCGCGATCGCCCGGCAGTGCCTCCAGGCCCTCGCCGAGGCCCACCGGAACGGGATCGTCCACCGGGACCTGAAGCCCGAGAACATCATGATCGAGTCTCCCGGCACGGACCGCGAGCTCGTGCGGATCTGCGACTTCGGCCTCGCCAAGTTCACGTCCTCCCTCGCCCAGGGGCTCCCCGACATCACCGGCTGTCACGTGATCGGCACGCCGCACTACATGCCGCCCGAGCAGGTCCTCGGCGAGGAGATCGACGCCCGGAGCGACATCTACGCCCTCGGCTGCGTCCTCTACGAGCTCATCTCGGGCGCGCGCCTCTTCCCCGGCCGCGAGATGGCCTTCGTCCTCATGGCCCAGGCGCGCGAGAAGCCCGCCAAGCTCTCGACCCACCTCGAGGTTCCGCCCAAGCTCGATGCGCTCCTCGAGCGCATGCTCGCGAAGAAGAAGGAGGACCGCTTCCAGAGCGCCGCGGAGGTCCTCGCCGCGATCGAGGCCCTGACCCCGGCGCGCGCCGCGCGCCCTCTCTACATCCTCGTCGCCGAGGACAGCCTCGTCTCGCAGCGCCTCACGTCGCGCATGCTCGAGAAGTGGGGCCACAAGGTGAGCGTCGCCTCGAACGGCGTCGAGGCGCTCGAGCGCATCGAGGAGTCCGCCTTCGACCTGGTCCTCATGGACGGCGACATGCCGGAGCTCGACGGCTTCGCGGCGACGCGGCGGATCCGCGAGCGCGAGAAGGGGACCGGAGGGAGACTGCCGATCATCGCCCTCACCGCCTACGACGGCGAGGAGGACCGCCGCCGCTGCCTCACGGCCGGCATGGACGACTACGTCCCGAAGCCCGTCGTCCCCGAGCGCCTCTTCCGCACGATCGAGACGATCGCCGCCCTCCCCTCGGGCGCCTACAAGAAGCAGCCGTCGGTTCGCGCCTTCGACGGGACCTGTGCCCTCGCGCGGGCCGGCGGCGACCAGGACCTCCTCCGCGAGATCGCGACCGCCTTCGTCCAGGAGGCGCCGCGCCTCGTCGCCGCGATCCGCACCGCCCTCGCGCGCGGCGACCGTTCGGCCGTCTCGCACGCCGCCCACGACCTGAAGGGCGCCGCCGGCGACTGCTCGGCGAACGTGATCGCCCAGATCTCCGACAAGATCGAGAAGCTCGCGCAGGTCGGCGACCTCGCCGGGGCCAGCCGGGGCGCGAGCTCGCTCGATCAGGAGCTCGAGGCCGTGCTCGAGACCCTGCGCGGCGTCGCGGGCGTCGGTTGAGAGGACGACGTTCAACGCGGAGGAAGCCGAGCTCTAGCCGCGGAGGAACGCGGAGCCGTTCTCGGCGTTCCTCCGTCTCGGCTCTTCGCGCGCTCTGCGTTTGGCGGCCTCGTTCCTCTCAACCCCGCGCACGCCCGTGAGTTCCATTCGTACACTAATAACGCGACGCGCAATCTCGTCGAGCGCCTTGCCAAAGCCGGTTTCCTGCACCAAGATACAGCCATGACGACCCGCGTCGTGCGGGTCACGAGGAGCGTGAAAATGGCCGGCGTGAACCGTTACAGGGCTGACCTCCGCGACCACCGCTTCGTGCTCTTCGAGCAGTTCAAGCTCGGCGACATCCTCGGCAAGGGGATATACGAAGCCTGGGGCCCGGACGAGGTCGACTCGATCCTCAAGGAAGCGTATCGCTTCTCGTGCGACGTGACGGGTCCCCTCTGCGCGTCCGCCGACCGCGAGGGCTGCAAGCTCGAGAACGGCAAGGTCATGACTCCCCACGGCTTCCACGAGGCGTGGGGCAGGCTCTACGAGGCCGGCTTCAAGGCCCTCGGCGTCTCGCCGGACCACGGCGGCAGCGGCGCTCCGGCCTGCGTCCAGCTCCTCGTCGAGGAGATGCTCTCGGGGAGCAACACGGCCTTCAACATGTATCCCGGCCTCGCGTTCGGCGCGGGCGAGCTCATCGCCGAGACCGGCACCGACGACCAGAAGCACCGCTTCGTCGAGAACATGATCACCGGCAAGTGGGGCGGGACCATGTGCCTCACCGAGGCCCACGCCGGCTCGGACGTGGGAGCCACGCGCGCGACGGCCAGGAAGCAGCCGGACGGCCGCTACAAGATCAAGGGCACGAAGGTCTTCATCTCGTGCGGCGAGCACGACCTCGCCGAGAACATCATCCACATGGTCCTCGCCCGGATCGAAGGCGCGCCTCCGGGGACGAAGGGCCTCTCTCTCTTCATCATCCCGAAGTACAGGATCACGCCCGACGGCCGCTCCGAGGGCTCGAACGACGTGACCTGCACGTCCATCGAGCACAAGATGGGGATCAACGGGTCGGCGACCTGCGTCCTCAACTTCGGCGACAACGACGACTGCGTGGGCGAGCTCTGCGGCGGCGTCGAGCATCAGGGCATGGCCCAGATGTTCAGGATGATGAACGGCGCCCGGATCGCGGTCGGCGTCCAGGGGATCGGTCTCATGGGGACCGCCTACCTGAACGCCCTCGACTACGCCCGCGAGAGGAAGCAGGGCGCCAGCATCGAGCGCTGGAAGGACCCGACCGCCCCCCGCGTCCCGATCATCCAGCACGCCGACGTGCGCCGCATGCTCCTCGAGATGAAGGCGAAGGTCGAGGGGACGCGGGCGCTCGGCGTCAAGCTCGCCATGCACACCGACCAGAAGAAGATCGAGACCGACCCCGACAAGGCCGCCTACCACCAGGGCCAGGTCGAGGTCCTCACTCCCCTGATCAAGGCGTACGGCTCCGACCAGGCGTTCCGCGTCTGCGAGCTCGCGATCCAGGTCCTGGGCGGCGTCGGCTACTGCCAGGACTTCCCGGTCGAGCAGTACTGCCGCGACGCCAAGATCTTCTCGATCTACGAGGGCACGAACCACATCCAGGCCATGGACCTCGTCGGCCGGAAGCTCGGCATGGCGGGCGGCGCCCACCTCCAGGCGTTCGTGGGCGACGTGGCCGCGTTCGTGTCGAAGCACCAGGGCGACCCCGACTTCGGCACCGCGATCCAGACCCTCGACGAGGCGCAGGCGGCCGTCCTCGGCGGCGCCATGATGATGATGGGCTGGTCGGGCTCGGGGAAGCTCTCGCTCATCCCGCTCGCCGCGAACCGCTACCTCGAGATGATGGCCGAGCTCGCCGTGGGCTGGCTCCTCCTCGAGCAGGCCGTGATCGCCCGCGAGGCCGCCTCGAAGCTCGAGGCCTCGCACCCCGACCGCGCCTTCTACGAGGGCAAGCGGCACGCGGCCCTCTACTTCGCGCGGAACATCCTCCCGGGGGTCGCCTTCAAGGGCAAGCTCCTCGCGGCCGAGGACACCTCCGCCACCGACATCGCGGTCGAGAGCTTCGCGACTCTCTAGCCGCTCCATAGGGGGGCTCGATCCCGAGTCGTCGTGACCCCGTTCGTGCTCGTTCTCGTTCTCGTTCTCGTTCTCGGCCGTTCGAGCGAGAACGAGAACGAGAACGAGAACGAGCACGACGGGCAACGTTGCCGAACTGCGACTCGTTGTTCAGGTCGTGTAGCCCATGAAGAAGACGATGATCGTCGCGAGGAAGATCAGGCCGACGAGGAAGCCGCTCGCGACGAAGATGACGAGCCGCATGGCTTCCTTGGTCTCGGGGTGGACGTCCACGCCGTCATCCTAGCCGACGGCGCCGTCCACGTCCGTATCGGCGCGGACATGGACCGGCACCGCGTCGAGGAGCCCCTGGAGCGCGCCGTCTCGCTCCTCGACGGCGCGATCGAGGCCCGTGCTCGCGTGGTCCGGGGCCTAGACCGCGCGCTCCAGGCCGTGAGCGGCGCGCTCCCGCTCCTCGACCGCGCGGTCCACGGCCGACTCGGCGCCGTCGAGGTCGTCGACCGGGCCGACGCGGTCGGCACGGACGCGGTCCAGGTCCTGGTCGGCGCGACGCAGGTCCCCGTGGGCGCCGACCAGGCTCACGACCACGCGATCGAGGTCCTGGGCCGCGCGATCGAGGTCCTGGACCGCGCGGTCGAGCTCCTGGTCAGCGCCGTGAACCCTGGCGCGGGCAAGGACTTGGGTTCTCATACCGTGAGGCGATGGACTTCTTGGCCACAGAGGGCACAGAGGTCACAGAGTCCGGGACGCTCCCCTGTGTTCTCGGTGATCTCTGTGGCCCTTCTTGGGATCACGTCAACCGGTCGACGCTGTCACAGCGCTGACCGGTTCTCTCGGAGAGGTGAACGGGAACCACCGAGCACACCGAAGACACCGAAGGACGTCGTCCAGGCGAGGCTCGGTGCGTTCGGTGTCTTCGGTGGTTCCCGTTCCTTCTTCGGATCGAGCGGTTGCCGCGGTCAGGCTCTATTTCTCGTCCAGGAGCCAGGTGAGGTAGACGCTCTCCGACTGCCGCACGCGCGCGTCGGCCTGCCGGGCGCCCTTCTCGTCGCCCTGAGCCCTCCGGGCGCGGGCGAGGCCGGCCCACGACGAGCGCGTGTCGTTCTCCTCGGCGGCCTTCGCGAACGACTCGGCGGCGAGGGCGTAGTTCTTCTCGCGGAGGGCGAGGTCGCCCTTGAGCTCGAAGACCTCGCCCCAGCTGCCCGTCACCTCCATGCCCGGGCTGCCGTATTCCTTGGTCGCCTGCTTCGTCTGGGCCCAGCGGGCGTGGAAGCCCTCGAGCTCCTCGATGAGCGTCTTCGCCTCGGCGAGCTTCCCCTGATAGAGGAGCGCCGGCACGAAGGCGACGAGGATCGGCGCGCGGCCGTAAGCCTCGAAGGCGGGAGGGATCGCGAGGGCGGCGACGCCGCTCTCGATCGCCTTCGGCAGGAGGTCGCGCTTCGTCGCGTCGCGCACGGCGAGGTGCCAGAGCACCCAGGCGCGGACGCGGAGGGCCGAGCGGTGGAGCTCGCGCATGAAGATGTCCGTCTCCTCGAACGGCTTGAGCGCGGCCTCCTCGGCGAGCGCGGCGTCGAGCTCGGCGAGGCCCTTCGACTCGTCCTCGTCCTCCTCGAAGCGGCACGAGGCGACCGCGGCCCCCCGGATCGGCACGAAGCGGGCGACCCCGAGCGTCGCGCGCACCGCGAACCGGATCCGCGGTGAGAGCTCGGCGGCGCGCGGGTAGAGCTGCTGGAGGAGGCGCAGGTCCTCGTCGTTCGCCATGAGCATGGCGAGGGCGCCCGTCGCGTCGGTCGGGTCGGTGCCGGCGATCGTGGCGTTCAGCTTGAGGAGCCGGACCCGCGTGTCGGGCCAGTTCTTCGGCGTCATGCGGAGCGAGCAGACCTTGCAGAAGGCCTCGCAGATCCTCCCGAGGGCGGCGAGCGCGACGTCGCGGCCCTTGAGGTGAGCCTGGGCGGCGGGCCAGTTCTTCTCGAGCACCGTGAGCAGGTTCTCGGCCTGATCGACGAGCTGCTGCGCGGGACCGCGGTCGATGTCGAGGAAGATGTCGCGCGGGTCCTTCACGTCTTTGAGCGGGGTGCTCTCGATCGTCGCGAGGGCGAGCTCCGGGTGGGCCGCGCGGTCGCCGGCGCGCTCCGCGGCCGAGAGCGGCGAGAGAGCCTCGGCCGGGCGGTCGAGAGCCCGCAGCGCCCGACCGCGCGCGACGAGGAGGAAGGGGTCGTTCCCGTGGAGCGCGAGGCCGCGCTTCGTCAGGGCCTCGGCCTCGGTGGGCTTGTCGTGGAGGAGGAGCGAGGCCGCGACGGCGCGGAAGGCGTCGAGCGGAGGCTGCTTCTCGTCGAGCCGCTTCTCGAGGACGTGGGCGGCGGCGTCCGGGTCGCCGGCCTTGAGGGCGGCGCGGGCGAAGTCGAGCTGGCGGCTCTCGTTCGCCGGGGCGAGGTCGAGGGCCTGGCGGGCGGCCTCGGTCGCGCCCTTCGCGTCGTCCTGGTCGAGGAGGATCCGGGCCTCGAGCTCGAGAGCCTCGCCGCGGATCGTCCGCGAGGCGGCGTCGTCGCCCGCGGCGAGCGAGGCCGCGAGCTTCGCCTCCGCGAGCCGGGTCCTGGGGTCGCCCTCTCCCTTGGCGAGCGCGAGGTGCTTCGTCGCCTCGACTCCCCGGTCGTGGGACGGGATGAAGACGAAGACGAGCGTCGCCAGGGCGAGGAGCGTGACGAGGACGCACGCGATGATGAACGGACGCCTCTGGCCGAGCGTGGGGACGTAGCCGGCGTCACCCGCCGCGAGCGCGGCCGCGAGGGCGCCCGCGTCGGGGTAGCGCTTCTTCGGGTCGGGCTGGAGGCAGCGGACGACGATCGCGTCTATCCAGCGCTCGCCGCTCGAGAGGCGCGCGTGGCGGCCGCTCTCGATCTTGTCGAGGACCTCGACCGGGCTCTCGCCCTGGTAGGCCGGCCCCCCGGAGAGGCACTCGTGGAGGATCGCCCCGATCGCGAAGACGTCGGCGGGCGGGCCCGCGCGCATGGCGTCCTTCATCTGCTCGGGCGCCATGTAGCCCACGGTCCCGCGGAACTGGCCGGCCCTCGACAGCATGAGGGTATTGCTCGCCCCGGGCGCGTCGCGCTTGAAGTGCTTCCCGAGGCCGAGGTCGGCGATGAGCGGCTCGCCCGCGCTCGTGTAGATCACGTTCTCGGGCTTGAGGTCGCGGTGGACGATCCCGCGCTCGTGCGCGACCGCCATGGCGCGCGCGAGGTCGAGGGCGAGCTTCACCGCCTCGTCGCGCGACATGCGCTTCGTGTCGAGCCTGTCCCGGAGGGTGCCGCCCGCGAGGAACGGCATGACGATGTAGGGAGT
>Ga0070738_10004977_pt1 | contig 15251 bp, 14 predicted proteins | sample Coa_R2_2_FD_66446 | JGI IMG/M metagenome (GOLD analysis project Ga0070738, IMG submission 66446) | Surface soil microbial communities from Centralia Pennsylvania, which are recovering from an underground coalmine fire - Coalmine... | ecosystem: Environmental > Terrestrial > Soil > Unclassified ...
CAGGATGGCGAAGATGATGAGGTTGATGAAGCCGACGCCCTTGCCGCCGAAGACGATGTTCAGCAGCATCTCCGAGATAGGGGTGATGCTGCCAGCGGGCGTCATGCTGTCGTGCATGGCGTCGACAGTGCCGGTGGTGAAGGCCGTGGTGCCGGTCGTGAACAGGGCCGTCTGCGCCTGCCCGAAGCGGACCTCCTTGCCCTCCATGTTGCCCTGCGCCGCGCTCACGCCGATGCTCGCCAGCAGCGGATTGCCCATCTTCTCCGGCAGGTAATCCACGACCAGGAAGGCGATGAAGAACGCGGCCATGACCGCGAAGAATGTCCACGCCTGTTTCTTCCGGTCGAGCATGATGCCGAGCATGTAGATAAGCGACATCGGGATCGCCGCCATGAGTAGGAACTCGAGGACGTTGGTGATGGGGCTGGGGTTCTCGAACGGGTGCGCCGAGTTGGCGTTGAACCAGCCTCCCCCGTTCGTCCCGAGGTGCTTGATGCTGACCAGCGCAGCCACGGGCCCTCGGGTGATGGTCTGCTGTCCCTGCGAAGTCGCCGATGGCGTGGCATCGGGCGCGGGTGTAGCGCTTGGCGACGGCGAGGCGGGCGCGAGTGCACCGTTGAGCGTCGTCACCTGCTGCGCGCCGTCGAAGGTGGCTGGCACGCCAAGGCCGACGAAAGCGATACCGAAGACCAGCGCAAGCGGCAGCATGATGCGAGTGATGGCCCGGGTCAGGTCGACGTAGAAGTTGCCCAGGTTGACGCTTCCACCCAGCCCTCGGATGAAGGCAACGCCGCAGGCCAGGCCGGTCGCCGCCGACGTGAACATCGGGAAGATGAGTCCCAACATCTGGCTCAGGTACGAGAAGGTGTTCTCGCCGCCGTAGTTCTGCCAGTCCGTGTTGGTGATGAAGCTGCTGGCCTGCATGAACGCCAGGAACGGGTTGACGAAGCCCTGGCCATCCGGGTTCAGCGCGCCGAACGCCGGCAGGTGCTGGACCTCCAGCGTGGCGAAGATGAGCACCCACATCGCCAGGTTGGTGAGCAGCATCGCCTTGACGTAGCCTCGCCAGCCCATCTCCTGCTCGGCCTTGATGCCGCACACGCGATAGACGCCTCTGTCGAGTGGATTGAGCACCCGATCGGCGAACGTCGGCTTGAACATGAATACCGCCGCCATGTAGCGGCCCAGCGGGAACACGATGAGGAACGCCAGCGCCAGCACGATGGCCATCTGAAGGACGTCGAAGACCATTTAGAACCTCTCCGGCCGCAGCAGCGCGTACACGAGGTAGGCGAAGGTGCACAGGATGACCAGCAGCAGGAACACCAGGCCGGGCGTCATGCATCCAAGCTAGGAGGCAGGCGTAAGGAAAGCGTGTTAGATGAAGGGGCGCGAAATTAGGATTTCGTTAGAACCGGGCCCAGGTTGGGCAAGAAATGAACACTAACCGGCCCGGAAATGGTCTGGCGGCCGCCACTGGAAGGCGGATACTGACGGGCATCGATCAGTCATCAGGAGGCACAGACCCACATGGAAACGACAACCAACATTGAGCGTGTCGCCCAACAGACCTGCAAGATCGTCGACGGCATCAGGCCAGACCAGCTGGGGCTGCCCACGCCCTGCACGCAGTGGACGGTGCGTGACGTCATCAATCACATCACGGCTGGCGGGATCATTTTCGCCACCTGCGTCGAGCAGGGCTCCATGTCCGACGAAGCCATGGGGGCGCTGGTGACCGGCGATAATCTTGGCGACGACTACCGAGGCGCCTTCCGAGCGGCGGCCAACAAGGCGCTCAGCGCGTTCGGGGCGCCCGGGGCCGCGGAGAAAATGGTGAAGCTGCCGTTCGGCGAAATGCCGGCCGGGGTGGCCCTCAACCTCGCCGTTTTCGATCTGATGACGCATGGCGCCGATCTCGCCTACGCTACGGGGCAGCGAATCGACGACGAACAGCTGCTGCAGACAGCTTTGAGCGTGGGGCGGCAGATGGTAAGCCCTGACCTTCGCGCGGCAGGGTTGTTCGGCCCCGAACAGCCCGTGAGCGACAGCGCTTCGGCCATGGAGAAGCTGCTGGCGTTCGCCGGCCGCCACGTCTGAGAGCGCTTCGCCGCACCTTGAGCGTTGGAGTCGCCCGATGTCACAGCCGATCCGGGCTGTCAGGCAGCGAGACTATCCCCTGGCCCTCGCCGAGGCGTGGCGTCTGCTTGCCGACACCGACCATCTGAACCGCAGCATTGGGCTGCCGAGCGTCGACTTCTCGCCATTGGATGGCCCCAAGGGGGAATTCGTGCGGCAGGCGCATGCCCGCCACTGGGGCATCGTGCCCCTGCGCTGGAAGGAATATCCCTTCTGCTGGGTGCGGGAGCGACGCTACTCCGTGCGGCGGGAGTTCGACTGGGGCCCGATTGCCGTCCTGGAAGGCGCCGTGCAGCTCGAGCCCCGCGACCCCGGCGTGCGCGTGACGGTCTCCGCCGAGTTCATCCCCGCGAACCTCGCCGGGAAGTTCATGTGGCGGGTGGGAGCCGGGGTGGTCGAAGGCACCCTCGCCTTCTGTGACTGCTACCTGAGCCGCAAGCAGCAGGGCTACGCCGACGCACTCCCGCCCGCAGGCAAACCAGTCGTGGACCGGCGGCGGCTCGCCGAGAGGGTGGCCCAGCTCCACGCTAGCCCCATCGACAAGCACCTCCTGAGGCTGCTGGAGGGGCGGGTTGTGGAGGCCGCCGACGACCAGGTGCTACGGCTGCGTGCGTTCTCGGTGGCCGATGCCTGGCAGGCGGATCGCGCCGAGACGCTTCGCCTCTTTCTGTATGCCGCGAAGGCGGGTCTGTTCGACCTGGCCTGGCAGCTGATGTGCCCCAACTGCCGCGTCCCGAAAGCCGGCTCGCCTTCCCTGGCTGCACTGCCAGCTCGCTTCCACTGCGACGTGTGCGGCATCGTGTACGACACGACGCTCGATCAGCGGGTCGAGCTCCGCTTTTCGGTGAGCCCGCAAGTGCGCCAGGCCAGCGACGCCATCTACTGCATTGGCGGGCCGCTGCGCGCGCCGCACCTGGTGGCGCAGCAGTACCTTCGTCAGGGAGAGGCGGCCATGCTGGCGTGCCCTCCGCTGAACGAGCCCATTCGGCTTCGAGCCGTCGGCAGCAACGCCAGCCTGCTGCTTACGCCCGCGCCCGCCGCGCGCACGAGTCGCGACGTGAGCCTCATCTATGCGGCCGGGAAGTGGAGCGGCCCGCTGAGCTTGATGAACGCGGATCAGGACGAGCTGCGCGTGCCGGCCGGGAGCTCGCTGGCGCTGCGCAACCAGACCGCCGGCGCCCTGCTGGTGGTGCTGGAGGACATGCGCTGGACGGACGAAGCATTGACCGCCTGCCAAGCGCTCGGCCTCGCCGAGTTCCAGGCGCTCTTTCCTGCCGAACGTCCCAACATCGCGGCGCAAAGCGCCTAACGGCCGAGGACCACATGCCACCTGCAGCCAAGCACAGGAACCCAAGCGACGTCACCCGCATCATGGTGAAGGCGGACCAATCCGAGGCAGCCGGCCGTGCCCTCGAATGGGCCGCCGGAGTGGCCGAACGGTGTGACGCCGAGCTGCTGCTGGTCCAGGTCATCGCGCCGGAAAACCTGGTGGGCGATGGAGCCACCGCGGCCGCCGCTGCCGAGGCGCGCCTCGCGCAGCAAGCAGACGCACTGGCGAGCACGCGAGGACGGGCGCGCGTTCTCTTTGAATCCGACCCCGCGGAGGCCATCCTGCGGCTGGCGGATCAAGAGCAGGTGGACCTGCTGGTGGTCGACAACGCGGGCATGAGCGGCCGGGGTGAGTTCCTGCTGGGCAACGTGCCGAACCGCATTTCGCACAACGCTCGCTGTACGGTCGCCATCGTCAATTGCGTCGCGAACGAAACACGGACTTCGAACCGTCCGGCCGAGCCACAGGAGCCAGCTGAGGCTCCCGAGGCAGGGCAGTTGCTGACGCGGAGCTTCGAAATCGGTCGAATACTGCTGAAGCACGGCGTGCGCGGGCTCACCCGAGGCGGCAGCGCGAAGGAGGCGCGGGCGCGAGCCCGAAACGTCCGCGAGGCGCTGGAGGAGCTCGGCCCCACGTTTGGCAAGCTGGGCCAGATGCTGTCCACGCGGCCGGACCTCATCCCGCCCGAGCTGGTGGAGGAGCTCGCGAAGCTGCAGGACGCGGTTCCACCGCTGCACGAGGCCGAGGTGGTCGCACTGATGGAGGCCGAGTTCCACCTGCCGTGGGAAGACGTGTTCCAGCGGCTGGAGCCTGAGCCGTTAGCCGCCGGGACCATCGCGCAGGTCCACCGGGCGGTACTGAGGAATGGCGAGCGCGTGGTGGTGAAGGTCCAGCGACCCGGCGCCGAAGCGGCAATCACGCGAGACCTCGGCCTGCTCGCGCTGTTCTCCGAGAAGGCCGCCGCCCGCCCCATGTTGAACGAGGTCGTGGACTTGCCGGCGGTCATCGACCACCTGTCGAGCTCGCTGCGGCGGGAGCTCGATTTCAAGGTGGAGGCGCAGAACATCGAACGCATGCGCTCCGTGCTGGCGCCATTCCCACGGCTGGCGGTACCGCGAGTCTACGGGGAGCTGTCCACCTCCCGGTTGCTGGTGATGGAGGAGGTGCAGGGCATCCCGCTGCTCGACGCGCCGGCTGGCCCCGCGCGCGCCGAAGCGGCCTACCAGCTCCTGGAGTCGTACTACCAGCAGGTACTCGGGGAGGGCTTCTTCCACGCCGATCCGCATCCCGGGAACCTGATGTGGTGGAACGACACCATCTACTTCCTGGACCTGGGCATGGTCGGCGAGCTCGAAGCCGAGCTGCGCGAGCAGCTGCTGCTGGCGCTGCTGGCTTTTGCCCAGGAGGACCCCGAGTTCCTGGCCGAGGTACTGGTGATGCTCGCCGGCGGCCAAACCATGGCCGGCTTCGACGAGCAGGGACTGCGCGCGGACCTCGCTCAGCTAGTCGCCGATTACCGCCATCTGACGCTGGAAGAGCTGCGCCTTGGGCCGCTGATCCAGCGAATGATGGAGATCTCCGCCAGCCATCAGCTGAGACTCCCCGCCGGACTGGCCCTGGCCGGCAAGGCCTTCGGACAGATGCAGCTGGCGGCGACGAGCCTCGATCCCACACTGGACCCCTTCGCCGTCGCTTCCCGATTCTTCAGACGGCGCATCCTGTCCGGCGTGCGTCAGCTGGCCTCGCCGCGACAGCTTGCCTACGAGACGCAGAAGCTGAAGGTCCGGCTCACACGCCTGATCGAGGGCCTCGAGCGGGTTGCTGGCGCTCGTTCCGGTCCGGGCCTGCGGATGGACATCCGAGGCACGGAACAGCTGGCCCGCGCTCTTCAGCAGGGGACGCGCTTGGTCGCGCTGGGGCTGTTCGCCTTGACCGCGGGCCTAGTGGGCCTGGGCGCCCTGAACTGGCTCCATCCCTGAGGCGGCGGCTGGCCGATCGCTCGAGCGGCGGAGGCTGCTCCGAAGCGCTCGCTCGACCAGATAGGCGGCCACGGCCATCGCCGGCGCAAGCACAAGACGCTCGAGCCTTCTGAGCGCTCCGGACCGTTGCTGACGCATTGCGCTCAGGATGGTCTGGGCGCGAGCTCGCTGCCAGACGCGAATTACCCAGGCCGTTTGCCAGTAGAGGCAGGGCTCGCGCTTCTTCAGATTACGCGATGGCCGGTGCCGGAAAGCATCTTGCTTAAAGCAGAGGCGTGAACCGAGGCAGGCTGACAGCCGAGTTGGAGCGCTTGGGCTATGAGGAGTTCCTGCCCGGGCAGGAGCGCATCATTCGCGACATCCTCGCCGGACGGGACGTGCTTGCCGTCCTGCCCACCGGCGCCGGCAAGTCGCTGGTGTACCAGTTGAGCTCGCAGCTGCTGGAGGGGCTGACGGTGGTCGTATCGCCTCTGATAGCGCTCATGAAGGACCAGGTGGACGCGATGCAGAGTCGCGGCATCGCCGCGTCAGTGCTCGCCAGCACCGAAAGCAGTGCCGAGATGCGGGAGCAGCTGCAGCAGGTCGACCGCGGCGAGTCCAAGCTGCTGTATCTCACGCCCGAACGTGTGGAGAACGACGAGTTCATGGCCCAAGCCTCGAGCTGGAAAGTCTCCCTGCTCGTGGTGGACGAGGCACACTGCATCTCGCAGTGGGGCCACGACTTCCGGCCCGCTTACCTCGAGCTGCGCGACGCCCGGCGGGCGTTTGGCCGGCCCAGGACTCTGGCGCTCACCGCGACGGCGACGCCATTCGTCCGCAAGGATGTGATCGAGACGCTGGAGCTGCGTCAGCCGGACCTCGTGGTCCACGGCACCGATCGGCCGAATCTGTTCTTCGGCGTGCGGCGGGTGGATGACGAAGGCCAGGACCGGCAAGAGCTCGAGGAGCTGCTTGGAGAGGACGGGATCCGCGGGGGCGCGGGCATCATCTACGTGGCTACCACGAAGGCTGCCGAAGAGACCGCGGACTGGCTGCGCGAGTGTGGAATCGCCGCAGACTTCTATCACGGCCAGCGCAAGGCCCGCGACCGAGAGGCGGCCCAGGACGCCTTCATGAGCGGCGACATCCAGGTGATCGCCGCGACCAACGCCTTCGGCATGGGTATCGACAAGCCTGACCTGCGCTTCGTCATTCACCGCGACATCCCGGCGAGCGTCGAAGCCTATTACCAGGAGGCGGGCAGAGCGGGTCGTGATGGGCAGCCGGCGTTCTGCTGGCTCATCTACCGGCCCGGCGATCTTGGCCGCGCCGCCTTCCTGAACGGCTCATCCGGCGCGGGAGAGGAATACGAGCGCAGCCGGCGCGAGATGATGCGCGGCTACGCCGAGCTGCATGACTGCCGGCGGCGATACCTGCTCAACTACTTCGGCGAGGAGTACGAAGGGCTCACCTGCGATGCGTGCGACAACTGCCTCTCCGGCGAATCATCCGACGCGGAGAAGCTGCCGGACGACGACTTCGAAATCAACGACGAGGTGGTTCACGCGCGGTGGGGCAAAGGCCTTGTCCAGCGGGTGACGCCGGACAGCCTCACGGTGCTATTCGAAGAGGCGGGCTACAAGGTGCTGGCCCGGGACATCGTCGAGAGCCAGGGCCTGCTGCGGCGCGCTTGAACGCACCCCCGGCGCATGGCACCGAGTGTGCTCGGGCGAGGGCATGTCTGTCGCTCGATTGATCTACGTTGCCGTCGAACCACCCGAAGCAGCCGAGGCGGAGCGGCTGTGGAAGCAAGATTGCGCTCCGCTGATGATCCAGCAGGAGGGCTGTCTCTCCGAGGAGCTGCTGAAGAGCACCGACAACCAGGGCGAGTACATCTCGTACTCCGAATGGCAGGACGAGGCCGCCATCAAGCGCTTCGAGGCCAGTGATGCGCACCACCAGATCGAGGAGCACACGAAGCGCCTGCGGGTGGTGTCGCCGCCAGTCACCAAGACCTACGAGGTGAGCGGCTAGCCCATCGACGGTCCTGAGGCCGCCTCCAAGAAGGGCCCAACGCCGGCCGGCGTCCTGCTCGACAGCCTGAAGGACTTCGGGGCGCACGCCGACGGAGTGCATGCCGGGGCGATCGCGTTCTTCGGCGTCCTCTCGCTGTTCCCGCTGGTCGTCCTGCTGGTGCTGCTGTTCAGCCGCGTGCTCCGCTCGGACCAGGCGACCAAGCTGGTGTTCAGCCAGCTCAGCGCCCTGCTGCCCGACGCCAGCCCCATCTCAGGCGCGACCGGCGCGACGCTCCAGCTCCAATCCGCCACCGTGGGCGTCAGCATCCTGACCTTGCTGTGGGCCTCATTGGGCGTCTTCCTGACGGTCGGCTACGCCTTCGATCGGGCTTGGGGCGTCAGAGGCGATCGCAACCTGGTGGTCCAGTACCTGGTCGCCGCGGCCCTCACGCTGGCCGTGGGCGCGGTGATGTTCACCGCGTCTGTTCTGACCAGCGCGGCTTCGCGCGGCGGCGGCATTGCGGTCCTGGCGGTCGAAGCTGTGATCAGCTGCGGTGCGCTGGCCCTCCTGTACCGCGCCCTGCCGAATACGGACGTGGAATGGCGAGAATGTTTCCTGCCGGCTATCGTCGCCACCCTGATCGGCGGCTTAGCCCGGGGCGGCTTCGCCTGGTACCTCGCCAGCGTGGCGCACGTCGGACGGATCTACGGGCCGGTGGCCAGCATCGCCGGGCTGATGCTGTGGCTGTTCGTGACCTCCGCGCTCGTGCTCTGGGGCGCCGAGCTGAGCCATCAACTCTCGCGCCACCGCTGCGCGCTCCCGCCTGGGAGCACGAAGGTTTTTAGAGGTTCACGAGCGTCTTGACGTACTGGCCAGCCTCGGTCTGCTTGCGGGCGAAGTCTTCGGCTTGGGTCTCGAAGTAGTCCTTCCCGGGCTTGGGCACCATCACGTCCATCACGCCCTCGTGCGGCGCGTCCTGGCGGTAGCTCGGGACGCTCGTGGCTTTGGACCAGTAGCCCTGCCCCTCGGCTGACAGGAACCAGTTGATGTAGACCTTGGCGGCGTTCGGGTGCGGCGCGCCTTTGTTGACGGTCAGCACGCCGGTGCCGGCCGTGACGTACGGCTTCTCGGTCAGGTTGGCCGCGGGCTGGACCTTGATGGGCAGGCCTTTGGCGATATCGTCGGCCAAGATGGTGTCGCTGATGCCGATGCCGATCAGCGACTCGCCGTGGCCGACGGCGTTGATCATCTGCTGGTCGTCGCGCGAGAACTTCACGTCCTGCTGCTTGAAGAACTGGTCGACAAACGGCTTGCCGAGCTCGGGCGAGAGGTACCAGTAGGCCGCCATGGCCGAGCCGGCCCCCGGCGTGGTGGGATCGCCCATGATGATCTTGCCCTTCCACCTGGGATCGAGCATGTCCTTCCAGCTCTTGAACTGGCTGCCGTCGACACCGCTGGCCGGGTAGGCCCAGGCCAGCTTCACATAGGCGCTGAACACCAGCATGTACTTGCTGCCGTTGTCCGCCCAGTGCCACTTGCCGTTGAGCTGCTTGGATTCGTCGATGTCCGGCCCAACCAGGTACGGATGGAGGTCATCCAGCGCGCCTGCGTCCATCAGCGGGATATCGCCGTTGACGCCGACCATGGTCATATCCGTGGTGACCTTCTTGGCCGCGAACTCGGTCATGAGCTTGGGCGTCGGCCCGGACGGCGGCATCATCTGAATGTCGACTTTGATCTGCGGGTAGCGCTTCTCGAACGCGTCGGTCAAGTCCTGGCGCACCGTCGCCGGTCCAACGCTGATGGCCGTGACGGCGCCCTCCTTGTTGGCGGCGGCTACGACGTCGTCCCAGCTGGACTTCGCCTGTGTCGCTCCCGAGGCAGGCGCCGCCGCCTGAGCTGAGGCCGCCGGCTTCGCCGGCGCAGACGGCGCCGACGCGGAGGCGGCAGGCTGGGCCTGCGACCCGCAGGCCGCCAGCAGCAGTGCCGCCACTGTCAAAGTACCGAGTCCGAAACCCTTCACACGTCCCTCCTGAATCCGGCTGCCGCGCGTAATTGCGGGCAGCTTACCGCACGCGCACGCCGCTGGCACCTGAATTCAGGGCTTGACATGCAGCCATTTGGCTGCATATACTCCACATGCATCCAAATGGCTGCATATTCTGACCAAGGAGAGACCAGTGGCAGACATCAGGCATCGCGTGGCTATCAAGGCATCCCCCGAGCGCGTCTACGAGGCGGTGGCGACGCGCGAGGGCGTAGCAGGCTGGTGGACCCGGACCGTCGAGGGCGAAAACGGCCTCGGCGGCAAGCTTCAGTTCTTCTTCGGCGGGCCGGAGCCGGCCGCGACGATGGAAATCGTCGACCTGGCGCAGAATGAGCGCGTGCGATGGCACTGCGTGCAGGGTCCGGACGAGTGGCTGGACACCGAGGTGCAGTTCGACCTCAAGCCGGGGCGCGACGATCACACCGTGGTGCTGTTCACCCACTCCGACTGGCGGGAGCCGGTGGAGTTCATGCACCACTGCAGCAGCCGGTGGGCGTACTTCCTGTTCAGCCTCAAAGCGGGCCTCGAGCGCGGCGAGGCCACGCCCTATCCCGAAGACACGCCTATCGATGACTGGGGATGACGAGGTGTTCAGGGCGCTGGCGGACCCCAGCCGCCGGCGCCTGCTGGACAGCTTGAACACCAAGGCCGGCCAGAACCTGAGCGAGCTCTGCGCCGGCCTCGACATGGCCCGGCAATCGGTGAGTAAGCACCTGGCGCTGCTGGAAGCCGCCAACCTGGTGACCACGGTCTGGCGAGGACGCGAGAAGCTGCACTATCTGAATGCCGCGCCCATCAACGACATCGCGGAGCGCTGGATCGGCTCCTTTCGGGAGCGCGCCGAGGCGCTGGCCGACCTGAAACGAGCACTGGAGGACACATCAGTGGACAAGACCGCATTCGTCTACACGACCTACATCAAGACCACCCCAGAGCGGCTGTGGCAAGCCTTGACCGAGCCGGCGTTCACCAAACGCTACTGGGGCGGCCTGGAGATCGAGACTGACTGGAAGCCCGGATCGGCCATCACCCTCCACCACGGAGGCGCAGCCCTGATCGACCCCGAGCAGCGGGTACTCGAAGCCGACCCGCCGCGGCGGCTGTCCTACACCTGGAACAAGATGACGCCGGAGTGGGCCGCCACATGGGGGCTGGACGCCGACTTCGTGGCCCGGCTCCAGCGTGAGCCGCGCTCGAAAGTGACGTTCGAGATCGAGCCGGCCGGCGGCGCAGTCAAGCTGACCGTCATCCACGATGATCTCGAGCCCGGTGGCCTTACGCTGGAAAGCATCAGCGGCGGCTGGCCAATCGTGCTGTCTAACCTCAAGAGCCTGCTGGAGACAGGCGAGCCGCTGCCGCAGGGCTGAACAGCTTCGGCTCGTCAGGCCGGCTGGTAGCGGGCGACGGTGAAGGCAAGCAGCAGCGGGATGTCCACGGCGTAGATGGCCAGCATGGCGGTCAGCAGGCCGAGGACACCCGCTGGCGTGCCGTCGAGCACGAACACGAGCTCGATCATCCCCGAGGTGATCACGTAGGCCAGCAAGGCCCAGCGGATGACCTTGAAGAACACCGGCCAGGCAAAGACTTTGACCCGGCTGAGCGCGGCCACGTTCGCCGCCATCACCACCGCGGCCAGGATCGCGAGGATGGTGGGCAGCACCAGCGAAGGCGCGCCCGGCAAGTAGGCCGCCAGGTAGATGCCGCCGATGACCACCAGCACCATCGAAGTGATGCACAGCTGGGACACCGGCGGCAGGCGCCGCTCCGCCGCCATCAAGGCGTGCCCAGCCTGGTCATGATGATGAGCGTCGCCAACTGCATCACGCCGGTGATGCCGGAGGTGTAGATGAAGCGCCGCATGAGCTGCCCGATGAGCTTGCCATCCGGCTCCGGCTTGTTCAGCTCGAACAGCACGGCGAGATTGGCGGGTTCCAGGATGGCCAGCGCGATGACCGCCATGACGCCGACAACGATGAACGAGGCCGTGACCCACCAGTGCATCGGATACGGCCAGGCGAGGAAGCCGTAGCGCCGCGCCACCTGCCAGCCGGACGCCAGCGTGACCGTGACCAGCGTGGGCATGATCAGCATCATCTTGGGCATGAAGCGCTTCGAGAACTCTATGCGCGCTTCCACCGGCAGCCGCCCCAGGATGGGCCCCAGGACGAGCCCCACGAACAGGTCGACGCCCGTCCACAGCCCGCCGCCGGCCACGTGGAAGAACATCAGCGCCCAACCCCAATTGCCGACGATCGCCACCAGCAGGGCGATCAGGATGGCCGCGACAATGGGCAGGCCGCGAAGGGGCACGATCTCGACGCCGGCGTGAGCGGTGCGCTCTCGCGGCGGAGCAACCGAGGAGGCAGGGAGAGCTGAGGCTGATTGCATCTTCCGATACCTTACCGCCGTCCGAGACCAGGGATACAATCGCTCCCCGAAGCCACGTCGAGGAGCTGTTCTCATGAGATATCGCTGGGCGATCGCCGCCGCCGCCGGACTACTGCTGTCAGCCTGCGGCGGGACGGCCGCACCCTCCGCTGCGCCAACCAGCGCTCCGGCCAGCGCGGCCAAACCGGCAGCCTCGGCCGCCGCGGGCACATCGGCCAAGCCGGCTGCGAGCAGCGCCGCCCAGGCCAGCGGCGGGGGCAAGGCCTACAGCTTCGGGGTGATGGTGCCGCTCACCGGGCCGGCCGCAAACATCGGCGAGGAGTTCCGCCGCGGGCTCGATATGGCGATCGAGGAGATCAACTCCGCCGGCGGAGTTGATGGCTGGACGCTGGAGGCCAACGTGCAGGACCACAAGGCGACGGCGCAGGGCGGCACGGAAGCCATGAACCAGCTGGCCAACATCGCCAAGGTGCCGTACGTCATCTCCAGCTTCTCCGGCCCAACGCTGGCCGCGCAGCCGGTAGCGGCCCAGAACAAGATGCTGCTGATCAACATCGGCGGCACAGATTCGAGCCTGCTGAACAAGCCCTGGCTGTACAGCGACCAGATCATGGCGCCGCATCTCATGCCGCCGCTGGCCGACTACGCCTATGCCCAGGGGAAGCGCAAGGCCGCCATGCTGTCCAGCAACGACCCCTATGGCGACGGCAGCCGCAAGGCTTTCGCGCCGGCCTTCCAGAAGGACGGCGGCCAGATCGTCGCGGACGAGACGTTCCCGCTGACCGCTACTGACTTCAGCGCCCAGCTCACCAAGATCAAGGCCGCCAACCCGGACGTGCTGATGGTGGTGGCGGTGGGCCAGACGCAAGGCCAGCTGGTCAAGCAGGTGCGCGCGCTGGGCATGCAGCAGCTCATGATCGGGCCGCTGGCGACGGCCGACCTGATCCAGCTCGGCGGGGATGCCGCCAACGGCTTCATCGACTCCGGCATCGCCGTGGACCCGAACACGACCGACCCCGGCGCCAAGGCGTTCCTGGCCAAGTACAAGGCCAAGTACAACGTGGACGCCGAGTGGAATATCGGCACGCCCTATGAGGCCACCTACCTGCTGCGCGACCTGATCGATGGCGCGGTCAAGGCAGGCGCCGATCCGCGCAGCGGGGACGCCCTGCTGAAGGCGCTGCAGGCCAAACCGGAGTTCCACAACTACCTGGCCGGCGGAACGGTCAAGTTCGCGGCCGATCAGTCGGTAGACCGGACCATGGCCATCCGGCAGGTGCAGAACGGCAAGTTCGAGGTCGCGAAGCTAGTCCAGCCGCAGTAAGCGCAGGCCCATGGCAGGAGCACCGCCGCAGACCTATCTCGCCGAGGCGCAGCGGACCGCCCTGCCGGCCCGCTCGGCGTAGTTTCCGTCCATGCTGGCCCTTCTCGCTAACCTCGCGCTGGTTGGGCTGACGCTCGGCAGCATGTATGCCCTGCTGGCGGTCAGCTTCGGGATCATCTTCAACGTCACGCACGTCTTCCACCTGGCGCATGGCGCGACCTTCACGCTGGGCGGCTACGCCATGTACTGGATCTCGACAATGCTGGGGCTGCCGTTCGTGGCGGCCCTGGTTGGGGGGCTGATCGCCGCCAGCGTCTTTGGCGTGCTGGTCGAGGTGGTGCTCTACCGGCCGCTGCGGCGGCTGAACTCGCCGCCGATGATCCTGTTCCTGTCCTCGGTCGGCGCGCTGACGGTCATCGAGGGGCTGATCGGCTTGCTGTTCGGGACGCAGACGCTGACCTTCAAGTCGCTGCCCTTGGAGGCGGTGAACGTCGGCGCGGTGACGCTGCCCAGCGCCAACCTGGCGATGCCGCTGAGCTGGATCGTGATCGCGGCGGTGGTGGTGTACATGGTGAGGACCAGGAGCGGCAAGTTCCTGCGCGCCGTCGGCGACTCGCCGCGCGTCGCCATGGCCCTGGGCATCCCGCTCGACATGACATACATCCTGAGCTTCGCCCTGGGCTCGGCGCTGGCCGTCCTGTCGGCGCTGCTGTACGGCTGGTCGCAGGGACTGACGCCGCAGATGGGCCTCAGCGCCATCCTGATCGGCTCGGCCGGCGTGATCATCGGCGGGCGCCACGGCGTGCTGCCGGGCGCGATCGTGGCGGTGGTCCTGGGCACGCTCCAGGCGGTGCTGGTCGCGTTCGTGCCCTCAGGCTGGCAGGAAGGCGCAACGTTCGCCCTGCTGCTGGTCGCGCTCCTAGTGCGGCCGCAGGGCATCTTCGGGTATTCGCTGCCATGGTGAACTACGTCGCCCAGATCCTGGTCATGGTGGCAACGTTCGCCATCCTCGCCGGCTCGCTGAACCTGGTGCTGGGCTTCGCCGGCGTGTTCTCGCTGGTCCACGCGGCTTTCTTCGGCATCGGCGCGTACACCGCGGCGCAGCTCGTGCTGCACCTCGGCGTTCCCTTCCCGCTGGACCTGCTGGCAGCGTTCGCGCTGACCGCCATCGTCGCCGGGGCGCTGTCGGTGCCGATGGCGCGGTTGACGCACGAGTACGTGATCATCGGCACGCTGGCCCTGCAGTTGGTGCTGTTCAACGTCTTCGTGAACTGGGAGGGCGGCACGGGCGGCAGCTACGGCTTGTTCGGGATCACCCGGCCGGCTATAGCCGGGGTGACGCTGACCGACCTGCCGCAGTACGCGGCCCTGAGCGTGGCCGTCGGGCTGGTGTGCTTCGCGGTGCTGTTCTGGATCACGCGCTCGCCCTTCGGACTGGCGCTCAAGGGTCTGCGCGAGGACGAGCGCCTGGCGCAGTCGTTCGGCAAGGACGTGAACGGCCAGCGCGTGGCCGCCTTCGCGCTGGGCAGCGGCCTGGCCGGCGTGGCCGGCATGCTGTACGCCCGCTTCGTGGGCTATATCGATCCCTCCAGCTTCAGCATCGACCAATCGCTGGCCGCGGTGACCATCCTGGTCGTCGGCGGCCTGGCCAACCTGCAGGGCACGGTGCTGTCGGCCATCGTGCTGGAGACCGTGCCGCAGGTGCTGCGCTTCATCCCTGCCACGAGCAATGCCGTGCCGCAGCTTCAGCTCCTGTTCTACGGCGTGCTGCTGACGGCTCTCGTCCGACTGCGGCCGCAAGGGCTTATCGCCGAACGGCCGCTCATCCGCGCCGGCGCGCGATCAAAGCCCCAGTCCTCTGAGGCCGCGGCAGCGCCGGCTGTGCCGGTCCCCGATGATCCGGCGGAGGCTCCTGGCGAACCGCTGCTCGCGATTCGGGACCTGGCCAAGCAGTTCGGCGGATTGCGAGCCGTCGACGGCCTGTCGCTGACGATCCCGGCCGGGCGCGTGACGGGCATCATCGGTCCCAACGGCGCGGGCAAGACGACG
>Ga0070738_10004978_pt1 | contig 15251 bp, 10 predicted proteins | sample Coa_R2_2_FD_66446 | JGI IMG/M metagenome (GOLD analysis project Ga0070738, IMG submission 66446) | Surface soil microbial communities from Centralia Pennsylvania, which are recovering from an underground coalmine fire - Coalmine... | ecosystem: Environmental > Terrestrial > Soil > Unclassified ...
CGATTAATACTACTAAGCGAACCTGATTACGACGACAGGGTCGCAACACAGGACGCCATAAAAGTCCTGTGCGACAGATGTTATTGATTGTCTCTGGAACGTCGAGTTCTTCTGCTCGCCCTACTCGTTGAGGGCGGCGTAACTGTCGCCAGGTTACGGCCATTTCCCTTACACTCATGGGTAAGCGCGGAGTTAATTGGTAGTGATGTGACGTTTCTAACTTGGACAGTTTTGCCGAGGGTGAGAGCGTGCGTACCAGATCAAAATGGACCTCAACCCCTTTCCATGCTCTCGCTTGCTGTTTTTGTTTTTCCAGCTTCGGAATAACTTTCGTAAAGGGTTCTGAGTTTAGTCCAGAAGGTTCAGATGGCCCTAATGAAGGAAGAGAAACTGGTGGTTTAAGGGGTTTAGCCTGCTCCGGAGTTGGCGACTGGGGAGAAGGTGTAAGCAATTGCAGTTGTGGTTCAACAAATTCAGCAAAGGCTTGATTGAACAGTTCTTGCTCTTTAGGAGATTGAGTCCATAACAAATGACATAGTAGCTTAAATTGTTCGATGTTCTCGAATCCTTCTTTGGCTTGTAGCGTTACCAAAGCAGGGTTCAAATGAGGCTCAACTGATTTCTTGAATTCTTGATCGAACAGTTCTTGATCTTCCAGTGATTTTGTCCACAACAATCGTAAGAGGCGCTTCAATTGTTCCAGATCTTCCAAGCCTGATCCCGATCGCATAGCTTCCAGCGCCAACAGGTAATCGGATGCTCCCAAGGGAATTCCCTGCCGATATAATTTGCGAAAAAATGAGAATAGGACAGAATCACTCATAATGAACTATCTGACAGCATAAAATTTTCCGCTTTATCGCGATCACTTTGAGTTTTAATCAAAGTCTCTAGATGGGGCAAATCTTTCAATAAATTAATACCCTCTAGTTTCTCAGCGGTGAGCTTTCCCAAAGACTCTTCTTCTTCTAATACTCTCAGCCAATCTAACAACTCACTTGTACCGACAATTTTTCGCCAAACTCTTTCCTTACGCAGACTCCAAAATTTGATGAGGGCTTTCTCAAACAAGTCACTCATTAGGAGTGGTTTCTCAGATTGAATTGGGGTCTTATTAAAGTCCTTAGAATGGCTTTTAACAACTTGCCTCATCGTAGTTAAATCAGGAAACTTAATATAATAGAATAAGCAACGACGTAAAAAAGGTTGTGGCAGTTCTTTTTCTCGGTTACTAGTAATAATAAATAACGGCAATATATTTCTTCGTTCCTTTCTGGACTTGTCACTTAGAGCATCAATATTTCTATTGGTCTCCCTAATCGTGAACTTCATCTCATCTAGTGGTTGAAGCAAGTCATTAGGAAAATCAATATCTGCCTTATCAATCTCATCAATCAAAACGACAGAAGGACGTTCTTCCGCTGCAGACAGATTGATTGCTTCACCTAATTCACCTAAATGAACGTAGTTTTTTGGGTCTAGTGCATCGCCAGATACTTCAACTGCCCCTCCTTCTTGCAGTTTTTTTGCCCGCAAATTGCTCTCTTGTACGTCATACAACCGACGTAGTGCATCGTATTCATAAAGTAAATCTTGTGCCCGACTGGTCGAGCGAATATAGCAAGTATAAAGAGGATAGCCCAGTTCATAGGCAACGGCATAAGCTAAGCGAGTTTTGCCGCACCCTGGTTCTCCTTCTAGCAGTAAAGGACGACGCAGGTAGAGAGCGGCATTCACAGCTTCTACTAGAGACGGAAGAGCAATATAAGGCTCAGCTTTCTTATACGCCCCTTCTAAGGGTTTATAGTGCTGCCGCCCATCGCCCACATACTGCCGTTCTACTTCATTGGTCATAGTAACTCCTTAGGACTTAACTCACTAAAGATAGATTCCAGCTTTCGGAATGCATCCGCCAGTCCTCTAATTTCTTCGAGCTCTCTACAATACAGATCAATTCTTTCTTTTAGAGTTAGATTCTTCTCTTCGTCATATCCCGAATAACTCATCTCTTTACGAAAGAAAGCAACTAAATCAGTCACTTCGGAATGCTTGATATATACAGGGATAAAACCTTCGCAAGAAAGAGGTTTTTTTTCAAAAGAGCAAATGTTAGCCCATACCACCACAAAACGCAGTGGTCTATTAGGTGAAAATTTTTGAATTTCTGTGCATTTCTTCTGAAAGTCGGCAGCCAAAGCTTCTATGTTGGCAACTGAAAAATCACGATTATAAACAACAAGCAAAGTATCAGAAGGCCCATCTTCAAATAAATCGATAAGCTGATGATAACCCAATTTCTCAAGCTCAAAACAATTTATGATTCTCTCTTCTCCACTTTGGCTCAAAAGCTTGTCTCTAATTGAAGAAGTCAGCGTAATTTCTTTATATCCCCACTTAGAATTAAAACTCATAGTGGATAGTTCTTTTTGTATGCGAGGAATAAGATATCTTGTGAGTATGTCGTAATCTTCTCCAATGCTAAATAAGAAAGCTCCTATATAACCTATTTTATCGATCAGGTTTGCTCTCAAATCTTTCAAGTTGTAACTAATAATTCTATTCCGATCCAACTTCACCACTCCATCTCCGGATAGAGTTATAAACGAATCTTCATTTCGTCCTCTAGCCATCAAACCTTTAATGTTTTCATCTCGCTTTTGTCCTTCTAAGATTTCTGTCCCTCCCTCCTCAAAGCATGGCATAGCTTCTAACAGAGCACGGGTATAGGCTGCTGCAACAGCTGCTGCGTATGCCTGCCATTCATTTCCTTTGCTACTGTCGCAATAATCGCAGATTCCGCGTATCACTAAATAACCAGCTTTGTCACTAGCCCAAGTAGCATCTGAAATACCAGACCCTTCCATTTCAACTGCTCTAACTTCAAACTTGTTACGTAACTGATCGCGCGTAATTGGGTTCTTCAAAACTCGATTCGCTGACGCGATAGTGTCAAGAAACACTCGCGGCTGATTTCTAACTCGCTTTGGATCACGAGGATGGCAAATTGCTTTCCTTGGCTCTTCTGTTCCCATTAGGAGATCTGTATCTTCTGAAGGACGTTTGCTCCCTTTCGGAAGCAATGCTCGTTTAATAAATTTCAGCCAAGGACGCTTTCCTTCAAGTTCCTTCGCTTCCAGTAACCTAACAGCCTCTAACAGTTCTGCACTGGGTGGTCGAGGAGGATGTCTGTCTTCGAATTCATTTATAGTTTCAGCACCAAAATCATATTGAACTACTCCATTTCGATTGGATACAACAATGTCACCTAAACGAACGTGTTTATCTGGTTTGTCAGGATTAGGAACGCCACCCGCAATTCCCACCATGATCACGGATTGAATCGATGGAAAATGTTCAAGTAGCAGGGTTGTCCGTGTTGCAGCACTATTATTGCCCATATCAGAAAGAAGACATAAAACGACAGTATGCCTACCACCATTCGATCCAGGAACTTTGCCTGTGATATACTGCCGTCCCGCACCTTGCCCTGGGAACCACTGCTCCTCTGGCTTATCGAAAAGCGCTTTAACTGCTACATACTCTTTAGGCAGAGCTGTAACAATGCCAATTTTAGGTCTTACATTTTGATCATTCAGGAGATTCATGAACCAGTATATGTATTTGTTTGGAGGTTTAGATAAAACATGAAACTCTAATCTGGAGCAGAGTTAGAAATAATGAAAAGCACCTATGGCTAACGTCCTTTTGCTAAGTCAGCATAGAGAAAGATCTCTACTGCTAAAATCACCAAGAGAGCAAGCTCTATCCAGCCTAAAACCTGAGCAGTCCAATGCATCTGAGGCACCAGAATCCAAAAAGCGACCAAAGCCGCGCCCCCCGACATGACAAACGCAATCTCATCAATAATCAACTGCTCTATCTTTCGTCGCGTACGACGTTTGTCACTCCTATGATCGATTTCCCAACCAAAAATTGATTCAATTTCACCAATATCTGAACCTGTTCTACAAGCCAAAGTGCTGATTTTTGCAACCAGTGTGTAGCGGATATATCGACCGATCGCTGTAATCTTCTGGTCATTTACTAAATATGTCCAACCCAGAATCAGGCTTGCCCAGGGAAGCACTAACAGCGCATAGGGATTATGCGCCTTCTCACCCATCGTCAACGCTAGTACCGTACCAAATACAACCAGCGTTACGTACAGCATATTGTCCCGAAAGCCAATTCGCTGAGCCTGCTCATCCTTCAACTTGCCGTATTCCTGAAGATAAATATCCAGCACCTGCCGTTGCTCATCCACCATGAAAACCTCCTGATGAGAAATGCTTTCAAGTCTTTCTTCAACTCAATGAATTTATAGGTGGGTGGTCGTCTATTTTTACCGGGCAAATACAAGCCCACTAAGTCTAAGCGTGTTAAGGAGCACTAATGGTTAGCTCCTTAACTGCTAACTTCCACGATGTGAATACCTTTGAAAATGCTCATTAATAATGATGTGCCTGTGCATTTCCACCTATCAGTCTAATGATCCCCATTAAGAAAGAACCGTTGTAGCAACAAAAGTATTCTTTCTTCGCGAAAAACTTTACAATCTACCGACGAGTGAATGTGCTACTGACAAGTTCCTGTGCTATTATCAGCTTCAATTTTTTATATCAGCGATCGCATTTCCAATGTTGAGTTATCAGGGCGCGCGTATTTTATCGCGTAGGCGATCGCCCTTCCACACATTCCAGAGTGGCAACCCCAAACAGTTCTCATAAGTTCCTCACAGTTTAGTTCTATCTTCAAGGTATCTAGAGTCTGAAGAGGTACACCGTATGAGTCAGGATACAGAGGCGAAACCAGGAGCAGCGATTGAACCGGATCGTGTCATGAATGACAATGTTGGTGAAGTACCCACTGAACCTGCGGATGCGTCGGCAGCAGATGAAAACGTCAAGACCGAGGAATTTCGGATTCAGGGTGATGAGCTGGTCAAAAAGGTGAGAGCCTTGATTCATGAGGGCAATATTCGTCGCATTATTGTGAAAAATGAGACAGGACATACCTTGATTGAAATTCCCTTGACTGTTGGTGTGGTGGGGGGTGTGCTAAGTGCCGCGCTCTTCCCAATTCTGGCAGCCGTGGGCGCGATCGGGGCAGTAGTAGCGCATCTCACCTTAGTGATTGAGAAGCGAGAATAAGTTGCGATCGCGGTCAACTGATAAGAGGATGCTAAGAATGCTGCAAGGACGAGTTTGCCGTTGATTGCTGATTGTTGGCATTCTCTGCCATCCAACTAGATCTATCGATAGATGGCATCATCGATCGTGGCTCGGAAGAACTCGCCCTCCGACTCAAATCGCTCAGTGCCAAAGTACCATCCAATCCGTAGACGGGTCGGAATGGTATAGCCGCCAAAGGTGCCCTCTTCCTCTAAAATTCCACCGAAGTCCACATAATGGGACTCAGTCCCGTCTGGATTGCCCCAGCGTGGTAGCTTAAAGGTCTTAAGACGACCCGTCTGACCAATGGTGAGATCGAGTTCGGCTCTCTCGCCTTGCACGACAAAGCTAGAATGCAACCTGGAGTCTAGAGGCCATGAATCTATACTTGCCCATGAAACGTCATCCCGACAGAATACAGACGGCAAGCACACTGACTCTGATTGGAGACGACCGATAGCAGACCGCGTAATATCCGGATCACTCGCCGTCATTACAGGGAATAATCCTAAAAGTTTCCACTGCATTGCGCCGATACCGTCGATGATGCGGTCTGATCCGACAATGGGTAAGAAACCATTCATCCATGCTGTCGCACTCCAGATCAGTCCACGCTCCCAGCAAATGACTTGCGCGGCTTTGAATGGAATCCACTCTTTCAATTTGATTTCACCGTGCATCTGTAATCGAACCGCAGAAGCGAGTTTTGTTCCAGGCGCGATCGCATGGCCAAGATATCGTCTGGCGGCTTCTGGCAGGTGAGTGTAGTCTTCTAAATAGAATCCACGATCCTGAGATGTGGTTGAATTCCATAGCGTATTCAGAGAAACCTGTTTGGCCATCAGTGCCTCCAGTGGTGTGATCTTTCTTAATTCACCATTTGATAGATGGTGATGCAGATAACGATCGCGAAAATAGTGGTGTAGATTAACTTCGTATACTTGGCGAGCCAGGCAGGAAGATAAATATCAAAATTGTCTTTTGTGGAATCGGTATATTTTCGAGCGAGTAAATTTAAGGAGCAGTGGGATTTGAACGCGAGTAGGATGAATCCCTCCAGAAATACAAATCCATAGCCGATCCAGAGCCAGCGATCGAGTTTATGGGCGATCGCAGCATACAGCATATAAAAAATTACACCATTGAAGAAAATCCATATCAAGGTGTGAATGGTTTTAATCAGCGTTAGCGCTGAATGTTGTCGGGTATCGTCCAACTCAACCTAACCTTACATTTATATACAAGTTCACATGGCACAGGCATTTACTCTACAGGTTGCAGATGAATGTAGGGTGAGCATCCAAACGCCATCAAGCAAGAGATTGATACCAATCAACGTGCCAATTAACCGAATGGCGCTAGACGGTAAGTTTGACCACACGACAATGCCGAAAATGATGCCGATAATGCCACTCGTCAGCATCCATCCCCAGTTCGATGAAAGCCGACGCAATTGAAACGCGATCGCGACTTGAATGATGCCTTGTACAAAAATGGTAATGCCCAACACTAACATGAAGACAAGCGCCCCTGCGAGCAGTTTTGCCACTACCAAAATGCCAGCGACAAGATATAAGGCACCGAGAATTAGCTTCCAGGAGACCTTAATGGCATGGTTGTGCTTCAGAGAAACGTGGGGTAAGAAATGAGATCATCCCACGACCAACGATGAGATGCTAATCCCGCTCGTTGAGCTGCTGTCGTTTGGAATCTTGAATGACACCAAATCCAGTTGAAATAACTGACGACTAATCGAACTGTCACCTTGGTCTGAGTCCAATGTTTGCCAAATTTATTTTGACGTCGATGCCACCGTCCTGTTTGTTGTCTCAGTGTTCCATTCGTGTGCTCCACTCGTTGAGTTAGAGCGTTGCCAATGTAGTGTTCAATAGTCTCTGGCAAAACTCGTTCGTAACCGGCCCAACCATCCGTATTCCACTTCTGGCAAATCGTTTTTCCCTCTGTGCTCACCACTAATTCCATTAATAATTCATCGGTATGTTTGCCCACTCGTGCAGTTAAAATCAATCCACTCTGTTGCGCTAGACTCAATGCAATCCAACAGTCTCCAACTTCGAGTTCTTCCGCTTGACACTGCTTCTGTTTTTTTTCACGAATGACCAGAATTCATCTGCTCCGCTTGCCTCGGTCTCAACGGCTTGCACCGCCTGATTGTGCACTAGTTGTCCTTTAGTGCTGCTGGCCCGAATGATGCTGACAACAGTTCCATAAGCTAGTCCACTGGTTCGGCTCACTCCTCGCAGACTGCTGCCTTCACTGTGAGCTTGTAGAAGGGTTCGGGCTTGCTCAGGAGTGACTTGGCGACGGTAACACCGTATCGAAGGTCTCTGTGAAAGTCTACTTGCAGCTAGAGCATCGATACCGTTGACTCCCTTTACTCGTTTTTCTATGTCGGTGCGATCAAGGATGATCACAGAATGGACATTTCATCGGGTTGCTCTCGGATGATTACCCCTCTGTTTTAGCAAACCCACACTTCCTTGCTGCACAACCGAAAAACCCTCGGATGAAGCGATCGCCATCTGCCCAAAGCAACCGAATCAGTACTTGTGTTTTTTAGAAGTGGTTTCCAAGCATTGGCATTTCAGACACTGCTGCGATCGCGATCGCGCTTCCAATCTGTTTACCCCATCCTTGAATCGCATGAATCTGCCCCTTAACCGCCGTTCGTCGAAGGACAGACGCAGACGTTGTTCAGTTATGCGTGTCCTAACACTGAGGAGAAACAACCAGGAACGCAGGCAGTATTACGATTGGTTTGATCTTAGGCTCCAAGTATGAGGAAGTTGTGAGGATATTGGGTAAGACATCAAACGATACCGCGATCACGAACCATGCTGATGGCAGCTCCACCTTTCTGCCATCAAATATTATCCATCGGTTGCATCACGTTGCCATGATTGCATCAGTGGTGATCGCGATCGTCATAATTCGATTATCTGAACGGAATGAACGCCGTGACCCACTGCATCCATGGGCGATCGTGCCCATAATCGCTTCAAACCGAGATTGCCCAAACCACACGATCGGTGGCAGATCATCAGATTGGTGATTGCTTAGCCTGGAAATCTCAATACTTCGGGCTGAGTCGCTGACTTCACCCAAAAAATTAACACTCTCCAAAAGTCGGAATGCTTCCACACCCCTTTCACCAGCCTGAACCCTTGACCACCTCTACAGACGTTTTGGCGAAGTGTTCTTGTAGGAGTCTGTGCACAAAGCGGTAGCGCCCTCCGACTCGTTGCAGGAAAAGGCGCTCCGTAGAATAGTTCAAAAATCTAGCATAGTTCCAGGGACCAACCCCAATTTGGTAAAGGAGCAGACGAAGGGCAAAGTGTTTGAGGCAGGCAGTACCACCAAAACCCAGCCCAAGACTCAGTCCACCCAGCAGCCCGCCGAGCACACCACCCAGCAGCCCGCCGAGCAGCCCACCGAGCAGCCCACCGAGTAGCGCGTTTCTTGCCGAACGTTTGATACCTTGATTAGGGATCGTTTTCAGGGTTACCGATTCACCACTCAGACTGCCACTCAGGCCACCACTTAGCCCACCAATCAGAACAACAAGTAGGCCTAAAAGCAGCCCAAGAAATAGCCCACTCAGAAGCCAAAAAATTAACTCAAGCTGGCCAGTCCTTAGTCGCCCAAACAGCCCCACAAGTAACCCCACAAGTAATCCAAGTCCCAGTTGTTGAATCAACTGCCCAATCAGGCCAGTTTTGAACCTTCCAAGCAGCCAAAAAAAAAGCCCACCGGCTAACCCGCCAAGCATCCCACTACTAAGGCTTAGACTAAGCCAGCTATTTAGCCCGCTTTGAGCTTTTGCCCAAGACCAGTGAAAGACTTCTACAGTTCGGATTGTAGAATCGAGCCCAAACCGCGACCAAAAAAACAGCCCGCAAAGCAGCCCAAAAAACAGTCCCAGACTGAGTCCACCACTTAGCCCGAAAAATAGCCCACCGCTTAGCCCCAGACTGAGTCCACCACTTAGCCCAAAAGCCAGCCCGCAAAGCAGCCCATGCAATAATCCCAGAATCATGCGATACCTTCTTTCGGCATTCTTTGGCAACATAGATGGCTGCATTACTTCAATCAAAAACTCTGTCTGGGAAGTTTTCTCCATTTGTCTGGCCAGATAGCTCAGCCACCAGCGAGTTTGCTTTGCACTGGGAATCTTTCGTGTCCTATACGCATGGCTCTCGAACGCTCGATGCAGCATCTGTTTTATATAAGCTTCGAGCAAATATTGGCATTGGTCTGTTTCGGGTGGTAATGCCTTCCACTGGGTGGTTACATCTTTCGGGTAGGCAAGAACCGCCATACTCAGTAACAGTGGTGTACGCATAAATGCCATTAGTTCTGTACTGTGGCAAAGCAAATGCCATAATTCATCTCGTCCTGCATTGGTCAAATATGTCTGAATCTGTTGATTGCTCAATGCCTTCAAAAAAATTGCCCCGTTCAATTGCAGCGTTGTTTCATAGTTCTCGTACTCGGCAATTCGGCTGCACACCACAATATAGATAGGGGACGACTCACCAGTCAGGAATGCATTCAGCCGCTGCGCGCACATCTCCTGTCGTTCTGGTGCAACCTCGTCTAGTCCATCCAACAGAGGCAAAAGCATACGCTCCAATACCCATCGCTGCCCCAGCTTGGTACTCACTCCATATTTTGATTTAAGTTCAGCCACCAGCCAATCCCGGATCAACTGCCTCTCATCCTGCCAACTGGACAGGTTGAACAACACAGGAAGGGGGTAATTTGAGTCCGCTTCTGCTTTCTCTACTAAAAACTTGGCTAAATCTAACAGCATTGTGGTTTTCCCAGCCCCAGGCTGTCCGAGGATGAGCAATTTACCTTTAATATCTGGAGCATCAAAAATCTGAGCGATTGTTGTATCGTCTGACAGGGTTGTTAAAGCCTTCGACCCAACCTTAATTTCTCGGTCCCAGGAGCATTTCACCTGATCAGGCTGGGCCTCTTTTTCTAGATTGAGAAACACGGCGTTATGCAACGATTGGTATAGGCGGGAATCAACCTCATCCTTTACTGCCATCAACAGAATTTGCTCATCACGTGTTCGCTGATCGCCGCTCTGGAAGTAAGCGTTGCCCCAGACATTTTCAACGTTATGCTGATCCCGTCCATAGCTGTCATACTGTCTGGACATATGCTACGACCCACCAATTTTAGGGTTGCCCTGAATCGTGTCGATATTGATTTGGTCACGCCCGTAGTTGGTGTACTGGCGAGACGAAAGGTTCTGATTCTCAATATTGATGATCTGCTGAGCAACCTGCCGGACATCATGGGCAAAGTCCGGGTCTTCTGTCATTGCGTCATCCAGGTAGACTTCTAGCTTTGTCAATGCTGCTTGAGAGCCATCCTGCTCTACCTGAGCCAGGGCTGTCTCAGCCCTCTTATCTCCCTGGCACTTGGCAGCAATCTTATCGCGAAGGTGATTTACCAGGTCGATCGCTCCACTGAGAGACTTCTTCGCCAACTCTCCTGAGCCAGACTTAATGAACTCATCGAAGGCCAGCTTGGCGATCGCACTAGCGGCTAGTGTTGTGACGGGTTCCATAAATTTACTCTCTATACAGCTTGTCTTCTGATTGACTAACAAACGTCTGCGAGATCCAGGTGAACGCCGCTTCCACAAAGGGTGTGAGCATTTCAGTAAGGTCTGCCAGCACTTTATTGCCTGAAGTGCCTGTCAGCATGTAGCTTCAGGTTTTGCAAGCTAAGTTTTGTCAGTCAACTAGAATCGGGGTGCAGTGTTAGCGCAGCCCTACCGAAGGCTTTAGGATCTCAAACTGTGCCCGCAACCGCGATATTTGTGGCGCAACGCGCCAGGAAGCATGGCCTTTGAGCTTCAACTGCATCCGTCCTAATTCCATCTCTTTACTATGAGATAGAACAGCCGCTTTGAATATTACCCTGGTAGGAATATATCGTCTGACTGTCTGACAGCAGTATGTGAAAGGCAATAATTACGGTGAGGTTGGAGAGAAGAGTAAAGATCCATAACGATTTGCGACACAGCCAGATTCATCGGCTTAATTGCAATGGTATTGTCGATCGCTGTACGAGTTTCGACAGGGACGGCGACGAAGGGAATTATCCATTTCCAGTGCGTCAACCCGACAGAAAGGAACCTTGCTTCACTCCGCTCTTATTTCCCGACACCCTAATTGGCTGAAACCAAAACCACATTGGATAGCCATGTATGAGAACGGTGGGTCAAAAGCGGTTTCCGCCTGCCCACCTCGGTGCCACGGTTTGAAATTTAGCTTTTTGTAAGAAAGTGCACCCAGAACTCATTATCGGTACAACAAGTATTCGCAATTAAGTTGTAGGAATAGGTCAAACCTGCGCCACTGGCATAGATGTCATAGTAGCTATGGTAAGGCGTGTACATAATTTCACCGTAAGGGTCGTTGACCACAAAACCGGCGGCATTATAGCCAATCAAGCACACAATATGCCCAGAGGGGGTGAAGTAACCGTGGACGATCGCTGGATTACCCTGGATCAACCATTCTTTGACTTCGCTCATGGAGGCCGTTTTACTAAAGCGATCCTGACAGCCGTAGGCTTGGGCAACTTTGACAAGATCGGTGGGTTCGTGGCGATCGAGTCCGTGTGCCGTACAGTATTCATCTAACTCATCCGGGAACCCTACATCGGAACGTTTCTGTTTTATATGGAAGTAAGACAGCACCATTGCCATTGAGGTCACATTGCAGGTGCCATAGGGGTCGTCCGAATTATCGAGCTGGTCATAATAGGGCACGGCCAGTTTGGTTGTCGCTGGGAAAGCGATTTGATTGTTATTAATAACTGCCACATGGCGCTGATACGCGTACCAGACACTTTTTCCCTGAAAAGTCTGGTCAGCAAGGGCAATTTTAATATGGTCGCTTGCCGGAATATACGATTTGATGGTTAACAAACTATTCGCTTTCACCACCTGTTTTTGGTCATCCGGCAGCTTGACCGCTTGAACAGGCTGTTGTTTGAGCACTGTATCTACCAAGATTTTTAATTGAGTCATGTTCATTTACCACAGCGGTAGTTGAACTGATCCTAAAGGGCAGCTCTCACTTTTGCAAATGGATGAGAACATCAGCAATGTCAGCAACACGCCCTGGTGAGTAACCGCTACGTACATGTGTGGGCTGATGGAATCTATTTCAATATCTGCTACACGGACACAGAACTCAAGGAATTGCCGGGACTAGAAGCTGGATTTCGCGAGTCCGAATTAAGTTGAAAATCCTGGTGCCTACGCTTACAAGATCGTTTGCTCAAGGCTTCTAACCGAGCGATATTAGTCGTGCTCGCGTTGTAGCAATGCGCACGGTTCTATGAAAGCTCAAGCACTTCCAGATCAAACCATCAAACCAAATAATAGAGGGATGCTTTCCGAGCCTCGTACCGTTGAATTGAGGCACAATGGTTACAGGTATTCGCATCATCACCGAGGAGTTCGTAGGCGTGGCGAACCGCCTTGAGGGTGGCTGAATCGGTATCATCCTCCTCATTCTCTGGGAAAAGGCGATCTTGGGGAAACCATTCTGCAAAACCCACTTTGCTGAATGATCGCGCTAATTCTGGACGGACACCCGCTAGCAACACTGTCAGCCCCAGCCGTTGTGCTGTATGCAGAAAGTGTTCAACCCGTTCCAGGCAAACAATATCCGGGTTACGGACGCGCTTGAGGCGCAGGACGATCGCACGAATGCCGGATTGAAGCGCTCGTTCCCTCAGATCATCCAGATAGCGATCCAGATCCGGTGCCGCCCCAAAGAAGATCTCCCCTTCGAGGTCAAAGATAAGGATGGACGTGCAGGCGGGATCGCTAGCCACCCGTTCGCGCACGATGCCTTCCTCACTGACAACCAACTCCGCCCCTTTGATTTTGGCAGCGCGAGGCACAAAAAGAATGATAGACAATGCTACACCTGTCAAAATCGAGTATTCAATGTCAACGAAGATGGCAGTGAATACTGTAATCAGAACGAGAACTACATCAAAGCCTGAGGCTCGAAAGGTATAGCGCAACCGTGGGAGGTCGATCAGTCGGACGGCAGTCAGAATTAACAAGCCAGCCAGTGCCGGTTTAGGAATGTATTTTGTTAAAGGAGCTAACGCCAGCACTGCCACCGCAATGACCAAAGCCGCCAACACACCGGAAAACTTCGTCCGTGCGCCTGCCTGAAAATTGATGGCTGAACGACTTAAAGAGCCAGAACCGGGTAAGCATTGCAAGAAGCCACCGCTCAGATTGCCAATGCCTTCCGCCAAGCACTGCCGGTTGTAATCGAGTACTTGTCCGGTTTGATTCGCGATCGATTTGGCAATTGCCAATGCTTCCAGCAAGCCCAAAAAAGCGATCGCCAGTGCACCACGGGAGAGTTGCGGAATCCAGTCAAACTTGATTTCTGGAATATGGGGCAACGGCAAGCTGGCAGGGACAGAGGCCGAAACCGCTATCAGTGTTTTGCCGTCAGCACCAGGGATCGTCCAGCCCAGGAAATATGTGGCAACAGAGACAATGACCAGCACCACCAACATATCCATTTGAGGCAGTCGGTAGCGGCGTACCAATTTTCGCAAGGCCAGAGCTAGCACGATCGTCACCACGGTGATTCCGAGTGCCTGCACGTTGATCTTGCCACCTGTCAATGTCAGCCAGAGGCGGTAAAACACTTGATCGTGGGCGGTGCCTTTGTCGCGCAGGCCGAGAGCATTACCCACCTGGCCGATCGCCAATAGCACAGCCGCACCCGTCATAAAGCCTAGAATCACCGATTCTGAGATGTAGCGCGTCAGGTCGCCCAGCTTAAACACGGCAATCACAATCTGGATGCTGCCAACCATGATGCCCAGGAGAAACATGCCTTCATAGGCATCTAGCCGCGCATCCGGTTCAAAGAACCCTAAAGTGCTAAACACCACCAGCGAAATCGCGCTCGTTGGTCCATTGACCAGATGCGAAGAAGAGCCAAAAATAGACGCGATCGCCGTAATAAAAATTGCTGAATAGAGACCAAAACGTGGATCGACTCCAGCAATGAGAGCATAGGCGATGCCTTGTGGCAGGGCGATTGCGGCAACTGTCAAAGCGGCAATCATATCTGCACGCGCTTTACCGCCACTATAGTGCAAATGCTGTTTCAGATACTGTATTGCTTGCATTCTCATGAAGTATTGATGGATTGCGATTAAGTTCGATGAATCCGGTTAAGAGGCGGCATGGCGTTTCGCTTTGGGCTTGTAGACGCGATCGATAATGCCGTTGTCGCCGAAAAACTTTTGCTTCGCATCGTCCCAATCCTTGGCAATGAGCGTAATCGGGAAGAGGTCAAGCTGAGGAAACTGTGCGCTATATTTCTGCAAGATGTCTGGGTTGATGGGTCGATAGCCCAGCTTGGCGATGGTTTCCTGTGCCTGATCGGTAAAGAGGAATTGCAAATAGGCTTTTGCCTCCGCCTCCGTTTTGTGACGAGCCACATTCGCATCCACCCAGGCCACATAGGGCTGCGCCAGAATGCTCACAGGCGGATAGACGATTTCTAAATCACCCTTCGATTCAGCAACTTCCCGAATCGCTTCGTTTTCCCAGGTGAGATGGACATCCCCAATTTTTTCGACCGCAAAGTTGATTGCAGATGCACGCGCACCCGCATCCAGTACTGATATATGTTCATAGAACGACTTAAGAAACGCCAGTGCCTCTGCCTCACTACCGCCGCGCTTGATCACCGAACCCCAGGCTGCCAGAGCGCTGAGCTTACCATTGCCAGAGTTTTTGGGATCGGGCGTGACAATTTCCACACCAGGACGCACCAGATCAGACCAATCCCGAATGTTTTTTGGATTGCCCTTACGCACCACAAAAATGATGGTGGACGAGTAGGGCTGCGAATCGTGCGGTAACCGCTTCGTCCAGTTCTCGGCAATGAGTCCCTGTTTGCGGAGTGCATCCACATCAGAGAACAGTCCTAAGGTGACAACATCGGCCGGTTCACTGCCATCGATCACCGATCGACT
>Ga0070738_10004981_pt1 | contig 15240 bp, 13 predicted proteins | sample Coa_R2_2_FD_66446 | JGI IMG/M metagenome (GOLD analysis project Ga0070738, IMG submission 66446) | Surface soil microbial communities from Centralia Pennsylvania, which are recovering from an underground coalmine fire - Coalmine... | ecosystem: Environmental > Terrestrial > Soil > Unclassified ...
TACCGAAGATCGACGATGACCACCGCTGTGGATAAGTAGCCCGCCCCCGCCTGACTCGCGGCGGTCGCTGCGGCGGGCTACTTACCCACAGCTCCTACACCACTCGATGGGACGCGACCATCCCCAAAGGCAGTATGACGGCCGCACAGAAGGCTGCTTTTGATGCCGCACGGAGCCGAGCCAGAGACCTCGGCGTCGACCTCATCATCACGCCGTTTTGAGGGAGCGACCATGCTACTGAACATCTATTTGCGCAAAGGCATCGTCTATCTGCCGACCCTCAGCAAAACGGAGGATGGCGTATACAAGATCGGTGAACCAGTTGCCATCGTTCCGGTATCCGAGACGGGCCATTTGAAGCAAGCGTTTCTCGAAACTGCTTCGCGAGGTAATCCGAAGATACCGAATCCGCCGCGTGATGCGCGACAAGTCTTCGTGCTCCCAAAATACGCGGGAGTGAAGAGCATGGCCGCGTTCTATCGTGACCTCCAGATATGGGAAATTTCTGATTACGACAACGTCTACGAAATCGTTGGTAAAAAGCGACGCCCCGACCGCGGTTGGGAAGATGATCCCGAGAACGTAGTTACGTTCCCTCCCGGCACGAAGCTCGACGAAGTCATTGAGCGCGCCGTCGCTATTCTCCGGTCTGCCGCGTCTCCGCCCTAAGACATGATCTTGAATTGACCGGAGCATCCATGGACCTTTCGATATACCTCCGCGAGGGCGTCGTCTTCCTGCCGACCACGGGGAAAATTCCACGCGCCTATTCGGTTATCGGCGAGCCGGTGGACGTTGTTGACGCGTCAGAAACGGCGGAATTGAAGCGCGCCTTTCACCGCGCGATCGCGCGCGGCAACCCGACCGTGCCGATGCCGCCGCTGGATGACGATCCCAATGATTTTGCCTTGGTGAAATACGCGGGAGTAAAGACGCTCGCGGCATTTGACCGCGGTCTACGGATTTGGCGGCTTTCCGATCATAGAGGCATATATCGAATTATCGGCTACAAGCCGCGCCGCGATCGCGGATGGGAGGAAGATCACAGCAACATCGTCACGTTCACGCCTGGAACGCCGCTCGACGAGGTGATTGATCGCGCGATTGCGATCGTTCAGGAAAAGGCGAAGGAGAAGACCGCCGCCATAGCCCCGAGGGCCGCGCCGGAGATCATCGCCCCGCCTTCTTCATCCGAGCCACCGGACGATCCACCGCTGGCACTGCCCAAGGATTACGTGCAGTTGGCACCGGCCGAGCGCAATGACGAGTTGGGCGATTTCCTTGAATGGCTCGTCAATTGCGAGCCCAAGGATGCGTCGGCGATCCGCGCCGAGATCAAGCGATACTTCTATGATGTCGGCGATCGCAAGGGCGGCGATGCCTTCACAGAAGTGCTTGGCCGCGTGCTCGACGGCTGGCCGCTTGATCGAAAATCGCGCGAAGCGATGCTCGTGGAGTTGGAGCCCTTCACCCGTATCGATCCGCGTGAGGCATAGCCAATCGACAGCCGCTCCCTCGCCGAGCATGAGCGCATCTGCTATCACGCACCCCATGCTCACCATCGCCGATCTCACCTACCGCATCGCCGGGCGGACGCTCCTCTCGTCCGCTTCGGCGCAGATCAATGCGGGGTGGAAGGTTGGATTGATCGGGCGGAACGGCGCGGGGAAATCGACCTTGCTCGATCTCATCCGCGGCGCGTTGCAGTGGGATGGCGGCGACATCCGCCTGCACAAAGGGGTGCGCATCGGCTTCGTGGCGCAGGAGGCGCCGGGCGGCGAGACCACGCCGCTCGAAGAGGTGCTGGCCGCCGATCGCGAGCGCGCGGCGCTCCTCGCCGAGGCCGAGGCCGTGCGTGACGGGGCGCGCTCGGCCGAGATCCAGGAGCGGCTTCTCGCCATCGAGGCGCATGCGGCGCCGGCGCGCGCCGCGAGCATTCTCGTCGGCCTGGGTTTCGATCACGCGGCACAGCAGCGACCCTTGTCGAGCTTCTCCGGCGGCTGGCGCATGCGCGTGGCGCTCGCCGCCGCGCTCTTCGCCGAGCCCGATCTGCTGCTCTTGGACGAGCCGACGAACCATCTCGATCTCGAGGCCGCGCTGTGGCTCGGCGAATTCCTGCGCCGCTATCCGCGCACGCTTCTGCTGGTGAGCCACGATCGGCAATTCCTCGACGCCGTCTGCGATCACATCCTCCATCTCGCCGAGAAGAAGCTCACGCTCTATAGCGGCGGCTATGACGCATTCCTGCGCGCGCGCCGCGAGCACCTCGCACGCCAGCAGGCGCTCGCCGCCAAGCAGGAGGCGCAGCGCAAGCATCTTCAGGCTTTCGTCGACCGCTTCCGCGCCAAGGCGAGCAAGGCGCGCCAGGCGCAGAGCCGCTTGAAGATGCTGGCGCGGCTCGAGCCCATATCGCTTGCGGCGACGGAGGCCTCGGTGCGCTTCGATTTCCCCGAGCCGCCGGAGCTCGCGCCGCCGCTCTTGACCCTCGACAATGTCGCGGTCGGCTACGAGCCGGAAAGGCCCGTGCTGCGCCGGCTCGATCTGCGTCTCGATCCCGACGACCGCATCGCGCTGCTGGGGGCGAACGGCAACGGCAAATCGACGCTGGCGAAGCTCATCGCCGGGCGGCTCATGCCCTTCTCCGGCCATCAGACGCGCTCTTCAAAGCTGCGTTGCGGCTTCTTCGCGCAGCATCAGATCGAGGAGCTCGATCCCGAAGGCACGCCCTTCGATCATATCGCGCGGCTCATGCCCAAGGCCGCCCCCGGCGAGGTCCGCGCGCGCGCCGCGCGCTTCGGCTTCGGCGAGGACAAGGTGTTCGTCAGGGCGAGGAATCTTTCGGGCGGCGAGAAGGCGCGGCTCAATTTCGCGCTCATCACCCATGACGCCCCGCCCCTCCTCATCCTCGACGAGCCCACCAACCATCTCGACATCGAGGCGCGCGAGGCGCTGGTCGAAGCGCTCAACGATTTCGCCGGCGCCGTCATCATCATCAGCCATGACTGGCATCTCCTGACCCTGACCGCCGACCGGCTCTGGCTCGTGGCCGAAGGCACGGCGCGGCCCTGGGAGGGCGATCTCGAGGATTACCGCGACCAACTCTTGAAGTCGCGCCCCGCCGTGGCCGCTGCCAAGGACAAGGCTCCCGATGCCGACAAACGCGAGGCGCGCCGTGCCGCCGTGGAGCGGCGGCAGGCGATCGGCAGCCTGCGCAACGCGCTGCGCATGGCCGAGCGGCAGCTTGCCGAGATCACCGCGCGCAAGGAGGCGCTCGACCGCCGGCTCGCCGACCCCGCTCTCTATGCCAATGGCGGCGCCGAGATCGCCGATCTCCTGCGCGAGCAGGCGAGCGCCGCCGCCGCTCTCGCCGAGGCCGAGGCGCGATGGCTCGCCGCCGCCGAGGCCGTGGAACAGGCCGAAACGTGAGCCTTTCCGGTGCGCGGCACGGGCATCGAGTCGCCGCGAGCGCCGGGAACGCATCATCACAAATTAGTTAGCCTCAACTTGGACACAGTGCCGGTTTTCAGTATCCGCGGAGCAATTTTGCCCGCCCTTTGCCACAATATAGACACACCACGGACGAAATTGGTGATTTCGCAACCTGTTTTGATATGAACGTTCAAATCGATGACTTCTTTACTGCGGCGGATATCTGGCTTTAACCAATTTCGTCCTAGGCTCCTCTAACAATCTCCCGTACTGGTCTTGGCTGGTTAAACATCACTTAACCTACGCGCGAGCATCATCGGGCCTCGGACGCGCGAGGGGCGCGGCTGGCAAAGCAAGCAGGTTCGACCCATGGCGACGGGGATGCGCGATGTCATCGCCCAACTGATCGAGGAAGCCTCCTGGACGCAGCGCGCAAAGTTGCTCGAGCGTATCGCGACGCGCTTTGCCGAAGGCGTCGCCGATGATGCCGAATGGCATGCCATCACCGACGCCTTCCGCATCGCGCTTTACGATGCCGAGCCGCTGGTGCGCCGCGTGCTGGCCGAGACCGTCAAATCCGCCCCCGATCTGCCGCGCGACGTGCTGCTGTCGCTGGCCCGCGACACCGCCGCCGTCGCGGCGCCGGTGCTCGAGCATTCGCGCCTCCTCCTTGAGGACGATATCCTTCCGGTGGTGCTGCGCGGCATGACGGCGCATCGCCTGGCCGTCGCCTCGCGCAAGCTCATCTCCGGCCGGGTGGCCGAGGCGCTGTGCCGCGCCGGCGAGCGCACGGTCCTGCTGCGCCTTCTCGCTAATGAAGGCGCCGCCATTCCCGAGGCCGTGCTGCATTCGCTGCTCGACCGCTTTCCCGAGCAGCCGGCGATCGCCGACGCGATCGGCCGCCGCCGCATCCTGCCGGTGAGCGTCAGCAGCCGCCTCTTCGGCGTGATCCCGCCTCGGCGCGGCGAGAGTGTCGAACGGCCGGCGCTGCGCCTCGTCGCCGAACGCGCCGCGAGCGCCTGACGGGCTTGCGTCGCGGGATTCTTTGGTTGAGACGCCAACGTGACCCGACAAGCCCTCGGTGCACCGCCCACCTTCCTGACCGCGCTCTCGCTCCATCAGCAAGGACGGCTGGAGGACGCCGGAAGGCTTTACGAACTCACCTTAGCATCCTATCCAAACCATTTTGAATCGCTTCATTTTCTTGGCCTCGTGCGAGCCGGGCAGCGGCGGCTCCACGATGCGCTTGGCCTGATCCGCCGCGCGATCGAGCAGCGGCCCGATTCGGCCGACGCGATCCTCAGCCTCGGCGACACGCTGGCGGCGCTGGGCGACCGCCCGGCGGCGATGCGCGCCTATAAGCGGGCGCTCGCCCTCGATCCCGCTTTCGCCGAGGCGCATAACAATTTCGCCGCCGAGCTCGCCGCGCTGGGCCGCCATGACGAGGCGATCGCGCATTACGAAAGGGCGCTGGCGATCAAGCCGGATTTCGCCGAGGCGATGGTCAATCTCGGCAATGTGCTGCTGGCGCTCAACCGCGCCGGAGACGCCGCCGCGCTTTTCGAACGGGCGCTGCGCCTGCAACCGGGCTTTGCCGCCGCGCTCAACAATCTCGGCAATGCCTTCGTGCAGATGAACCGTCTCCACGACGCCTTCGCGCAATATGAGAAGGCGGTGGCGGCAAAGCCCGATTACGCCGGCGCGCACAACAATCTCGGCACCATCCTTCTGGCGCTCGACCGCCCGGCGGAGGCGATCGCGCGGTTCGAGACGGCGCTCGCCCATGCGCCTGACTATGCCGAGGCGCATAACAATCTCGGCAATGCGCTCCTCGCGCTGAACCGCCTCCCCGAGGCGATGGCGCGCTATGAGAAGGCTGCGGCGCTCAAGCCCGGCTATGTCGAAGCGCTGTGGAACGACGCGCTGGCGCGCCTGGCGGCGGGCGATTTCGCCGAGGGATGGCGGCGCTACGAGACCCGCTGGGATCATGCGAAGCTTGGGCTGAAGCGCCGCCAAGCGCGGCAGCCGCTTTGGCAGGGCGCGGACGACCTCCATGGCAGGACCATCCTGCTCCATGCCGAGCAGGGTTTCGGCGACACGCTGCAATTCGTCCGCTACGTGCCGCTGGTGGCGCGGCGCGGCGCCGACATCGTGCTGGAGGTGCAGCGTCCGCTGGTGCCGTTGCTTCAGGGGATCGACGGCGTGTCGAGGGTCGTGGCCCAAGGCGAGCCGCTGCCGCCCGTCGATTGCCACTGTCCCTTGATGAGCCTGCCGCTCGCGCTTGCCGCGGAAGTGCCGACGATCCCCGCCGCCTGCCCGTATCTCGCCGTGCCCCCGGAGAAGCTTGCGAAGTGGCGATCGGTGGTGGGCGAGGACGGGCCGCCCTGCATCGGTCTCGCCTGGTCGGGAAGCGCCACGCACCGCAACGACCGCAACCGCTCCCTGCCGCTCGCCCGTCTGAGGCCGATCTTCGACATGCCCGGCGTCAGGTTCGCGGCGCTGCAAAAGGAGTTCCGCGCCGATGATGAAGCGGTGCTTCAATCGATCGACGGCATCCTCGCGCCCGGCGACCGCCTGCATGATTTCGCCGACACCGCCGCGCTGGTCGCGCTGTGCGATCTCGTCATCACTGTCGACACCGCGATCGCCCATCTCGCCGGCGCGCTCGGCAAGCCCGTCTGGATCCTCCTGCCCTTCGCCGCCGATTGGCGCTGGATGGTCGAGCGCGAGGACAGCCCCTGGTATCCGACGGCGCGGCTCTTCCGCCAGAAGACGATCGGCGATTGGGACGGGGTGGTGGCGCGGGTGAGAGCGGAACTGCGCGAGCGATTCCTGGGTTCTAGCCGCCCGTCTTGAAGGCGCGTGCGAGCGCCTCGGTCTGGCGCGCCAAGAGCGCCACATCCGTGCCGACCGCGACGAAGGTGAAGCCGGCGGCGAGCACGCGCCGCGTCTCGTCTTCACGCAAACTCAGAAAACCCGCTGCTTTGCCGCTGCTCTGAATAGCTTTTCCTGCATCGAGGATCGCCGCCTGCACATCCGGGTGCTGGGTGTTGGCGAGATGGCCCATATCGGCAGCGAGGTCGGCCGGGCCGATGAAGATGCCGTCGATCCCCTCGACCGCGGCGATCTCCGGAATGGCGGCGACGGCGCGGCGCGTCTCGCATTGGACGAGGACGCAGATTTCCTCGGCCGCGCGTTTGGCGTAATCGGCGACGCGGCCATAGCGGTTGGCGCGCGTCGTGCCGGCGAAGCCGCGGATGCCGCCGGGCGGATAGCGCGTCGCGGCGACCGCGCGCCGCGCCTCTTCGGCCGATTGCACGAAGGGGAAGAGCAGGCTGCGCGCGCCGATATCGAGGAGCCGCTTCACCGTCACCGGATCGTTCCAGGGCACGCGGACCACCGGCTCGGCGGTGCCGCCCTCCGCCGCACGCAGGTGATGGGCGATGTCGGGAAGCTCGTTCGGTGCGTGCTCCATGTCAATGAGAAGCCAATCGAAGCCGGCGCCGGCCGCAACCTCCGTCGCCGCTGGACTCGCAAGGCTGAGCCACAGGCCGATCTGTGGCGTCCGCGCGGCGAGCGCGCGCTTGAAGCGGTTCTGCGGCAAATCGTTGCGCATCAATGGATCTCCGGCTCAGGCACGGCGGCATCGCCCATGAGGAAGTCGAAATCGCAGCCGGTCTCGGCCTGGCCGATATGGCTCTCGTAAAGCGCGCCATAGCTGCGCTGAAAGCGCGGCGGCGGCGCGACCCAGGCGGCGCGGCGGCGCGCGAACTCGTCGGCGTCGAGTGCGACATCGAGCCGCCGCCCCGGCACGTCGAGCACGATCTCGTCGCCGCTGCGGATGAGGGCGAGTGGTCCGCCGATATAGGATTCGGGCGAGACATGCAGCACGCAGGCGCCATAGCTGGTGCCGCTCATCCGCGCATCCGAGATCCGCACCATGTCGCGCACGCCTTGCGCGAGCAGCTTCTTCGGAATCGGGAGCTGTCCCCATTCCGGCATGCCGGGCCCGCCTTGCGGGCCGGCATTCTGCAGGACGAGCACCGAATCGGCGGCGACATCGAGCGCGGGATCGTCGAGACGTGCGGCCATGTCGTTGTAATCGCGGAACACGACGGCCGGCCCGCGATGCTTGAGCAAACGCGGCTCCATCGCCGAAGGCTTGATGACCGCGCCATTGGGCGCGAGATTGCCGGTGAGAACGGCAAGCCCGCCTTCCGCTTGCAGCGCGCGGTTGGGCGAGCGGATGACATCGTCATTGTGAATTTGGGCGCGCGCGATGTTGTCGCCGAGGCTGCGGCCATTGACCGTCATGGCGCCGAGATCGATGAGCGCGCCCAATTGCCGCAGCAGCGCCGGCAGGCCGCCCGCATAGAAGAAATCCTCCATCAGATATTGACCCGACGGGCGGATATTGGCGAGGAGCGGCGTCTTGCGCGAGATCGCATCGAAGCGCGCGAGCGGCAGCTTGATGCCGGCGCGTCCGGCGATCGCGACGAGATGGATGATGGCGTTGGTCGAGCCGCCGATCGCCATCAGCGTGGTGATCGCATTGTCGAAAGCGGCTTGCGTCAGGAGATCGCGCGGCCTCACATCGCTCCACACCATCTCGACGATGCGCCGCCCGCTCGCCGCCGCCATGCGCGCATGCGACGAATCGACCGCCGGGATCGAGGACGCGCCGGGCAGGCTCAGTCCCAGCGCCTCCACCACGGCCGCCATGGTGGACGCCGTGCCCATCGTCATGCAGGTGCCGGCCGAACGCGCGATGCCGTCTTCGATTCCCGCCCAATCCTGCGCGTCGATCGTGCCGGCGCGGAGCTCCGCCCAGTATTTCCAGACATCGCTGCCGCTGCCGAGCTCTCTTCCCTGCCAATGCCCCCGCAGCATCGGCCCCGCCGGCACGAAGATCGCCGGCAAATTCATGCTGACCGCGCCCATCACCAGCGACGGCACCGTCTTGTCGCAGCCACCCATCAGCACGACGCCGTCGATCGGATTGGCGCGCAGCAGCTCCTCGGCCTCCATCGCGCCGAGATTCCGATACATCATCGTCGACGGCTTCATGAAGGGCTCGCCCAACGCCAGGGCCGGCATCTCGACCGGGAAGCCTCCCGCCTGCCATACGCCCCGCTTCACCGCCGCCGCGCGCTCGCGGAAATGCTGGTGGCACGGGTTCATCTCGCTCCAGGTATTAAGGATCGCGATGACCGGCTTTCCCGCATAATCCTCGGCGGCGAAGCCCATCTGCTTGGTGCGCGAGCGATGGCCGAAGGAGCGCAGATCGCTGGCGCCATACCAGCGCGCGCTGCGCAGCTCGCCATATGTCTTGCGACGCGTTGTCACGGGCCGCCCTCCCATCGTCGGCGGCAGTCAAGCGGCGGCGGCGAGGACTGTCAATCAAGCGGGCGAATCAAAAAGGCCGGCGTCGCCGCCGGCCTCGTCGCCGCTCGGGAATTTCTTCGGGCTTACGCCACGCCGCGCGGCGTCAGCATCTCCAATCGCACTTCGCGGCTCAGCGGCTGGATCGCCTCGCGCAGCGGCACGGCCACGACCTCGCCCGGCTGATAGTCGGGATGTTCGAGCGTGCGTGCGACGGTCATCAGCGTGAAGTGGATCGTATTGGCGTCGTGCTGACCCAAGAGCCGCGCCACCACGGCAAGTTCGGTCACCAGCCGGTCCTGAATGCGCACACCCGCCTGCGTCATCGAGTCGATGAGCCCATCGAGGCCGTTGATGAGGATCTCCGCTCCCTCTTCGACGGGTCCGCCGACGGGAATGCCGGCCAGCCTGAGCGGCGCCGGCTCGAGCTCGCCCGCGATTTCGAGCGACCAGGTCTTCACCGCCTCGAGATAGATCCCCTTGTGCCGGACATGATGGGTCGAAGCCGCCGCGGCGATGACGGTGGCGAGCGCCGAAAGACGATCCTCATCGCCGAGGTTGAGCTCGCCGAATTCCGCGATGATGTCGCGCAACCGGCCTTCCGTCGCCGGGCCGACCGCCGCCAAAGCGCTGTTGATGGTTTCGACCAAGGAGCTCATGGGGCCAGCCTCCACTCAGGGGTCCTAGCGATCATCTGCGGCGAATCTTAAAATTTGGTTGCTATTTCTCTCTAATCTTTGTGTTTCTCTTTGGCGAATAACTCGAATTCAATGAAACCTATGCGATTATTGGATTCGAATCAAGCTTAGCGAAAATTTTCGCAAACTTGATGCAACCGCACCGATCTCGTGTTATCGACTTGTTAACCAGGATCGCGGAACAATCGGGACAATGTCGGCCGGTCGGCCCGGAAGAAACGCCCCGCAGAACGCCAGTTCAAGGTTTTCGCACATGATGGATCCCTCGAACGTACTTTCCGACCGCAACCTCGAAGCAAGCACGACGCTGTCGCTGAAGCGCGAGCCCGCCTGCTTCGCCTTTCTCTCGAGTCGCGCCGCGGCGGCACCGATGCCGATGGACGCGATCAATCTCGATCTCGCCTCGGTCGACTATTTCGGCGGTCGCGCCTCGCTGTGGACGACGCTCGAAGTTCGCTCCGGCGCCACCAACGAGCAGCCGACGGCGGTGCTCGGCTTCGACGAAACCTTCCTCAGGCCCTTCACCCGGGCTCTCATCGAAGCGGCGGCGAGTCGCAACCCCTATCGCATGACGGTGCTCTCCGAGCCCGGCGGCGTCGAGCGTCAGCGCGTCGTCGAATATGTCACGGGCGCCGGGACGGCGCTCAGCGAAGTGATCCTGACGCCGCATGACTCGGTCGTCGTCATCTCCGGCCGCGCTGGCGACGATACCGATGAAGAGACGCTGTTCCAATTGCCGCGCAGCGACTCCTTCCTGCGCGCCTTCGTCAAGATGACCTGCCAGGCCGATCAAGCCCTGCGCGACACCCTGGCCCAGCATGAGCGCCTCGCTCGCGAGCGCCCGCGCAAAGCCTCCTGAGTTCTTCTTCTCTCTGACAGAGACGGTGCCTCACAGCAGCGTGGGCGCGCCGTAGAGCACCGATCCGTCCGGGCGAATCGTCGCGCCGGGCATCAGCCGCCCCTCCTCGACCTTCCCCGGCCCGAGGATATGGCGCACCTCCAGGCCGGCGGCGATCAAGTAATCGGCGATGATCCGGCGGTGGCAGCGCCACCACACCGCCTCGGCGCACATGAGCGCGGAGCGGCGCTCTTCGACCGCGCGCTTGAGTTCCTCGAACCCGGCGCGGAAGGCGTCGGTCTCGGCATAGGCGGCGTAGTTGCGGAAACCGGCCTCGCGCCACAGGGTGTGCGGCGATGCCGCGTCGGCGCTCTCGCTGCGCCGGCCGCCGAGCGCCGGCATGTGGCGATAGGCGATGCCGGCGGCGGCAAGCGCTTCCGCCAGCGCACCGGCGTTGAATTGCGGATGGCGGCGCGAGCCGGGGAAGCGCCGCACATCGATGACCGCCTCGATTGCGGAGGCGTGCAACAGGGCGATCACCTCCTCGATCGATCGCGTCGAATGCCCGATGGTGAAGACCGTCACGGCTGCCGCCCCATCCGGGCGGCGCATCAACTAGCCCGCGGCCGCCCGCTTCTCATCTTGCCGTCCGGCCGCGCGGCTTTCCAGCGAGGCCGCGAACACGCCGCAGGGCGGAAGGAGCGCCACTCCGTCCTCGATCAGCATCGCGAAGCCGTGATCGTCGAGCGGCACGAGGGCGTCATAGGCCGCGACGGAAAAGCGCATGGCGCGGTCGCTCGGATTGAAGACGAGCGCCACACGCTCTTCCGCGCAGCCGCGCGTGAAGCCGATGAGCGGCTTCGGCAGGTCGAGCAGCGTGAGATCGCCATGCTTCAGCGCCGGATGGGATTTTCGCCAGGCGGCAAGACGCCGCCAGACCCGGAGAGGCGATGCCGGATCGGCCTCCTGCGCCGCGACGCTGGCGGCGCGGTGATCATCGGGCACCGGAAGCCACGGCGTTCCCGTGGTGAAGCCGGCATGGCCGTGGTCGCCGCGCCACGGCAACGGCGTGCGGCTGCCGTCGCGCCCGCGGAATTCGGGGAAATATTCGATGCCGAAGGGATCGCGGAGATCGTCGATGTCGAGCCTGGCCTCGCTCAGCCCAAGCTCCTCGCCCTGATAGAGGCATAGGCTGCCGCGCAGCGACAGCAGCAGGGCCGCGAGCATCTCGACGAAGGCGCGGCGGAGCGGCCCGCTCTTCGCCAGGCGCGGGCTCCAGCGGCTAGCGGCGCGTTCGACATCGTGATTGCTGAAGGCCCAGCAGATGCCGTTGCCGCTGCCAGCGGCGGCGATCTCCATGAGCGCGCTCCGCACGGCCCCGCCGGGATCGTGGCCGCGCATCGGGCGGAGCGTATAGGCGAGATGCAGAGCGTCGCTCGCCGTATATCGCTCGATCCGCTCATAGGCGCCCTCCTGGCTCGAGACCTCGCCCAGAAGAAGCTTGCCGGGATGGCGCACGACGAGAGCGCGGAGCTCGCGCAGCAACGCCGGCATTTCCGGCTGCATCATGTCGTGGCGATGGCTCTGCAGGCCGAACGGCTTGACCGGCACCGCCTCGCCCGGCGCGAGCGGACGCGGCGGATTGTCGCGCAGCAGCGGGTCGTGCAGCAGAAAATCGATGGCGTCGAGGCGAAAGCCATCGACGCCGCGCGCGATCCAGAAATCGGCCGCCTTGAGCAGCGCCTCGATCACGGCGGGATGGCGCAGATTGAGCGAAGGCTGACTCGGCAGGAAATGGTGCAGATAGTACTGCCGCCGCCGCGGCTCCCAACGCCAGGCCGGCCCGCCGAAGACCGAGAGCCAATTGTTGGGCGGCGTGCCGTCCGGCCGCGCATCCGCCCAGACATACCAGTCGGCTTGCGCATTGTCGCGGCCCGCGCGACTCGCGCGAAACCAGCGATGCTCGTCGGAGGTATGCCCACAGACGAGATCGACGATCACCTTGAGGCCGAGCTCATGCGCTCGCGCGAGCAGCGCGTCGAAATCGTCGAGCGTACCGAAGACGGGATCGACGGCGCAGTGATCGGCGACGTCGTAGCCGAAGTCGCGCATCGGCGAGGTGAAGAAGGGCGACAGCCAGATCGCATCGACGCCGAGGGACGCGACATAATCGAGCCGCGCCGTCACGCCGGGGAGATCGCCAATTCCGTCGCCGTTGCTGTCCTGAAAGCTGCGGGGATAGATCTGGTAAATGACCGCGCCGGGCCACCATTCGTGGTTCTGCATGCGCTGCTTGCGAATCCCATTCTTATGCCTTGATTTCCCCCAAGGTCATCACCCCGGTATCGTGGAGAAATCTTGGCAAAGAGTGAATGGGACGCAGCGCGCGCGCAACAACCGGCCAGCACGCGCGCAACGCGGGCATTGAACGTGCGGGGATAGGCTTGACGTTGAGGCTCGACCCCGCGGCGGCGAAGCGCCGCGGGGTCGTCCGCCGCTCCCCGTCTCTATTGATGCTGCTGGGCGCCGCCCGTGCTACTCATGCCGCCTTGGCCCGTCGCACCGCTCTGGCTGCTGGTGCCGCTCTGGCCGCTCGGCATCTGATTGGAGCCTTGGTTACCACCGGACAGCCGCTGAAGCTCCTGGCGATTGAGCTCTTCGGCCATGTTGTCCTCGGGCGAACGGCCGCCGCGCGCATTGGCGCTCTGGTGCTTGCGCGCGTGCTTCTTCGCGGAGGAGGACGGCATCGACGCGTTGTCGGAAGAGGATGGCGTCGAGGCGCCGCTCTGCGCCGCCGCATCCGAGGGTGTCGCCTGCTTGGTATTCTGTGCGGAAGCGCCCGAGCGGCTGGTGGATTGCGCGGGCTTCTTCATCTGATCGGAATTGTCGGACTGCGCCAAGGCCGGCAAACCCGCCGCCATCAGCGCTGCAACCGCGACGCCGGTGAGAAGACGTTTCATCGAGAATCCTTTCTGTCCCTGCTGGGGCCTGCCGACCGCTGCCATAGGGTCCGGCTCTTTTCAGAACAACTTAACCGCTGGTTTGTTCCGTCCAGGACCCTTCACAGGCAATCGACGCCGGCAGAGGGCGTGCTATCCTCGCCCACGATGCGTTGGCTCCTCGCCCTGCTTCTTGCTCTCTCTTTCGGGGCGCCGATGGGCGCCGCGGCCGCCCGGCCGGCGGACGAGCTTTCCATCGGCATCACCCAGTTCCCCTCGACCCTTCATCCCAGCATCGAATCGATGCTGGCGAAGATGTATGTGCTGGGCGCCGTGCGCCGGCCGCTCACGACCTATGATCCCGATTGGCATCTCATCTGTATGCTGTGCGTGACCTTGCCGAGCATCGAGAACGGCCTCGCCGTTCCCATCGACTTGCCCGGCGGCAAACGCGGCATCCGCCTCACTTATACCTTGCAGCCGGAGGCGCGCTGGGGCGATGGCGTGCCGGTCACCACCGACGACATCCTCTTCACCTACGAGGTCGGGCGGCACCCCTTGAGCGGCGTCGCCGATGCCGAGCTCTATCGCCGCATCACCCATATCGAGGCGAAGGACGCCAAGACCTTCACCGTCGAGATCGACAAGCTCACCTTCGACTATGCCGGGCTCGACGATTTCGCCGTGCTGCCGGCGCATCTGGAGCGCGCCGCCTTTGCCGATCCCGCGCAATACCGCTTTCGCACGCTTTACGACACGGACCCGACCAATCCCGGCCTCTATTTCGGCCCCTACCGCGTCACCGAGGTGGCGCAGGGCTCGCATATCGTGCTGGAGGCGAACCCGACCTGGTGGGGGAAGAAGCCGGCCTTCCGGCGCATCGTCATCTGGGCGGTGGAGAATACCGCCGCGCTCGAGGCCAATCTGCTCGCGGGCGGGCTCGACATGGTGGCGGGAGAGCTCGGCTTCTCCTTGGACCAGGCGCTCGCCTTCGAGAAGCGGCATGGCGATGCCTTCACCATCCTCTATAAGCCGAGCCTCACCTACGAGCACATCACCGTCAATCTCGACGACCCCATTCTCGCCGACAAGCGCGTCCGGCAGGCGCTGATGTACGGCGTCGACCGCGCCGCGATCAGCAGCCAGCTCTTCGCCGGGCGCCAACCCGTCGCCGAAAGCTTCGTCTCGCCGCTCGACTGGGTCTATACGACCGATGTGCCGCATTACCCCTATGATCCCGCCAAGGCGCGCGCGCTTCTCGACGAGGCCGGCTGGCATGCCGAGGGAGGGGAGGGGCGGCGCAACGCCGCCGGCGCCAAGCTCACGCTCGAACTCGCCACCACGGCCGGCAACCGCACGCGCGAGCTGGTCGAGCAGGTGCTCCAGAGCCAGTGGCGCCAAGTCGGCATCGAGACCCATCTCAAGAACCGGCCGGCGCGCGTGCTTTTCGGCGAGAACATGCGCAAGCGCAACTTCACCATGGCCCTCTTCGCCTGGGCGAGCGCGCCCGAGAATGTGCCGCGCGGCGAGCTGCGCTCGGACGAGATCCCGACCGCCGCCAAAGGCTATTCGGGCCAGAACTATGCGGGCTTCCGCAATGCCGAGGCCGACCGGCTCATCGATGCGATCGAGATCGAACTCGACCGCAACCGCCGCGCCCAGCTTTGGCATCGGTTCCAGGCGCTCTATGCCGAAGAGCTCCCTGCCCTCCCGCTCTATTTCCGCGCCGACGCCTATATCCTGCCGAAATGGCTCAAGGGCGTGCGCCCGACCGGGCACCAATATCCGACGACGCTGTGGATCGAGGAATGGCGCTCGGTCGGGCGGGAGAGCGGCTAGGAGCCTGTCTGAGTAATCGGGTTTTGCTCGATGGCGGGGCGTGGTCGTGATTCGCTATGCGGCATGAGCAAGACCTTTCGACCCTGGAATGTGGACCAGGTGTGGCTGTTTCCGC
>Ga0070738_10004982_pt1 | contig 15239 bp, 10 predicted proteins | sample Coa_R2_2_FD_66446 | JGI IMG/M metagenome (GOLD analysis project Ga0070738, IMG submission 66446) | Surface soil microbial communities from Centralia Pennsylvania, which are recovering from an underground coalmine fire - Coalmine... | ecosystem: Environmental > Terrestrial > Soil > Unclassified ...
TTGCCAGCACATGGCTCTGTTGCTGCGGTTCCCAGCAGAGGTACGTCGGCACATTCGCCAGAATTGGCTCTTCGTTGAGGTAATAGCGGATCAGGGCGGGAACGTAAGAATAGATCACCTTATCGTCAGCCACACCAGTACCCAGCGCATTGGCCAGGGCAACTTTGCCCGCACGGTAAACATCCATCAGTCCCGGCACACCCAGCAACGAATCGGGCCGAAACGCTTTCGGATCAATGAAAATATCGTCGATGCGCCGATAAATCACGTCAACGCGCTTCAGTCCTTTGGTGGTGCGCATTTGCAGATACCCATCGGCTACCACCAGGTCGCGGCCTTCGACCAGTTCCACGCCCATCTGCTGCGCCAAAAATGAATGCTCAAAGTAGGCCGAGTTATAAATCCCCGGCGTCAGTACCACAACCGTCGGGTCAGGCATGTGGGACGGTGCCAGGTTGAGCAGGGTTTCGAGCAAATGGCTGGGGTACTCTTCGACAGGCTGGATCTGCATCGTATCGAAGACCAGTGGGAAGGTACTCTTCATCACGCGGCGGTTCTCCAGGACGTAGGAGACGCCGGACGGACAGCGTAAATTGTCTTCCAACACATACCACTGCCCCGCGCGATCGCGCACCAAATCGGTTCCGGTAACGTGGCACCAGACACCACCTGGCGGCTTTAGCCCCATACACGGCTTGAGAAAGCCGCTGGCAGAGTAAACAATTTCAGTGGGGATAATGCAATCGCGCAGAATCTTCTGTTCATCATAGATATCGGCTAAAAACAGGTTGAGCGCATAAATTCGCTGCTCCAATCCTTTTTCCAGCGTTGCCCACTCGTCTGCCGAGACAATTCGCGGAATGATATCAAACGGAATGATGCGCTCGGTTCCCTGGTTGTCGCTATAGACGTTGAACGTTACCCCCATTTTGAACAGGGCAATTTGTGCTGCCTGCTGCCGTCGCCGCACCTCTTCGGGCGATAGAGAATTGATGCGATTGATCAGCGGAATTGAGTCAGGCCGCGGTACACCCTTCGCCTCGAAGAGTTCATCGTAAAAATTCTCTGGGTCGTAATCATCAAATTGCACAGTGCTTGTCCAACGCGCATCCCTAATCAATAGAGGGGACAGGAACCGCAAACAGTAACATTCAATACATTTGTCGGATCGGTCACGCTCTTTGCAGAAATTAATCATTTGTGGCAGAGTCGTCTCTGCTCTGTGTTTTAGCCAAGTAGATCAGCGTCAGTTGACGCAACTTCCAACCCGATTTCGCAAAATATCCTGATGAATTGACACAAGGCCCGTAACAAGGAACAGAAACCTTGACACGAACCTAAATTTATGTGCCTTCATCCTACAACGCTGCTAACAGGTTTGTTGCTAGCGATCCTTGTTTTCGATTTTAAGGACGCCAAGATCGGTGCAGCTCAACCAGAGGCAACCCTTAAGCTACCGACTACTACTGTTCAACAGGCCGATGCTGGTGTTCATACCTTTCACCGTGGCAGTGGTCGCCGTCAATTTTTCTTGACGGAATCAGCCTTGACAAACGCCTGACCGTTTGGGCGATCGCAAAAAGCGCTTTGCAGGGCGTCGGGGTTTGAGTAACCGCACACAGCCCGAACCGCTACTTCGACGATAGCCGCCGCTTAGACCGATACCGTTCTCAAACGAGCAACGACAACAGTACAAAAGCCGTCACTTCGACGATAGCCGCAACTTAGACCGATCAGGCGCAAGCCGACAATGATCGTCTCGACAGGGCAGTAATATTGGAAACATTGAGACACCAGAACAGGCCAACGTTCAGGAGCCAGACAGATGCTTGTTATTGGCTCCTGAATATTGCTGTATCTGCGTTAACACCGCGTGTCCAACTCAAATGCTCCGCTCGCCGCTTGCCACTTAAATTTTACGCCGGTGTGATCGGCGTCGTTGCGGCTCGCTACCATCACAGACACACTAAAGCAAGGTGGCATCCACGGCATCGAATTTTGGCTCGATCCTGGTACGGTAGCGAGAATCTGGGTCGTGTGCGGTGAAAGGTTATCTGTCCGGGCACTTGCCGGTGAAGCCAGAGCTGTAATTGGGCCAGTGGTTTTCACAGGCCGCAGATACTGCTAATGTAGTCTGCTATACAGGCCACAGTTCCGTTACAGGCGATGTCGTTGATGGAGACACGGTCTTGAGACGGTATGACAGGAACGGGGCACCATGAACAAAACAACAAACAATTCTGTGGGAATCGCTCAGGATTTTAATTAGTGGGGAATATTAAAGTAATAAGTAGTTAAATGCTTAAATAAGCGATTTAATCATCACAGTGGCAGAATGATTTAACTTGAGTCTAGTTGCTCAGTAAAAGCAGGGATCTCTAGCATGAGATTTGTATCAGGGTCGCGATCGCTGCACTCATAAATCAATTTTCGTAGTGGCTCCATTGGGTTAGTTTTGTCGACATGATTAAAGACCTCGATCTGATCAAACGTCTCGGTCCTAGTGCAATGGATCAGATCATGCTTTATTTGGCGTTCAGCGCCATGAGGACGAGTGGCCATCGGCATGGAGCCTTCCTGGACGCGGCTGCAACGGCGGCGAAGTGCGCGATCTACATGACCTATCTGGAGCAGGATCAAAACCTGCGCATGACCGGGCACCTGCACCACATTGAGCCAAAACGCGTTAAAACGATCGTCGAAGAGGTAAGGCAGGCGCTGACCGAGGGCAAACTGCTGAAAATGCTGGGTTCGCAAGAGCCGCGCTATCTCATTCAGCTTCCGTACGTTTGGCTAGAACAATACCCGTGGCAGCCAGGACGTTTACGAATCTCCGGCACCAGCCTCACCTCCGAAGAAAAGCGTCAGATTGAGCAAAAGCTGCCACCGGGCAACCTACCCGACGCACAGCTCATCAACTCGTTTCAATTCCTTGATCTGATTGAGTTTCTCCATGCGCGATCGCAGGAAGATGTGCCCGAAGATCAGAGAATGCCGTTAAGTGAAGCACTGGCAGAGCACATCAAGCGACGGCTGCTGTATTCTGGTACGGTCACACGGCTCGATTCTCCCTGGGGCATGCCCTTTTATGCGCTCACCCGGGCGTCCTATTCCCCGGCCGACGAGGAAGAGCGGACGTACCTCATGGTGGAGGACACTGCGCGATATTTTCGCTTAATGAATGCCTGGGCAAAACGCCAGTCCAAAACAATGCGGGTTCTAGAAGAGTTGGACATCCCCACCGATCGCGTTGATCAAGCCCTCGAAGAACTGGATGACATTATCCGCCAGTGGGCAGACCGTTATCACCAGACCGGCGGCGAACCGTTTGTGCTTCAGATGGCGATCGGCGGTAAAGAGAACGAGGAATAACAGAACCCTTTGAGCTGGGAACCCTTCGAGGATGAAGGATTAAACCGTTGGCCGTCAGCGTTAGCCCTTCCTGATGACGCCCAATCCCGGCTGATCGTTGGGCAAGATGCGCCCATTTTGAAACTTGGCACCCACGAATGGATCATCAAGCAAGTTCAAGTGGCTATCGAGATCCAGATGATCAGCGAGTGGGGCCAGATGTGCCAGGGCAGTGTTGAGCAGGCAACTGTCTGAGTAGCAGCCAAACATCACTTTCAAGCCGTTGGCACGCGCGGTGTGGATCATCCGCCACGCCTCTGTGAGACCGCCGGACTTCATCAGCTTGATGTTGATTCCGTGCACCCGGTCTGCCAGGGACGGTATATCGTAGCTGTTAAAGCAGCTTTCATCCACAAAAATAGGCAGGGGGGACTCCTGGTAAAGCGCTGGCAAATCGCCTTCCTGACCTTTTGCGAGGGGTTGCTCGATGTAGGTGATCCCCCGTTCCGCAAGCCAGTGTGCCATCGATCGCGCCTGTTCGAGCATCCAACCACCATTCGCATCGACGCTGATCTGCGTGATCTGGGGCGCGACTTGCTGCACGGCGAGTACCATTGCCTGGTCGGCCTCAATACCGGCGGGACTGCCCAGTTTCAGCTTGAGCGCCTGGATACCCTGCAGCGGCGTCGCAATAGTACCCTGCCCTAACCAATCGCGTACCCGCTGCTGGGCGACATCGGGCGGGTTAATGCCAATCGTGACCGATGTGGGAACGATGCGATCGCGATCTAACCCCCACAGTTGCCACAGCGGCAGTTGAGCATATTTTCCAGCCCAGTCGTGTAAAGCAATATCGAGAGCGGCGCGCGCCCCCGAAGGCAAGCACGTCTCCGCCATTAGCCGCTCAATCCGCTGACGCTCCAGCGGATGCAGAGCCTTGAGCAAAGGGGCTATTTTTTGCAGCGATCGCGCGATCATTTCGGTGGTTTGGGGGTGCTCTCCGATCGAAAACGGGGACGCCTCACCCCAGCCCTCAATCCCCTCATGCTCGATCACAACCCAAACATTCGTCGTCTGAGCGGTAGTGCCACGGCTGATAGTAAGTGCAAATCGCTTATGAACCGTGAAAATTTGAACGCGAAGCTGCATGGTGATGGCTGAACCAGTATCTCAAGGGTATGGCCTGTTCTCCACAGTCTAAGGTTCATCATTCACAGTCAAGCAAGCCTACAGACGGATTTAAGGAACTTTCGTCACCAGCTTTAATTCAAACAGCTGAAGGGCCAAACTCTACTCCAAGGTGCTTATGCTGCCCCGATGTTCGCGATCGCAACGACTCTCCCTCAACCGACCACTCATCACCCTGTTGGTAAGTGCATTGATGCTGTTATTGTGTTGGGCTGTGTTGCCTGTGCTTTCTCGCTCGGAACCAACCCAGGCAAAGGTGTTTGAACAAATCTGGCAAACAGTTAACGATCATTTCTACAGCCCAACTTTTAATGGCGTTGACTGGAAAACCATGCGGCAAAAGTATGCTGCACAGGCCGCGCAGGCTCCATCCCGTGAAGCGTTCGCGGTGGTGATCAATCAAATGCTGGCAGAATTAAAGGCCTCGCACACCCACTACTACATTCCCTCAGAGCCAGAGTACTACCAGCTTGCTGGCATTTTCTGGCAGCGAGGGATACAGCAACAGCTCAAGCCGCTTTTACCCAATGGCATGTTGGAATATGACGGTATCGGCATCTACACCCGTGATATCAACGGCAAGACATTTATTCAAGCGGTGCTGGATAGCTTACCGGCAGCCAGAGCGGGACTTAAGGTTGGCGACCAGATTGTGAACGTCGATGGCAAGCCGTTTCAGCCTGTGCAATCTTTTGCAGGCAAGGCCAACCGACCCGTGCCGATAGTAATCCAGCGATCGCAAGACACCGCACCACAGACCATCACCGTCACGCCCCAAACGCTAGATCCGACCCGTATGTTTTTGGATGCCATGAAGGCAAGCGTCCAGATTATCCATCGCAACGGCAAAAAGATTGGTTATATCCACATCTGGTCTTATGCCGATGCCGCCTACCAGCAGCAGCTTGAAGACGAACTGAGCGATCGCCTCAGTCAGGTTGACGGGTTGGTCTGGGATTTACGCGACGGTTGGGGTGGCGCTGAGCCAAGCTATCTCAATCCGTTTACCGCCCCCGCTCCGACCGTGACCTTTACCAACCGCGACGGCACTACCGGCACATTTAATCTTCCCTGGAAAAAGCCAGTCGTCATGCTGGTCAATCAGGGGGCACGGAGCGGTAAAGAGATTCTCGCCTACGGGTTTCGTGAGTTTCGGGTGGGCAAAATTGTGGGCAGCAAAACGGCTGGAGCTGTACTGGCTGGGCGCGCCTACATCATGCAGGATGGCAGTCTACTTTACCTGGCCGTTGCCGATGTACTGGTCGATGGGCAGCGCCTTGAGGGGAAGGGCGTCGCACCCGATATCGATGTGCCGTTTGCGATCGCCTACGCTCAGGGACGCGATCCGCAGAAAGAGGCCGCGATTGACACGGTCTTGCAGGCGATCGCAAAGCCAGAGAAACGGTGAGGGTGAGGGCTGGGCCGCAGTCAGCAGCAAACGGTGAACCTCGTGATGTCTTACAACTTCACGGCATAAACGTCCGCGATCGCCGCGATCACACTTGTAGAAATTAAGTATAGCCGTAGCCATCTTCAGGATGGCGGCGGCGAGTCAGCAAGCCTACCCAGAATCGACGATCTGGTGACTGGCCCTGTCCTCAGCTTGCTGACCAAAGCCATAAATACGCTGAGCAATCAGATTGCGATCAGCAAATCGGTCACCTGCTTCTTTGTCACGATATAGCGATGAAAAAACAATTACTTGGGGTTGGGTTCACTGGAATCTGTCTCAGCGCTGGCCTGGTAATGAGCCTGACGACCACCGCAATGGCCGTTCAACCCGCTCCGATCGAAGGCGATGCAGACGTTCAGTGGTCGAAGGTGATTAATGACCCGTTTGATGGCACTGTTGTTTATGACAAAAACTTCAGCCCTTCCGACCACGGGTTTGTCTTTGTCACAAGCTGGTCTAAAGGTGCAATTCGTGCAACGTATACGTGGTACGACTCTGACATTGTGGGCTATAAAACGGTCTGGCGGAGCCGCTGGATTAAGAAGCACGGCAAACAGGTTGAAGAGCGATACGCCGAGCAAGAACCGATCTACCACTACACCCGGTTTGATGACACGCCCAAAGCGATCATGTTTGCGGTCAATGGGCAGATTTACACTTACAGCGAAGGGTCTGTTCCGCCTGAGTTGGCCACCGCACTGGCCAGTGCTCCTCCCGGCAATATGCGCATTCGCCTGGTGTGGGACAGCGGCAAAACCCAGGATATTGAAATTGGCAAAGGCACAGTCAATGCCTGGAAAACGGTATTCAGAGTGAGCCAACAATAGGCCAGGTCGGTAGGAGTCAAACGTCAGTCGTCGTCCTCAGTTGGCGAATTGTTAGTTGCCGAATTGTTATTGTGCATTAGGGACGGTGCGCTGGGGACGGGTTACTGATTTGCCCCAAAACTCAGAACGTACAATTTCCCGGCCTGCCTATGATCCCTTCTCCATAATTTGAGAGTTCGATCAAGTTGCCATCTGGATCGCGTAGATAAATGGAGTGAATTGGGCCGATCGCGCCTGTTCGTTCGACAGGGCCAGCTATGATTTCAATACCACAAGACTGGATATGGGCGATCGCCTGTTCCAGGGGCGTCACGATCACAAAGCACAGGTCTGCTGATCCGGGTGTAGGGTGCAGGGCTGCTGGCTCAAATTCCGTTCCGATTTCGTGCAAGTTGATCTTTTGCTGACCAAACCGCAATGCTTTGCGACCGTTCCCGAACGTAACCGTGTCTAAACCCAGAATTCGAGAGTAAAAATCGCTGGTCGCCTGAATACTGCGGACAGTAAGCACTAAATGATCCAGGCGATCGACCTGCATGACACTTAACCTGATGACTAGTGAAAAAATAGCTGCATATTGGGTTGGTCTGTGATCAGCTAATAGTTAACGGTGAATGGTTATCAGCTAATCACAGACGTTATTTCTCTACAATACCTAGCTCCAGTTCCACATCAGAGGATTCGCATCGAGATGATCGGTGACAATGCGCCCAATCTGGTCGATTTCAGCCAGGTCAGCCGCTGTCAGCTTAAGATTGCCTGCTTTGGCATTCTCAACGGCTTGCTCGGCATTTCGCACACCCACAATGGCATTGGTCTGGGGTTGGGCGATCAGCCATGCCAGTGCGAGATTGCCAAGACTGGTCTGGTAGCGATCGGCGATCGATCGCAGTTTTGTCAGTGCCGTTTGCGCCCGCTGGTAGTTTTCGCCCTGAAACAGCTTGTTCTTGGCGCGATTGTCCTGGGGATCAAAGGCGTGATCGGGGCCAAACTTGCCAGTCAGTAAGCCCTGTGCCAGTGGTGAGTACGCAATGATCGAGATCTGTTGCTCAACGCAGTACGGCACGGCATCCTGCTCGACATAGCGCCAAAACAGTGAGTAAGGCGGTTGCAGACTATCAATGCGCCCGTACTGCGCGGCCTCCTCTAATTGCGCCCGCGAAAAGTTGGAAACGCCGATCGCCCGAATCTTGCCCTGCTGCTTCAGATCATTTAGCGCCCGCATTGTCTCTTCAATCGGCACAACCTCGCTATTAAATGAGCCTGAAGGCCAATGAATTTGATACAGGTCAATGTAGTCTGTTTTCAAATTGCGCAGTGAGCCTTCGCAGGCCGCAATGACCTGATCATATTTCAGGTGATTGGCAAAGACCTTCGTGGCGTAGACCACGCGATCGCGTACATCAGACAGCGCCTCTGCAACAACTCGCTCAGAGTGTCCCTGCCCGTAAACCTCCGCTGTATCAACGGTTGTGATCCCGGCATCAAACGCCGATCGGATCGCTTTAATGGTGTCTGCATCTTCAACACCGACCCACTGGCTTTTACCTGCCTGCCAGGTACCTGTAATGATCGGCGTGATGTGAATTTCTGATTTACCGAGTGCTCGCGTTTCCATGCCGATTCCTTAAACATTCAATGAAGCGATCAGTCACTAATCGACAAACCCACGATCGGACGATCATCGGATGATCGCGTGACCGTCAGCCGATTCTGACTATAGCGCTGACATAAAAAAGTCGCATCATCCTTTTGTTTGAAGGTGATGCGACATGAGCAGGAGGAACTGCAACGAAATGGGATGGCTGCTGGCCTTGCGGATTTGTCTAACGTCCAATTAACTCAATACACGTCACCATAAAGGGGTTTGGAATTGGGCGTTTATACGTCAGGCTCATGCGTGGATGCTTTCCCCATCAATGAATTTTCTGATATGCCCGTAGAGCCTTATGACCAGTGACTAATGACGTTTAATTTCCGACCCCGATGAATGACGAGTTGTACTAAGTCCGATTAGCCTCCGGGAGCGTACCGTTTTGATAGGATCCATCCTGTTGGGTACATAGACCGGACGCGAATTTGACCATCTAGAGGTTGAGCGCAAGTTGAAACTGCGCCGTCGCTCGCCCTTCGGGTAAAGGGGTCGGATTGCCGTTCACCGCAGGACAATAGCGGGCAAAGGTGCAGCGATCGCACTGTGGCCCCGGTCTTGGCTCCCATCCCTGGTCATAGCGCAACCGCACCGCCAGGTCACCAATCATGCTTTGCACCTGCTGCTTGTGCGCTGTGGTTGCCTCAAAACGAACCTTCTCGCCAGTCCGCAGAAACAGCAAGCTCAGATATTTCAAGCTCTGACTGTAGGTTTGCTCCAGCGCCAGGTAATACAGCCCAATCTGGACATCCATCTCGGTCGTCTCTGGCAGTTTAGGATCGCGACTGGATTTGTAGTCAATCAACTCCAAGCCGCTAGAAACGAAGTCAAGGCGATCGTAGCGTCCCACAATGAGAAACTCGAGATTTTCAACCTGTAGAAACCCCTGGATTCGACCTTCTACCGCCAGTGGTTGCCTGAGCGCAACTTCACCCGCGATGAAACTGTAGTAGTAGTTTTCCAGAATCGCCAGTCCTTCCGAAACCTGACTGGCACTCAACCCAGTCGAGTTTTGTCGCCAGCAGTGATGCACCCAACGTAAATCTGGCAGCGGTTGGTCATAGTGCCAGTCACCATGACACTGGGCAAGCGCCTGATGCAGGGCCGTGCCCAAAGCGGCTGATCCAAAAAACTCATTTGTCGTTAACCGACGCTCATAGCGGAGGTAATAGGCATAGGGACAGCGATTGTATGCCTGAAGTTTCGTCGCTGAGATTTGGTAAGCCATGCTGCTGGGTTGAAATGAAGAGGGTTTGACCGGCAGGCGCGATCGCCTGTTGTCTGGATCCAGGGTGTGCTGGCGCTAAGTTCCTGGGGCGACTAGTTGTTCTGACCGATCGGGCGGCGAAACAGCGCATCCAGGTAAATCCGTGAGGCTTGGCGATGATTTTGCTTTTCGGGCGCAGGATCCACACCACGGTTTTGCAGCAGAAACAGCGATAGAGCGGCTGTAAAGACCCGATCTTGATCCCAGTCGGGTCGGAGTTCAAGGTAATGCTTCAGGGACTCGTGCAGAACTTCGGGAACTTCAATCAACAGGCTGACGGTGCTATTCATAGAAATTTGGCTTTCCCTACATGGCAGGGGTGAATGGATGGCAGTACCTGGCTGTGGGCGCTTATAAAGCAGCCGAAAGCAGCGCAAAGCAGACCTTTCTGGTAGACAGCCCACCGCTGAAATCAAGTACAGGTGGAGCTTTTGCCAGTGATCGGCCAGCGCGCTCTGAAGCAGGTCGCCCCATTGTGCAGTTGCTCTACCCGGATTGTCAATGCTGCGAAATGTTAAGGCCACTGTGAGAAGATCAAAAGCTCCACGAAAGAATCGCGGTTTGAGCCACTTTTTTGTTACACAACTTCATAAATTGCGGCCACGTTTCCCATCTAAACCCGATCGTCCCCAAATAATCGATCGCGGCGGCAAAGTCCGATGGCTCCGTGTAGCCTGTGGAAAACTTCGGCCATTCTGTGGATAACCTGTGGAGAAGGTGTGGAGAAGCGGCGAACGAGTTGTGGAAACAGTGTGGAATTTCTGGGGAAAAGTTGGGGGAATGATAAGAATTGCAAAAAGTTTGAACGTCAGGGTTTGCTGGGGTTTGTGATGACATTCGTTAAATTGTGTGCTTAGGAATGTGGACTAATTGATGTGTACTGGTTGCCATCCTCTCCTCACACCAATTCTCTAGATTCGGTCTCCAAATCCTCGTCAGGGCACACGGCCGTATGCCCCGAAGCTACGAGTAGGCGAACAGCGCGATCGCTCCGGCTGCCAGTTCTGGAGCGGGCAGGGATAGCTTGCTTTACGCAGGGTTAGACGGGATCAGGGTGATGGCAACAGCCGATCTGATTGAACCCATAGTCCTCAGTGCTGGCCGCAAGACCGAACTGACTCCATATTGGATCGCGCGATCGCGTCACTGCTTGGAGTGCGTCTTGAAGTATGTCTTGTAAAGTTCGTGGGCGATCGGCACGGCTGAGACAGCACCAAACCCGCCATTCTCGACGACGACCGCAATGGCAATCCTGGGGTTGCTGACTGGGCCAAACCCGACAAAGAGAGCGTTATCTGGCTCACCCGGCACTTCTGCGGTTCCCGTTTTGCCCGCAGTCAGTGGAATTGAACCATCGTTAAGCTGGCTGGCAGTCCCTTCCTGAACCACAGCCGTCAGCCCCGACTTGATGACGGCGATCGTGCCTGGGCTTAAACCGGTGTCTTCTGGCTGCATTTGGGGCGTGCCGGTTTGCGACAGCAACAAATGGGGTTTGACCCGCTTGCCACCATTCGCGATCACAGACACCATGACGGCCATTTCCAGTGGTGTTACCTGCACCAACCCCTGGCCGATCGCCATACTGACCGTATCGCCGCCGTACCACGGCTCGCCATACAGCTTCTCCTTCTGGGCCGGCGTCGGTACCGATCCATGCGTACCACCCTCCAGTCCCATGTTGTCGGTCGTGCCGATCCCCAGTCGATGCGCCCATTTTGAGATTTGCTCTGGGCCAGCGGCCAGACCTACCTGGTAGAAGAACGTGTTGCTGCTGTACGCCAACGCCTCTCGAAACCCAATCACGCCATAGCCACCGCCGTGTTCGTGGAAGAGATGCCCCCCTAGATTCAGCGCTGCAAAGGTTGCCAGTGTCGAATCGGGCGTAAACTTACCCGATTGAATGCCCGCAGATGTGGTCACAATCTTAAACGTGCTTCCCGGCGGATAGCCCTGTAATGCGCGGTTCAAGAAGGGATCGTTTTTGCTCTGAAGCTGCTTCCACTCGGCAGCGGAAATGTGGCGGGTAAACAGATTGGGATCAAACGAGGGGCCACTCGCTAACGCCAGCACTTCGCCAGTTTTGATGTCCAGCACCACCACAGCCCCACGGCGCTGCGCCAGCGCTTTTTCCGCCGTTTTTTGCAGATCTAGATCAAGCGTAAGCCGCGTCGGTTCACCCGCGATCGATGGTTTTAGCCCCAGCGATCGCACTACCTTACCCGCTGCATTCACCTCCAGCAGTTGCCCGCCCCACACGCCTTGCAGCGTGGCGTTGGCAATTCGTTCAATCCCCATCTGACCGACCAGCATGCCCATCGGATATTCTGGGTGCTGCTTCAAATCCTCGGCTGTGGCCTCGTGGATGTAGCCCAAAACGTGCGCGGCCAGATCGCCGTTCGGGTAGGCGCGGTTTGACTCACCGCGAATTTCTAAGCCTGGAAATTGACCGTGGCTCTCTGCCAGAGCGACAAAGGCAGGTAGCGCTAAATCTCGACTAATGCGCACGGGCGTCGGCGCGTGATAGCCCACTTCTTCCAGTTTGGCGATGATTTCCGCTTGCGGCACATTGAGAATGCGGCTCAATTTGGCAGCAGTCTCGGCCCATTGCGCTTTCGATTCTTCGCGTGGCGATAAATAGACCGAGCGGGCAAGACGGTTTGCTGCTAACAGTTTGCCGTTGCGATCGAGAATGTTCCCCCGATCGGACGGGAAGGGGATCATCGAAATCCGATTCTTATCAACAAGCTGTCGATTATAGTCTCCCTGCACCAGCTGTAGCTGAATCAGGCGTAAGAGACAACCACTGATCAGTCCCGTCAAGATGAATAAGAAAATGACTGATCGCTGTGATCGTTGCGTCAGTGAAACATGTACACGACGACTTCTGGGGGTAAGCGAAAGTCCACTAGCCATCACTAAACTGTCTTAAAACTGTCTACAAGCAATCGAGTTACAAGCAATCAGGGGGATTCATCACCGTAAGCGCAACGAATGGTCGATCGCTTTACAACAACATCTCAGAAAGGCCGTGCCACCGGAACAGGGGATCGGGTTCAGGAACAACCAACGCTAACCGCTCGTGGGTATGAATACGGTTGCATCTTGTCAAAAATCTGACTAACTCATTTTCCACCAATGATTACAAGCAATTGTTCCTGAGGATACTCTTGGTAATTTCTCTTACCCAATCAACATATCCGCATTATTTGTGTGAAATTTTGTCTAAGCGGTTGGTTGGAGAAACTCTAACGCAAATCAGCAATATCTGGCTGACTCTAACCATAAATGACGCTAAACCCAGGCTGAAAGCGATCTCAACCGCAGACTAAATGCTGGTCGCGTCATGCAACTCATTAGTGAAAATTGATTTGCAGGAGCGATAGGTCATCTTCCAGCGCCACATTAGGATTTAGACCTCTAACATAGTTCAGAATATAATCTAAACCCTGGCGATCGATCTCAGACTTAGCTGTGGCTAAAAACGAAATAAACGCATCAAATCCCCAGATCGCTTGATCCGCCTGAAAAACTTCATAAACGCCGTCGCTGAATATATAAAGCGTGCTGGGAACCTCAACATCACACCGCTGATCACTATAGCGGGCATCTGGCAACATACCAATTGGCATCCCCGTCGATTTTAATTGTGATAGCTGAATCGATTGGTCATCTGTTGGCGTCAGCAAAATAGCTGGTGGATGTCCAGCGCTAGCATAAACTAACTGCTGCTTGACTTGATTGTAAACGCCATACCAGATCGTGAAATACTTATCATTTTGGTTGTCCATCTGAAAAGCTTCGTTCAGCGACGTCAGGACATGGCTTGGTTGATAAAAATTCACACCAGTCATTGACTGCGATCGCAGCATATTGAGCACAGAAATGGAGGGTAAAGCCGCCCCTAACCCATGGCCCGAAACATCCAATAAATAGATCGCCAAATAGTCTGGATCGAGCCAGTAATAGTCAAAACAGTCTCCTCCCAGATGCAGCGACGGGACAAAGCGGGAGTCAACGGCAACGCGGCCTGTAAGCGGCACTGGCAGCAGCGATCGCACATACTCTGCCGCTTCGGTCAATTCCGATTCCAGCAGTTGTTTTTGTACCTGTAAGTCTTGATTGGCCTGATAGAGGCGCAACCCCGCCCGGACGCGTGCTTTTAACTCCGTCAGTTCAACCGGTTTGGCGAGAATATCATCGGCACCGTTGTCCAGCCCACGTACCCGATCTTCGATCGCGCCGCGGGATGTTAACAAGATAAAAAATACTGTGGCCAGATCGGGATCGGTTCGAATTTGGCGACAAACTTCAAGCCCATCCATCAGTGGCATCAACCAGTCACAAATGATGAGCGCCGGACGCAGCCTTTTAGCCTGTTTGATCCCCTCTAATCCATTATTGGCAACAGCAACACTATGTCCCTGATCTCCCAGTACTTTTCGTAAAACGGCCTGAATGATTGGGTCATCATCAATGACTAAAACCTGAGGCATAACGAAAGAAAGTACTGTGAATAGTGGAGAGTAGACGTAATTCAGGATAGATTACTTGATCGATCGTTTCGATTGTGATGTTTAGCAAGGGCGTTCAGCAGGAAAGCCATCCAAACTGAATTTTCTAGCATAATTTTGTTTTGCGAAGGTTGAAACAATGTTGGTGCCAGGGGTGTAGGGTTTGGAGCTTTGACGTGAGCACTCAACCGAATAGCGCTCAGCCGAGCCGTGTGGCAAATGTAAATGAAACCGGCTGTAAGACAGTCTCTAAGACCAGGGAAAAGGACTCCTTAAATCTAATTAACTGCTTCCCTGCTATCGTGCTGCTTGCCGCAGGGAAGGAAGCAGGGGATCAAGTAGTGTCAACCATTTCACAGTTTGAGATTTGTTGTACAAATCGCCTTTTTACAGGCGGGTTGATTTTGCTAGCCACTCGCGGTGTCTGTTCTTAACAATAGCCGCAACTCGTTGAGCAGTTGCTTTAAGTGCGTTATTTGAGCCGTTACACTCACCAGTTGGTGCTGATGGGCCTGTTGCTCAAGGCGATCGCCGATCGCCGCGATCGAGGTTAGCCCAATGTTTGCACCCGCGCCTTTGATCTGGTGGGCGGCATGTTCAATGCTGTCAAAATCGCTGCTGGCGATCGCGGCTTCCAGCGTTCGCAGTTGATTTTCTGCATCATGAATAAACATTTGCAGTAGCTCCAGCTCAAACTCCTTGTTGCCATCCGAGAGATGATGCAGCTGATCCCAGTCAATTAACGGTCGGGCCGACTCTGGTGAGAAGACCGTGCTTGCGGCTTCAGGCACAAAGGGAGTAACAGTCTGATTGGGAAGCATCGTTTGATCGTCCGTGCTGTCGTGATCTGTAGCGGGCGATCGGCCTATTTCATTCATTTTGGTCGTCGTAGAGGTGGCTGATGACGGGGCAAGCAGGGCTGCTGCTAATTTCTGCTGTCGTGTGCTCACAAACTGCCCCCACTCGGCTAATTTCGCTGAGAGCACGTCTT
>Ga0070738_10004983_pt1 | contig 15239 bp, 10 predicted proteins | sample Coa_R2_2_FD_66446 | JGI IMG/M metagenome (GOLD analysis project Ga0070738, IMG submission 66446) | Surface soil microbial communities from Centralia Pennsylvania, which are recovering from an underground coalmine fire - Coalmine... | ecosystem: Environmental > Terrestrial > Soil > Unclassified ...
GGCTACTACCCCTACTGGGGCTACGACCCATTCTACGGAGGTTCCTTTGGCTATGGCGGCACCATCGGGGTCGCGGCCTCTACCCCCTACTCTGGTGTCCACGCCCCGTTCGGGGGTGTCTCGCCCGTTGGCCACTCGACCATGGATGATGTCATGGATTTCATGGGTTCGTTCCGCTGATCCGATCCCTTTGTCGGCGCAACCCAAGGGTCCGGCTATACTTGCGGGGAGGCTTTGGAGATGCTGGCGACCTTGGCGGTCAATCTGTCGGTCCTGTTGATTGTGTGCACATTGCTCATGCTGATCTTTTGGGCCTACGACCACACCGGACATCCGGTCGAAGCCGAAGGGCCGCGGCCGGCGGGATGGGAGTTCCGCGTTCCTCCGCGCTCGAGGCGATCCCCGGTCCGACGGTCAGCGTCAAGACGCCCGCAGGTGTGGCATTCGCGTCCGCCGCGGTCCCGGCTCTGGTGGCCACCCAGCCACTTGGCCGCGCACTCGCGTCCGGTACGTCGATGTCGGGAGCGCCCCTAGAGGGCATGGGCGCGCGCTTGCAGCCGTCGGAGACGCAGATCTTGTCAGGGTGGATGACTTCTTCGGCAACAGGGTATGGGTCATGACTGCAATGCAGGGGATGCTGAGATCGAAGCCAGCGGGTTCGGGGTCGCGATCCACGCCAGGGCGGTCGGGCCGCAGCGACACCCAGCCCCGAGATCGCGCGCTGGGGGCGGCCGCGTCGGTTCCCGACGAGACGACCCAGGCGCAGATTTACCGGCAGTCGCGGCGCGGGGTCTCCGTCGAGGCCCTGGCGGCCCAGTTCGGTCTGAGCCGGTCGCGCATCGAGCGCGTCCTCAAGGAAATGAGGGCCAAGCGCCTGCTGGAGACCCCGCTCGAGTTCATCGGCGACCCCAACTTCGATGACCCCGCGGCCGTCGTGGAAATCCTCGGCCCGGCCCCGGAGCCGGCCGCGGACCACGGCTCCCGCCGGCTCCGGGCCCTGGACGGCCTGCCCCCCTATCTGGCCGGCCTGTATGATTTTCCGTTGCTGTCGCGCGAGGAGGAACGGTATCTCTTCCGCAAGATGAACTACCTGAAGTACCGGGCGCATCAGCTCCGCGCCGCACTGGACCCCAGCCATTGCGATGCGGCGCAGCTCGACGAGATCGAGCACTTGCAGCACGAGGCGCTGGCGGTGAAGAACCAGCTCATCCGGGCCAACCTCCGGTTGGTCGTCTCGATCGCCAAGAAGCTCGCCGGGCCGACCAACCCCCTCTTCGAGCTGGTTTCCGACGGCAACATGTCGCTGATCCGCGCCGTCGAGAAGTTCGACGCGCGCCGGGGCTTCAAGTTCAGCACCTACGCGAGCTGGGCGATCTTGAAGAATTTCCGCCGCTCGATCCCCGAGGAGCGGCGTCGCCGCAACCGGTTCGTCATCGGCCACGACGAATCCTTCGAGATCGCCCCCGAGATCCGCCGCGATGCCTCCGAACAGGAGAGCGACCACCGCCGCAATCAGGAAATCGTCGAGCGGATGCTCGGCCGGCTCGACTCCCGCGAGCGCCGCGTCCTGATCAGCCGCTATGGGATCGGCGGCGCCGCCGCGCAGACCCTGGAGCAACTCGGCCGCGAGCTGGGCGTTTCCAAGGAGCGCGTCCGGCAGATCCAGTCCCAGGCCCAGGAGAAGCTCCGCAAGATCGCGTTCCAGGAGAAGCTCGACCTGGCCTTCGATTGAGCCGAGCCAGATCGGCTCAGACTCAAGAGCGGGCAGCAGGTCACGAGTGCGCACCGAATTCTCAGCCCTGGAGATCGGGTCTTCACCGCCCCGACCGGGACCCCGCGCCACGGGGCCCGGGAGATCCCGTTGGGCGGAAGAGTCTCATTATGGATTTATAATGAATTTTCTAAAACATCTCGTATAACTTAACTTCTACGACGGATTTGCAGCGGGTGGTGTCCGTCGGCCATCAGGACCGTGACCGGCTTGGCTGCGCTGGTCATGGCTTTCGGCCCCGTGGGCGATCGGATGGGCAGGGTGATGAGGAAGGTCGCTCCCTGCCCCGGCCCGCTGGCCGCGGTGATGCGCCCGCCATGCCGCTCGCCGTCCGGAGCGGTTCGCGGCGGATCGGATAAGGAAAGATCATCAATGAGCCGGTCGAGCTGTGAACAGGCCCGAACAGAATTGTCCGCGCCCGGTGCGATCCAGGTCCGGTGATTGGTATACAAAAGCTCTCATAGGGTTTTCCCTAATGCTGGTTAAGGCTCAGTCCGGATTGAGCCAGCCGCCGGTGAAACCTAGGCTTGTGTCGTGCAGTGAGGGCCGTGATGCGACGAGCCAACGCTCGATGCTCAATCGGTGACCGATGGCCGCCGATTGGGAAGGTCCCGATGCCCGGTACCTCGAGGGAGCGCGCGTCTCAGCCGGCGGGAATCCACTCCATCTTCTGGCGGGGATCTCGCTCTCGAACACAGCTCGCTTGAACCACAACGGTCGTGGAAGTCGAGCGCATGATGGTTCCGAAGTCGTGGCGAGGACCCGATCGGGCGCGCACGACACAGGCGCCGGTGCGCGACGGCGGGCCGGTTCTGGAACGTATCCAGATGCGGCATGGGGGTGCGCTGGGCGCCCTCCAGCCTGGCCAAACAAAGATGTTTCCCACCACGCGATTTCCTGGCAAGGCCGAAGGAGGCCCCATGTTCGGTGCCCGCGCACGACGACGTCTCAATCAACCCGCGACCCGGTCCCGCGCGGTCCGTCCCCGGCTGGAGGGGCTGGAGGACCGAGTCTTACTCTACGCGGCGACGGGGACGCGATGGCCCGATTCCAACCTGGTCACCTACAGCTTCATGCCCGACGGCACGAGCATCGGGGGGGTGCCCAGCAACCTCCAGCACACGCTCAACGCCTCGTTCCCGACGGCCACCTGGCAGGCGCAGATCACCAAGGCACTGGCGGCGTGGGAGGAAATGGCGGATGTCAATTTCACCCAGGTCTCTGACGACGGCGCTCCCCTGGGCGTCGGCGGCGACGTGCAAGGCGATCCCCGGTTCGGCGACATTCGCATCGGCGGTTTTCCCATGGCGAGCAATATCCTGGCGTTTACCTATCTTCCTCCCCCTGCCAATGGTGGGACCAGCGCCGGCGACGTCTTCTTCAACACCAGTCAGTCGTGGGAGGTCAACGGGACGACCTACGACCTGATGACCGTGGCGCTGCACGAGATAGGCCACGCCCTGGGCCTGGGCGAGTCGACGGTCACAACGTCGGTCATGTACGGCTCGTATCAGGGCGTCAAGGAGATGCTGACGACGGACGACATCGCGGGAATCCGCTCGATCTATGGCGCCCGCCCCTTCGACCCCTTCGATCCCAGCGGGTCCAACCAACGTGCCATCGGAGCCGTTAACCTCTCTTCCGACCTGGGCAGCAATGGACAGCTCACGCTCTCGGGGCTGGACCTGGCGCCCCCGCTGACGATCGGCGCCGGGGAGATCGACTGGTACAAGATCACGGTCCCCGCGACCACGACCGGAACGATGGTGGTGAAGATGCAGTCGGCCGGGCTCAGCCTGCTGTCTCCCAGCCTGGCGGTCTACAACGCCGCCGGGACGATCCTGCTGGGACAACAGGTCTCCACCGCGATGGGCGCCACGGCCACGGTCACCATCGGGGGCGTCTCCCCGGGCCAGGTCTACGACATCCGGTGCATGGGGAGCACGACCGGCGCCGCGGGGTTTGGAGCCTACGGGCTCCAGGTGAACTTCGGTTCGCAGTCCCAGCCGCCGATCCCGTCACCCGTGATTCCGGTGCCCGCCGAGGGAACCACGAGCGGCGCCGTGATGGACGTGCGGTCGAGCAGCTCCGCCGCGGTCGCCGGCCCGCTCGTCGCCGTGGACACCGTCGCGGGCAACGGCGGCGCCCTCCCGCTCCCGCCCCGGCGGGAAGTCCTGCGGGACCCAGTCAGACCGCAGGGTGTGCTTTCCTGGACGCCCGTCTCCTCCAGGGTGCGATCAACGGCTCCCGTCCAGCAATTCGGGCCGAAGAGCCTCCTGGGTCGATCGGGACACGACGCTGAGTGATCGATCCGCTCGGAGCCCCCGGAATCGCCGCCGACGCCCGCGGCGCCCAAGAATCCAAGGAAATTTATGCAACTTTTCCCGCGGCGCCGCCCATCATACTGGGTGAGCGCCGCGGTGAGCTTTCGAAGTGGTCGGTGCCCGGCGCTCGATCAGCCGACAGGCCTCGGGAGCCGCTTCGATGCCCAAAGACTGGCCGTGTCCATCCCAAGCCAAGGGTCGGTATCATCCAAGCTACGATCTGCTGGAGGGCCGGCTGGCTCTCGCGGCGGGCGGAGGGACCGGTCAAGCCGTCCCCAACGCCGTGCCCGGCCCCGACGCGACGGGCGTCGTCGACCCGGCGCAGGACCAGCCCTTGACTGTGACCCTGATCGACCCGGCACCAGGCTCGGTCGTGTATGGGTCGCCCTCGACGCTGACCTTGCAGTTCAACAATCCGATCTTCCCCGACACCCTGTCCACCGACGTCGGGATCATCCAGACCGATGCCGACGGCAACCCGACGGGTTGGTACACGGTGCCCGACCAGCTCACGCTCGACCCGTCCGGGACCGTGCTGACTGTCAGCGTCGGCCAGGTCCTGCCTCCGGGGTACTATCAGGTCTGGATCTTCGGGACTTCGGGGATCACGGACCTCGATGGCAACCTGCTCGTTCCCGACGGCAACAACCTGATCCTGGGCATGTTCGACGTGAGCGTTGCGGGCGTAACCCTCGCGGAGGCGGTCGATCTGCCGACGCCGGGCACCAGCCCGCAGGAGGTTCCGGGCAGCCTCGACTTCCAGGCCGACCCGTACGCGGTCAACCTGTATCGCTTCACGCTCGCCCCGGGCGATTTCTGGCTGCTGGGCCTGGAGGTGACGGCCCAACCCGCCGGGGAGCCCCTCGCTTCGGCGCTGGGACTGTTCAATGCCCAGGGCCAGCCGATCGCCAGCGATGACATCGGCCGCCAGGCCACTCCCAACGACCCCTACCTGTTCGCCGGCCTCCAGCCGGGGACGTACTACGTCGGCGTCTCGGGGACGGGGAATCTCCCGGGGATGCCCGGCGGATACGATCCCGTGATCGGGTCGCCGGGCTCGGTCCCTCAGACCCAGCCCGGGGGACCGTATACGCTCAGCATCGTGGCTGACCCGGTGACGACACCCCCGCTGCTCCGGAGTTTTGCCGTCGACTTTGCCGATCCCTACTCCACAACCCCGACCGGGCTGACGCTGGCGTTCACCCGGGCGATTGCCCTGAGTGAATCGATCGGCGCCTTGTCCTCGGAGCTGAACCAGGGTGTCGAGGTGGTGGATCAGTCCGGGCGCATCTGGCCGATCGAAGCTTCCGGCTACGACGAGGCCCAAGCCCGCATCTCCTACATCTTCGACGAGCCCTTGCCGCCGGGCCAATACACGGTGCGATTGCCTCAGCAAGGAGGGCTCGTCGACCTGGCGGGACTCTCGCCGGTGGCACCCGGCGAGCCGCCCGGCGTGCTGGGGTCGTTCGAAGTCCCTCAGCCGGTTCCCTCGTTCGGTCCGCACAATCTCGGCATCCTGTTCCCGGATGACGCGCTCCAGGGGCGCTCGCTCGACCTGACGTTAGGAGCCGGCGCTGCGGTCACCTATCGGGTCGTCCTGATCATCCCGGCCCTTTACCAGTTTGAAATCCAGACCGGCGGCGTGGCCCCATCCGTCCAGGTGATGGGCGACGGCCAGACCTGGTCGCTCGCTCCGACGGGCACCAACGACACCCAACTGATGCCTGGCGTCTATACCATCCGGGCTCAGAACCCTGGGCCGGGCTTCGTCCAGGCCCAACTGGTTTTCCGCGTGGCGGACTTCCAGTACGAGCTCGTCCTGGCCAACGGCGTCGGCCAAGGCCCTGCGCTGTCGCTGCGGCTGATTTCGTTCCCCGGCTCTGTGATCTCATCGGCGTCCTCGTTTCCCCTGGCATCGGCTTCCCCCGCGATCGACCTGGGAGGACCCGGCTCGGCGTTCGGGCCGCCCACGGTTTCCCTCCTGGGCCTGACGACCGACCTGATCGGCCGCCCTTCCCCGGCGGCCCTCCCCGAGTCGTCGTCCGGGTCGGCCATCCCGGCGCCGCAGCCGGCGTTGCCGTTCCGCCTGGCTGTCGCGGGAGGGCCGGTCGCAGGCACGGCTCGAGAGCTTGAACTGGAGTCCGGCGCCGATGAGCCCGCCGTCGCCGACGTTTCTGCCAGCGCCGTCTCGGCGCCGATTGAGACCCTGGCGGCGGGCGCCGGCTGGAGCGCGAACTCGCTCACCTCACTGATCGACGGTCTCCGCCAGGGGGCCCGTCGCCTCACGGCGGCGGTCTCGGCCTGGGTGGGATCTTGGTCCGGGGGACGACCGACATCGGCGGCGGCGCGACGGGAAGTCGGGACCGCGGCCCCCGACGTCGACCGCGGCCTGTCCCAGGCCGCGCCGGAACACACCGCGAATCGCGGTCCGGCCCAGAGTGGGCACCAGGCGCGTGGGTGGACCAAGTTCGTCACGATGGTGATCGTGGCGCTGTCCGGGGCCTTGGCGGCCCGAATGAGCCGGCCTTTCCCGCGATGGTGGATGGCCCGGAAGCCGCTGCGAGCGCGGGGCGTCGGGGCGCTCCGCCTGAAGCACGATGATCCAGTCCAGGAGCGCGGCCGGCGATGAGTCGCTTCGAACATCTCGGCGGCCCCTCGACCAGGATCGAGCCTGGCTCGTCGATCCCAGCCGAGGATGCAGTCGTTCCGGCCCGGGAAGGCGCGGGGGTCGGCTTGAGCCCTGGGTTCGTACCGGGAGGTCTTCCGCCCGGGGTGCTTTCCGAGTTCCAACGCCTGGAGGCCGAAGCGGCCAGACATCATGTGCGTACCATGATGGGTCGGCTCGAGGTCGGCGAGGAATTCCTCGGATTTCGGCTGATCGACGAGCTGGGCCGAGGGGCGTTCAGCAAGGTGTTCCTCGCGCGCCAGGAGAACCTGGCGGATCGGCCCGTGGTTCTGAAGGTCTCGCAGCGCCCCGATGACGAGCCCAAAGTGCTCGCCCAGTTGCAGCACACCAACATCGTCCCGGTTTACTCGATCCACCAGCTTGGGGGGCTTCGAGCCGTCTGCATGCCGTATTTCGGATCGACCACCCTCAACGACGTCTATGAGGACCTCACGAGCCGAGCCAGTCTCGCCGGGTCCGGGCTGGAGCTGATCGGCACGGTCTCGCGCCGCCGCGCCGCCAGGACGTCCCAGGGCACCCTGCGAACCGAGGCTCCCTCTGACGGGCAACCCGGCGAGGACGCGGCGGCGCCGGCGGCCGCAGCGACCGGACCGCCGCTGCCCGAGTCGTCCGCGGAAACCTGGAAGTATCTCGCGGGCCTCACGTATGTCGAGGCCGTGCTGTGGATGGCCGCCCGGCTGGCGAGCGGGCTGGCTCATGCCCACCAGCGCGGGATCTTGCACCTGGACATCAAGCCGGGCAACATCCTGCTCACCGACGACGGGCAGCCGATGCTGCTCGATTTCAACCTGTCGGTGGACCTGAAGGCGCGTGCGGGCCCGGGTGCGGCGGCCGGGGGCACGGTCCTGTACATGTCGCCCGAGCAACTCGAGCACTTTCGCGGGGATGACCGCCGGCTCGACGGCCGGTGTGACCTCTATGCGATGGGGGTGATCCTCTACGAGTTGCTGACCGGGCGCCACCCCTTCCCGATCCCCGCCGGTCCCAGCGAGGAGATCGTCGACCCGCTGCTCGAGAGCCGCAAGCGACCGCCGCCTGGGGTCCGCTGCTGGAACCAGGCTGTGAGCCCGGCCGTCGAATCGATGATCCGGCACTGCCTGGAGCCGGACCCAGCCCGGCGTTACCAGAGCGCCCGGGAACTTCAGGAAGACCTCGAGCGGCACCTCCGCCACGAGCCGCTCAAATATGCTGCCGAACCCTCGCTCCGCGAGCGGGTGTCCAAATGGATGTTGCGCCATCCGGCGGCCTCGAGCACGACCTCGATCACCCTGCTGGCCGTCGCCGTGATCGCGATGATCGGCTCGGCGAGTTGGCTGGCGCTGCGGGATTCGCGAATCGCCCGGGCACGGCTGCATTTCATCGAGTTCCACCAAGCATTTGAGAACTGCCAGCTCCTCTTGAACACGACGCACAACGGGCCCCCGGACTACCTGCTCCAGGGGACTCGTCTGGCCCGGCGCGCCCTGGAGCCGTACCTCAAGGGGGGGCCTGGAGCCTGGGCATCCCTGCCCCTGGTTCGCGACCTGCCGGCGGCCGAACGGACCGCCCTGGAGAGCGCGGTGACCGAGCTGATCATCCTGGAGGTGCGCGCGGGCGTGACCCTGGCCGAGCGAGGTGGATCAGCGGCCGAGCACCGGACCGCTTACCGCTGGGGGCTCGACCGGCTGGAGCAGGTCCGCCGGATCGATTCCCAGCCGCCGGCGGCCTTCCATCAGGACCGCGCGCGGCTGCTGGCCGCGCTGGGCCAGGAGCCGGCGGCGGCGCGCGAGCGCGCCCTGGCCTCAGCGACTCCCCTCCGCACCGCGCGGGATGAGTACCTCCTGGGGACGTCGCTCCTGGCCGAAGGGCACCCCGATCGCGCCGAGGTCTTCCTGAGCCGTGCGACGGCGCGCGACCCGCGCGGCTACTGGTCGTGGTTTGCTCTGGGGATCTGCCACAGCGACCAGGGCCGGCCCGCGGATGCCGCCTTCGACTTCGGTGCCTGCACGATCCTGGCCCCGCAGTTCGCCTGGCCGCACCTGAACCGCGGCCTGGCGTTGGCCCGTTGCGGCCGGTTGACCGAAGCCCTGGCCTCGTACGACCGCGCCCTGGAGCTCAATCCGAATTTCGTCGAGGCCTGGGTGGACCGCGGCCTGGCTCAGCTCGAGCTGGGGAATCCCGAGCCGGCGCGCCAGGACCTGGAGCGCGCCCTGGCCCTGGGCCAACGGTCGCCGGCCGTTCTGGCCGCGCACGCCGAGGCACTCGCCCGGCTAGGTCGTCACGAGGACGCGGAGCGGGCCTTCGCGGCGGTCCTGGGCGAGCACCCCAAGGATCCGTTCCTCCTCTCGGCGCGTGGCTTCGCGCGGCTGGGCCGCGATCCGGCGGGTGCCGCCGCGGATTTCGACCGCGCCTTGCAGCTCGACCCGCGCCACCCGCGCGCCCATCTCGGCCGGGCCTACCTGGTCCGAGGCCAGGATCCCCGGGCCGCGCTGGAGCACGTGCAACGAGCCCTGGACGCCGAACCCGATTTCGGCGACGCGCTCCAGCTCCGGGCCCTGCTCCGGGCCCGCCTCAACGACCCGAACGCGGAGACCGACGTCGACCGGTTCCTCCGCGTGACCACACCCCAGCGGCTCTACAATGCCGCCTGCACCTTCGCGCTGCTGACCCGTGCCCGCACCGATGCCCGCCTCACGGCCCGTGCCCTGGATTCGCTCCAACGCGCCCTCGAGGCGGGACTCTCTCCCGACTACGCCGAACAGGATCCCGACCTGGCTCCTCTGCGCAGATCTCCCCGGTTCACACGCCTCATCGCCGCCGCGCGGCAAGCCCGTCATTGAAGAGCGAATCGAGACAAGGCATTCCTGGGCGGGATGAAGCCGAACCTTGAGCCGCGCAAGCGAACCCGCTCCCTGGAGCTGGGCGAGAGCTTGCGCTGGAGTTGACCAAACCGTCGTCCCGGAAATCCACATTTCTCGGATCACCCCAGTGATCAGCGCAGACTTCGTTCTAAGCTTTCTGGGCAACAGGCGACGACCGCGACACTGACCTCCGCATGAACGGACCGTGTGGGCCTACGTGGGGAAGACCCGATCCGGCAAGTGGCTCTTGCGGCGATGCGGCCGAGAATTCATCGCGTGGCCGCCGGAAACCTTTTCCACATCATGGATAACGACGGTCCTCCCGAGATCGGAGTGCGCACTGCTTTCCGCGTGGTCGTCATCCCGTAGCGATTCCGAGGCCCTAAGATGACGAAATTGACGCGCTGGGCGTTGCGCTACGGCGTCGCCCTGCTAGCCGTGGTCACGGCCCTCGGCTCGGTTTTCATTCCTGTCATCGGCCCAGGGCTGGGGAGCTTTCTGTTCCTGGCCGTGTTGGTCAGTGCGCAGTATGGCGGGCTGGGACCGGGCCTGTTCGCCACGGCCCTGATCACCACGCTGCTGGGGCTGGGCCTGATCTTCCTGGAACCGGACAAGGCCCTGTGGCGGTTCGTGGGGCTGCTCCTCTTCGCGGGCGGCGGAGTTGTCGTCACCCTGCTGGTGGAGGCGATGCACGCCGCCCGCCGGCGGGTCGAAGCCGGCCAGCGATGGCTCACGGCGGTGCTCACCAGCATCGGCGACGGGGTCATCGCCGCCGACGCCCAGGGACGGGCGAGCTTCCTCAATCCGGTCGCCCGCGACCTGACCGGATGGGAAACCGATGAGGCGGTGGGCAAACCCGTGACGGAGATCCTCCGGATGGTCACCGAGGAGACCCGCGCGGCGGTGGAGAATCCGATCACCCGGGCGCTGCGCGAGGGCATCGTCGCCGGCCTGGCCGATCACACGGTCCTGATCGCCCGGGACGGGACCGAGCGGCCGATCGATGACAGCAGCGCCCCCATCCGGGAAAAAGGCGGGGCGATCACCGGGGCGGTCCTGGTCTTCCGCGACGTGACCGAGCGGCGGCGGGCGGAAGGAGCCTTGCGGCGAGCGGCCCGGGAGATGGAGGACTTATCGCGCCGGCTGATCCGCGCCGAGGAAGATGAGCGCCGCCGAATCGCCAGGGAGCTGCACGACGAGACCGGCCAGGCGTTGACCGCGATCAAGATGCATCTCCAGGGCGTGGTCCAGGGCCTGGACGAACCGGCCGAGGTGCGGGCGCGGCTGGAGGAGAGCATCCGCCTGATCGAGCGCACGCACCGGCAAGTCCGCAGCATCTCGCTCGATTTGCGGCCGTCGCTGCTCGATGATCTGGGCTTGGTCGCCGCGTTGCAGTCGTACGTCAAGCGCCAGGGTCAAGTGGCGGGCCTGGCGGCCCGGTTCCTTCCGGTCGCCGACCCTCCGGCGTTCCGCCTGGAGCCCGAGCTGGAGACAGCCTGCTTCCGGGTGGCGCAGGAGGCCCTGACCAACGTCGTCCGCCATGCCGGTGCGCGGACCGTCGACGTCGAGCTGCATCTGGGCGAGCGCGCGCTGCGGCTGCGCGTCCGCGATGACGGGGTGGGTTTTGATGTGGCCGAGGCCCGGTCGCGTGCCGCCGGCGGGATCAGCCTGGGTGTGCTGAGTATGGAGGAGCGAGTCACCCTGGTCGGCGGCAAGTTCGCCATCGACTCGAGGGTGGGTCAGGGCACCGAGATCTCGGCGGAATTCCCCTTGACCGGTCGACCCACCACCAGGATCTGAGGTACCCATGACCCCGATTCGCGTCGTGCTAGCCGATGACCACACCCTGGTCCGAGCGGGGGTCCGTTCGCTGCTGGAGGCCCTGCGGGACATCGCGGTCATCGCCGAGGCGGCGGACGGGTCCGAGGCCGTCGACTTGATCGCGGCGCACCGGCCCGACGTGGCCCTGCTGGACATCAATATGCCGAAGCTCAGCGGCCTGGAGGCGGCCGCGCGCGTGGCCCGCGACTTCCCGCCGACCCGGGTGATCATCCTGTCCATGCACGTTGATGAGGAATATGTCCGCGAGGCCATCCGGGCCGGGGCCTCGGGCTACTTGCTCAAGGATTCCGGGACCACCGAGCTGGAGACAGCCATCCGGGCGGTCGCCCGGGGAGAGACCTACCTCAGCCCGGCCGCCTCGACGCACCTGGTCGCGGGATTCCAGCGGCACGAGAGCGGCGAGGCCGCCGCCCCAGATCCCTTGACACCCCGGCAGCGGGAGGTGCTGCGGCTGATCGCCGAGGGGTTGCCGACCAAGGCGATTGCGCGGCGGCTGGGCATCAGCGTCAAGACCGCCGAAGCACACCGCACCCAGTTGATGGACCGCCTGGACATCCACGAGATCGCCGGCCTGGTCCGATACGCCATCCGCACCGGGTTGGTGGCCGCCGACGATTGAACGGAATCGAGGCCGGGGCGACAGCGACCCGGGAATCGGGCCCGACCGGGGGAGCCGGACGCCGCCCAGGGTGTGGGAAAAGCCCCGACACTTCCTCAGGTATTCCCCCTACAGACGCACCGACGGATCGAGGCTACATTTTGAGTAGACCGGGGCCGACGCGGACCGCCGGTGCCGAGCAAACTTGCAGCGGGTCACGACGCCGTGGCCGCCTGGGGTCACGATGCGGTGACTGGCTCCGCGCTCGGATTCCGAGGCAAGCCGCGCGCCGGCTGGGAACCCGAAGGGCCGAGGACGCTGACCCGAGCCACCCATGGCTTCAGGCGGCCGATCCCAGGCTTGCCGGGCCGAGCTCGGCCGAGGGGAATCGATCGCGAATGATGACCGAGGGGACTCACGGGTGGGACAACGCATGCGGCGTCGCCGGATCCTTATCGTCGACGACAGCCCGATCTTCCTTGCCGCCACGACGGCCCTGCTGGCCCGAGCCGCCGGGATCGAGGTCATCGGGACCGCCGGCTCGGGCCGCGAGGCGGTCCAACGGGTCTGCGAGCTGGAGCCCGACCTGGTGCTGATGGACCTGGAGATGCCCGAGATGAACGGCCTGGAGGCGGCCCGCCGCCTGGCCGCGCGACCGCACCGGCCGCGGGTCGTCACCATGACGGCCCACGAGGACGAGGAATACCGCGCGGCCGCCTTCGAGGCCAGCGCGGATGGGTTCCTCTTCAAGTCGGATCTGGGGGTTCAGCTCGTGCCGCTGATTCACGCCTTGTTGCCCGAGTGAGGCGGCGACGCGGCGGCCCGCGGGACCTGAGAGCCTCCAGGGTGAACCCCTGGAGTCTAGATCAAGGAATGAATAATCGGCCTGTTCCGCGCAAGGACGCGATCCGGTCGAGAAAGTCGAGCAATCGCAGGGCAGCCGCTTGGGCACAGGCGGCGTCTCGAGTGACGCGTCGCTGATCAGCGACGGTCAATACAGGAAGGCTCGTCTCCTCCGACAGTTCGTGAATGACCTCGTCCAGGGAATCCGGCCCGCCCGCCCGATTCCCCGTGACGAGAACAGCCCCGGCCGCCTGACAGGTCTGCCAGACCGTCCGATCGGATGCATGGCGCGGCAGGCCGAGCGATTCGAAGTCCGTGAACGCCACGCCGAGGATCTCCAGCCAAGCCGCATGCTCGCCCGATTCCAGGATGCGACGCAGGACCGCGACCGCACCGCCGACATCGTTATCGGCCAGAACGAGCATGGGCCGGCTCTCCCGCGGATCGCGCCTCGATTCGACGCCGGAGCTCGTCCCAGGTCCGCGCGGCGCCGGCCTCGACCCAGTCGGGATTCGGCTGGCTCACACGCTTCAGGATCGCTTCGTATTGGGCCTCCACCTCGTCGCGGTGGGCGTTGATGTATTCCAGGGCCGCTTGCACCTGTTCCTCATTCAGGTCAAGGTCTTCAGCAATCCGGGCGGGCGGATCCCCCGCGCGGACGTAATCCATGATGCAATAGACGGTAATTCGCGTCCCGTCCAGCTCCGGCCCGCGGCCGCGATCAATGATGCGGGCAGCCATACGCCCCTCCGGGGTCTGTTAGCGGATCGATTTCCTCGTGACCTCTTCGCCCTCCATGATAACCTTGCGGAGCAGTTCCAACACCTGCATGGATCGGTTCTCAGCTGATTGATAAAAATTTCATGATGTTTAGATCATTTTGGTACATCTGGCCCGGCTGAAGTCGGTTGGGCTGGCTCGGTCGGCTCGCGCGGCGGGAGGATCTCCCGGATGGGGCAGCGGAAGCCGGGGATGATGTCCTCGCCCGAGAGTTCGTCATCCTCGAACAGGAGGCGGATCGAGCCATCGATCCGGTACACGGTCACGGTGCGCGACTCGGGGTTGATCACCCAGACGAGGGGTATGTGCACCTTCCGATAGTCAGCCAGCTTCTCATCCAGATCGTAGACTCGATCCTTGGGCGAGACGACCTCGACCGCGAGATCGGGCGGGATCTTGACCCAGCCCTTGGGCACGACGTCCCCGGGGAGCCGGCCGTGGCGGACGAACGACACATCAGGTCTGCGGACGAGGTCGGGATTGTGGGGGAAGCACTGGTAGCCGTTGCTGGCCGGCCAGACGATCCCCAGATGATGGTCTTCACAGAACTGATCGAGGCGCGAGTAGACGCGCCCTTCGACCCAACTGGATTCGGCACCCATGTTTCGCTCCACGAGTCGCCCACCGACCAGCTCGTAACGCTCTTCATCAGGCAGGGCAAGTAGGTCTTCGGGCGTGTAGTGGGCCTCAGTCGCAAGGGCCGTGCTCATGATCGGGCTCCCCTTCGATGGCAACCTGGGGCGAGGTCTGGCGACCCGCGCCCAGCGCTGACGCACTTCCGGATTGTACCACCGATCCGGTTCGGTCGGGAGGCGACTCGGCTGGTCGGAGTCGGTTCGCACGGCCGCGCGATCAAGCCAGGGAGTCCGCGATTCCAGGACCAGGGGCCGAGGATTCGGAGAGAATGGCCCGGAGCCAGTGGCGGCGATCGGGCCGCTGGCTCGTCTTGCCGGCAAGGTGGGAGTGGGACAGAATAGCCCGTGACTGCACCGAAGTACCACGGAACGCGAGGAAGCTCTCATGGCGACTGCTGCTCCTCCCCCCATTCGGAATTTGGCCGACCTCCGGAAGCGATTGGGCGGTATCCCGTTGGAGCGGATCTGGTTCCATCCCGCGCCGGGAACCGCTACCGAGAAGGACGTCGTCGAGGCGGAAGAGCACAAGCAGCGGCTCTGCGAACTGGTGGACGGCACCTTGGTGGAGAAAGCCATGGGATTCGAGGAATCGCAGTTGGCCTGGAGGCTCGGACACTTGTTCGGTTCGTATCTCGACCAGAATGATCTAGGAACCTGCGTGGGCGAAGCCGGGATGATGCGGATCGCTCCCGGGCTGGTGCGGATCCCCGACCTATCCTTCATCTCGTGGGATAAGCTTCCCGGCCGGTTGCTCCCTGGGAAGCCGGTCCCCGATCTGGCACCCGACCTCGCTGTCGAGGTCCTCAGCGAAGGGAATACCAAGCGGGAGATGGACCGCAAGGTCGAGGAATACTTCGAGGCTGGGGTCCGACTGGTCTGGCTGATCGATCCCAAGAAGCGCACTGCACGGGTTTACTCGA
>Ga0070738_10004985_pt1 | contig 15231 bp, 12 predicted proteins | sample Coa_R2_2_FD_66446 | JGI IMG/M metagenome (GOLD analysis project Ga0070738, IMG submission 66446) | Surface soil microbial communities from Centralia Pennsylvania, which are recovering from an underground coalmine fire - Coalmine... | ecosystem: Environmental > Terrestrial > Soil > Unclassified ...
GTCTCGGCCACGAGGCGGCAGAACGCCTTGTTGTGGTCGCGCATCGCGAAGCTCCTCCTTGAGCCGAGCGGGAAAGGTCAGCAGCCGGAAAGCGAACCGGCCGGCGATTCGATCCACCCCAGGCGCAAGCCGGCTCGACCCTCCGATCGCTGGAATCAGGCGGATGATAGACCCCAGCGGCCAATCGGTCAAGCCGAAGACCGAGCGCGGACCCTGCTGGGCCCTCCTGCCCTCGATCGGCCCGGAATTCGTCGTGGACCGCGAAGGCCGGATTCAACCTCGAGCCGCGCCGGCGAGGGTCAAGCCCGGCACGTCGATGTGTTCGCGGGTGGTCCAGGATCCGCCGGCGCGCTCGACCCGATGATAGAGCGTGTCGCGCTCGACGGGAACGCGGCCGGCCTCGGTGATCAGGCGGCGGATCTCGGCGACGGTCACTTCCTGGGGCGTCTCGGCGCCGGCCTCGTGGTAGATCTTCTCGTGGACGACCGTGCCGTCGAGGTCGTCGGCACCGAACGACAGGGCGATCTGCGCCGTCTTGAGGCCCAGCATGACCCAGTAGGCCTTGATGTGCGGGAAGTTGTCGAGCATCAGCCGGCTGAGGGCCATGACCTTGAGGTCCATGATCCCCGAGGGCTTGGGCAGGTGGGCCATCTGCGAGTTGTCCGGGTGGAAGGCCAGGGGGATGAAGGTCTGGAATCCGCCCGTCTCGTCCTGAAGCTCGCGGAGCCGGACCAGGTGGTCGATCCGATGCTCGGGGCGGTCGATGTGCCCGTAGAGCATCGTGGCGTTGGAATGCAGGCCCAGCCGGTGGGCGGTGCGGTGGATGTTCAGCCAGCTCTCGGTGGACGCCTTGGCGCCGCAGATCCGCTCGCGGACCTCGGGGTGGAAGATCTCGGCCCCGCCGCCGGGCAGGCTGCCCAGCCCGGCCTCGATCAGCTCCCGGAGCACGTCCTCGACCGATCGCCGCGCGATCTTGGAGAAGAACTCGATCTCGACCGCCGTGTACGCCTTGATGTGGATCCCGGGCGCCGTCTCCTTGATCCAGCGCACCACGTCGACGTAATAGCCGAACGGCAGCTTGTGGTGCAGGCCGCCGACGATGTGCAGCTCGGTCGCGCCCCGCGCCTCGGCCTGACGCGCCCGCTCCACGATCTGGTCGCGATCCATCACATAGGCCCGGTCCTCGCCCAGGTCGGCCCGGAACGCGCAGAAGTCGCAGGTGTAGACGCAAACATTCGTCGGATTGATGTGCGTATTAACGTTGTAGTAGGCGAAGTTGCCGTTGGTGCGCTCGCGCACCAGGTTGGCCAGGGTCCCCAGCGTGAACAGGTCGTTCGAGGCTTCCAGCGCCAGGCCGTCGTCGAAGCTCAGCCGCCGGCCGGCTTCCACCCGCTCCCGGATCGCATCCAGGGGATCGCTCTGGCTTCGCATCGCATTCCCGTCCTCTCTCGACTGGTCCCCCGTGCGGCCGGGACCATCAATCCTCTCCCTCGCCGGGGTCATCGTACCACCGGCCCCGTCTTTCAGTAATTTTAGTCGGAATTGAAGGAACCATCAACCGGGAGTCGCCGCCGCGACTGGTCCTAGGGGCAGTGGGATCATGGCCTGGCACCTTGCATCAAGACAAGAGCCGCTCGCGGAATTCCGCCAGGCTGTTGCACTTGCCGGCAAACCTGATGAGTTCCTTGAGCCGGTCGAACGGGACGGCCTTCAGCTCGACCTCCAAGTCGTTCGCGGCCGGACCGAAGCGATCCTCGAGAATCTCGAGGATGTCTTGCTGCCGTGCTTCCATGCTGCCTTCGCGCTTGGCTTCCTCGACGATCTCCTGGTACAGGGGCGATAGGATCATGGCCTGGCGACCTCCCAGCAGATTACGAAGCCTCTCCAGCAACGTCGTCTCATTGTACCGCAATTTCAGCAGGAATTGGGTCACGGTCAGCAGGTTCTCGCGCTCCGGCGGCGCCGTCTCCTGATCGATGCGGGCGCGGCAGCGGCTCACGATTGGCTCGGGTGGGCCGTCGAACTGGGTCAGCGGCACCCACGGGAGCAGGCCGACGTCCCCGGCGGCCAGCAGGCCCTCGGCCGGCAGCTCCCACAGCTTCACCGCCCTCCAGGTGAGATTCAACCTCGTGAACCCCTTTCGGCTCTGCAACTCCACTGAGCCGGCCGCCGGCACGTTCCCCTTCTCACGCAGGAACAGGATGAGCACCTCGGGCAGGACCTGCCGCTCCAGGAGGACCAGGGCGGTGTCGCGGACGGCCTGCGAGGGGACGCGGGCGTCGGGATAGCTCGCGATCTCCAGGATGTAGACATCCGGCTCGGCCTGCCCGGACTCCAGGGCCGAGAGGACGCCGTCAGGGAACTGGCGGGGCTCGACCAGCTCGGCTTGCAGTGGCGTCCAGGAGGCGATGTCCTCCACCCCGGCCAGGCGCAAGATGGAATCGCCGTGATGCTTGATGAGCCACTTGCTGCTCTTGTCGTACTCGTACATGCGGCCCTGCCCTCACTGCCTAGACCAGCAGGTCGACCACGGCGACGGTCAGCAGGCCGAGGCTGATGACGACGTTGACCTGGAAGAAGGCGACGTTGACCCGGGTCAGGTCATCGGGCCGGACCAGGACGTGCTCGTAGGCCAGGAGGACGGCCACGGCCGCGACCCCGGCGAAGTAGATCGGTCCGAGCGGGTAAACGACTCCCAGCGCGACCAGCGGGAGGATCATCAGGGCGTGGCAGGCGGCGGCGACCTGGAGAGCGCGGCCAATCCCCAGGCGCTCGGGCAGGCTCTTCAGCCCGACCCGGCGATCGAAGTCGACGTCCTGGCAGGCGTAGATGATATCGAAGCCGGCCACCCACAAGAGGACCGCCAGCGCCAGAAGGACCGGCGGCCATCGCAGGTCGCCGCGCAGGGCGATCCAGGCCGCGATCGGGGCCAGGCTCAGCGAGATGCCCAGCCAGAAGTGGGCCAGGCTGGTGAACCGCTTGGTGTAGGAATACGCCAGGAGCCAGAGCAGGACCGGACCGGACAGGTAGAGCGGCCATCGATTGGGCAGGAACAGGAGCGTCGCGGCGAGGAAGGATGCGGCGGCGATGGCCGTGAAGACCGCGACCGAGCGGACGCTCAGCCGGCCCGCGGGGAGGTGCCGGCTCGCGGTACGGGGGTTCAGCGCGTCGTAGGATCGATCCGCCAGGCGGTTGAACGCCATCGCCGCCGTGCGGGCCGTCGCCATGCAGAGCAGGATGCCCACCCAGTCCTGGAACCGGGCCGGCCGGCCGTCGGGGCCGGCAACCGCCAGCGCGGCTCCCAGGAGCGCGAAGGGGAGGGCGAAGAGCGTGTGGCTGAACTTCACCAGCTCGAAGTAGTCGCCGACCGGGGCGACGCTCATGATGGCCCTCCGCGCCGGAGCTCAGGTCCCCTCGAAGAGTTCCGGGTGGGTGGCCTCCAGATCGGCCGCGGCGTCCCACTGGGTCTGATCGAGGGTCGTGGCGAACTCGTCGCCCCAGCGCGGCGCCAGGGCGTTGGCGATGCCGAGCTGATCGCAGATCCGGCCGACGAGGAAGTCGATGAGGTCTTCGATCCGCCGCGGGCGGTGATACCAGCCGGGCATCGCCGGCAGCACCACGGCGCCGGCGCGGGTGACCCGCACCATGTTCTGGAGATGGATCAGGCTCAGGGGCGTCTCCCGCGGGACCAGGATCAGCTTGCGGCGCTCCTTCAGGTGGACGTCGGCCGCCCGGGTGATCAGGTTGGTGGTGATCCCTCCGGCGATCGCTCCCAGGGTGCTCATGCTGCACGGGACGATGACCATCCCGGCTGTCGGGAACGAACCGCTGGCGATCCCCGCGTGAAGATCCTGGTAGTGATGATAGATCACGCGGCCCGGTCCGTGCTCCTGGAAGGGGGCCGGATCGAACGGCTCGAGGGCCACCTCCAGGTCCATCTCGTCGCGGAGCACTTGCGCGGCGCTGGGGGTGAGTGAGACCTGGACGGTGCGGCCCATCCGGCAGAGCACCCGCACCAGCCGCACGGCGTAGGGCGCGCCGCTGCCGCCGGTCATGGCGACCACCAGGTCGGCGGGGTTGGCAGAGCCGGACCGGTTCATGAGGTGGGCTCCGAGGGATGGGGCGAGCGGGCGGACACCGGCTTGGTTCCGACATACAGTGTGGCAATCCCGCCTGTCAACGAGTATTGCGTCAAGGCGGTCAGGCCGCGGGCGGCGAGGAGGTCGAGCATCGCCTGGCCGTCGGGGAATTCCAGGACGCTCCGGGGCAGGTACTCGTAGGCAGCGTCTTCATTGGGGGCCAGCGCCTGGCCGATCCGCGGGAGAACCTGGCGGAAGAACGCCAGGTAGAGCCGGCCCAGGAGCCGGCCGCGCGGCCGCGAGAACTCCAGGACGGCCACCTTGCCCCCCGGCCGCGCGACGCGGATCAACTCGTCGATCCCGCGGACGGTATCGCGCAGGTTCCGCAACCCGAAGGCCACGCTGACGACCCCGAAGGTATCGCTGGGCACCGGCAGGCGCTGGGCGTCCCCTTCCACGAGGCTGACGCGCCCCTGGGCACCCGCCCTGCGGAGTTTCTCCCGGCCGATCACCAGCATTTCCCGGCAGAAGTCCGCCCCGACGATCCGCGATCGGCCGTGGCAGGCCCGATCGTAGGCCAGGGCCAGGTCGGCCGTCCCGGTGCAGCAATCGAGTACCGGCAGCCCCGGCTCCGGCGCCGCCACCCGGGTCGTGAAGGACCGCCAGGAACGATCGATGTTCAAGCTGAGCAGGTGGTTGAGGAAATCATACCGCCGGGCGATCGACGCGAACATCCGCCGGACCCGCCGGTCGGACTTGTCGATCGCCGACGATCCCGGAGCAGGCGGCAGCACAGCGGCCGTCTCTCCCGTACGATTCGGTCCCACCGGTGTTGACGCGATCATGCCAGGTCCCAGGAGTCCATCGACCACGGCACTCGCACGGGTCCCGGCGCGGTCTGGTACCCATGCTGGCTGTGAGTATTGTCGTCGACGGGCCGCCTCGGCGGCAAGGCTGCGTCTCGGGGGACACTTGTGAGGCCGGCGCGGGCCGGGTCCGTGGCGGCGCGCGGTCAGGCCGAACAGCGTGTCACCACCGCGCTGAGGAGATCTTGAATCTGTTCGGCGTAAGGACCCTTGAGTTGGATGGCGTGGAAATGACCCGTGGGCGACTCGAAGATGATGTCGGGCCCGGAATCGTCTGCCTTGGTCCGTTTCGTCCCCATCTCGAATCGAGCCAAATGGAGGATTTCCAGGAGACAGCGCAGGAATTCCTCCCTCTGGTCCAACTGCCGGAACACCTTCGCCTGGCCGATCAAGCCGTCGATGAGGAGGTGCCGCGCGGTGGACACCCCTTCGGCATAGAGTTTGGAGGCCGCTCGCGGATCGTCTTCCACGGTATCGAGGAAGTGGCCCAGTTCGAGAACAGCCGCTGCCGACCCCTTGTCTAACTCGACTGCTTGCTGCAATGCCCGCTTGGCTTCATCCAAGTCGTGCTGCGGATTCTCCTGGAGCTGGACCAAGCTGGCCCAAAGGATGTGCAGGTGGGCGTTCCCCGGCCAGGTCTTCCTCAAGGACTCGACTTCGGCTAGGGCTTTGTCGGAATCCTTCTCTCTCCACAGCCGAGAAACCGTCAAGAGCTTTTGTTCAGTCCGCGGAGATCGTTCATGATAGCCGCCCCTTCCCTTTGTTCTGGAGTCGCTCAGTCTGTTCGATCAGATTTTTTTTCATCTGGCGTGCTTTCCGGTCGGGTGGGTTGGCGGCAGCCGGATCCTTGATCTGCTTGTACGTCTTCCTCCCGTAGTCGGCGTGGTACGACTGGGACCGCTTCAAGGTTGCCGGAATCACGTCGTCGGCGATGTCATCGTCTTGGGCCATGGACCTACCCTACCATCCAAAGTCGCGTTGCCCAAGGCGGCCTGCCATCTCACTTCCCAAACTTCTTGCGGGATCCCGGGCCGCTCTCGGGCTCGAGCGTCTACCGAAAAAGAGGATTGATCTCGATCGGGCCGTTGATCTGGGTTAAGAATCTGGGATGTGCTCCGGCCCGCCTTCGTCGTGCCGAGGCCGCGGAGCACGGGCAAGGACGCTCCATGAACCCGAAGCACGCGCTGGGAATCCTGATCGCCGGCTCGGCGCTCGTTCGCCTGATCTGTGCATCGAGCTTGGGGTTAGGGAACGACGAGGCGTATCACTACCTGTATGCGATCCATCCCGCGCCGAGCTATTTCGACCATCCGCCGATGATGGCCTGGGTGGAGATGGCGGGCCTGGCCTTGCTCGGGACCGGGACGGCTGCGGCCTGGGCGCTGCGGATCGGTTTCATCGCGCTGTTTGCGGGTTCGACGGCGATCCTGGCGCGGCTGACCAGCCGGCGTTACGGGGCCCGGGCGGGGTTTCTGGCGGCCCTGGCTCTGAATGTGACCGGCTACTACGGCCTGGCGGCCTCGATGTTCGCCTTGCCCGACGGCCCCTTGCTGTTCTTCTGGCTGTTGACTCTCGACCGGTTGACGGTCGCGCTCGACGACGCGGATTCCCGGCGGTTGACCCCCTGGATCCCGGTGGGCTTGGCCTGGGGCGGGGCCATGCTGAGCAAGTACCACGCGGTCTTCCTCCCCATGGGCGCTGCGCTGTCTGTCGTGCTCGACCGCAGGATGCGGCAGCGTTGGCTGTTCCGGCCGGGGCCCTACCTGGCCGTGGGCGTGGGGCTGATGGTCTTCAGCCCGGTGATCGTCTGGAACGCCGATCACGGCTGGGTGTCGTTCCTGTTCCAGGGGGGGCGTGCCGTGGGGAGCTGGGTGCCGCGGCCCGATTACCTGGTCGCGGCGCTGCTGGGCCAGGCGGCCTACCTCTTCCCGTGGGTCTGGCTGCCCCTGGTGAGGATCCTCGGCCGCAGTTGCCGGACCTACGCCACGATGCCCGCCGGGCCGGAGCGGCTCTGGACCTGCCTGGCCGCGGTCCCCTGGGGCGCGTTCTCGGCCGTCGCCTGTTTCCGCCCGGTCCTGCCCCACTGGGGCTTGATCGGCCTGGTCTCGTTGTTTCCAGTCCTGGGCCGGGAGTGGGCGCAACGGATCGAGGTTCAGGCCCGGCCGTGGCGCCGCCGGCTGGCGGTTTATGCCGGGCTGTCGATCACGCTGGCCGTGCTGGCGCTGCTGGAGTTTCACACCGGGTTCTTGCAGCGAGGCGGTGGCAGCCGGGTCGGACTGCTGGAGGGCCGGCGCGATCCGACCCTCGACCTCTACGGCTGGGATCAGGTGGCCGATCGCATCCGGCAGCTCGGATTGATCGACGATCCGCGGACGTTCGTCTTCACGCGATACTGGTATCAGAGTGCCCAGCTCGCCTACGCCCTGGAAGAGGCCCGGCCGGTCCTCTGCTATAACGCCGAGGACCCGCGCGGATTCGCCTACTGGAGCCGGCCGGAGGATTGGGTGGGCCGCGACGGGATCCTCGTCCTGATCGGGAGTGAGGCCGAGCTGGTCGCCCACCTGTTCGGGCGCTGGTTCGACCGGGTGGAAAACGTCGCGGAATTCTGGGTCGAGCGGAGCGGCAAGCCCGTCCGGCACGTCCGGCTCTACCGCTGCACGAACCAGCGGCTGGCCTTCCCGTTCGGCCCCGACCGCGCCGAGCGGATCACCTCCAGGTAGTGATCAGTGTTCAGTAAAGACAGAGGCCCTGACACCCGTCTTGGTCGTCCTGAAGACGGCACCCTCTCCGATCATTTCGTCTTGGCGCGGGGCGCCAGCGGCCGCAGCTCATTGCGGCGCAGCAGCTCGTTCCAGGCGTCGAGCCCCTTGCCGGCGGGCTGGTCGGGATCATAACCGAGATCGTCGCGCCCGGTGAGCCGCTTCAAGGTATCCAGGGCCAGCTCGCGGATGCCGGCCGAATCCTGCTCGGCGGAAAGCAGACCGACCAGGCGGGGATAGGTGTCGCGATTGGCGGCCTCCTCGGGAGTGTAGCCGATCAGCATGTGCTCGGCCTGCGCCCCGAGTTTGCCGCCGAACTCCTCGTCGAGCTGTTGCCGGACCCGGCGCACGGCCTCCGGACCCAGCCCCAGGTAGCCACGGATCGCCGCGATGGCGGCCCGGCGGGCCACGGCATCGCCCTGCTTGAGGATCGGCATCAAGTAGGACAGATCGCCCAGGGCCTTGAGCGCTTCCACGGCCAGGCGCTTGATCTCGGGGCGTTCATCCTCGGTGGCCACCACGATGTCGGTCAGGACCGGCCGGCCGGGATGGAACACGTGGAGGAACTGATCCCGGACCTGGAGCTCGTACGATGACGGTTCGACCTGGGTCACCCAGCTCGGCAAGGTGTCGGGTGCCGACCGCTTCACCTGCCCGGCCGCATCGATGACGGCCACGCTCGCGGCCTTCAAGGGGTCCAACGGCCGGTCGAGGGTCAACGACACGTCGCCCTGGACACAGTAGATCGCCAGGGGCGCCGGCCGGGTGATCGGCTGGCCGTAGGGCCGCGCCGTCCAGCGTTCCACAGCCAGATGGTCCTCCGGGGACATCTTGAGGGTGACCGCGCGGTCGGCAAAGACGATCTTCAAGGCGTTGGCGGACGGCTGGCGAATCCGCAGCCGGCCCTGGACCAACTCCAGTGCGGGCACCGAGTCCGAGGAGAGCGAGAGGATTCGGACTTCGGTCTCACCCACCAAGGTGACGTGGACCTTTCCCAGGCTGATCGACGCCCGGAAGGGGGCCAGGCACAAGAGGCGATCGGGGCGTTCCAGGGGCGTGGCCTCCGTGAGGCGTTCCCACTCGCGCTCCCGGGGATTGTAGCGGAGGAGGAGACCGTCGGGTTTCTCGGCCAGGGCGGCCGATCCCGAGGCCACTCGGGGGACCGAGCCCGCGGCCGGGGATTTCGGTTCGGTGGTCGACGACTTGCCCGCCTTGGCCGTGTCGGCGGTCTCCGATTTCGCCGGCGGGGTGGCCTTCTCCGTGGCCGCCGATTCGGCCGGCGGGCTGGGCGCGGGCGGGGTTGCCAAGGCGAGGGCGGTCTCGGGGGCGGGTTGCCCGGGTTGCTTGCCCACGGGGGTCTCGGATTTCCCGGCCTCAGGAGCGGTCGCGGTCGCGGTCGCGGTCGCGCCCGCGCCGGCGGGCGCCTGCTGGCCTGCCCCGGTCCCCGCCGCGATGGCCGGCTCCGGGGGAATGGCGGTCCGGGGAGACGCCGTCGAGAGGCTCTTCCACGCCGACCAGCTCGAGAGGAGGATCAGCACGATGCAGGCCACCGCCGGTCCGAACCGCTCCAGCCAGGGGCGCGGGGGCGCCTCCGGCACCACCCAGGGCTGGAGCGGCTCCGTCACGGGCTCCGGCGGCCGTTTGCGCGGGCGGGCCTTCGGCCGGGGCGAGATCGCCTCGCGCCCCTTGACCAGTTGCGACATCCGGGCCCGCACCTCCGGCGGAACCTTCACCTTCTGACCGAGCAGACTGAGGATCTGGTGCACGCTGGCCACCTCGGCCAGGTTGACATCGGACGTCAGGCACTTCCGCTCAAATTCGGCCACGGCCTCGGGATCCAGGTTGTTGTCCAGGTAGCTGGCCACCAGGTTGGGATCGGTCCCCTCGGGTCCCGATCGGCTGGGGACGGACAGGCGGCGCTGCCGGGTCACTCGGTGAATCCGGTCCGCAAGCTCCTGGGCGAACGGACTTTCCGAGACCTGCTTGCCGATCTCCTTGACCTGCGAGGGTTCCAAGGTATCATCCAGCCAGGCCAGGAGGGTTCTGAGAGTGAGGCGCATTTCAGGGGCTCTCCCTCGCGAGATGGGCACCGGGTCGTTGCCGGCGGAGACTCCCCCGCGCGGTCTCGCCGCGGTCGTCTACTGGTATTAGTGCGATCTCGCGGGGGGAATCCGTGCGAGATTCGATCGATTTTGGAGGAGCCGGCTCCGTCCGGCGATCCCCGGCTATCGAGATGGACGACGACCCGCTTGGGCCGCCGCCGGCCTGGGCGTGGCGTCTCCGGGGGTGAGGCTCATGGACCATCGGACCAGCTCCAGCCACATCTGCTGGATCTCGGGCTGATCCCAGACGTCGCGGCTGTGCCCCAGGCCGTTATAGAGGACGCGTCCCTTGCCGTAATTGCGGGCCCAGATGACCGCAAAGTCGCCGTCCCGGCGGTGGACCCCCTTCTTCGACAGGTCGAGCCGGCTCGCGTCGAGCCGGAGCAGCACGCGGACTCGCTCCCGCGAGAAGTCCTTGATCTGGTAGATCTCATCTTTGAGAGTGAACTCCCGTGGGAGGTGCTGCATGCCCGGGAAGGCCGGATCCTCGACGACCAGGGGAGCGTGGAACTCGCCCCAGGGGTGGCCGTCGAAATAGCCGCCGAGCATCCGGCCATACTCCGGCCAGGAGAGGAACGTGATGGCGGCGCTGTGGATGCCCAGGAACCCCTTGCCGTCGTCGCGGATGAACGAAAGCAGGTCGGCCTTCTGCGCGTCGTCCATGTCGAGGTTGCCGTCGGTGAAGAACGCCACGGCGTCGAAGTCGTTCAGGTTCTTGGCGCCCCACTTCAGCGATTTCTTGGTGATGGCCGTGCAATCGGTGCGGAAAGAGGTGTCCCATTGTCCCGAGCGTCGGCCCAGGTTGTAGAGTGTGACCATCGCCGTCGAGATCGATTCGTGCTGATACCCCTTGCTCTGGCCGATGACCAGCAGCCGCCGCGTCTTCTCCTGCGCGGTGGCGCCGCTGGCGAGGGCCAGCCCCAGGGTCACGGACAGGATCAGCCGCGTTGCCTTCATGAGCGCCTCCGGTTTCATCGGCCGCTGGCGCGGCCCGCCGCCCAGAGGACGGCGTTGTGCACCAGGGCCCGGTAGGACGGGTGGCCGAACGCCGAGTGCCCGTGGCCCAGTTGGATGGCGACCACCCGGGACGTCGCGCAGGGCCCGATCCAGGCCAGGTGGGTGTCGCTGGTGGGGTTGTCGGTGGTCAGCAGCGGCTGGATCCTGGGAGACAGATACAGGTTCTTGTACGACTCGTCAACGATGTGAAACGGGTGAATTCCATTGAGGACCGGGTGGGTCCCGGCGGGACGCACCCAGATCTGCTGGTCGTTCTTCACGCTGGACGACGGGCTGGCGCCTTCGCGCCGCAGGCGGTAGCGACCGCCCACGACCTCCTCGGACCACCAGGTCCAGGCCTGGTAGTTCAGCAGCGCATGGTGGAGGACGACGACCCCTTTGCCGCTTTCGACGAAGGCGCGGAGGTTTTGCTTGCCGGCGTCGTCGAGGTCGCGGGTGAAGTCGTACATGATGATCAGGTCGTACTGGCCGCGGAGATCCTTCTTGAAGGCGTTGGCGGCGGTGTCGACAGGCAGCCAGTCGATCGCCCTGTCTCCGCTGAAGAGTGAGTAGAACGCGGCCTCGTGGTCGTGCCCGCCGGTGATCAGCAGTGCCTTGACGGCGTCGGCGGCCGGGCCGGACGGTCTCAGGGTCGCCGGCAGGGTGACCGCGCCCGAGGCGGCCCACTCGCCGGCCCGGGCGAGGAGAGCGCGGAACTGCGGCTCGTGCATTGCGGACGCGTCGCATCCCAGCACGAGGGCGACGATTCGCCCCGTGCCGGGCGTGGACGCTGCCAGGACGGGAACCGTTCCGCTCCCGCTGCTGGTCGTCGCGATCACCGCGGCCCCGGGGCGCGCGGCCAGGCTGTCCGGCACGGAGTCGGCCGTACGGAACGCGCGGTTCATGCCGTGCGCGATCGGGTGGTCGGACCCCGCGACCTTGACGTCCAGGAAGCGGACCGGCGGCCGTGGCTGGCCGCCTGCGATCAGGGGCCAGTCGTCGGGCACCTCGGAGGTCTCGAAAGCCCCTTGAGTGACCACCAACCCTTTGCCCGCCGCGACGAAGGCGGCGACGGCCTTCGCGGTGTCGCTCCCCCGCTCCAGGCCGGTGGCCACGACCACAAGGTCGAACGAGGAAAGGGTCGAGAGAGAGAGCCCGCTGGGCGATTCGCAGACGCGCACGTCGAATCGTCCGGAGTCGGTCAGGATGCACTTCAGGGCGGTGGTTGTGGCGCTGGGACCCTGCGGTTCCCCGCCCGAGAGGATCAGAGCTCGCAATGGTTTCGACGGCCGATCCGGCTCGGAGGCCCGGACGGATGGACCCGCCCAGAGGAGCCAGGCGGCCCACACGCCGAGGGCGACGATTCGATCGATCGGCCACACCATCACCGGTTTCTCCTCGACTTCGGGACGCTCGCAAGTCGGTTGGCCGCACGACCACGGATCCGTTCGTCCCATCGAGAATATCGTCGCCCTCATCAACCTCGACCGCAAGCAGCTTGTGCGGTTGAAGAACTCTGGCGTCATCCCCCGTGTCTTGTATTCGGTGGGCCGCTAAGGGCGAAGGACCCGGTAGAGCCGGAACCAGGGATCCCTCTCTTTCTGCCCGTAGAGGGGTTCGAATCGTTCGGGATGAGCATCGGCCCACTGCCGTTCGATCGGGAATCCCTCGGGGTCGGCCACATTATGGATTCCCCCGTCGGTGTTGACGCGGGCGACGACCAGGAGCTGGATGCCCTCCGCGTCGAGGTTCTCCAGCCACGCCGGGTACTCGGGGTGAATGCGATCCCACCCGGGCCGGGAATTGGGCCAGGTCCCGTGGCCCTGGGCTCGAGCCTGGCGGTGGTAATCGTGGAGCAGCCAGTCGCGGTGCCGGTCGATGTTGACATACCGGACTTCGTTCCGCAGACGATCCCCCAGCAGGTAATACGGGAGATTGGTCCCGGCGTAGGCCACACGGGACCCGGCCGGTCCGCTGCGCCCTTCGAACTGGACCCAGCCGCGGTAGAAGTCGGGAAACCGCGGATAGAACCGGAACCGCGCGTCGAAGGAGGTCACGCCAAAGGCCAGGCCGCCCAGGAGCAACGGCAGGGTGGCCGCACAGGCCAGGACCTTCCGGCGCCAGGGCCGAGCCGCCCGGGAATCGGCCCAGCTCCAGGACCGGACCATGAGGATCGCCGCGAGGATCAGACCGAGGATCGACAGGTTCCAGACCGGACGTACCGCCCCGGGGACCCGGGCACCCGGCTCCAATCCGGGGAACAGCGGCGCGAGTGCCCCCACGGCGTTCGGGATCAAGGGCGTGAGGTCCCAGGGGATGGGATCATCGCCCACCGCGAAGGGCCAGCCCTGAGGAGTCAGGACATGGACACCCAGCAACACGGCCGCACCCAGGCGAAGCCATCCGCTCCGATCCAGGAGGGCCGCCAGCGGCACGACGGCCAGGCCCAGCGCCTGGAGCATGAAGCGTTGCTGCGTGCGGTAGGGAATGCAGACCCAGTAGAGAACAATATTGAGCACCGCCATGAAGGAGAAGGTCGCGATCCCTCGCCTCGACCCCGGGGTTGTCCGGCTCGGCACCGTCCAGGCCCCGGCCAGGGCGGCCAGCCACAACGGGGTGAGCCGGGGGTCGAGGACGCCCAGCAGGATATCGCCCAGCGCCCTCCACTCCCAAAACGGCACGTGGAATTGACTGGTGCGCATCGCCTCGGGACCGTACCACCCCGGCAGGAGAGTGTGCCCCATCCACCGGAACTCCAGGGGATAGAGCGGATTGCCCGTCAGGGCGGCATTGCGGAGGAACCAGTAGCCGCCGGTGACCATCGGGACCAGCAGGACGAGGAGCGTCCGAAGGAGCTTCCGCCGCGCGGGCATTGCTTGAAGCCAGATTCCGGCGATGACCACGGCCATCAGCGGCGGGAGGAAGACGACTCCGATGGCCTTGGTCCCGAGTGCCTCGCCCACGGCCAGCGAGCCCAGGATCAGCGAGGTTAGACCCGCCCCGCAGCACAGGACCCGCAAGAAAAAAAACGCGGCGACCAGATAGCCCGCCACGAAGATGGTGTCGACGTTCGGCTCGAACGAGAAGAGGAACAGCGGGGTCGACGACACGAACCAGCTCGTGGCAACCAGGCTGGCCGAGCGCCCGGCTCCGAGCGTGCGGGCGCACCCATAGGCCGCGGCGCCGGCCAGGATCAGGAACGGGGCCTGTCCGACCCTGGCCAGCCGGTCCCCGCCCCACGAGGCCATCAGCCAGGTGAACCAAAGATCGCCATTGGCCGGGAAATAGGTCGCGGCGTTCTCGCCGAAGGGGGCGGCCACCAGGAGCAGCCGTCCGTCCTTCCACCACCGCGCCGCGAAGTAAAGATGATAGATCGGCCCGTCGCTGACGACTTTCACGGCCTGGACCAGCGACGGGATCAGGCGGAGGATCGCGGCGGTGCCGAGCAGGGCCAGGCAGACCGTGGCGTCCCAGCTCATCGCCGGCTCGCTCATCGCAGGGGAGACACTCGGATCGGCGTCGTGTCCGAGCCACCGCGCCGCGGCGCCGATCGCGAGGATGATCGCCGCCCAGGCCAGCATGGGATAGAGACCGATGGCCCCGCAGGCCCCGAGGACTTCCAGGCCGATCGTGCAGGCGGCCCAGAAGACCACGCTGGTGGCCAGCACCCGGGCCAAACCGCGCGGCTGCCCCAGCCCATACCGGGCAATCCCATACGATCCCAGCGCCAGGATCGCATTGGCGATCAGCCCTCCCAGGGGCACGGTCCAGGCCGAAGCACCAACCACAACGTCCCTTTCCTCGATTGAACCGGCTGGGGCTGCTGGGAGTTCGGGGCTGCGGCACCCCCGGCCGAGCCCCCGAATATTTTAATTTGCCAGGCGAGTCACCGGCGGGTTATTCTGTTCGACGGATGTCGGAGTGTGCCGGTTCGTGGGAGATTTCCGGCGCCTTCCGCGACGAATCGACGCTGAGGATCCAGTGGGGACCATCACCGGCCCGTCCGGTAACCGGGGAGAGGCGAAGCGACAAGAACCGAGGAGTCCGCGCGCATGAGCGTATCTCAGACACCCGAGGAGGTGAAGCAGCAGCTCGACCAGTTCCGCACGGACTTCCAGGCCCTGCGGCGGGAGATCCAGAAGGTCATCGTCGGGCACGCCGGGATCGTGGACGACACGCTCACGGCCTTGATCGCCGGAGGCCACGTGCTGCTGGAAGGGGTCCCCGGGCTGGGGAAGACGCTGCTGGTCCGGACGCTGGCCGAGGCGCTGCACTTGAAGTTCCAGCGCATCCAGTTCACCCCCGACCTGATGCCGGCCGACCTGATCGGGACCAACGTGCTGCACGAGACGCCCGAGGGGGTCCGCCGGTTCGAATTCCAGCGCGGACCGCTGTTTGCCAACCTGGTGCTGGCCGATGAGATCAACCG
>Ga0070738_10004986_pt1 | contig 15229 bp, 11 predicted proteins | sample Coa_R2_2_FD_66446 | JGI IMG/M metagenome (GOLD analysis project Ga0070738, IMG submission 66446) | Surface soil microbial communities from Centralia Pennsylvania, which are recovering from an underground coalmine fire - Coalmine... | ecosystem: Environmental > Terrestrial > Soil > Unclassified ...
GAAGCTCGAGGAGCAGGAGACCGCGCTCACCCGCACGGGCTCGGGCCTCGGGACGCCCTACTACATGGCCCCCGAGCAGTTCACGGGAGCGAGCGAGGTCGGGGCGCGCGCCGACGTCTGGTCGCTCGGCGTCCTGCTCTACGAGCTCCTCACCGGCGAGCGCCCCTTCAAGGGGAAGACCCAGGTCGAGGTCGCCGACAACGCGCGCACCTTCGACCCGCCGCCTCCCTCGGCGCTCTGCAAGGAGGCGTCCTGGACGCTCGACGCCGTCGTCGGCCGCGCCCTCGAGAAGGACCCGGCGGCCCGCTACGCGAACGCGAGCGAGCTCCTCGAGGACTTCGAGCGAGCCCGCGCCGGCCACTCCGTCGCCGCCCCCGTCGCGCGCCGGACGGCCCGGCTCGTCAAGGCTGCCCGGATCCAGCGCTCGACGCTCATCGGCTTCGCGGCCGCGACGCTCCTCTTCGTCCCGGCCGCGCTCTACCTCCGGAGCACACCGGCGCCTCTCTCGACGGGCGATGGTGTCGCGGTGATCACGCCTCCGCCCGCTCCCCCGGCTCCTGCTCCGGCTCCTGTTCCTGCTCCTGCTCCTGCTCCTGCTCCTGCTCCTGTTCCTGTTCCTGTTCCTGTTCCTGTTCCTGCTCCTGCTCCTGCTCCGGTTCCGGCTCCCGTCCCCCCGACGCCTCCGAGCTCCGCGATCGACCAGGCTCGCGCCGACATCGCCTCGGTCCCCAGGGCCCGTGATCTCGTCCTCCCGCAGGACACCGAAGCCGCCCGCGCCCTCCTCGCCCTCGAGACGTCCGTCCTCGCCCCCGCCATGGCCGGCGACCCCCGGCGCGCCCGTGCGGGCCTCTCGCGCGTCGCGATCCCCGAACCCCTCCGCGCGGAGTTGACCCGCGAGCTCGACCTCCTCGACAAGCTGCGGTCTCTGGTCCTGCTCCTCGTCCGCGCCGACCCGCGTGCCCTCGGCGACCACGCCCGGGCCTGGGGCGGCGAGTCCGACCTCGGCCTCTGGCCGCACGTCCTCGCCGACGACACGATCGAGCTCCGCGACGAGCGTGCGACCTCCTGCATCGAGCCGCTCGCGCTCGCGACGGCGACCCTCGATCAGGCGGCGGGCCCGACGGGCGCGCGCGCCACGGCCGTCCTCGCCTGGCTCCGCGGCGAGCCTCTCCCCTCGAGCGTGGCCGACGAAGACGCCTCCCCCTTCCGCGCCATGCGCGCCTGGCTCGTGAGGACGCGCCCTCTCGCCGCGAAGCAGCGCGAGGCCGACGCGACGGACGAGTGGGAGACCTTCGCGAAGGGCGGCGACCCCGCGGCGTGGGCTGGCCGGTTCGCCCTGACCCCCTCCTTCGAGGGGCGTCGTCGCGACTGGACGCTCGCCGCCGCGAAGCTCGGCGTCGAGCGCCTCCTCGGCGGAGCGCGCCAGGACGGCGCCCAGGTCGCCTGGCGCGGCGCCTCCATGGACCTCCTCTCCTTCGACGTGGCCTTCGTGGGCACCGCCGTCCGCGTCGAGCGCTCCGAGACCGGCCTCGAGCTCGCGGGCGTCCGCGTCCGTCTCGACTCCGGCAAGGCGACGCAGGCGGCGGTCAAGCTCGAAGCCTCGGGTCCGCTCCGCTTCGCGCTCCGGGGCCACGAGCTCCTCCTCGACGAGACCGGCAAGCCCACGGCGAAGATCTGCACCCGCGACGCCGAGGCCGACATCGCGACCGCCGAGTGGCCCGGCCCGCGCCGGCTCGACGCGACCTGGTTCGAGCACGACCCGACCAAGGTCCTCGAGATCGGCGGCCCGGTCGTCATGTTCAAGCTCGAGAGGACGCGTCTCGCGAAGCTCCCCTACGAGCCCGCTCCGCCCGCGGGCACTCCGACGCTCGAGCTCGAGCTCGCGAGCGCGAGGATCGAGGCGCTCGAGCTCACGCCCTCGACCGGCGCCCTCGAAGCCGCGCTCCCCGGGCTCGCCGAGACGCGTCTCCGCTCCCTCCTCGACCGGGCCCACGAGTCCGGCAAGCTCCTCCGCGCCGCCCGTCCGGGCCGGGCCGGCCTGCGCCTCGAGGGCACGTGGCGCGAGACGAAGGACGGCCTCGAGGCCGACGGCCCCGCGACGCTCGCGACGCTCGTCCGGATCGACAGCGGCGCCGTCCTCCTCGACCTCTCCTCGACGGCGGGCGTCACGCTCGGCCTCGGCGACGGGACCTTCCCGGCTCCCCTCACCCGCACCACCGCGAAGAAGCTCGCGCTCGTCGCGTCGCGCACCGGCGACTCGCTCACGGTGGACGAGATCCTGCGAGTCGAGCACGAGCGCGTCGAGGGCTTGCGTCCCTTCGTCCTCAAGGTCGCACCGGGCGCCCACGTCGCCCTCTCCGGCCTCCAGCTCGTGGCGGACTGATCACTCTCCCCGCTCGCCCTGAGCGACGAGGCGCGGCTCTGCGAAGCGGAGCCGCGCCGAGGAGTCGAAGGGCTTGGACCCTCGCGCAATGCGAGCTTTTCTGACAGGCCCCTCACGGAGCCGAGAGGACTTACGTCCGGCATGCTTTCTGCGTCAGCGGGAGCCAGCGGGTGAAAAGCCATGAACGCTTTCAAGACAGCTCTCCTCCTCGCCGGCCTGACGGCTCTCCTCGTCCTCGTCGGGAACCTGATCGGCGGCACGCAGGGAGCGATCATTGCCTTCGCCGTCTCGCTCGGCCTCAACTTCGTGAGCTACTGGTGGAGCGACAAGATCGTCCTCGCCATGCACGGCGCGCGCGAGGTCGGCCCCGATGACGAGCCGCGCCTCCACGCGATCGTCGAGCGCCTCTGCGAGCGCGCCGGTCTTCCGAAGCCTCGCATCTACGTCATGGAGGATCCGTCGCCGAACGCCTTCGCGACCGGGCGTGGCCCCCAGCACGCCGCGGTCTGCGCGACGACCGGGATCCTCGAGCTCCTCGACGACCGCGAGCTCGAGGGTGTCCTCGGGCACGAGCTCGGCCACGTCAAGAACCGCGACATCCTGATCGGGACGATCGCGGCCTCGCTTGCGGGAGCGATCTCGATGCTCGCGAGCATCCTCCGCTGGAACCTCATGTGGGGCGGGAGCCGCCGCGACAGCCGCGACAACGGCAACCCGCTCGCCGCGCTCGGGGCGATCCTGGCCGTGATCCTGGCGCCGCTCGTCGCCATGCTCGTCCAGCTCGCCGTCACGCGCTCGCGCGAGTACGGCGCCGACGAGACGGGCGCACACCTCTGCCACGACCCCGAAGCTCTCGCATCGGCCCTGGCCAAGATCTCGAAGCGGACCGAGCTCGTCCCGCTCGCGACGGCGACCGAGGGCACGGCTCACATGTTCATCGAGAACCCGTTCGGCCGCGTGAGCGCCTTGTTCTCGACGCACCCGCCGACGGAGGAGAGGATCCGCCGGCTCCTCGCGATGAGAGACACCGCCCGCGTCTAAGGCCCGCGCGGGTTTGGTAACCTCGCGCTCATGCTCCTCGTCGGCCAGCGCGTCGGGGCAGCCCCGGGCGCCGACCCCGCCTATCGCTTCCCCGCCGAAGTCCTCCTCCGGCACGCCGTCCTCCTCGGAGGCTCGGGCTCGGGAAAGACCGTCGCCTCGAAGGTCCTGATCGAGGAGATGATCCGCTCCGGCGTCCCCTCGATCGTCGTCGATCCGCAGGGAGACCTCGCCTCGCTCGCGATCCCCGGCGACGCCGCTCAGGCCAAGGAGAAGGGCCTCGCCGACGACCTCGCGCGCGAGGTGCTCGCGCGGAGCGAGGTCGTCGTCTGGACCCCGGGCAGCGACGCAGGGATCCCGCTCGGGCTCTCGCCGCTCTCGACGAAGGGCCTCCCGACCGAGCCCGAGGCGCGGCAGGAGGCGCTCGCCATCGCGGCCCGCGCCGTCTGCAACCTCCTCGGCCTCAACATGGAGAAGGACGAGGGGAAGTCCGCCGAGGCCGCGATCGTCCTCTGCCTCGAGGACGCCGCCGGCCAGAAGGTGGACCTGGGAGGCTTCGAGGGTCTCGCCCGCCTCCTCGCGACGCCGCCGGTCCACCTCGCGACGCGGCTCACCGAGGTCTCCTCGGCCAAGGCCCTCGAGGAGCTCGCGAAGAAGATTCGACGCGCCCTCGTCGGCTCGACCGGGCGGATCTTCGACAAGGGCGTGCCGCTCGACATCGACACGCTCCTCGGGCGCGACGACCGGCTCCTCTCCGCGTCGGGGCCGACGCCCGCCTTCTCGCGGACGCGCTGCTCGGTGATCTACCTGAACTCGCTCGCCTCGGCCGAGGAGAAGGAGTTCTTCCTCGCCGAGCTCGTCCGGGCCCTCCACCGGTGGATGCTCCAGCACCCGAGCGACAAGCCGCAGGCGCTCTTCTTCGTGGACGAGATCGCGCCCTTCCTGCCGCCGGTTCGCAAGCCGGCCTGTCGCGACGCTCTCCGCCTCCTCGTGAAGCAGGCGCGCAAGTACGGCGTCGCCTGCGTCTTCGCGACCCAGAACCCGGGCGACGTGGACTACAAGTCCCTCGCGCAGTGCTCGACCTGGGCGCTCGGGCGGATCACCCTCAAGCAGGACTTGAAGAAGCTCTCGACGTTCCTGAAAGGCGTCGCCCCCGAGCACGCCGAGGCGGTCGAGAAGGCGCTCCCGGCGCGCCCCGCGGGCGAGCTCCTCTGGCTCGCGCCCGACGTCGAGAAGGGCGTCGTCCCCGTGAGGACGCGCTGGCTCGCGACGGCGCACCGGACGCTCGACCTCGACGACGTGAAGGAGGCGACGCCGCCCGAGCTCCGCGCCCGCTTCACGTCGATCGCCCAGAGGCTGCGCGCCAAGGTCCAGGCCGCCGCGCCCGTCGCCCCGGTCGAGGCCGAGCCGGTCCCCGCGCTCGCCGCCCCCGAGGAGAGGCCGCGCTCGGGCCGCTCCCCCGCGAGCTCGCAGGAGAAGCGCCGCGCCGCCCCCGTCGTCGAGGAGGACGAGCCCGAGGAGACCGACTCCGCGCCCGCCGACCTCGAGACGTTGAAGCCGCGGCTCCAGGAGATCCTCCTGAAGGAGATCGCGGCCCTCACGGCCGACGAGGTCGCCGCGCTCGCCCCCGACGTCCCCGCGGCCCGCGTGCGGCGCGTCCTCCGCGAGCTCGCCGAGGCGGAGGAGATCAAGAAGGAGCGCTGCGGCCGCGCCTTCGTCCACTGGCACAAGAAGCACAAGTTCGACCTCGAGCGACGCCGCCTCCGCGCCGTCCTCGTCGCCGAGGCGAAGATCCTCGAGGGCGACGCCGTCGCCCGCGCCAAGGGGCACACGCGCGCCAAGCTCATCTTCTTCGACGCCGAGACCGTCGGCGGGATCAAGCTCCGCTGGCTCCCGCTCCACCGGATCCGCGTCCGCGCCGACCGCCTCAAGGGCTTCTTCGTGAAGGAGAAGGTCTCGGTCGAGGCGACCGTCTACCTCCACCCGAACGACCTCCGCGTCCTCGAGCTCGGCGGCGGCACCGAGCTCCACTTCGTCGCCGCCCCGCGCGAGAAGGCCGAGGACGTGAAGGACCTCGACGAGGTCGTGAAGGAGTTCGTGCGCGTCTCGCCGGGCTCGATCGACGTGGACGAGAAGCACGAGCCCACGGTCGAGCCCGCCGAGGTCGAGGCCGCCTTCCGCCGGAAGTTCCAGGTGGACGAGATCCTCGGGATCGACCGGGTCCACCTCCCCTACTGGGAGTTCGATCTCGTCGACAACGCGACCAAGAAGGTCCGCAAGGCGGCGATCGACGCCCTCCTGGGGTCGCCGTTCACGCCCTGACTCTCCGTTCGCCCTGGGCGAACGGAGGGGTTGCGTCACGCCTTGGTGTCGGCCGCCGCTGCCCCGAGGAGCTGGAGCGTGAGCGCGATCCTCTGACCGAGGACCGCGAGCACGGCGAGGTCGGCCCGGTGGAGGCGCTTCCCCTCGGAGCGCTCGACCGCGAGCGCGACGTTCTCGCCGGGCGGCACGATCGGAACGGCCGCGACGCTCCGCACGCCGAGGGCGCTCGTCTCGCCGGCGATCCCGGCGTCGACGTTGGGGCCCGTGACGACGAGGGCGCCCTCACCCGTCCGCCACGCCTTCTGGGCGACGGAGCGGATCGTCTCGCCGGGCGGGAGAGGAGGCCTCGCGGCCGTCATGGTGAGGCGGCCCTGCGCGTCGGCGTGGAACAGGACGGCCGCGTCGACGTCGAGCCTCCGCTTGACGACGCCGAGAGCCTGCTCGAGGCCGAGCACGCGCGGCACGCCGTCGAAGGCCCGCTGGACCTCGACCTGGACCTCGGTCCGCTCGTCGGCGCCGAGCCTCCAGTAGCCGTCGCGCACGAGGTCCTCGAGCGCGTGCGACTCGCCCTCGGCCGTGCCCGCCCCGTTGAAGATCTTCTTGAGCTCTTCGAGCTCGGCGACCGGCCCGTAGAGGAGCCGCTCGTTGCCGATCTCGATCACGTCCCCCGCGCGCAGCGTGAACGCGCGCGCCGCCTCGATCCTGAGGCCGTTCAGGAAGGTCCCGTTCGCGCTCCCGAGGTCGCGGAGGAGGTGCTGGTCCTGCACGAGCTCCACGACCGCGTGCTGGCGCGAGACGCGGTGATCCTTGAGGACGAGGTCGCAGCCGATCTCGCGGCCGATCGAGATCGAGGTCCGCGTCCCCAGGCTGAACGGGCGCGGCTCGGCCTCGCACACGAAGATGCCCATGGTCGGGCAATCGTCGGTCTCCATGTCTCTCTCCGCCCGCGTGAAGCATAGACCCTGGGACGAGAAGACGCGAGGCTGACGACGAGAGGTCGCCGTGAGCCGCGATCGTCGGCCTGTGGACAGGCTATCCCCCCGGGGGCTGAACCCCATCGAGGTCTCCCACCAGGCTTGCCTTCGTGTTGCGGAGACGGCAAGGGTCTTGCACGTCCGTGCCTCGTCGCCGCGCCGCACCTCGCCTTGGCCGCGGCCCCAAGGAGAATCTCATGTTCGGTTGGATCAAGCACAACTGGAAGGCCGTCCTCGTGGGCGCGGCGGCCACGCTCGCCGTGGCGGGCGTCGTCGCCCTCTGCGTCGTCGGCGCTCCCGCGATCGGCGCCTTCGCCGCCGCCGCCGGCGCCGCGGCGCTCGCCTTCGCCGCGACCACGGGAGGCCGCGTCGTCGTCGGCGCCGCGATCGGGGCGGCGGTCAACTCGGCCGCCTACGCCGGGATCCAGCTCTGGCGGGGTCAGCCCCTCGACATGAAGACGCTCGGAGCGGCCGCGATCGGCGGCGCGGTGGCGGGCGGGCTCGCCGGCTCGACGTTCGGCGCGAGCCTCCTCGCGGGCGGCTCGACGACGGCCTCCGAGTTCCTCGCGATCGACGGCGGCGCGGCCTCGGGCACGGAGAAGATGGCCTCGAACGCCTTCGCCGGGAAGGCGCTCGGCGACGGCGTCCCCGAGGCGGTCGCCTGGGGAGCCGTGACCGCGCCCGTGACGGGGATCGCGCTCCGCGGCGTCGGGACCGAGCTCTCGAAGCTCGCGAGCGAGGCGGGCACGAGCGCGGCGACGGACGCGTCGACCGCGGCCTCGACGGCCGAGGCCGCGGCGCCCTCGGCCGCGGCGAGCGTGCGAGCGACCGTCGCCCACCACGTCCCCGTCCCCGCGGTCCATGCGATCGGCAGCTCGATCGCGAACCTCATCTTCGGGGCGCCCTGGGTCGGCGAGGCCGTGCAGATCGGAAAGAGCTCGTCCAACGCGAAGCCCGTGGACCCGAACCAGGGCGGCGGGAGTCCTTCGTCCACGAAGGGGATCACCGGCTCGCTCGGTCAGTGAGTCGCGAGGGAGTGCATCCAGGGCTTGCTCCGGTAGCGGTCCCACGCGTCCGGCAAGAGCACGACGACGGGGCCCTCTGGCCCCGCCCTGGCCACGCGGAGGGCGGCGACGACGGCCGTCCCCGCGGAGCCGCCCACGAGGAGGCCCTCCTCGCGGAGGAGGCGGCCGGTCATGGCGAAGCTCTCCTCGTCGCTCACGACCTCGACGCCGTCGATCACCTTCCGGTCGAGGACCTCGGGCACCGAGCTTCCGCCGATCCCCTCGACCGCGTAGGCGCCATCGGGACCGAGCGTCCCGGTCTCGATCCAGCCTGCCAGGCGAGAGCCGAGAGGGTCCGCGACGACGACCCGCACCGCCAGTAGGGCCTTCTTCAAGCAGCGCCCGACGCCCGTGATCGTCCCGCCCGTGCCGACGCCCGCGACGAAGGCGCCCACGCGGCCGCCCGTCTGCTCGAGGATCTCGGGCCCGGTGGTCGCCTCGTGGATGCGCGGGTTGGCGGGGTTCCGGAACTGGTCGGCGAGGAACCAGCCGTTCTCCTCGGCGAGGCGGCGCGCGACGCGCTGGAAGTGGTCGGGGTCGTCGGGCGGCGCGTTGCGAGTCATGACGACGCGCGCTCCGAGCTGGGCGAGGGCGGCGCGCTTGTCGTGCGACATCTTCTCCGGCAGGACGCAGACGAGCCCGTAGCCCCGGCCCGCCGCGACGAGGGCGAGCCCGATCCCGGTGTTGCCGGCCGTCGCCTCGACGATCGTCGCTCCGGGACGGAGGACGGAGCGCCTCTCGGCATCATCGATGATGGCGACGGCGATCCGGTCCTTGACGCTCCCGCCGGGATTCATGTGCTCGCACTTCGCGAGCACCGGCACCGGCAGGTCGCGGCCGATCCGCGCCAGCGGGACGAGCGGCGTCCTGCCTATGTGGTCGAGGATCGAGCCCACTCAGGTCTCGGCGGCGGCCCGCGCGCTCTGGGCGGCCTTCTCGGCGCGCGCCATGAGGCCAAGGAACTCCTCGCGCAGGGCGGCGTCCTTCTTTCGCGTCGAGAGGGCGTTCCAGCGCGCCCCCCGGAGCGCGGTCAGCGCGAGCTCGCAGGCGAGCGCCGCGTCGTTCACGAGGCCGGGGTTCCCCTTCGTCGCGAGCGTGGCCGCGCTCTCGGCGAGGTCGGCGGCCCGGCGCGCCACGGCGAGCGCCGCGGCGACCGAGCGATCGGCCGCCTCCTTCTTGCGGGGATCGCCCTTGGGGAGCGTCCAGGTCGCGGCGAAGTCGGCGAAGGAGCTCTCGTCCTCGGCCGCGAGCTCGAGCCACTTCGCCGGAGCTCCGAGCTTCGCCCCGAGAGCATCGAGCTCGGTCGGCGAGAGGCTCCCCTTGTGCCCGAGGACGCGCGCCTTCTCGAAGCACGCCTGGCCGAGCGCGGCCGCCATGGCGCCGGCGCTCCCTCCGCCCGGCGAGTGACCGGGCGCCGCGATCGCGTCGAGGTAGCGCGCGAGCTCGCCCGCGGGCGTGGGCGGGAGCGTCGCCTGGAGCCGCTTCTCGAGGACGCGCTCGGCGCCGACGAAGCCCTCGAGGCGGAGCATGTCGGCGCCCGCGGCCTCGAGGGCCGCCGTCGGCACGAGACCCACGAGCTCGCTCCGGGCGACGGCGACGCCCTTGCCCCTGGCGAGCGCCTCGATCGCGAGGAACGCCTTGGCGACCCCGGTCACGCGGTAGTCCACGAGGTTGCAGCTCACCTGGACGCGCTTCTTCGACGCGAGCGGGAGGCCCTTCGCGCGCACGCAGGGGAGTCCGCCCGAGCTCTCGCGCACCGCGCGCGCGATGCTCTTCGCGAGCTCGAGGTCCTCGCTCTCGAGCTCCACGTTGAACGCGACGAGGAAGAAGCGCGCCCCGACGCAGACGGCGCCGGCGGTCGGGTGCAGCCTCGCCGGCCCCACGTCCGGGGCCCAGGCCGCGTCGCTCGCGACGAGATCGCGGAGCTTCTCGAAGCCCTGGTTCCTCACGTAGGGGAGCGGCTTCCGCTCGGGCCTCCGGGCCGCGTTCTCGTAGAGGAAGGCGGGGACTCCGAGCTCGTTCGCGATCCTGGTCGCGGTCGTGACCGCGAGCTCGGTCGCGAGCTCCATGCTCGCTCCCTCGAGCGGGACGAAGGGGATCACGTCGGCCGCGCCGATCCTCGGGTGGACTCCGGCGTGCCGGGTCAGGTCGATCTTCTCGACGGCGACGCGCGTCGCGCGGAAGACCGCCTCGGCGACGGCCGAAGGCGCCCCGGCGACCGTGAGGACGCAGCGGTTGTGGTCGGGGTCGCGGTGGACGTCGAGGAGCGCCGCCCCGCGGACGCGCGTCGCCGCGGCGAGCGCCTCGATCACGGCCTCGTCCTTGCCCTCGCTGAAGTTGGGGACGGACTCGATCAGCATGGCGAGAGCGCTTTTCTCCCTCCCCCCCCGCAGCGGGGGGAGGGGCGGGGTGGGGGGCAGGCCGGCACGAGGCGGCCCGCCCACGCAACCTCCCCCCCGCAGCGCGGGGGGGAGGAGTTCCTGCTGCCCTTCACTTGGCCTCGATCTCCCGGATCGTCTCGTCGAGGCTGCGCCCGGAGACGATCTCGTAGACCTCGCGGTACCTCCGGGCCGTCTCGGTGACGATCTCCGGGGGCAGAGGCGGCCCGGGGGGCTTCTTCTCCCAGGGGAGCGAGTTCAGGTAGTCGCGCACGACCTGCTTGTCGAACGCGACGGGCGTCGTCCCCGGGACGTGGCCCTCCTTCTTGAAGAAGCGGCTCGAGTCGGGCGTGAGGACCTCGTCCACGAGCGCGATCTCTCCGCTCGGGAGAGTCCCGATCTCGAACTTCGTGTCTGCGAGGAGGAGCCCGCGGCTCTCGCAGTGCTCGGTCGCCTTCTGGAAGATCGAGAGCGAGAGGTCGCGCAGGCGCGCGGCCACGTCCTTCCCGACGAGAGCCTCGCACTCCGGGAACGTGAGCGGCTGGTCGTGCCCCGCCTCGGCCTTCGTCGTTGGCGTGAAGATCGGCTTCGGGAACTTCCCGCCGAGCGGGATGCCCGGAGGGAGTGAGACGCCCTGGATCGCGCCCGTCTCGCGGTAGGCCTTCTCCACCGATGAAGCGAGGTAGCCGCGGACGACGCACTCGACCGGGTAGACCTTGGCGCGCTCGACGAGCATGGCCCGGCCCGAGAGGCCGCGGACCGTCTCGCGGATCTCGGGGGGCACCTCGCGCGGCGAGACGGCGACGAAGTGACTCTTGACCCCGAGCTTCTTGAACCAGAAGGCCGAGATCTGCGTCAGGACGGCGCCCTTCTGCGGGATCGCCGCCGGAAGGACCACGTCGAAGGCCGAGATCCGGTCCGTCGCCACGAGGAGGAGCCGCGAGGGCGAGACCTCGTAGACGTCGCGGACCTTGCCGCGCTTGAGGAGCTTCAAGCCCTCGAGCTGCGTCTCGAGGATCTCGGCCATCTATTCTTCTCCTCGGAGGCCGAGGCGCGCGAGGTCCTCGGCCGTCCACCTCGAGCCACGGCTCCTGCGCCTCGGGGCGCCCCCGGGCACGCTCGAGCGCGCGTGCGCCGCGACGGCGAGCGCGAGCGCGTCCGTCGCGTCGAGCGGCAGCGAGCTGTCGATCTTCCCGCGCAGCGTCGCCTCGAGCGCCGCCCGGACCTGCTCCTTGGTCGCCGCGCCGTGGCCCGTGACCGCCTTCTTCACGAGCGAGGCCTGGAGCTCGACGACCGCCACGCCCGCGCGCGCCGCCGCGAGGAGGGCGCAGCCGCGCCCCTCGCCGAGGCGGATCGCCGAGCGGACGTTCTTCCCGTAGAACGCCTCCTCGACGACGACGAGGCGAGGAGCGTGCCGCAGGAGCGCCGCCTCGAGGCCCGCGAAGACGAGGGCGAGCCGCTTCTCGATCGGGTCGCTCTCCTGCGCCTCGATCGCGCCGGCCTCGACGAGGACCATGTCGCCCTTCACGAGGTCGACGACGCCCCAGCCGCAGACGCGGGTTCCGGGGTCGACTCCGAGGACGCGGTCCGTCGTCATGAGGGCTACAGGATATCAGTCCTTGGGGAACCGGACGGGCTCCCAGAGAAGACCGTGCGTCTCGAACGCCCAGAGGTGCGCGCCGGAGATCGTGCACGTCGCCGCCGCTCGAGAAGATCCGCCCCGGCGCGGCGGGCGCGGCCTGGTGCGCGCCGAACGCGTCGATGAGGACCGGGCCCGCGTCGGTCTCGACGAGGACCTCGTCCAGGAGCGCGTGGACGGCGCGGCACTTCGCCTTCATGGGGACGGCCTCGGGCTTCTCGTTGCCCTCGATCGCGAGGAGCTCGCCCTTGTCGGTCGTGAGCCACGTCTTCGTCCCCGCGAGCGCCACGGAGCTCACGACGGCCGCGACGGTGCGCGAGGTGGCGTGGAGGCGCAGGTCATGGGGCTCGATCCGCGTGATCGTGGACGAGCCTTCGTCGTGCGTCGCGATCACGGCCCGCGTCTCCTCGAGCGCGAACGTCGCGTCCTTGCCGAACTCCTTGACCTCTCTCTTGAGGATCGCGCGGAGCTCGCCCTTGTCGTCCGAGACGAGGAGCGCCCCGTTCTTCGACCAGTGGAGCCGCGCGACTCCGGGAGCGGCCGTCACCTCGCCCCAGTGCGCGTGCCCGCAGTAGCGCGCGACGAACGGGCCGGGCTGCTTGATCTTCGCGTCGGGCGAGGTCGCGAAGAGCGCGTGGAGGTCCTTCCCGTTCGACGCCACGTCGAGGACCGGGTAGCAGAAGGGAACGAGCGCCTCTCCCGGCACGCCCTTCCAGAGGAGCTCGCCCACGAGCGCGTAGAGACAGCCGTCGGCGACGACGACCCGCCTCGCGCCCTCGGGGAGATCTCTCGTGATCTCCTTCATGGGGAAGCCCGCGTTCCAGATCCTCGTCTGGACGTCCTCCTGGAGCTGCTTCGGGTCCTTCTTCCACTCCTCGAGGATCTCGAGGAGCTCCTTCGGCATGGGCTCCGTCATGAAGTGGAGAGGCGTCTTCTCGTCGGGGACCCCGGCGTGCCGCTCGAGGCAGAAGCTGAGGACGCGCGTCTCGACTTGCCCGCCCGCCGTCACGGTCACCTCGGAACCCGGGTCGTTCTTCTTGAGAAGACCGAGGCCCACCGGCTGCACCCAGTCGCGCGTCACGACCGTCGTCGCGGCGCCCGAGCGCGTGTGCGTCACCTCGAGGAGGTCGGGCTGGAAGTAGGAGCCCAGGACGTCGAGGCGGAGCGCCTTCTTCGAGCGGCTCTTGATCGTGACGAGCGTGACGCGGAACTCGAGGACCGACTGGCCGCCGACCTCGACGAGACCGTCCTGCGCGGCCTGCCAGAGCGGCATCTTCTCGACATCTTCATCGGCGCGCGCCGGAGCGAGGAGGGCGAGGAGAGAGAGGGCGAAGAGCGCTCGACGGCTCATGGTGCGCAAGACCTGCGCGGGAGTATACGTCTCGAGGCTCGCCCCGGTTCGCGCTCCCTCTCACCGGAGGACGCTGAGACCGCCCGACGCGTCGAGGACGAGGCCGATCCCCGTCCCCGCCGCGTCCTCGCAGAGGAGCCCGGCGCCGTTCGCCGCGTGCCGCGAGCGCGCGTCGAGCCGGTGCTCGCCCGTCGCGAGGGGCGGGGTCGTGAACGTCGCCGGCGGCCCCCACGGGCTCCAGGAGCCGTTGTCGAGCCGGAACGAGAACTCGGCCGCGCTCGCCGTCGAGGCGAACGTCGCCGTCACCCCGCTCGCTCCGCCCGTCGCCGCGACGAACGTCGTGAGGGGCGCCACCTCGAGCGCCCCGTCCGTGAGGCTGAAGACGATCGGGTCCTGGACGAAGACCTCCGCCTCCGCCGAGTAGAGGACGACGCGGTAGCGACGCGTCCCACCTCCGGCGGGGACGAGGAGGAAGGCGCGCTGGAACCCGTCGGGCAGAGGGACGCCGTAGCCCACGGACGAGCCCGTCTGGTTGCCGCTCGCATCGAGCGTCTCCTCGACGACCTGGGCCGAGACGAGCGGCCCGTTCGCGACCGTCGTCTCGAGGGCGAGGAAGCTCGCCTTCCCGGGCGAGTCGACGAGGCGGAGCGTCGCCGTCGCCGTCCCCGAGGAGAGGACGCCGGTCGAGAAGTACTGCCGGCAGAGCTCCGACGTGAAGGTCGAGGTGTGGACCGTCTGCTCCGGGTCCCACTCGTCGCCGTGGGAGCCCTCGAACACGGCGAAGAAGTCGCGCCCGAGGAGCGGGGCGTCGCTCATCTCCGACGAGGCGTAGCGCACCTGGTCGTCGCTCGGGCCGAGCGCCTCGTCGATCTCGGCGACGGGCCGCTGGAGGAAGATGAGGAGGTGGGGCAGGATCCGCGCGAGCGTGGGCGGGTCGAGGTTCGAGATCGACGTGAAGACCGTGGTCCAGGGATTTCCGAGCCCGGTGAGGGTGATGCCGAGGATCGTGGGCGGGGGCGGCGGCGCCGGATCGATGATGTTCCCGTGCGCCCCGGTCCCGGTGAGCCCGGCGTAGTGGACGTCGGCCTGGGCGCAGAAGGCGTCCCACCCGTCGTTCAGGAGCCCGGTGAAGGACCGGCCCCCCCAGGCCGGATACTCGTAGGACATCTCCGCGTCCTCGCCGAGGGCGAAGTGCTCCTGGCCCGCGGGGACGCTCGAGCCGTCGACCGCCGCCTCGAGCGCGTTGATCCCGCGGTTCGGGCCCGCGATCCCGAGGAAGCGGCGGACCTTGCTTCGCCCGTTCGCGTCGAGCGACCCCCAGCGCGTGTAGGCGCGCCCGACCGTGTTCCCCATCGAGTGGACGCAGAGGTCGACCCGGTCGCTCCCCGTCGCGCGCCTCACGCCCTCGACGATCCGGGCGACCCTCGGGACGTAGAACGAGGTGTAGTTCCCGGCGTAAGCATCGGTGCGGGGCACCGGGCAGCCTCCGATCGAGCCGTGGCCGTTGCCGGACGCGTCGGCGTCGTAGAGCGGGCTCGTGGCCGAGTCGCGGTAGTAGTCGCAGTCCACGACGCAGCTGAGAGGGAGGTCTCCGGGCTTGAGCAAGTCCGCGTCAGCAGCGTAGATACGTATCACCTTCCGGCCGACGCCGTAGCGCGCGATCAGGCCGTCCCAGTCGGTGAAGTCGCCGCCGTGACCGTGGATCAGGACCAGGGGGAGAACCCCGGGCGCCGGGACCGTCGCGGGGACGGGAGTCGACGTCACCGGTGAGACGGCCGAGCCGACGGGCGAGGGCATAGAGGCGACCGACGGGACCAAAGGCGAGGTCGCGGTCCCGGTGGAGTGGGAGCAGGCGGCCGCGACCCCCAAGAGGAGGACGAGGAGCGAGGAGTGTCGGTTCATGGGGGTCCCTGATCGGCAAGCCTCGTGCCTCGAGCGCGCCACGCGGCTCCCGCAATGAGCGGACAGGCTTCTCACAGGTTCCCGGAAGGGTGTCCTCCGGCGGACGTCCTGAGACGGTCGGCTCGGGAGCCCGGGCAGGGGCAAGGTCTTAACTACTGGACGGTCCGCGACTCTCCCG
>Ga0070738_10004987_pt1 | contig 15226 bp, 11 predicted proteins | sample Coa_R2_2_FD_66446 | JGI IMG/M metagenome (GOLD analysis project Ga0070738, IMG submission 66446) | Surface soil microbial communities from Centralia Pennsylvania, which are recovering from an underground coalmine fire - Coalmine... | ecosystem: Environmental > Terrestrial > Soil > Unclassified ...
ATCGAGTCTGGATTCCAGGCCACTGGGAACGGGGCTTTTTGGGGATTGGCCGCAAGTGGGTGGCGGGTCACTATGACGATCGCTAACAGGCCTCAACCGTTAGCTTAATGTCGTAACGTCACGCAGTTCCCGAGTTGCCCCCGCACAGGTGAGGCAGGTGACAGATGCCCGCCTTGTAGCAAGCCTTTGCTCACTGCTTCACCGCTACACCAGACGGAAGCGGTATTGCCGTTAAACCAGCAACAGCAGCATATTTGAGGACAGCCAGGACATTTGAGGACAGCTCAGACATCCTTTTACCGGCTATGCGCTCCGCTATGAACGTTACGAAAATGTTGCGAAATAGAATTCAGGGTGTGCCAGAGAAGCTGGCCTGCAAAGTGCAGAGTCTATTCTGGTCGGATCGATCGATGGCTATAGCAATTTCCAGTAACAACGCCTCGTCACGGGTCATTCGTCATTCGTTAGCCGCAGCATGTAGTAGCAATGACCCGTGACCCACGACAAACCTCAAGGGACTGTACTTCACTTGAGTAAGAACCGCTATAAGTCCTGTTCATAAGGGTTTGAGGCTGCTACACTGCATACGGCGATCAGTGAAAACCCTGAAGATTCATCATCTTCGGCTTTGTTAAGCTTACCCATTACGCAGATCAAAGAACGGTGCCATGAACGGACGATCAGGCATGAGCGGACGATCAGAAAAGTTGGTCAAGGGTGGATTCGCCCTGGCGCTGCTAGTGCTCTGCGGCGTGGGTTGGGGAGCCTATATGAGTGTGCAACGTCTCACAGCGAGTCGACAGTTAGTTGAGCACACCTTTGAAGTTCTAGAAGCAATTAACAAAACCCTGAACGGCACGACGGTCGCTGCGACTGGGCGATATGGCTACTTGATGAATCGGCAAAAAAACAATCTAGAAGACTATCAGATTGGTGCCAGAGCATCCAGAGACGGTCTCGCAGCCCTTCGGAGGTTAACGCGCGATAACCCAATCCAACAATCGCGGATCGTCAAAGTGGAGCCATTAATCTTAGAGCGATTGGTGTTGCTACAGCAGTCGATCGACCTGGTGCAGCAGGGGCGATCGCAGGCCAGCGTTCAGGCCGATCTGACGAATCAAGGGTTTCGATTGGGGCGGGACATTCGGACAATGCTCAACCTGATGGAGGATGAGGAACGCCGCCTCTTGCAACAGCGCAAAGCCGCGATCGACGAGAGCATTGAGCAAGCAATCCTGCTGAGCGGAATCGGTTATGTGATTGGATTCAGTTTGCTCAACGGTGTTTTTTGGCTGCTGCAAAAACAGATCCGCATTCGCCAACAGGCAGAAGCCGCGCTCCGACAGTCATACGAGCAACTGGAAACAAGAGTGCAGGAACGTACAGCCGAACTATCTCAAGTTAATGCATTGCTGCGTAGCGAACTCATTGAGCGCAAGCAGGCAGAACACGCCCTATCAGAAAATGAAAAGCAGCTTCGCACGATCACAAATGCGCTGCCAGTGCTCATCTCATATATTGATGCTGATCACTACTTTCGTTTCAACAATCAAGCCTACGAACAGTGGTTTGGCGCAGCCTGGAAGGGCATTTGTGGCCAACACCTGCAGCAAGTGGTCGGCGAGTCTGCGTATGAGGCCATCAAGCCATACGTCGAAGCCGCGCTGTCGGGGCAAGCCGTCGCCTATGAAAGTCTGCTGTCCTACAAAAATGGTGCAACCCGCTGGATCAGCGCGGAGTATCTCCCTGACTTTGGGGAGCAGGGAACCGTCAAGGGCTACTTCGCTCTGGTGAGTGACATTACCGATCGCAAGCGGGCCGAACAAGCGCTCCAGCAGGCAAAGGACGAGTTGGAGATCAAAGTACAGGAACGAACGGCAGCATTGAAGCAGCTAAATGAAGATTTAGTGCGCTCTAATCAAGAACTGGAACAGTTTGCCTACGTGGCTTCTCACGATCTACAGGAACCCCTACGAGCCATTACGGGCTACACTCAACTACTCGTGCAGGACTACCGCGATCACCTCGATCGCTCCGCTCAAGAGTACGCCGATTACATTGTGGATGGGACGATGCGAATGCAGCAGTTAATTCACGACCTGCTGCTCTACTCCCGCGTGGGGACGCGCAACCTCGTCTTTAAGCCGACGGACTGCAATGCAGTGCTGGAGCAGGTGCTTCAGCATTTACAGGTCGCGATCGCAGAACGTCATGCTGTCATCACCCATGACGATTTGCCCACCGTGAACGCCGATCAAACTCAACTGGTTCAGCTCTTTCAAAACCTGGTGGGCAATGCCATCAAGTTCTGCCGCGAGGATACGCCCCACGTGCATATTCGTGCAGTCAGGAGACAGGATGGAGACAGGGATGCCGCGAGTTTAGAGGACTCATTGCTCGCCACAGGCCATGCTGGCGCAATGGCGGCTGCACCGTTAGCCGCTTCGCCACACCCCGCACCCGACCGCAAAGCAGAAGACAGCTATACCCCTCATCCCGATTGGCTCTTTGCCGTAGAGGATAATGGTATCGGTATTAAGCCCCGCTACCTTGATCGCATCTTTGAAATCTTCAAACGACTCCATACACGTAGTGAATTTCCCGGCACTGGCATTGGTCTCGCAATCTGCAAAAAGATTGTCGATCGCCACGGCGGGCGCATCTGGGCAGAGTCAGAACCAGGTATTGGTACGACCTTTTACTTCACAATCCCCCACTATGCCCCTACAAATATTGAACTCAGTCGAGATCTTGTTGATTGAAGACTCACCCAGCGACGCTAATCTCACCATTAAGAGTTTTGAGCAGGCAAAAATTACCAATTGCCTCCACTGGATGGAAGATGGTGAAACGGCGATGGCGTACCTGCGACAGCAGGGTGAGTATGCGCACGCCTCTCGTCCCGACTTGATTGTGCTGGATTTAAACTTGCCGGGGATGGATGGGCGCGAAATTTTGGCTGAGATCAAAGCCGATCCAGACCTTAAACGCATTCCGGTTGTAATTCTCACCACTTCAACGAACGAAAAAGATGTTCTCCAGTCGTATGATCTCAACGCTAACTGCTATGTCACAAAACCCTTTGATGTTCGGCAGTTTATGCAAGTGGTACAACTCATCGGTGAGTTTTGGTTGGCCGCAGTCCGGTTGCCGCCAGAGTAAACAATCTGGCTTCAGAGTGAATCATAAGCGGGCGATCGCGCGCCGAATGACAGCAGATTTACGGATGCGGCTTATCGTCTGTAAAGGCATGGTAGAGCCAGGTGTCTGCAATAATACCCACGGCGTGGGTAATTTGCTTAAGCACGTAATTTAGCTCACGTCAAAATAGCCTGACTGAAGCTAAAACCGCGCCATACGCAGCCAGTCGAAGCAGACACTCTTTCTAATCATCAGCACCTGTGGCGACCAGTTTTGATACTTTGTTTGGGGCCTTATGGTACTCAGAGAAAATCTGCTCTTGATTGACGATCGTTAGATTAAAAGCAGTTCCCTTTTGCCATTGCACCAAGATGTCCAAGCCCCTTGTAAACCAACTGTATGGACGCAACGATAACCTATGTCCTTTTGGTAGAAGATAGCCCTTCTGACGCAGACTTACTGCGCCAGCTTTTTCGGCGTTCTGGCCAAAATCACTGGGGACTGACGCATGTTGAGCGACTGAGTGATGCGATCGCCGCATGCACTGAAACCGCCTTCGATGTTGTGCTGCTGGATCTACGCCTACCAGACTCGGAGGGTCTAGATACGCTGGCTGAGTTTCGTACCAGCGTGTCTGACCTGCCCATTGTGGTGCTCACCATGATGGATGATGAAGCTTTAGCGCTCCAGGTGATGGCGAGCGGCGCGCAAGATTATCTGGTGAAAGGGCAGATTACATGGTCATTGCTGGTGCGATCGATGCGCTATGCGATCGAGCGCGGTCGGATTCTCAAACGACTTAAAAACAGCGAGCAAAGTATTCTCAAAGCATTAGAGCAAGAGCAAGAACTGAATCTACTGAAGTCGAGCTTCATATCAATGGCATCGCACGAGTTTCGCACACCGATGACGATGATCCGCACCTCGGTAGAACTGCTCCAAAACTTCAACAGCGAGTTGACTGAAGATAAGCGACACCAGTATTTTGATCGCATTAAGACGGCAATTAAACAGATCACACACCTGCTGGATGAGATCTTACTTTTGGGCAGTACCGAAGCGGGACTACGCTACAAGCCAGAAGCCGTTGACCTGGAAGCATTTTGTACTGAATTGACGGCGGACTTGCAGTTTAGCAATAGCGATAGCCATAAAATCTGCTTTGTGCGAGAAGGGGATTGTACCGAGGCCTTGATGGATGCGGCTCTACTGCGGCACATTTTTACCAACCTCCTCGCGAATGCTTTGAAATACTCACCGCAAGGGGGCGAAGTGCAATTTCGGCTGCGCTGCCACTCAGGTATCGCCATCTTTGAAGTCCACGATCGCGGGATTGGCATTCCCCAAAAAGATCAAAGTCGCCTGTTCGAAACGTTCTACCGTTGCAGCAATGTCGGTAAAATCCAGGGGACAGGGCTAGGGCTGGCGATCGTCAAAAAATGTATTGACCTGCATCATGGTCAAATTCAAGTCCACAGTGAAGCCGACACGGGCACAACCTTTACCGTCACCTTGCCGCTGCACCCAGAGACATCTCGCGCTGGCACACCCTTAAGTACTGAATGTTAGAACTTTAAGCCAACCCCTGCCTGCAGTGACGCGGCTGTATTGCCACCCTTCCGGTAAGCATCAAACGCAATGACAGCATTGCCAAACACGACAAACTGACTGTTGGGCAAGACGTAGTCAATCCCTGGCTGAATCGCAAACGCCGTTTTGTTGCCGAGGGGGGTCGTGCGATCGTCATCCAGGGGAATAACGGCACCCGCACCAATATAGGCATCGGCATGCCAATTAATGGGGATGTCGTAAGATACAGCGGGTACAAGCGTGGTGCGTTTCCCAATCAGCGCTTGGGCACGGATCGAAATCGGTAGTTTGAGAAACTTGTAGCGAGCCGCAATCACTGCCGATGTCCGCGTTGGTTCGCCACCCTCATTGCCACTGGTCAGCCCAACGGCTACTCCAGCACCCACGTAGCTACCATAGGCTGCCTGTGCACTGGCGGATGACGGAGTGCATAATGTCATGCCAACAGCAAGTGCCACACCGCCTAACGCGGCCAAACCGCTATACCCAAATTGTGCTATTTGCTTGTTGGAAACGACATGCTTGAGATGGCTCATGTTTTATACTCCTTAACACCCAACCAGCAAGGGCTTAATCCAATGATTCAATTTAGCCTAACTCTGCAAGTTTGAATCACTTATTTAGCTAATTTCGACGCATTAATTCTGTCGTTAGCCTTTTTTTACAGCAATTGAATTGGGATGCTTTGCCTCTACGCCCAGGCTGTAACCGATAGCCAACGGTAGCTGTTTACCAATATTGAATGGCGAAGCGCATTTACTACGGATAGCTAACAGCCACATGTTTGAGCAGCAATTAGGATTACTGTCTTACTAAAAAAGTGGCAACCGCCAATAGTACCTAACGATTAGCTGCCGGGTTAACCGTTAGTAAATGCAGCTCAATTGCTAGACTGAAGTTCTAGTTAACGCTAGAGCATTGGCAATCAATGCTGACGATCGCCCTTCACCCGATCGCCCTTCACCTACAGGTGATCGATTACCTGGGTATCGGGTGCTGGTCAGTGAAAATAACGGCTCCATTGAAGACGGATGTTCTTTTTACGTTGTCTGTATGTCAGATGCCCTTTCCCTCCACGATCGCTACCTGCAGCTGATTGACCAAATCGTGCAGATGACCCTGAAAGGTAATATTCGTTCGAAGGAGCAGGTCTACCAGATGCTCGTCGAACGGGTTAGCGCTGGGACGGGCGAACTGTTTGAACGCTGTCTCCAGGGCGAGGTCGATCGCGTCCAAGCGTGGGTCGATACAGCCACGGATGAGTTTAAGCAAGCAAAGGCAACGCGCAGTCGTCGGGCCTTGCAAACAATTCAGGGCGAGTGGGAGCGATGGCAACAGCAAAACCAGGCCACGGAAGCGATCGCCCTTGTTGCCCGCAAAATAACCGCGGCAGATTCCGCGCAGCGACTCGCTGAATTTCTCCAGGCGATCGATCCAAATCGGTCTCAGTGCCTCAACACCAGCCAGCTCAAGCAACTGGCAACCTTGCTGCAGCAGCAGGGCGATACCCTTGATGACAGCGACGGGCAGCAAGCGTTGCATCATCTGGCCGCAGGCATTCATCAAGGGCTTGCCTCCTGGGAGCGGCTGCAAGGCCATCTCGTGAGCTGGATCTATGACCAGGGGCAGGGCCAAATCGGGTTCACTGGCTCACCCGGAGGGCAAAACAATCCGTGGACCGTGTGGGCGCAGCAGCTAACCAGTCCCTTGCCGATCCAACTGTTTCGTGCGCTGTCGCTCAACGAGCCAATTAGTGAATTTGCAGCGGCACTGCCGGCACTGGAGGTGAGTGCCTGGGTCGAGCTGGTCTTGATTTTGCAGTACCTTCAGCAAGGACTGGTTGCCTGGTTCGATCGCCTGGTCTACGATGCCAAAGTTGGGGCCAAACTATCGATCTCCACTTTTCTGGCATTCTCGATCATCTGGTCACAGCTAGCACGTGGCTTTGCCCAGGCAACGGCGCTCAACTCACGGCATCGGAGTCAATTTTCAGACGGGGCTTCTCAGCTAACGCTCCAGATCTTGCGGCTGTTCTCCCAACGCCCTTACTTTCCGCTTTATGGCGGCGTCTATGCGTCCTTTCCAGGCAGCCAACTGCGTAGCATCGTGAACTACCTGGACGAACCGTTGAAACGGGTAGAAGGCACCCAGGAAAAGGCACGGATTCTAACCTTAATCGGCTCGTCAGAACGGGCGCAAGGCCAACTGGAGCGGGCCAAAGAGCTGCATGAAATTGCCAGAGAAATCGCCGCAGAAGCGGGCGATCGCGCCTGCGAAATTGCCAATTTCAACCATCTCAGCCGTACCTGCGTCGCCCAAAAAAATTATGCCGAAGCCATCAACTATAGTCAGCGTGCGCTGATTCTCAGTCGTCAAACGGGCGATCGCTTAGGTGAAGCAAACGCGCTCGTCAACCTGGGCTACAGCGAAGTGTTCCAGGCACAGCGGATGGAGCAATCCGAGCCAGAGTCCTATGAACTGGCGGTGAACTACTTGGAGCAGGGATTGAATCTGGCTGAGCAATTGGGCGATCGTCAAAGTCAGGCACTGGCACTCAATAGTTTAGGGATCGCTCAGGTAGTGCTGGAGCAACCGCAAGCGGCGATCGAGTATTTGACCAACGGACTGAAATCCGCTCAGGTGGCTGGAGACTTATATCTGCAAGGGTTGAATCTGGCGTACCTGGCTGAAGCCTACTATCGGCTTCAGAATGCAAATAGAGCGATTTTGACCGGCTGTTTGGGGATGTACTTTCTCGACACCATCGCTTCGCGTGATTGGCGTCAGCCCGCCGGACTGCTGACCATTTTGCAGGGCCAGCTTGGGGAATCGTTTGACACCACGCTGACACAACTGCGCCCCGAACTCATTGCCGCGATCGGGGTCGATGGCTATGACCATTTGCCGACCTTGATTGAGCGCTATCGCAACCCTGAGTAGAGAGCAGGGAGCAAGAAATGGTTTGAGCATCGTGCGGCTGTGCTGAGGGTTTTATGCACGACGCTTACCGTTGGTGATCGCTGCTTACCGTTGGTGATCGCTAGAGTGGTTAAGCGCTGGCCCCTTGCCGCCTTGTCTTCTCCGCCCATCAGGTGCCACTCCAGAAACAGGTACATTTGTCCCCTGGTTTCTGCCGTCGCTTGTAATACTAAATGTATCCATGTGTTTCAGGTGTCGGCGGAGGTGAATCAAATGAAACGATTTCGAGGCTGGTTAGCGGTGCCGACGGCGCTGGTGATCGGCGCAGTAAGCGCCACTGCTGCCCTCAGCCAGACGGTAGCCATAACGCCAAACTCCCAGACCATTCAACTCAACGGTACGTCTGGCGGCGGCAAGAAGGATCCCAGTTGCGCTGGATATATTGCACCAAGTCCCAACCATGTGGTTCAAGTGACCGAAGATGCTAACCTGCAGTTCACGCTACAGTCATCTGGGCAGCCAGCTTTGCTGATTCGGAGTGCCTCTGGTCAGAACTTTTGCGTCCCGGCAGACAGCTATTCCAATGGTAAAGTGACCATTCCTGGGCGCTGGAGCAAGGGCACGTATGCAGTATTTGTAGGCGATCGCGCCAATGGGCAACACCCTTACACACTGTCCATCTCACACAACTAGCTCATTATTTAAGCCATACTTGTGGCACCATAAACACCAGCAGGAGCGGTCTGAACTACTCTTCTGCTGGTGTTTACGATTAGAACGCTTAAACCACGCCGTATAACGAAGGCACCATTGCAGCGATGGCTGGGTGCAAGGGGTGCGATGACACCAAAAACCCGCTTTGCAACCGTTAACGACTGAAAGCATAACGACAGTGGTTAACGCACGCGTTCGGTTTAATCGTTAATTGATTGCGCGGGTACTTCTACAGCACTCACATCGATCGTGCCCGGTGGCGTGAGACGGTTGAAGCGTCCGTTCTCCACTTTGAGCGGCTCACCACAGTTGGGGCAGCTAAATTCTGTTTGATTTAAGCTCACAAACTCGTAGTGACAGACAGGGCAGTCTGCCTGGATCAAGTTACGTTTGAGCCACCACCGAAAGCCAAAAAACGCAATGACTGGGGTAATGAGAATCAGTCCAACCAGAATAAAGAATGATTTTACCAGCCACCCCAAGCCGATCGCCCCCAGCAGCCAGATCACAGCGAAGGGCAAGATCAAGCGGCTCACCTCGGCAAAACCGATCTGCAGATTTTTAAAACGATCCTGGTTCACGGCAGTCTCCTGCTCAATGTCATCTTGAATACTTACATCCTAATGAGAAATGGGACAACTGCCTAATTAGCGATCGCCGTCACGCCTGGAGAGATACCCCTACTGTTGATGGGTCACAGAGAACGCTGGTCGTATGGTAGTGTCAACGCACATCGACCCATGATTCAGACGCAAGCATATTTACGGCGAGACAGGCGGTCATCCAAAAAAATACCTGCCAGATCCTCCCGTCGCCTAAGCTACCACGTGAGAACCTGACAGGTGAAATTAAAGCGTGTTGTATGGTCTAGAACAGACCCAGCGTTAGAGACTTGTCGATTGGGAAGGTCGCGCCAACACCCAACCAGAGGGTAACCAGCGTGCCAAACAAGAACACGGCCATCGCTACAGGACGACGGAACGGGTTTTGAAACTTGTTGACGCTCTCGATAAACGGCACCACAATCAGACCCAGAGGTACCGCCGCCATGAGCACAACACCCAGGAGCTTGTTGGGGACGCTCCGAAGAATCTGGAATACAGGATAGAGATACCACTCCGGCAAGATTTCCAGGGGAGTGGCGAAAGGATCAGCCGGTTCTCCAACCATCGCTGGGTCGAGAACAGCCAAACCAACGTTAAGGGCGATCGTGCCCAAAATAACCACTGGAAAAATGTAGAGCAGATCGTTAGGCCAGGCGGGCTCACCGTAGTAGTTGTGACCCATTCCCTTGGCAAGCTTGGCACGCAACTGAGGATCAGTCAGATCCGGTTTTTTAACCGTTGCCATATTAAAGTCGCTCTCCTTATGTTCTGAAGTCGGCAGAGGGGATGGAAGCAGTCAAGATGGGAGTGTCACCATGATACAGGGGCAAACCCAACCAGTGGGTCATTAAACCCTTACAAGGGACCAGAAATACCTTGCTTGCGGATCATCAGGAAGTGGAGCAGCATGAAGACCGCAATCAACCAGGGCAATACAAACGTATGAGCACTGTAGTAGCGAGTCAAAGTTGCTTGGCCCACGCTGGAGCCACCACGCAGCAGGTCAGAGACGAGCACGCCCACGACGGGAATCGCTTCTGGCACACCCGAAACAATTTTGACAGCCCAGTAACCAATCTGATCCCAGGGCAGAGAATAACCCGTCACACCAAAGGACACAGTGATGACGGCGAGGACGACGCCTGTAACCCAGGTCAATTCGCGGGGCTTTTTGAAGCCACCCGTCAAATAGACACGGAAGACGTGAAGGATCATCATCAGCACCATCATGCTGGCAGACCAGCGATGGATCGATCGAATCAGCCAACCGAAGCTAACCTCGTTCATGATGTATTGAACGGATTCAAACGCCTCTGCAACAGTTGGTCTGTAGTAAAAGGTCATGGCAAATCCAGTTGCAAACTGGATTAAGAAGCATACGAGAGTAATACCGCCCAGACAGTAAAAAATGTTTACGTGAGGAGGGACATACTTGCTGGAGATGTCATCGGCGAGTGCCTGAATCTCTAGCCGTTCCTCGAACCACTGGTATGCTTTCGAGTCGGTCACCTGCTTAGTGAACATGAAGCAAGAATTCCTAAAAAGATGTATTGCTGTTCATAAAGAATGTAACACAGACGTAGGCTGCTTTTCACACGACCACCGAATCGTTCTGGATTGCCAACAGCTTGCCGCGTCAGGGTCTCTTTGACTGGCAAATTGGCCTATCGATGGTTTGTAGGCTTAAGATCAAGTAAACTTTTATAAAGCGACAACGGCGCAGACTGAAGGGCTATTGGTGAGCAGAAAGTGGCCACCGGTTTGCAGCGGACGTTAAAATTAAGCACTATGAGTAAACAAATTACCTGGACGGGACGGCTAATAGTAGTACTGTTGGCGGCTTTGATGTTCTTGGGTTGGGCCGCACCACAGGCCAATGCGCTGACGGAGGAACAGAAGCTACTGGCAGAAGTCTGGCGTCTCGTCGATCGCGCTTATGTAGACGACACGTTTAACCATCAGAACTGGTGGCTGGCGCGCCAAAAAGCGTTAAAGCAACCCCTCGGCGATCGCGAACAGACCTACGCCGCGATCCAGCAAATGTTGGCCAGTCTGGATGATCCGTTCACCCGATTGCTGAAGCCGGTTCAATACCGCAGCCTGCAGACCAACACCTCCGGCGAATTAACTGGGGTGGGACTGCAGATTGCATCTGATACCGAAACCGGTAAGTTGCGTGTGATTGCGCCTGTGGCAGGCTCTCCCGCTGACCGAGCGGGCATCCGACCGGCTGATACGATTGTCAAGATTGACGGCACCCCGACAGAAACGCTTTCTCTGGATGACGCGGCAGCACGAATGCGAGGGCCGATCGGGAGTCGCGTCAGTCTAACCATCCAGCGCGAAGGGGAGTCGTTGACCGATGTAGAGGTCGTGCGCGATCGCATTGAGCTAAACCCGGTTTATGCCGATCTGCGATCGGTGCCTGAGTCTACTACCGGCAGTAAACCAGCCAAAGTTGGCTACGTCCGGCTGACTCAGTTCAATGCCAACGCCACGGTGGAACTTGCCCACGCGATCGACCGCCTGGAAAAGCAAGGTGCCGAGGCGTACATCTTGGATTTACGGAATAATCCGGGCGGCCTGCTCCAGGCTGGGATTGAAATCGCTCGGCTCTGGCTAGACAAAGGGACGATCGTCTACACGGTCAACCGTCAGGGCATTCAGGGCAGTTTTGAAGCTACTGGTCAGGCACTAACGCACGATCCATTGGTCGTTTTAGTCAACCAGGGCACAGCCAGCGCGAGCGAAATCTTGGCAGGCGCACTGAAAGACAACGGACGCGCCACGATTTTAGGGGAGAAAACCTTTGGCAAAGGGTTGATCCAGTCGCTGTTTGATCTGTCCGATGGTTCAGGCTTGGCGGTGACGGTGGCGAAGTATGAAACGCCTGGTCATATCGATATAAATAAGCTTGGCATCCAGCCGGATGTGGCAGTACCGCTTGACCCCATTACCACAACCCAGGTTGGGACAGCCGCCGATCGCCAGTACCAGACGGCAGTAGACCTGCTCACCACCCGCTCAATGGTTGCTGGGGCTGCCTGATGTCGCCGTTCCCTTCCACCGAGCGCACCTATCATGACCCCCTGCATGGCGCGATTACGCTGGATGGCCGTGACCCTACCGAAGCCCTGCTGATTCATTTGATTGATACGCCCGCGTTTCAACGACTGCGGCGCGTGCGGCAGTTGGGGCCGGCCAGCATGACATTTCACGGGGCCGAGAGTTCACGGTTTACGCACTCAATTGGTGTTTTAGCGATCGCGCGGCGGGCGTTTGACCGCATTGCCAGAACCTATCCGCCGCTTCAGCCCTATCGAGCCGTTGTCCTCTGCGCGGCTCTGCTGCACGACATTGGACATGGGCCCTTTAGCCACACTGGCGAAGATATCTTTGGGAGCCATCACGAACACTGGACAGGACGAATTTTATCCGAATCGGCTCCTCTGCGTGATGCTCTGGATGCGGCTGATCCAGATTTGATTGAGCAAATCCGTCAGGTCTACCTCAAAAAGCATCCAATTCCGTTGATCTGGCAGTTGGTTTCAAGCCAGCTCGATTGCGATCGACTGGACTATCTCATGCGCGATAGCTATTTCACGGGCGCATCCTACGGCAAGATTGATCTAGACCGCATTCTGATGGCCATGCGCTACGACCCAGTCACGCAGCAGCTTGTGGTCGCACACAAAGGGATGACAGCGGTTGAACACTACCTGATCGTGCGTTACTTTATGTACGCTCAGGTCTATAACCATCCCAAAAACATTGCAGCCTGCTGGGTGCTACAGCAAGCCTTTGCACGAGCCCGTGAGTGTTTGCAGCAAGGCCGCTTAGACGCTGATCCGGTTGTTGCCGCATGGCTTTCAGGGTGCTGTGATCATTTGCCCCTGGAGCAGTACCTAGCGGCTGATGACGGTGTGTTTACGTATCATTTACAGCGCTGGCAGCAGAGCCAGGACAGCATTCTGGCGGATCTGTGTCGGCGCTTTATCGATCGCGATTTGCCCAAAACTTTAGATGTTACCCATCTTGTACCGGCGGAGCGGGATGCGCTGTTGCAGAAAGTGCGTCACGGGATTGGCAATCCCGCTGCTGCTTACTACGCTGGCCTGCAAGTATCATTAAGCCGCGGTTATACGCTATATCAGCGGGGAATTAAGTGCCAGACACTAACGGGGTTACAAGAGCTAAGTGAGCTATCGCCGCTAGTCAGGACGTTGACCAACCCCTACGAACGGGCATGGCTCATTTATCCTCGCTCGATCGCACCCTCATACTTAACCGTGCAATAGAAAACCGTTCAACAGAGAGTTCAGCCAATTGCCGGATTTCTTTTGCTTCACCAAGCTCTTAATGTATTTGACGGTGCAGGCGTTACGTCCTGGCAATACTGGCAATACAGGACTGGCAATATAGGATAGTAGGCAATCCCTCGACATCACCTGGTAATAGAGCCGCTAAGATAGCACTCCCTTGGGTCTTCAGTGTTTTGAGCCGACGCTAATCGCCATCCTCTTCAGGTGTTTGACCTTGTTGCGTTAAATATGCAGGTTCCGCTAGCCCATGCGATGCAGCCATCTCCGCTCACCCTTGCGCCTGAAACAAGCGTTTTAGAAGCGATTCAGCGCATGAGCCAGAGCGAAATGGGTTGCGTACTGGTTGTAGAACGGCATCAGCTGATTGGCATTTTTACAGAACGGGATTTACTGCACGCGATCGCGGCCAACATTGACCTTCAATCAATCCCCATCGCCGCGTTAATGACGCGATCGCTCATCACGCTGAGCGCAACTGACGATGTCGTCACGGCCCAAAAGCTCTTGCGTCAACACCAGATTCATCACCTGCCGGTCATCGATTCCCAGAATCAAGTGTTGGGCTTGGTCACAGAGCGCAGCCTGCTCCAGGTGTTTGACTCGGTCGATATGGAGCGCAAGCAAGCAGAAATCACGCTCCAAGCCTCCAATCAACGACTGATCAGCACCTTTGAAAGCATCCCTGCCGGTTTTCAAGCGCTGGATCAGGCATGGCGGTTTACTTATGTGAATCAACGGGCAGAGACGTTACTCCAGCGATCGCGACAAGACCTTTTAGGGCAGAACGTTTGGGATCTGTTTCCAGAAATCGTTGGCACAGCGTTTGAGCAAGAGTTCTACAAGGCGGTATCGCAGCGGGTCGCTGTCAACTTTGAAGCGTTCTATCCGGCGCTCAACGTTTGGTTTGAAGTCCACGCGCATCCCATAGCGGATGGGTTGTTTATCTATTATCAGGATGTTACAGAGCGGCGGCGCTTTTACGATCAACTCCAGCACCAGGCGCAACGGGAGCAGGCTTTGAATCGGGTCATTCAGGTAATTCGCAATTCGCTCGACCTGAACACCGTCTTTGCCACCGCGACCGCTGAAATTGCCCAGTTGCTTCGCGCTGATCGGGTGGACATCTTGCAGCACCAGGCTGCCCGTGCGGTCTGGCAATCCATGTCTGACTATTATCAGGATCCAGACATGGAGAGCATTTTAGGCATGGAGTTTGCAGACGATCCGAATGAGCCGATCGCCCAACTCAAACGCCTACAGGTCGTGCAGATTCCCAACATTGCTGAGCATCCTGACCGCTCAGTGAGCCAGTATGCCCAACTGCTGCCAGGTACGTGGTTGGTTGTACCCATTCACTTTGATGGTCAACTCTGGGGGTGTTTGGCCTCCATCCGCAACCATCAATGGCGCTGGCAGGATGCAGAAGTCGAGCTGGCAACGGCTGTGGTGGATCAACTGGCGATCGCCATCCAGCAATCCCAACTGTATCAACGCGTCTGGCAACTGAATGAAACCCTGGAAAGCCAGGTACAGGAACGGACTGCACAACTCCGCAAGGCGCTCGACTATGAAGCGCTACTCAAGCGGATTACCGATCGCGTCCGCGACAGCCTGGATGAGCAGCATATTCTGCAAACAACGGTGCAAGAGCTGGCGGTAGAACTGGATGTCATCTGTTGCGATACCGCTCTGTACAACACTGAGCAAACCATCACGACCATCTGCTACGAAGCGATTCGTTCAGACGATTTCACGGCGGCAAAAGGGACGAGCGTGCCGATCGAGCAGGTGGCCGATATCAATCAACAAGTGCTGAAGGGACAGTGGATGCAGTTTTGTACACTGCGTGACCCAATCGATTCCGTGCGGCGCATTAGCTATAAATACGCCGTACTGAGTTGTCCGCTGATTGACAACCAGGGAGCCTTAGGCGAG
>Ga0070738_10004988_pt1 | contig 15225 bp, 16 predicted proteins | sample Coa_R2_2_FD_66446 | JGI IMG/M metagenome (GOLD analysis project Ga0070738, IMG submission 66446) | Surface soil microbial communities from Centralia Pennsylvania, which are recovering from an underground coalmine fire - Coalmine... | ecosystem: Environmental > Terrestrial > Soil > Unclassified ...
CCAGTTAAAAATCTCGTCGCTGTCCGGGTCCAGAACTTCCTGAAATGGCCGCGCATCAATGCGAGTCAGGCGCAAAACGCCCTGAACGAATTGGCGATCCGCGCGTGGATAATCTTCCGACCAGCCGCCGTTGCGGAAATATCCGAAGCCGCCGAACCCGCCATAGCTGGCCATGCGCGTGGGATAGCGAAGGCGAGCAAACGCGAACTCGTCTTTTTGATTTTCGTTTACATTTTCACGATAGCCGCGGTAGCCGTATCCGTAACCACCGCCATAGTAGCCCTGTTGCAGCGCGAGCAATGTGCCGGCGGCACCGAGGAACAAGGACAAGGCCAAACCGCGAGCCAGCAACTTCGTCATGGCAGGTTCTCCGCAGAATAGCAAAATGCGGCGTCTTTTCTCAAGCATTCATGCGCCGAGCCAATACCACCGCAGGGTCGCAAAGGCTATCGATTCGATGCAAGACTCACGAGTAACGGAACAACGCCTTAAAGCCAAAATCCATGTGCATCTGATTGTGACAATGGAATAGCGTGAGGCCGGGCTGATCGGCCATCAGGTCAACCGCCACGCGTCCAAAGCTGGGCACGACGACGGTGTCTTTCATAACGCCGCCGGTCGGTTTTCCGTTCACTTCCACGATTTCGAAAAGATGGCGGTGGATGTGTAGCGGGTGGTCGTCATCGGTTCGATTGCGGAAGAAAATGCGATATTTCGAGCCGGGCTTCAGCACGAATTCGTCCTCGTGTGGAAATTCCTTGCTGTTGATCGTCCAGTGATTGAATCCATGCACGCCGCCGGGGACTTTCTCGAAGATCATGTCAATTGTTTCCGGCGGCGCGGCGGGAGCGGCGGGCTTGCCGAAAACCGTGTAGTCCCATACGCGATTGGTCGGCCGCAGAAACTGGGGCTGACCTTTCTGGTTCTCGTACTCCACGATAATTCCCAGTCCGGCATTGCGATCGGCGTCCGCGGTCGCTCCTAGCGCCCACACGCCTGGGCGGTTCATATCCACGAAGCAATCGACGCGTTCGCCCGGACCCATGGCAATGACGTCCACGGCTTGCGGGTTCGGCACCGGATTGCCGTCCAGCGCGAAGACCTGGAACTTATGCCCCGTCATGGCGATTTTGCGGTTCGAGGTGGCGCAAGCGTTCAGGAAGTGAAACAGGACGCGCTGGCCTTGTTTGACCTGGATCGGCGGGCCGCCACCCATCAACTTGTCATTGATTGACACAATGCGGTAAACGGCCTCATAGCCATTCGCGCCGCGAGGCATGTGATCTGGCTTTTCCGGTTTCGGCGCATTGGGATCTTCGTCTTCGTCGTCCTCATCTTCATTGGCGAGAAACGGCTCCCAGTCGCGGAGAGCGAGGAAAAATTCCTGATCATATTTGCCCGGATCTTTTCCGCTATCGATATAGAAAAATCCGTACTGTCCTGTGTAGGTGCCGCGATGCAAATCGGCTCCGGCCATCGTGTGCGTATGATACCAGCGCGAGCCCGCCGGTCCGGGCGTGAATTGATAGCGGGCACGGCCATGCGGGGGAATCGTGGGCGTGCCTTCTTCTTCCGCGCCGTCAACTTCGGAAGGAATCAACTGACCGTGCCAGTGAACGAGTTCGGGAACATCTGTATCGTTCAGGACGTCTATGGTGACTGGCTTGCCTTCGCGAACGCGAATCAGCGGCCCGGGCGAAGTTCCGTTGTAACCGACGGTACTGAGAGAGCGGTAAGGCGCGAGCTCGACCAGGGCCGTTCCGATTTTCAGCGTGAAATCGGCCGGCCCTTGTGGCGCGCCCGAATTGCGATTTTGAGGCTGCGGCATTCCCGGCATCTGTTGGGCGGGCAGTAACTGGCCCATTCCGAGGCCGCCAGCGAGCGCGCCGCCTATTTTGATGAAATTCCGTCGGTCCATTTTTCCTCTCTTCCCTGCAGCCGAATTCAGTGGCTCAGCAGATTCGGCGTGCTCGCGTGATCCAAAACCACTTTTGCCGCTTACCTGCGCAATAAAATATTTACCGCATCATCCGTAGGCCAGCGCTTTTTCTGTTTGAAAGGTCTCTTTTACCGTCTGGAAGCCGTTATTCGTCGTAAGGGCCTCTTCCCGATATTTGCCCAGAGCAACGAGCACGGGAGTATCCTGAGCCGAAAAGAGAATGGCGCGTTCGCTCTTCGATTCGTTTAGATGCTCGTGATAGGTCCAGCTGGGGATCACGAAAATATCACCCTGCTCCCAATCGAACCGAATGCCAGCGATGATCGTGGCTCCGCGACCTTCAACCACGTGATACACGGTGCTATTCACCTGGCGATGCGCCTTGGTGTGCACGCCGGGCCGGATCATCTGAACCCAGCAGGTCATGGTGTCCATCACGGGACGGCCGGTATGAGGATTGATGTATTCCAGGGCAACGTCATCGAATGGGCTCGCCGCGACCTTGGCGAGATTATTCAGGGCGTGTTCAGTGACCTGCCACTTGTAAACAGAAAGCGGGGAATATCGCGGAACCGGCGGTTCCCAGGCGGGCCGCAACTGGCCGATGCCATATTTCAGGACGGATTCGTCCACAACCGCGGTGACTTGCTGTACATCCTTTGTGGAAGCCTCAAAAAACGGCGCATCAAGATAGTTATTCAGCGGTACATCAAGGGCATCCATCCAGACCGCGGGCTGGTCACCTTCACTGCCATGATCGTGCCAATGCCACGGCGGATTGATTGCGAAATCGCCGCGCTGAAGATAGATCTTGTCGCCCTGAACTGTGGTGTAGGCTCCCTGCCCATCGATCATGAAGCGAATAGCCTGCGCGGTGTGGCGATGCGCTGGCGCCACTTCCCTGCCATTCAGCCACTGCACGGCGGCCCATAGCGTATTCGTCGCGTAGGGAGCTCCGCCCAAGCCTGGGTTCGCCAAGCCCATCGCCCGGCGGTCGCCGCCTCGATCGAGAGTAACCAATTCACCGGCGCGGCGCGCCAGCTTTGAGAGCTGCGACCATTTCCAAAGCCAGGGAATTGTTTTGGGCTGCGGCTGTGAGGGATTAACACTTCGCTCCGCAAGCCACAAAGGTTTGACGTGGCACTGTTCCATCTCGCTGTAGAGCTTTTGAAACTCAGGCTCGGGCACGGATCAACCTCCCGAAAAGCTGTCGCTTGAGGACAAGCGGAGCAGGATGCAGTGCGGTCAAATTCTATATCACCGTTTGCCTTGCTGCCATCCTGAACCATTGCGCCATCGTTTGAACGTGCTTGCGTCGGCCAATTGCCCGCGCGGCGCGCAGAATTTGAGGCGGGGTTTCTGCGCGACCAAGTTCGTGTACTATCCGATGCATGCGAATCTGCTTATTCGACGAAAATCGTCTCGGCGTGGTCAAAAACGAAACGGTGCGCGACGTTACTTCAGCACTCGAAAAACTGCCCAGCCGTCGGTATCCGTTCCCCCAAGGGGACGCGCTTATCGGGGCCCTGCCGTCGCTTCGCGACGCGATCAACGCAACCGCACAGACTTCTTCCGAGAAAAAGCTTTCGGAAGTCCGCCTGCTCAGCCCCGTGGCCAATCCCAGCAAAGTGATGGGCGCGCCGGTGAATTACCAAAAACACTTGAACGAAGTCACAAGCGACCCGAACCTCCACCACCAGAACAAAGCGCACATGCAGGCGATCCATCAATCCGGCTTCTTTCTGAAAGCCAACAGCTCGATTGTCGGCCCATCGGAAGGTGTGGCCATTCGTCACACCGACCGGCGCACCGACGAGGAGGTTGAACTCGCTCTCGTCATCGGCCGGCGCGCGCAAAACGTGCCCGCGGCCGAGGCGCTTGATTACCTAGCCGGATATTGCATCGGGCTCGATATTTCCATCCGCGGCCCTGAAGAGCGCAGCCTGCGTAAATCCGTGGACACTTATACTGTGCTCGGTCCGTGGCTCGTCACCGCCGATGAATTACGCGATCCGTCGCGCCTCGACCTGCAGATCACCGTCAACGGCGAGCTTCGGCAGAAAGCCAATACTCGCGATCTCATCCTGGGCATTCCCGAACTGATCGAATTTGCGTCTTCGTTTTATACGCTGATGCCCGGCGATGTTCTGCTGACGGGCACGCCCGAGGGAGTCGGGCCGATTCATCCCGGCGACATCATGCGAGCGACGATTCAAGGCATCGGGGAGATGACCGTCCACGTCCGCGCGGCATCGTAGCTGCGCGGCACCCTTCCTACCCCGCTTTTTGCACAAGCACTTCATTCCAAACGAGTTATTTTCTATTTTTGAACAACGATATGACTCCGTGGAAGTTATCCGCTGCTGCGAAATTGTTCGAATAGGGTGGCAGGTTCGCGAATGAGCAACAGATCGCATCTGGACGCCGTTCCGTTACCGGGCCCAGCTTCTCGGGGGGTGAGGGTGGTGCCGGAGAAAGGAGTCGAACCAAGCTTCTCCGCTAGAAATACCTATAGCGCCATAGTACCAGTACGCCTGCCTGTCAGCGATTCGCGCTCCAGGCACGAACCTGTGTATGATTTGAGCTTCAGTCAATTTTTCCCCGCGGAGATCCTCAGATGGCCGCAACGACGCACGCCACATTAGAATTCCCAGCGCGGAGCGGATCAATGGTACCGCGATTATGGCTCAGTTCTTGGCTTTCACGAACCCGGCTGGAATCTCAAACAAGGTTCGGTCAAAGGGGAGCATCGGTGGTGGAGGATTAGGTCTTCGGTGTTCCTCCCAGGGGACTACGGTGCTCGTTATTTTTGCTGAACTTGCCCAAGGCTTGTATGGCTTTTCTGTGTAGGTTTTGGACTTCAGGTCGAGAATAAGAAGTTTATTTTGTTTCTGGTTGCCGATGATGACCTTGCGTTCCTGGAGATATTCGAGTCGGTACAAATCTTCACTACTAAACAGCCGAATGCGTGAATCTTCCGCCTTCACCATCTGCCGTGTAGGCTTCTCTTGAGCAAAGCACTGGGAGACGCGAGCGAAGCACCGGGAGACAAATATGAACAAACTCGCAAGGCTGAAATCTCTTCTGCTGATCGTCATGTTCGTCTCCCGGCGATCATATCAAATCAAGGATACACGTACCCGGCGATGCCTTCATAGGTCCAGCCGTAGAGGATGCAATTATTATAAATCTCATCCCATGACGTAGACCAGAAGTGCGTACCGTTACCGGGGCTGTCGTATACCCGGTAGAGCGGAACGGTGCCAGGGTCCTGTTGAGTGTCGATGTAGCCGATATATCCGGCTCCCTGGGGACTCCAAAGGATTCCACCCCAAGGGATATATTTCCAGCTTCCGCTGTTGATTAGAGTAGAAGCCTCACTCTTCCAAGCTGTGTAGAAGTTTTCGCCACTGTTGTAGCTGTATAGAGCGTAAAACGGAACCCACGACGGCCCAGGCGGTGTGCCCTCAGCCAGATGAAAAGCCACTTCTTCAACGTTGTATCCCCAATAGGCTTGAACATAATCGGGGTTTGTTGGTGTGACCATGTAGACGTGTTCGCCCCCGCTGCTGGGAACTCCTGGTCTTAGATAGCCATCCTCTGGGAGTCGAACGGACTACAAAGAAGTCTGTACGCGGGCGGGAAACTACGAGGTCATCCGCGACGTGTCAAGGTGATGTGACAGAATGCGACACAAAAATGTCAGAATGCGACACAAAAGTGACAGAATTACGAGGCTTCGAGGGATTTCAGAAGGCGTTCGTTGCGTACTACAACCTTGATAAAACGCGGATTGATTTCGTGGGCCTCAATCAGGGAATGTAGGCATACCAATCTGTGACCGGTACTCAAGTCAACCCAATGGATCGATCCTTGGTTCATCCAGCGGTAGATGGTTTGTCTCCTGACGCTCGCCAGCGAGCATGCGAAGTGGACGGGTAAAAACATTTGGTGCCTTTGACATTGCTTGCAGAGACGCCTGGAACAGCACAAGGAAGCCATGACCCCCTCCCGGAGCACTCGATTTGACCTTCTTACTCTCTCGTCAATAACAATGTCAATAGAACTCCAAAAGATTACAGGCTCGCAACAGTTCGAACACAATTCGGTTACTGACGTTAACCTGTTATGCCTCTAGCTGTGTGGCCAACAGTTGTCGGTGGACTAGGCGAAAGGCTACCACCACACTCGCCGGAATGCAATCTGACAGGATGCTGCATGCGCTATCGAAGCGAATCCAAGACCTGCGGCGCGCACGGGGCATTAGCCAGGAGGAATTGGCACATCGCTCCGGGCTCAGCCGCACGGGAATGGGGTTTCTTGAGACCGGACAGCGCTGGCCGCGGCTGGACACGCTGGTCAAGATCGCGGACGGACTCAACATCACTGTCGATGAGCTATTAAAGGGCGTTCACAAGCCTGCCTCCAAACGCCGCACGTAACCTGTCGCCGATCATCATCCGATCATCTCCCAGATTTGTTGCCGTTACAAACCCGCCTTACCACAGCGGTGAAGTAAAAGTCCGGCGCACCGCCTCAAGCATCGCCGGAGAGTTCATCGCCCCCATGTGGCCGACGCTCGGAACGATTTCAATGTCGATATCCGGCTTCACGGGCTTGAGAAGAGGTGCGTATCCTTCGGCGTAAAACTGCTCGTCAGTGCCGCGCACGCCGTTTTGAATCGCGGCAGCATTCGTAGGCTGAACAGCGCAAAGAATGGGGATGCTCAAGCAGCAACGCTGATGTTTCTGGTGTTCAGCGGCGAGATCAAAGCGACCGATCCAGTCTGGCCGGATCGTAGTAGACCGAGAGTTGGTTGATCCTGCGCAAGGCTGGCGTCCGGTACTATGGACGGCGCCAGCTTTGCTTTGGAGAATCAAGGATGCTGATCTCAGTGCAATCCATCGCCTCGAATGAGACCGTCTGGCTGATCTTTGCAATTCTCTGGTTCTTGCGAGTTGGCTGGGCGGTAGCCGGGCGCAAGGCATCCCTCCGGCGCCATCTTGCTACGGCGATCCTCATGGCGTCCTCATTGCTCTTGATCGCGATGATCGTCAAGGAGACGAATAGGCGAGTGGGCGGGCATTATGCTCCAGCGGATGACACGGCTCCGGCGCGGCCTTATGTGAATTACAGAAATGGCATCGAGGAGGGTTGAACTGGATACAGTGGATACAGTGCCGGAGCCAAATTTTGAACCCGGTTTTTTAACTGTATCCAGTGTATCCAATGCGGCCCAAAAACGGTCATTTTTGCTTCATTCGGCTGCAACAGGTTGCAGAGTCGAACGTGAAAAACCCCTGTAAAATCAGCAAAATCGCGCTATTTCCCAAAAAAATTGAAAAAAGGACTTGCCGGAGAAAGGAGTCGAACCTTCACGGGCTTGCGCCCAGCGGATTTTGAGTCCGCCGCGTCTGCCATTCCGCCACTCCGGCGCGCTGCATGAAAATCTATCCGATTCGAGGTGTTTGCTGCAAGGCTGCGACCGGGGTTCGGATGTTTTCGTACGTCTACGGACGGAAAAGCAGATCCCTCGTTGTTTGCCCTCATGAGGACATGAGGGCAAAGTGCCTCGGGATGACAAGCTGTTTGGGGGCACGGAGAAGAGCACAGCGAGAGACGCCCCTACCGCAAGCCATGCGACTTCTTTGAAGCGCAAGCGACGCTCGCGCCGAGAGGCACCGGGTTTGTTCGCCCGCATACAGGCGAACTGCCTCGGGATGACAATTTATTATGCGGCTCGGAAAGGGCAGGCGGCGTGGAACGTTCCATACCAGAGTTCTTGCGTGGAATGAGAAAGGGGGACCAGGCGGTCCCCCTTTGGTAATGCTTGGGTTTGGCGTCGCGACGTGTAATCAGCGTCGCCGACGTACCGTGCCGCGTGAGCGGCGCGAGTTTTGTACCCCTACTGCTACTCCCGAGTTTTGTTCTAAGCCCGGTGGAGTGATCCTCCTTTCCGTGGCTTTCGAACCTTACAACTCCTGTGTACCGCGGGATCGAAAATAAGGCTGTGACGTAGAACACGGCTCGATGTGATCGAAAAACGCGGGATGCTGCGATTCGAATAGCAGATCTCGGGCCTATCCCAATGCGTATTGAAGGCAAAAGCAGATCCCTCGTGATTGGCCCACATGGGAACATGCGCGCCAACTGCCTCGGGATGACGAGCTTTGTGGCGGGCGCAACAGTTATGCGGAAGATCGGCGACGGTTTTGCGCCATCGCAGCCGCCGCAGGATCAGCGCCGATCGGGCCATGCATTTTTTGCTGAACGCGTCACATCGAGACACGAAAAAGCAATATCTCGCCACATCCCAATGGGTGGAAACCCGGCAGGAGTTGCGGGAGCCGCATTCAAGGCCCGCCTTGAGCGGGCGCCCTCGGCGCCAAATGAGCAGCAGATTTTCAAGTCCGAAATAGGGCCGGGTGCGGGATGACGCGAATGAACCGGCGCCTTCACTGAACGCGGACAGTGACTTGCGCAGACTTGATGTGGCCGGCGGCGTCTTCGGCGGTGAGCGTGTACTCGGTCGTTTTCGTGGGCGAAACCTGGACGCAATGGATGAACGCCGGCCAAACGGGCTGCGATTGCGGTTCGAGCTTCACCGATTGTGCATTGGAGACACTGTAGCAGAGATCGGCGGTCTGGCCCGATTCGATGCGATTCGGGTCCGCATAGAATTTAAGAATGTCGAAGCGGTTTCCGCCCATCTCCTGATAAACGCGCTCGGCATCGGATTTCTCTTTCGCGGCTGCTGCCGCGGCTGCTTTAGCGTTAATGGCCTCGTTTTGCTGCCAGCGGGCGTAAAAAACCCAGCCTACGTAGCCGGCGGCAATGACAAAAACCACAGTGGAGACAAGAAGATAAATGCGAATACCGCTGCGGGGCTCCGGAGGCGCCGGATCATTGAACATGTTCACTTCGCTATGTCAAAGGCAAAAGCAGACCCCTCGTTGTTTGCCCGCATCAGGATGCGGCCAACCTGCTTCGGGATGACGATCGTATTTGCGGAGCGGAAAGCATCGCCGCCAGCCACGAGCTAAAATCGAACGCTCGAGAGCATGCGGTCGAAAGCCGGTTTCAGCCGGTCAAAGTTGGCCTGCGGGGCAACGAACACAAAGAAAATGGCGTTTCCGCCGCGAGGCACCGCGACCAGCCAGTCGCGCTCCGGCTGGGGTTTGCCGTCGGATCCCGGCATAGGCGAAACGGTCGTAAGCTGAAGACTGCCTGCCCGCATCCCGGCGACAGTAATCGAATCCACGTTCCCGTTCTGCTTCATATTCGCATCGCCGCTTTCCAGACTCTGGGCGATCTCTGTGGTCACCTGTTCAGGGTTGTTATCTGATCCCGACAATTTTGCAGACTGAATCACCACGCCATATGCGATGGCGCCGCTTGCCACGCCAGCGGAGGGTGCGATCGTCACCGAACTTTGCTGGCCGGAAATCACCTGCCAATTGTCCGGGTAATCGAGAGTCACACCGCCAACGTTCGTGTTCTTGAATTTCGAACTCGGCTGGACGGCGGAAATGGGAGCAGCGGGCACGGTGATCGCCGGGGCAGCGTTTCCATTGGCGGGAGCGCCCGCGAGTACGGCTCCGTTTTTCGCATTTTCCGCCTTCCATCGGCCGCTCTTAGCGCCGGAGGCAATTTCCTGCGCGGTATAAGCATGTACCGCCATAGCGTGCTTGCGGGCTTCGGCAAACTGGGCGCTATCCGCACTGTAATTTTCGGGTGGCCAGTTTTGAACTTGCTTCTGAATGGCCTCTTGGCGATTGCCGGGGTCCGGATGGTCGCTCAAAAACTGCGGTCCATTGTTGGAGTTGGCCCCGATCTTTTTGAAAAAATCAGCGAGGGCCATGGGATTGTAGTGCGCGTGCCACAAGAGGATCGCGCCAAAAGCATCGGCCTGGGACTCGTCAGCTCGGGAGTACTTCAGCAGCAAGGCACCCGCGCCAAGCTGGACTCCAGTTCCTATCGCGGACCCGCCTACCGCTCCGGCAATGGCTCCGATGATGCCAGCGATTTCGCTTTTGCGAGCTTGCTTCGCGCCATGCTGCATATATACGTGGCCCATCTCATGGGCCATGACGCCCGCGAGCTCCGCCTCGTTATCTGCGGCAGTGATCGTGCCGACGTTTACGAACATCGGGCCGCCGGGCAACGCGAATGCGTTTACTTCTTTTTGCGCTACCACGTGGAATTGATAGGGCCAGGTGCGATCTTTGGGAATCACCGCGACCAGGCGGTTGCCGAGCGCCTGGATATATTGAGTTTCCGGACTCGAATCCGGCAGAACAGGCATTTGCTGATACACCTGGGTGGCGGCCTGCAGGCCGAGCTTTTCCTGCTGATCGCGGCTCATCGGAGCGCGGCCGGGGTCGGGGAATGGCGGCGGCGCGGTCACCGCCAGAACGGTCAGGCCGGCGGCAAAGCAAATTGCCAGACAAATAGCTGCACGACGTAGAGGCGACGATTGCTTTTTTCCGGGGTGGATTCTCATGGCTCCGACCTGAAAGAATCGGCCGTACAGCAGAGGCTGCGTGCGGCCTGAACCTACTGTGTGTGATGCGCCGCAGCGGCCGCAGGATAGATGCAATCCCGAGCTGGACAGAATATAGCGATTTGCAGCCGGAAAGGAAATGGCGCGGGAGAGAGCTCATTCCCCTTGTGAAGGGCCGCAGGGGTTTGCTACTGTTCGCGCAAGTGCGCCTGCACGGCTGAGCGGCCACTGCACATCTTACCGAGGCTCCGATATGCAATCATCAACCAAAACTGCAGGAATTACGGTTGTTCCGACCGGCGGCGCTCTAGGCGCGGAGATCCGCAACGTCGATTTGCGAACGATTGACGATCGTGATTTCGCCGTCATTGAAGGCGCTTGGCACGATCACCTGGCGCTGATCTTTCGCGGCCAAGAATTAAGCGATGAGGACCTTATCGCGTTCAGCCGAAGATTTGGCGAACTGGACTGGGCGCCGGTGCAGGAGTCGGGGCGGAGGTTCGTCGAAGGTCATCCCGAGATTTATGTCGTTTCGAACGTGGTTGAAAATGGTGTGCCCATCGGCAGCCTCGGCGCAGGTGAGGCGACTTGGCACACCGACATGTCGTATCTTGACGTGCCGCCAAAGGCCAGCATGCTCTACGCGTTGGAAGTGCCGGCGAGCGGAGGCGACACTTATTTCAATAACATGTATGCGGCGTACGAAAGCCTGCCCGAGCAGGTGAAGCGACGCATCGATGGACTTTCCATCAAGCACGATGCGACTTATAACAGCGGCGGCTATTTGCGGCAGGGAGTGATGGCAGTGGACGATCCGATGTCGTCGCCGGGCGTCTACCATCCACTCGTCTGCACGCATCCGGAAACGCTGCGACGTGTTCTTTATCTAGGACGCCGGCGCAACGCCTACCTCGGAGGTTTGCCCCTGACTGAATCAGAGGCGCTGCTCGATCAGTTGTGGTCCTATGCGACGCGGCCGGAACTTGCCTGGGGGCACAAGTGGCGGGTGGGAGACCTGGTGCTGTGGGATAACCGATGCACGATGCACCGGCGCGATAGTTTCGATAACTCGTCCCGGCGCGTCATGCACCGAACCCAGATCCGGGATAAAGTTGCACCGAAACAGTAAGCGAGAATGCATATCCAGACTCATGCGGAAAAAAACCCCGCGTCTTCGCGTGTGCTAAGCGCGCCGCGGACTGTGCTGGGACTGCTCTGTCTGCTGTATCTCACTCTGTTCGTCGTGCGCGTGGCAATCTCAGGAGTCGCGCCTCTCATCAGGACGGATCTGCGGCTCAGTAATACGGAGCTCGGTCTGGTTTTTTCGGCATTTGCCATCCCTTACGCCGTCTTTCAACTCATAGGAGGATGGATCGGAGACAAGTGGGGCGCGCGAATGGTTTTGTGCGTCTCTTGTGGCGTAGTGGCGCTGGCGACGGCGCTGACCGGGCTCGTCGGCGGATTTGGCACGCTATTCGCGGCCAGGCTAACGCTGGGGTTCGGAGAAGGGGCTACCTTCCCCACGGCCACGCGCGCGATGGCCAGCTGGATACCCGAAAACCGCTGGGGATTCGCTCAAGGAATTACCCATTCGTTTTCACGCATCGGAAACGCCATCGCGGCGCCGCTGGTGGCGTGGACGGCGGTGCTCATCACATGGCGCGGCTCGTTTGTGGCGATGGGGGTTGCCAGCACGATTTGGGTGCTTCTGTGGGGGTGGTTTTTCCGCAACGATCCGCGCGAACATCCGGCGATCACTGATACCGATTTGGCTGAACTGCCTAAGCCGAGTGGAAAAAAACGTCCGGCCATTCCCTGGCTGGAACTGGGCCGGCGGATCCTGCCAGTGACCGCGGTCGATTTTTGCTACGGCTGGATACTTTGGCTGTTTTTGAGTTGGATCCCTGGCTTCTTCTTCGAAAACTACCACCTGAATCTGCAGTCCTCCGCGATGTATTCGGCAGGCGTGCTTTCTGCGGGAATCATCGGGGATACGGCCGGCGGCATGATCAGCGATTGGTTATTGCACAAGACCGGGAGCCTGGTGGTGGCGCGGCGCACCGTCATGATTGTCGGATTCCTGGGCGCGTTCGCCTTCATGATGCCGGTGATCCTGGTGCACAACCTTACGCTCGCTGCGGTGTCGCTTTCCCTGGCATTCCTGTTTGCGGAACTCATCGTCGGCCCCATCTGGGCGGTGCCGATGGATATCGCTCCCCGATATGCAGGCACGGCGAGTGGCATGATGAATTTCGGATTTGCGTTTGCCGGAATCGTTTCGCCTTCGACATTCGGGTACCTGATCGACCATACGGGGAGCTGGGTGGTCCCCTTTGCCGCGTCGGTAGGTCTTCTAATCGTCGGTGCGCTACTCGCTTCACGGCTGCGGCCGGATATTCCATTCGAGGCGCCGGCGGGCGCGGGGACGGCGCAATAAGAACAAGCTGCCGATGCGCATCATTTTTGTTCGAAGCGCTTATCGGAAGCGCGGAAAAGGCACAAGCAGATTCCTCGCTAGCGCCCGAGGCATAAAAAGACAAAAGCGATCCCTCGTTGTTTGCCCGCATGAGGACATGTGGGCAAACCGCCTCGGGATGACGACTTTGACGATGGGTTTGGAGAGATGCCGCGTTTAGAGAAGAGATGAGATGATTTCACTTGGTCCGACTCTCGATGAACTGTTGCGTGAGTTGGAAATTATCGGCGGGCAGAACGATCAGCACGAAACAGATCGAAAGAAGAAATTTCTAAATCTCGAGCGGCCAACGGCCGAATTGATTTACATCCTCCTGCAAGCCTCTCGAAGCAAAAAAGTGCTGGAGATCGGTACTTCGAACGGTTACAGCACAATTTGGATTTCCGCCGCGCTTAGACATTTGACCGATGCAAGATTCGTAAGCATCGACATCCTGCCGGAAAAAGTTGCGCTCGCGCGCACAAACCTGGCGCGCGCCAATTTCGAACAGCGTGTGCAGTTGATCGAAGGAAACGCAACTGACGTTATCGCGCGGTTAGACGGTCCGTTCGACTGCGTATTTTTCGACGCGGACCGCGTCAGCGCGCCTGCACAATTGCGCCTGCTTCTGCCAAAGCTGGCCGACGGAGCTCTCCTGCTGGCGGACAATGCCCTGTCGCATCCGGCGGAGATCTCCGAATATAGAACGATGGTGGAGGCGCTGCCGGATTTCGTTTGGACTTTGGTGCCTGCGGGGAAAGGTCTGCATATTTCATGGCGGCGCGAGGGCGCGGGACCATCTGAGCAATAACAGCCGCTGTATTCGTCAGGGGGTGGCTTGCGGCTGGGCCGGCGAAGACTTGGGCTGGCTTTCGGCAGCAGTACCCGACGATTCGATCTGGTCCAGGCTCTTCTTCATCTGCGGAGCGAGCGACCCTTTAGGCGCTGCTTTCAAATACGCGCGCATCTGATCGGCCGCACTCGCAAGATCTTTCTTTTGCAGGAAAATGTCGGCCAGCAGCGCGTGCCATTGCGGGTAAATAGGACCCGGGCCTTTTTGGACTTCTAGAGCAATTTTCTGCGCAGCGTCAAACCGATTGAGCCTGAAATTCGCCAGGGCTTGGATGAAACTGGCCAGCTCGATGCGGGGATCGAGGTCTAAAGCCTTTCCCGATGTGGTGAGCGCGTCTTCGTACTGCTGGCTCTCAAATTGCAAGTTCGCAAGATGGACGTATGGAGGAATGTACTTGGGGTCGGCTGCAATGGCTTTTTCAAAGGCGACACGGGCTTTTTCGGTGTCGTGGGTACCGACATAGATTCCACCCAGTTCATTCCAGGCCGCCGCGTACATGTCGTATTCGACGACGGCTTTTTGCAGATGCTCGGCAGCCGAGGTCAGTTTGTGATTCCGGAAGTCCTTGTCACCTTTTTCAAATTCCTTGCGGGCGCCGCTGGGGACGGCCAGCGAGGTCACACTGATCGCGGACCCTTGCACTCCGGCAATGCGAACAAGCCGCATTGTTCCGGCATCAATGGAGGACAAATCGGGGGGACCACTAATAACATGGCTTGCGGGTTGATAGCCGTCAACCGACACGCGCAACTCACAACCCGTCAGGTTACCGAAGCTGCCAGACCTGCCATAGGTCTGCGCAGAGCCGATTCCGCCACCCCCGGCCATAGTAATAGGTGTCTCATCGGCAGCGCTGAGATTCGCATTGCTCTGAGGGCCGGCGCCCAGCACAAATTGAAAATAGCCCTTCAGATCAGTTTGAATCACCTGCAGCAAGTCAACGCCGCAAAAGAGCTGGACAGAAACAGGTTCAGGCGCAGCCTTGCCGGTATCCGTCAGAAGGACACGCCCATTTACATAAAGCGGGGTCGGCATTTGATTGGGCGTCTGACCTAAACCCGGCTGCTGTCCACCAGATACATTGGGGGCAGTCCCTCCCGTTGGACCCGATGGCCTGGACGGTGCTTGAGAGCCAGACCGCTGTGCCGATGAAGGCAAGACTACGATCAGCAGCAATGCCAGCGCGGCGCAACTCGATATGAGCAGAGTTGGCGCTTTCGCGATGTGCCTGTCGCTGTTCAAAAAGCAGTTCATGATTTGCCTCATGGGAGGGAGACTTCGAGCATCCCTCAGCATACGCCGGGTGGGGAGTTCAAGGTAACATAAATTTGGATTGCAGCTTGATCCGCTTGACGGCGCGCAATTAGACTCAAAACAATTCACGCAAAACGATGAACTCGCATTCCCTGATGCCACTGCAAGACCTTTATAGTGAGCGTGTTGGTTCGGCTCGACCGAAGCGGTCGGCGAGATAC
>Ga0070738_10004989_pt1 | contig 15225 bp, 12 predicted proteins | sample Coa_R2_2_FD_66446 | JGI IMG/M metagenome (GOLD analysis project Ga0070738, IMG submission 66446) | Surface soil microbial communities from Centralia Pennsylvania, which are recovering from an underground coalmine fire - Coalmine... | ecosystem: Environmental > Terrestrial > Soil > Unclassified ...
GCTCCAGGAGCCCGACGGCTCGTGGCCCTCGAGCGCCACGGCCTGCGCGCTCGAGGCGATCGCCTCCTGCCGGAGCGCGGCGGCATTCCTCGAGGCTCCGCTCGCCCTGGGCGTCGCCGCCGCCCGCCGCGAGCTCGTGCGGGCCGGACCGAACGAGGCTCCGGACCTCCTCGTGGCCCTCGCGCGCGCGGGGGCAGCGACGAGGGAGGAGATCGACCGCGTCTACGAGCGACGTGGCGAGCTCGACGCGGCGGGGCGCGGCGCGCTCGCCCGGATCGTTGACGGCGACCGGGCGCGCGAGCTCCTCGCCGTCGGACGCGGGACGGTCCCGACGGAGGCGCTCGCGTCCGAGCTCCTCGCGCTCGCGCGTCTCGGCGAGGAGCCCGAGCGTCGCTCCCGGCTCGTGACCGACCTCCTCGCGCGCCGGGAGGGGGTCGTCTGGCCGACCCCGCGTGAGACGGGCCTCGCGGCGCGCTCGCTCCTCGAGCATGCGGCGCGGAGTCCGGCGCGCCTCCCGGGGAGGCTCGAGCTGAGAGTTCTGGACGGCGAGAAGCGCTCCGAGCTCCTCGCGAAGGCCGTGGACGTGCGGAGCGCGGCGACCCCTTCGCTCGCGTGGCGGATCCCGGCCCGGATGCTCGCCTCGAACCCCGCGATCGAGGTCCGGCAGAGGGGCGGCGACCTCGTCCCCTACTCGATGCAGCTCCGCTGGACGAAGCTGACGCAGGGGCTCAAACCCCTCGACGCGGGCGTCGCGCTCAAGCGGACCTGCGCGCGCCTCGCGACGGGCGAGGACGGCGCGACCTCGCTCGAGCCCGTCGAATCGAGGGGTGTTCCGCGCGGGAGCGAGGTCCGGATCACGCTCTCGGTCGACTCGCACGCGCTCGAGCCGATCGTCGTCGAGGAGCCTCTCCCCGCCGGGACGCGCTTTCTCGGCGAGATCGGCGCGAGCGAGGCGCGGGTCGAGCGACGCGCGGGGAGGCTCCTCCTCCGGTTCTCGGCCGGGGGCAAGATCACGCGGGCCTTCACCTACGCGCTCCGGGCCGAGCGTCCCGGCGACTGGCGAGCGCTCCCCGCGCGAGCGTGGATCGAGTCCCGGGGAGAGCCGGCGGGCGAGTCGGACGAGCTCCTCCTGCGCATCAAGGATTGAGCGAGTCCGAAACGGGACGTGCCTACGGATCATCTCGGCGTGACTCATTCCGTTCGAGGCTTCGGCTTCCGGCGTTGTTGTCATGAAGAACCTGGCCGCGGCATGGTGTTTGCCCGCGCCGTACCAGCCAGGGGGAGCGGCGGTGGAGACCGAGGACCCGGGGAACGAGCGTCGCCAGGGAGGGCGCGCGCTCGATCGTGCGCTCGATGCCCTGGCTCTCTCTCCGAAGCGTCCGTCGTCTCGAGCCTTCCCCCTCGCGTCTCTCGGAGCGCGGGCGATCCGGTTCGCCGCGCCCCGATCTCCGTCGCGCCGGGATGCGGCCCTCCTCAGCAGCGCCGAGCAGCTCGGGCGTTCGCTCGACCGGAGCGCGATCGAGTCGAGCGCGCTCCGCGAGCAGGCGCACCTCATCCTCGCCCTCGTCTCCTGCCACTGGGCCGAGGACGACGAGCTCTCTCACCCGTCCCGTGACGCGGCGCTCGTCGCGGCGATCGCGTTCGCCGGCTCGGCGAGCTCGAACGCGCGCGCGGCCTTCGCGGTCGAGGATCGCCTCATTGGCCTGCTCAACGATCGGGGCCTCGGGGACGACGCGCGTGCCTCGATCCGGACGCTCGTCTCGGGCGTCGACGTGGCGTCGCTCGCGCGCTCTCTCGAGCCGGCGCTGGAGCGGGCGATGGCCGCCCCACTGCCGCTCGCACGAGCCCGAGGACGAACGCGACGTCGCGGCGCGAAGCGATCGTGACCTCGAGCCAGTCGGCGGACGTCCTGCGGCGGAGCGAGACGCGAGCGTCCGCGCGGAGCTCGTCCCGGCGGGCGCGGATGAGCCTCCGCCCGAGCTTCAGGTCGACGGCCGCGTCGCCGTGGAAGTGGAGCACCTCGCTCCCCGCGTGGAAGTAGGCGGGCTTGTCCGCGAAGCGTGAGCGGCCGAGGAAGAGCCCGTCCACGCTCGCGAGGTGAGACGAGAGCTTCTCGGCCCACGTGGGCGGCATTCAGTGGCCTGCGCCGAGCGGGATCTCGACGCCGAGGCCGGCGTAGCGGTGAGACCACCACCGCTCCCACGCCGTCCGGCCGACGATCACCTCGTGCCGCGAGATCCGCCGTGCGAGCGCGGCCTGCGCGGCGTCGCGCACGGTCTGGTCCGGGTCCGAGAGGGCGCCGATCCAGCGCGACGTCGCGGCCGCCTCGTCGCTCGCCTCGTCGAGGTCCCGGAGCGCCGAGAGCCGCTCGGCGGCGAGCCGACGCGTGTCGAAGACGATCGCGTCGAGGAGCGGGAGACCCTGCCGGTCGAGGAACCCGAGGAGCGCGAGCGCCGCCCCGCGGCGAACCGCCGGCGCCGGGTCCTGGAGGAGCTTCTCGAGGTCGAGCTTCACGGGCACGAAGCGCGCCCGGCCGATCGCGCGCGCGGCGGCGATCCGGACCTCGGCGTCCTTGTCGGCGAGGGCGAGGCGGAGCGGCTCCATGGCCTCGATCGACTCGGTGCGTCCGAGCGCCCACGCGGCCATGGCGCGCGTCGCGGCGTCGGACGAGCCGACGAGGATCTTCGCCATCTCGGCCCGGGCCGCGCGATCGCGGACGATCCCGAGCCCGCGGAGAGCGTCGCGTCGCGACGCCTCGTCCTCGCGGCCCAGACGCCCGGCGAGGAGGTGCCCGTTCTGCGAGAGGTCGTAGGGAGGCTTCGCGTAGATCGACTCGTGCGCCGTCCACCAGAGACGCCAGCGGTCCTCGGTCGTGCGGTCGCCGGGCTCCGGGAGGTCGTCCTCGACGAAGCTCTCGAGGGCGCGCTCGGCGGCCTCGCGCGTCGCGCGCTCGGGCTCGGGCGTGCCGAGCGCCGCCAGGAGCGCCGGGATCCCGCGCCCGTCGTGGAGCGTCTCGATCCGGGCGATCGCCGCGTCGCGCCGCCAGGGGCTCTCCTGGACGATCGTGCGGGCGGCGAGGAGGAGCGTCACGTCGCGGAGCTCGAGCATCGCGACGAACGTCTGGACGCGCTTCTCGAGGTCCTCGGGCGTGGGCGGCGCGAGCGGCTCGAGCCCGAGCGCGTTGGCGACCTCGGCGCGGGCGCGCGCGCCGACCTGGTCCTTGCGGACCGCGAGCGCGCTCCCGAGCGTGAGGCCTCCCGGCAGGCACGAGGCGACGCCGGCGTCGAGGACGCGCAGGGCCTCGGCCTCGTCGGCGCCCACGAGGGCCTCGCCCACGGCCGTGCCGCCCTTGGCCGTCGCGAGCCGATCGGCGAGGACGGTCGTGTCCACCGTCGCCTGGTCGCCCCGCCCGAGGAGGATCCCCTCGAGCGCCTTGCTCCGGCCGCGCGACGCGAGGTGGTAGACCCCGAAGCCCGCGATCGCCGCCGCCGCGAGGACGCAGAGGAGGTTGAACGCCTGGAGCCAGGGCGGGAACTTGCGCGTCCTGAGCGAGAGGAGCTTCACCGGGTCGTGACCCTCCGGACGTGCTCGAGGACGACCGAGCGCGGTCCTTGCACCATCGGAACTCCGGGGAGGCTCTCGACGAAGGCCCGGCCGTAGCCCTTGCCGGCGATCCTCCGGTCGAGGACGCAGACGGCGCCCCGGTCCTGCCGCGTCCTCACGAGGCGCCCGAAGCCCTGCTTGAGCTTGAGGACGGCCCTCGGGAGCATGAGCTCCGCGAAGGGATCGCCGCCCCGGGCGCGGATCGCGTCGGCGCGCGCCTCCTCGATCGGCTCGGTCGGGACGCGGAACGGGAGCTTCGCGATGATGACGAGGACGAGGCCGTCCCCCGGCACGTCCACGCCCTCCCAGAACGAGTCGGTCCCGAACAGGACCGAGCCCGGCGTCGCCTTGAAGCGCTCGAGGAGCGCGCGGCGGCCGCTCTCTCCCTGCTTGAGCGGCACGAGACCGTCGGCGAGGAGGGTCCGCGCGAGGCGGCCGTGGACCCGATCCATGGAGCGGTAGCTCGTGAAGAGGACGAACGCGCGCCCGCGGGTGATCCTCACCGCCTCGAGCGTGAAGTCCGCCGTCGCGTCGTCGAAGCCGGGGGCTCCGGGCTCGGGCATGTCGACCGGCACCCCGAGGACCGCCTGCCTCGAGAAGTCGAAGGGCGAGGGCACCTGCTCCTGGATCACGCGCGCCGGGTCGAGCTCCGTGACCCCGAGACCACGGGCGACGTAGTCGAAGCGGCCCCGGACCGTGAGCGTGGCCGACGTGAGGACGGCCGTCTTCGCCTGCTCGAGGAGCGAGGCGCGGAGGACGGGCGCCACGTCGAGGGGCGCGGCGTGGAGCTCGGTCCGGTCCTCGCCGCGGCGGTCCCGGACGACGGTGATCCACCGGACGCGCGTCGTGTCCGAGAGGTCGCGCGCCACGTCGATCGCCGCGACGGCCGACCCGAGGCGACGGACGACCGCGGCGACCTCGAGGAGCACGCCCGCCTCGCTCTCGCCGAGGGCGTCCTCGAGTCCCTTCGTCACGCCCTCGAGCTCGGCGCCGAGGAGCGCGAGCGCCTCGCGGAGGTTCTTGAGCTCGTCCACGAGCTCCCGCGAGCTCCCGTCGAGGCGGAGGCGCCACTTGACCTCGCGCGCGACCATGTCCTTCGCGACCATGCGCGTCCTCGTCGCGAGGGCGTGGAAGGCCCCGTCGACCTCGGCCGCCGCGCGGTCGCGGAGCGGGATCACCGACTCGTCGAGGCGGCGCCGCGCCCTCTCGCATCGGCTGTCGTTCGACTTCGCGAGGACGCGGTCGAGAGTCGGGATCAGGCCGCGGCGCGCGTCGCGCTTGTTCCTGAGGCGGCCGAGGAGCCTCGAGATCCCCCGCCCCGTGGCGCGGGCTCCGAGGTGCTCGGCGGCCACGTCCTCGAGGTGGTGCGCCTCGTCCACGACGACGCGGTCGTAGGGCGGGAGCACGCCGCCCGTGGCGAAGCTCCCCATCTCCCGCTTCACCGCGAGGTCGGCGACGAGGAGGGCGTGGTTCACGACGAGGACGTCCGAGCGCGCGGCGGCCCGGCGCGACTCGAAGTAGTGACAGGTCGCGTAGGTCGGACACTTCGTGCGGAGGCAGTTGTCGGACTGGGACTCGACCCGCTCCCACGCCTCGGAGGACGGCTGGGGCGTGAGCTCGCTCCGGTCGCCCGTCTTCGTCTCGCGCGCCCAGGCGACGAGGCGCGTCACCTCCTCGCGCTCGGACTCGGAGTCGAAGTAGGCGGCGTCGGCCCGCCCGGCCTCCTCGGAGCGTCGAAGCGAGACGTAGTTCGACCGGCCCTTCACCACCGTGGCCCGGAACGGCGGCAGGACCGTGCCGAGGAGCGGGGCGTCCTTCGAGACGATCTGCTCCTGGAGGGGGATCGTCCCGGTCGAGACGACGACCTTGGCCTCGTTGCGCTTCGCCCAGAGGACGGCCGGCACGAGGTAGGCGAAGGTCTTCCCCGTCCCCGTCCCGGCCTCGACGAGAGCGACCCGGTCCTCGACGAACGAGCGCGCGACCGCGTGGGCCATGTCGAGCTGACCCTGGCGGCTCTCGTAGGCGCTCATGCGGCGCGCGAGCGCGCCGCCGGGGCCGAGCACCGACTCCACGTCCATGGGCTGGAGCTGGGGCGGCGCGTTCCTCCGGAGGAGCGGGACGACGACGTTCACGCGGTCCGCGTCGTTGGAGATGATGGCGAACCCGATCCCCATGTTGCCGACGACGTGAGCGACTCCGAGGTCCGCCTCGGAGGGGAGGAGGACGCCCGAGGGGTGGTTGTGGATCGCGAGGTCCATGCCGCGCGCCCGGGCGAGCACGGCGGGCGCCGCGCTCTCGTGGCCGCGCGCCGCGACCTCGATCTCGACGACGAGCCCGCTCTCGTCCGCCTTCCCGAAGAAGAAGACCTCGACGCCTCCCGCGTCCTCGATCGCGGACCGCAGCGCCGCGATCGCGCCGGGCGAGAAGACTCCCCGCGCGTCGGCGCCGCCCCCCGGAGGACGGGTCACGGAGCCTTCTTCACCTCGAAGGCGACCTTCTCCTTGAGCTCGGTGCCGGCCGCCTTGTCGCGGACGTTGAGCACGACCTGGTATTTCCCCGGCGGGAAGTCGGCGGGCAGCTCGACCTTGATCGACGCGAAGATCGAGAGCGGCGGCTTCGGCGGCGGCCCGTGGTGATCGACGACCTTGGGCGACGAGAGCTTCTCGTTCCCCTGCGCGTCCTCGAGGCGCAGGTCCACCTCGAGGCCGCACTCGCCCTTCTCGTCGATCCGGAGCGCGCGCGGCTTGAAATAGACCCAGAACGTCTGGCCGGCGGAGAACTCGGCCGGGTCGAGGGCCGTGCCGCCCTTCTCCTTGGAGAGGCGGAGGCGCTCGAGCCGGAACGGACCCTCATCGGTCGTGAGCGGCGCCTTCGGGCCGCCCGGGGCGCCTGAGTCGGACGCGACCAGCTCGGACGCGAACGCCCGGACCTTCATGAGCTGCGTGAGCGTCGGGTGCCCGTGGTTCGAGAGGATCTCGACCCGGAGCCAGCGGATCTCGTTCGGCACGAGGTCGACGGCCTGGTCGTTCTTGCCCTTCTCGAGCGTCCCCCGGCCCAGCTCGCGCCAGGGACCGCGCGCGCTCGCGGCCGAGCCCTGGACGAGGACCTCGCGGGCCCCCGAGCCCTCGAAGCCCGCCTCCTCGGGGATCCCGGCGTCGAACGAGACGCGGAAGACGTCGACGCTCCGCGGCAGCTCGAAGACGAATCGCTTGGACTGGCCCGCGGGCGACGACGGAGACGAGCACCAGGCCTTGGTCGCCGCGGGATCGACGAGGTTCTGCGCGAGCCGGCCGTCCGCATCGAGCTCGCCGTCGTGGGAGACGAGGGACTTCGCCCCGAGCAGGTTCACCTTGCCGGCCGTGCGCACGCCCTGGGGCGACGCCGGTGTCGTGATCGGCGCGGCGTCGCTCTTCGGGACCGAGAACCTGGGCTCCTCCCCGGGCGTCGCCCGGACGAGGGCGTTCGGGTTCACGGACTTGGGCCCGGGGAGCTTCGCGTCGGGCGTCGGCGCGGGCTCGGTCGGCTTCACCTCGGGAGGCTTGACCTGGGGCGGCGTGGGCGGGGGCGCCACGGGCGGCTTCTTGATGACCGGCTCGAAGAAGGTCGCGCCCAGGGCGACCTCGTCGATCGCCCTCGCGTCGCGCTCGAAGTCCTCGGACGCGGTCGTGAGGACGAAGTAGTAGGCGCGCCGGTCCCGGAACGCCGCGTAGTAGCGGGTCGCGATCCTCTTGTCGCCGTTGTCGGTCGTGAAGTCGATCCGGAGGAAGCGGCCGTTCGGACGCTGGACGATCTCGCCCCGGTTCGGGGCGTAGGCGCGGGCCTGCGAGAACGCCTGTTCCTCGGTCATGGAGCCGACCTCGGCGACGTTCACGACGATCGCGACGCGGAGTCCCGCCGAGACATCGGACCGCTCGAGGGCGATCGCCATGGCCGGGCTGCGCTTCGGCCCGGGGCGCCAACCGTCGGGGACGGGCGTCGAGACTCCCCAGTCGTCCGAGCGCGTCTCCTCGGCCAGCGCCGATCCAGCCACGCCAAGCACGATGAGGAGGAAGACGGTCCCAGAACGGAGGCTCAAAGCGATCCCTCTCGGGCCGCGCATCCGACGTGGCCTCAACGCATAGTAGACAGGCCGTGAGGTCTGTCAACGTCGAGTGGCGTTCCGCCTCGTCGGTGAGGGCGCTGGGTCGAGCGCGAGCGGCCAGCGCTCCTCGACCGTCTCGCGGAAGCCCGCGGGACGGCGCGCCACTTCGAGCACGGCATGGAGGGCGCTCGCGGCGTCCTCGGGCTCCGGAGCCGCCTCGAGCTCGACCGTCTGTCGCTCGCCGGCCGCGAGCGGGGCGAGGGGCGTGCGTCCGAGCACCCGTCCGCCGGGGGCCACGAGGCGGACCTCGGCGCTCTCCTCCGCCTCCGGGCCCGCGTTCTCGACCGTCGCCTCGAGCGCGAGTCCCTGGTGGACCGCGACACGGACGAGCCTGAGCGCGCACGAACGCTGGTGCGGAGGGACCACGTCGCAGGCGACGGTCGCGAAGTCGCGCTCGGCTCGAAGCACGAGCACGACGGGGGACGCCGCGAGGACGCCGCCGTCCAGCGTCCGCACGGGGTCGGGGCGGCCCTGGGCCCGCAGGACGAGCTCGGCCTCGAGCTCCCTCGACTCGCCGGGCGCGAGGCTCCCGAAGGGAACGAGGAGGCGAGCGCCGCCGCCCTCGACCGCGATCGGCCCGCGCGCCGGGAGGCGGCCGACGGCGCGGACCGTGAACGCGAGGCGCGCGGGCTCGCCGCTCGGAACGTGGGCCGGGAGGACGCGAGCGTCGCGGACGACCGCGGTCCGCGAGCGCGGCCGGAGCGTGTCGAGGAGGAGAGGGACGGAGAGGCGGGAGGGCTCCGCGCCGCGCGCCGTCGCGCGCGAGGCGATCGGGCCCGCGGCGAAGGCGCGCACGAGGTCGGCCGCTCCGAGCGAGGGGTCGAAGGCGAACGCGAGCGCGGCCGCCGCGGCCGCCTCGGCGGCGGCATCGAACGAGGTCGCCCCCGCCGCCGCGAGCGCCGTCCGCGAGCCGGCGTTCGTCTGGGCCGAGAGGGCGGCGCCGGACGCGAGCGCGGCGACTCCGACGACGCCGGGTTCGTTCGCCGGGAAGCGCTCGACGGAGAGGCCCTCGTCCCCGGCGGGCGCAACGACGAGCGCACCCTTCTCGCGCGCCTTCCGGACGGACTCGGCGACCCGGTTCTCGCGACTCCGCAGCGCCGCGGCCACGAGGATCACCCTCGCGCCACGCTCGAGCGCGGCATCGATCGCCGCCGCGAGAGCGCTTCCATCATCATCGTGGTCCTCCGCCCTCCGGCGCGTTCGTCGCTCGGGCCGAGGCTCGACGTGGATGACGCTCGCCCTCGGCGCTCGCGCGCGGACCGCCTGCTCGAGGCGGGCCTCGGTCGCGACGACGGCGACGGTGACGCCCTCTCCGCGCGAGATCCGCCACGCCTCGGGCCACCGCTCGGGATCGACGGGCTCGGCTCGCGCGTGGACGAGAGTGAGCGCCGAGACGGCGGACGCGAACAGGATCGCACGGACTGACTTCACGGGATCGCTCCGCCCCGGCCCCGAGCGAGAGCCGCGCCAGCGCCGAGATCCCGAGAGGACGCGGCCCGCGAGGTCCGGATGCGTCTCGTTTTCCTATGGCGGGGGAGCCGAGGGTGCGGCCGCGGCACTCTTCTCGCGGCCCCAAAGGGCGCACGCGAACATGAAGCCGGCCCCCACGAGGAGCATGACGGGCGTGAGGACGAGCGCGCGCTGGAGGGCGACTCCCTTGTCGAGACCTCCCGCGTGGAACCAGTCCGAGATCCAGCCGAGGATGAAGGGCGACGAGGCGTCCCCGAACGCGTGGAGGATGAAGACCACGAGCCCGAAGGCCGCCGCACGGTGGGCCACCGGCGCGCGGGCGGCGACGATGGCGTTCGCCGGCCCCGTCCCGAACCACCCGGCCGTCATCCCGATGAACAGGCAGGCGAGGGCCCAGGACTTCGGCAAGAAGAGCGCCGCGAGGAGGACGGGCGCCGCGAGGAGATACCCCGCGCCCGTGACGAGCGCGTAAGCGAAGATGCGGCCACGGCTCGCGAGAGCGTCCGCGAGGAGCATACCGGCGACCGTGCCTATCAGTCCCGACCCGGCGCCGATCGCTCCCGCCCAGAAGGTCGCCTCGTCGTTCTCCATGCCATGGTGCCGCTCGAGGAACAGGGTCGCGAGGGTGGCGAGGCCGTTGATCGAGAAGGCCTGCATGGCGAAGCCGAACGCGTTCGCCATGAAGACCCGATCGCGGAGGAGTCCCACGTAGGCCTCGCGCGTGCCGACCCCGTGCCCGTGGGAGCCGCCTCCGGCCCGAGCCGTCGGCACGAGCTGAGGGAGCCCGAGCGCGACGAGCCCGAGGACCACGCCGGGCGCGCCCACGATGAGCAACGCGGTTCGCCAGCTGTTGAACTCCTTTGCGAGGAAGCCCGCGAGCAGGAAGCCGATCGCGCTCCCCACCGGGATGGCGAGGTTGAAGAAGGCCATGACCCGGTTCCGCTTCTCTTCCGGGTAGAGGTCGGTGAGGAGCGCCTGACCGGCCGCGTTGTAACCGGCCTCTCCGACGCCGACGGCGGCGCGGAGCCCGAAGAGGTGGCCGAAGCTCCCGGCGCGCGACGCGAGCGCCGTCGCGATGCTCCAGAGGACGACGGCCCCGGAGACGACGAACCGTCTTTGGATCCGGTCGGCCAGCCAGCCGCAGAAGGGCGAGACGACCATGTAGACCCAGATGAACGCGGCCGCGAGGAGCCCGAGCTGCCAGTCGCTGGCGTCGAACTCCTTGCCGATCGGTCCGAGGAGAGCGATCACGACGTAGCGGTCCATGTAGTTCGCGAGGTTGATCGCAAACAGGACGAGCAAGCTGGCCGTCGCGCCGTACCGGAACCCCTTCAAGCGGCGAGACCCTAGCAGCAGGCCGCCTTGGTTTTCAACCGGTGATGGGGTGGCTATACTCCGGGCAGGTGGTGGGGCCCCTGGAGGTGTCGTGAAGCCTCTCCTTCGACTCGGGGTCGGACTTCTCCTGCTCACGAGCGCGCCCGCTCGCGGTGACACCGTCTCGCTCACGAACGGCCGCCAGCTCACGGGGCGCGTCCTCTCGCAGAGCGACACGGCGGTGACCCTCGCGGTCGCCGGCGGCAAGATGGACCTCCCGCGCTCGCAGATCGCGCGGATCGACCTCGAGCCCTCGCTCGAGGACGAGTACGCGCTCCGCTACCTCAAGATCGACGCCGGCGACCCGGAGGCGCTCGACGGGCTCGCCGCTTGGTGCGGGGCTCACCGCATGCCGACCCAGGCCCAGTACCTGAGAGACCAGGCGCAGGGGATCCGTCTCGACCGGCGCTTCGCCCGCGCGAAGACCGCGGCCGACTTCCTCGAGGTCGCGGACTGGGCGAAGGAGCATGGCTTCTCGACCGAGGTGAGGCGCCTCGCGGCATCGCGGGCGCTCGAGCTCGCCCCGCGGAGCGCGCGGGCGCTCGACGAGCTCGCCCGCCTCGACCGCGAGGACGACGAGGCCCGGCGCGCCGCCGACGCGGAGACGGCGCGCAAGCTCGAGGCGCGCGAGCGCGAGGTCCGGGCGAGGGAGCGCGCCGTCGAGCTCGCCGAGAAGGCGCTCCGCGAGAAGTCGGACAGCCCGCCGAGCCCTCCCGTCCGCGCCGAGGAGCCGCCGCCCGCGACGGAGCCCCCCGCCGACGATGGCGGGGAACCGCCGCAGGCCGGGGTGATCCTCGTGCGGCCGCATCCCGGCAGGCCCGGTGAGAACGCGAACCAGGTCGTCGGCCCGGGTCCGGGCGGTCGTGTGCCGATGCAGCCGCCCCAGAAGGCCTCGGGCTCCTCGGGCTCCTCGTCCGGCTCCCGACCGGGGACTACGTCGTCGAAGTGACGTCGGCGATCACGAGCCCCCCGAGCTGCTTCGGGATCGGGAGGAGCACCGTCATCGTCATGTAGATGGCGACGACGCCGAGGCCGACGCCGATGAGCCAGACGAAGTTCTTCCTGACGAGGATCGAGACCGAGGCGATCACGATGCCGATCTGGAGGAGGAGCGAGGCGTAGCCGTACCGGGTCCCCTGCATGTTGGCGACGTCGACCGCGTGCTCGAAGCCTCTCGCCTCGCCCATGATCTTCTTCTTGTCGTCTTCGAGCTTCCCGAGCTCCTTCTTGCACTTCGCGACTTGGGCCGTGCGCTTGGCCTCGTCGACCGAGCCGGGCGCGAGGACGCTCAGGACCTCCTCCTCCGACTCGACGACGTGCGCCTTCACGCTCTTCGACTGGTACTGCGCCCACTTGTCGACCGAGTCCGTCTTGTTGGACGTGGCGTCGCCGCTCGCGCCCCCCGCGAACATGGTCACGATCGCGAGGACCGCCGCCATGATCGCGACCGTCACGGCGGACTTCTTCTCGAAGAACTCCTTCTCGATCTCTTCCGGCGTCTTGTCGCTCATGATTCCCTCGGAGGCGGCAGTCTATCAGAGGTCGAGAATGACCCGCGCCTCGTAGCCGCGACGCTTCTTCTCGACCCGCAGCTCGTGGTAGGTGACGGCCTTGACGACGCGCTCGATGGGGTGCGTGCCACGGTCGATCGTCCGCCCCCGGAGCGTCGCCGCGACCTCCTCGCCCGAGATCTGGACGAGGGCCTCGCGGGGCAGGAAGCCCCGCGTGTCGAACAGGAAGAGGACCTCCTCGAGGAGGGCGTGGAGGCGGGCGACATCGTCCGTCCCCCGGACCCTCAGGGTCACCGTCTCGGTCGCCGTGATCGAGTCGAGGCGCGCGACGATGTCCGAGAGGGCGAGGATGGCGGCCTCGAACAGGGCAGCGAGCGACTTCGCCGAGCACTCGAAGCCGAGGTCGGCGGTGTGGTCGAGGAGACGGTAAGCGGCCATGTTTTCGCGCTTTCTGTTCTTGATGAGAGGACCCATCGACCTTAAGATACCGCCCTTTCACACGACGCTGTCTTAGGGAGAACGCCGTGAAGATCCACCAGAGAAAGAGCTCGCTCAAGGGGCGCAAGATGCACGGCTTCCGGAAGAAGCCCTACTCGCATCGCCCCCGCGGCAAGAAGCTCAAGAACCTCAAGTTGAAGCTCAAGGCGCGCCGCAAGCGCCGCATCCATCTCGACGGTTCGAACTAGAGTCGGCGAGCCGGCGTCGAGGCGCCGACGTGATGGGCGTTGACCTCTTCGAGAAGCGCCTCCTCATCGTGACGGGCAAGGGCGGCGTCGGGAAGAGCGTCGTCGCCGCCTCGCTCGCCCACCTCGCGTCTCGTCGCGGCAAGAACGTCCTCCTGGTCGAGATGGACACGGAGGACCGGTTGGGCGACCTCTTCGAGACCGAGAGGATCGGCGACCGCATCGCCCCGGTGCGCGACAACGTCTCCGGGATCGACCTCTCCCCGCGGACGGTGCTCGAGGACTTCTTCAGGAGCCACGTCAGGATCAAGGCCGTCTACGGCCCGATCCTCGACAGCCGGCTGTTCAACTACTTCTTCGAGGCCGCGCCCGCGCTCCGCGAGCTCGTCTGCCTCGGCAAGGTCTACCGCCTCGTCGAGGACCGCTCGTGGTGGACCTCCCGTCCCAAGTGGGACCTCGTCGTGTTCGACGCCCCCGCCACGGGCCACGGCGTGGGCCTCCTCAACGTGCCCGAATCGGCGAGCCACATCCTCCTCGGCGGCCTCAAGACGAGCGCCCTCAAGATCCGCGACCTCTTCCGCGACCCGACCCAGACCGCGATCAGCATCGTGACGCTCCCCGAGGAGATGCCGGTCAACGAGGCCGAGCTCCTCCACCGCGAGCTCCGCGGCCACGGGATGCCGGTCACGCACCTCTTCCTGAACCAGGCGTTCCCCGAGCGCCTGACCGACCAGGAAGCGAGCGAGCTCGAGACGCTCGATCCCGCCGAGCTCGGCCCAGCGGCCCAGGCGGCGTTCGGAGATGCGCGGGCCCAGGCCGGACTCCGCGATGCCGTCCGCTTCGAGCGCGAGCGCGCGGCCATGACGGCTCACTACCGCACCCAGATCCAGGCCCGGATCGACCTCCCGGTGATCGAGATCCCGTTCATCTTCACGGAGCGGTTCGGACTCGGCGAGATGGAGCGCGTCGCCACGATCATCGAGGACGGCCTCGCCCCGCGCAGGCGCCCGGCGAGCGCGCCGTCGCAAGAGGTGTCCGCTTGAGCAGCGCCCTCGACGCCATCCTCATGGGCCGCGAGGTCATCGTCTGCTGCGGCTCGGGCGGCGTCGGCAAGACGACGCTCTCGGCCTCGCTCGCCTTGCGGGCGGCGCAGCTCGGGAAGAAGGCGATCGTCTGCACGATCGACCCGGCGAAGCGCCTCGCGAACGCGCTCGGGCTCTCGGAGCTCGGGAACGACGAGGTCGAGGTCCCGCGCTCCCTGCTCGAGGCGGCCGGTCTCGAGCTCCAGGGCAAGCTCTACGCGCTCATGCTCGACACGAAGCGCAACTTCGACGAGCTCATAGGCAAGGTCGCCGGCTCCGAGGAGAAGAAGCAGCGGATCCTCGAGAACCGCTTCTACCAGACGATCTCGGGGAACGTCGTCGGGAGCCAGGAGTACATGGCGATGGAGAAGCTCTACGAGCTCCACCAGCGCCGCGCTTACGACGTGATCGTCCTCGACACGCCGCCCACCAAGCACGCGCTCGACTTCCTCATGGCGCCCTCGCGCATGACGAACGTCCTCGACAAGAGCGTCCTCGACGTCCTCATGAGGCCCTTCGACCGGGCGGGCAGGCTCTCGCTCGGCCTGCTGGCGCGCGCGGCGAAGAAGGTCGCGAAGAAGATCGACGACGTGGTCGGGCTCCAGTTCGTCCACGACCTCTCCGAGTTCTTCCAGGCCTTCGAGGGCATGTACGACGGCTTCCGCGACCGCGCCAAGAAGGTGAACGAGCTCCTCCGGGAGAAGGTGACGGCCTTCGTCGTCGTCGCCGCCCCGCTCACGATCCCGCTCCGCGAGGCCGAGTTCTTCCTCGAGAAGCTCCGCGAGCTCGAGATGCCGGTCGCGGCGCTCGTCCTCAACCGGGTCCAGGAGAGCGTGCTCCCGCCCGACGCCCAGGCTTCCGTCCACGCCGTCGTCCGGGGCGGCGCGGCGGCGCGAGCTCGCGCCCTCGACGCCGCCAAGGGCGCGGTCTCGGGCCGGAACGGTCTCCTGGCGAAGGCGGTCGAGTCTCTCCTCCGGGAAGAGCACCTCGCCCTCGCCGATCGGGCGCGGATCGAGGCCCTCGTCCGGCAGAGAGCCCAGGGACTCATCGTCCGCGAGATCCCCCGCTTCGGAGGCGACGTGCACGACCTCTCCGGCCTGCGCCGCATGAACGAGCACCTCTTCGGTGGAGACACCCCGTGACCGAGCTCCTCCTGGGGACGAAGCCGATCAAGTCGGTCGTCATCGCGTCCTCGACCTACAAGCCGGCGGGCCAGGACGTGGCGCGCGCCGTGTCGCTCTGGTTCGAGCGCGCGGGGCTCAAGGTCACGACCGACCTCGACGGCTCGAAGGACCTGGCCGACCTCTCCCAGGGCTGCGACCTCTGCGTCTCCGTCGGCGGCGACGGGACCATGCTCGAGA
>Ga0070738_10004992_pt1 | contig 15219 bp, 11 predicted proteins | sample Coa_R2_2_FD_66446 | JGI IMG/M metagenome (GOLD analysis project Ga0070738, IMG submission 66446) | Surface soil microbial communities from Centralia Pennsylvania, which are recovering from an underground coalmine fire - Coalmine... | ecosystem: Environmental > Terrestrial > Soil > Unclassified ...
CAGCAGTTCCAGGTTCATTCCCTGACTGGTCATAGGGATACCAATCACGCGCGCACCAAGCTTTTGCAAAATGGCAACGGCACCGTGATAGGTCGGGCTTTCCACCACAACCCAGTCTCCTGGTCGGAGAAAATAGCGCATTGCCAGCGATAGCCCCTGCATGGAACCGCTCGTGATCATCAGGTTATCTGCCGAAACGAGTAATCCCCGCTGTATCAATAACTGGGCGATTTGCTGACGCAGAGTGAGTTCACCCTGAGGATGGGAATAGCTAAACAGAGAATCGGCGACCTGGTTCATTGCACGGCGAGCGACGCGGCGCAGGTCTTCCACCCCAAACATCTGTGGGAACCCAGTACTGAAGTCAATCACACCGTCCTGGTGCAAGACCTGGAGCGAATTTAAGTAGGAGTCGCAAAATTCGCCGCTGGGCTTCTGCGGAATAATCACATCCTGAGCCGGGGCAAACGTGGCCGCCAACGCCGGTGACGATACGGCACTGTTAACAAAGTAGCCAGCCCCCTGCCGCGCATGAATTAACCCATCAGCTTCCAGGACACTATAGGCCTCAAGGACGGTCAGCTTGTTGACCTGCACTTCCCTGGCTAACTCGCGGACAGAAGGTAGTCGATCGCCCGGTTTTAGCGCACCAAATTTAATCAGGTGACTGACGCGCTCACGAATCTGCAAGTAAACGGGCTGGTTTGCCTGACGATCCAGAGGAATTCTCATGGAGGAAATGATTAACGCAGTAATGAGGGAAAAGGTAACCGTGAAGCGGCTTTTTGTCTTCAGGCTTTTTGTTCTTGGGCGTTTGGCCTCTTTTGGTTTTCAACCTTATTCTCTTCGCACTATACGGCGATCGCCACTGACTGTCCTGGTACAGTTCGCAAAAGTTTGGCTAGACCAGTTTTCCGATTTGCTTACTGTACTAGCAAAAGCCGCAAAATTTGTACCTTATCGGGACGTGATCCTCAGCGCATAGTAAGTGTGTCGCTTTACTACACAAGCTTGATAGCGTATGGATCTTCCTGATTTTCTATTTTTGTGCTTTCCAATTCGATCCGCTACCCGCGATGAGGGCGCTGCTCAGGTTCAAGTCCAACGCTGGCCGCAGTGGCTCAATGGGCTCTGGCAACGCTGCTGTCAGGTGCTTGCCGCCAACCAAGAACCCCGTGTTTGGCAAGAAATGAATCGGCAGGGAACTGTGATCGCATGGCATGTTTACGACCCGATTAGTGGGCATCGGAGTTGTTTTGGAACGGAACTAGAGGTACGGTTGTGGTTAGAACAGCAGTATAATGGCTGACTTAACTTTGTCCTGCTTCCCCCGTCCAACGTTGCTGCTTATGGATAGTTTTCTGCCGATCGCCTACGTTCAGGATCAATTTCTTCCGTTTTCAGAGGCCAAACTTTCGATCGCAACGCACGCACTGCACTACGGTACAGCGGCGATCGGCGGCTTGCGTGGTCTACCTGACCCACAGAACCCAAACCAGATTTTGCTGTTTCGGTTAGAACGCCATTGCCTGCGGTTGAGCCAGAGTGCCCGGTTTCTCCATTACGATTTGCCCAGCAGTACGATCAAGCAGCGCATCGTTGAATTCATCCACAAAAACCGACCGTCTCGCCCGTTCTACATCCGCCCACTGGTTTATACGTCCGGGCTGGGAATTGCCCCCCGATTGCATCAGGTGGAAAAGAGCCTGTTGATCTACGGCTTAGAGATGGACGATTATTTGTCTCCAACCGGCGTTAACTGTCGGATTAGCTCCTGGCAACGACAGGCAGACAACAGCATGCCGCTGCGCGGCAAGATTACTGCCGCCTACATTGCTTCAGCACTGGCCAAAACGGAAGCAGCGGAGTCGGGATTTGATGAAGCCATTATGCTGAACGCCCAGGGGAAGGTCAGCGAAGCCTCGGGGATGAACGTCTTTGTGGTTCGCAATGGGCAACTGATCACACCTGGGTTTGATCAGGACATTCTGGAAGGAATTACGCGCGATAGCGTGCTGACGATTGCGCGTGACCTGGGCATCCCCACGATCGAACGTCCTGTAGACAAGACGGAACTATTTATTGCTGATGAAGTATTTTTGACGGGCACGGCGGCCAAAGTTGCCCCTGTAAAGCGGATTGAGAACTACGAGTTGCCCGCCGATCGTCCAATCACGGATCAACTGCGAGCGAAACTGATCGCCATTACCGAAAAGCGCGACCCACAGTATCAAGACTGGGTGGATACGATCGCGTTTGAATAAAGAAAATTAATGACACGCATTGAACGCATCTTTTCAAACACTCTCTGGGAGCCGAATGTCGAGTATTGCCGTGCCGTCAAAGTGGGCAATCAGATTTCTCTCAGGGACTTCGCCTGTTGATGAAGCCGGAAACGTGGTAGCACCCAACAATGCTTATGCCCAGGCGCGGCACGGCTTTGAGATCATTCAGCAAGCGCTACAGGCATTTGGCGCAGATTGCGATGCGGTTGTGAGAACGCGGATGTTTGTGACCGATATTTCACGGTGGCAGGAGTTTGCTCAGGCGCATGCTGATTTTTTTGCGGCACATCCACCTGCCAGTACGATGGTTGAGGTTAAGGCTCTGATCGATTCCACCATGTTGATTAAAGTGGAAGCAGATGCCGTTTGTGCGCTAGCGAACGTTCTCAAACCGAGTCAGGACGACATGCTGTAGTCGGGGCAGTTATCCGTATGGCTCAGCACACTCATCGCTTTAGACAGAAAGGATACCAACATGAATCGTATGAACTGGGTGCCAAAACATGCATTGAAGGCAGGAATCGGTTTTCTGGCACTCGTTTTGGTGGCAGTACTGATCGGCATTAGCCCGATGATTGGCAATGCTCAATCAACTGGTAAGACACAGCTACTGTGGTACGGACAATCTGCATTCAAGCTCACCACGCCCTCTGGCAAAGTATTCCTGATTGATCCGTGGCTCGAAAACCCGCTCAATCCAAGTGGCAAAGCCGATGTGGCAAGCCTGAACCAGGTAGACTACATCCTGGTCACGCATGGGCACTTTGACCATCTTGGGAACGCGGTCGAAATTGCCAAAAAAACAAAAGCAAAACTTGTCAGTACTTATGATTTGGGGCAGGCGATCGTGCAGTACGGCGGCTATCCCAAAGATCTGGTGACCTTTGAAACGCAGGGGAATTTCGGCGGCGAAATCACGCTGCTAAACGGAGAAGTAAAAGTGGCCTATGTCCCAGCGGTACACAGCTCGTCCGTCGCCTCGGATGGCAGCCCCGCCAATTTTGCCGGCAATCCGGGTGGCTTCCTGATCAGCGTCAAAAATGGCCCCGTAATCTACCACACAGGCGATACCGATCTATTCAGCGATATGTCGCTAATTTCGCGATCGCGAAAAGTGAACTTGATGCTGGCTTGTATCGGTGATCAATTTACAATGGGGCCACAACGTGCAGCCGAAGCGGTCAAGTTGATTAATCCTACAACCGTAGTGCCGATGCACTATGGTGTTTTTAACCTTCCAGGTACGCCAAGTGCCTTCGCTCAAGCGCTTCAACAGCAAGGAGTGAAGAGCCAGCTCAAAGTAATGAAAGTTGGAGAAGTGTTGAAGCTGTAGCATGCCAGCAGAGTCGTTTGGTATGCTGACTTGCTGTTAGTAGCATTGCGTCTATAGTGGTGCGTCGAATACCCTTCGCGTACACAAAACTTATTCAGTTGCGCTTTCTGCTGTGCGGAAATCCTCACCGATCGACTACGGCCTGCACTGGCTAGGCAGCGTTAAACTCAAAGCAGTTGGCTTAACTGAGGGGAGATTCCCTGACATCGCTCTCAGAGCTGATTTTGTAAACTCCTGTGTCATTCCGTAGCTGGCTTCTCACAGGGGACAAAACGCTGTGTAGCATTGTTGTCTGGACTGCAAGTGGAACCACTCAATGGGGCAAGAACTTTAGGATCTCAAGCTTCCGTGAAAAAGGGCGAGCTTGAGTCCTACACCTTGCCCGCTTGAAATGACTACGCCTACAGACACGCCCTGTGTTTCTTGGCGACTAAGTCGTGTAAAGCTCCACTCAGCATGACATCTAGCTACTCTACGAATTAGCGCTTCAGCACCCTCCATGATTATTCAGTCGTCAGTCTATCTGCCGTTTCCACGCCTGCTTGTTTACACAACGTATCGCGATCGCCTGGTCGAGATCGTGCCCTTTCTACCAAATGTGCGGCAGATCGAGGTCAAATCCCGGCAGTCAGAGGATGGCATTGTGCGTCTGGTGAATGTCTGGCACGGCGGTGGCGAAATTCCAGCGATCGCGCGCGCCATTCTCAGTGAAGCGATGTTGTCGTGGACCGATTACGCGGTGTGGAATGATGCGGCGTTTACAACCGACTGGCGTACAGAAACCCATGCCTTTACAGAAGCCGTACACTGTGTTGGCACCAACCGATTTTTGGAAGTTAATAACGGGACGCGGATTGATTGTTTGGGAAAATTGACGATCGATCCGAACAAAATTTCGGGAGTTCCCTTCTTCTTAACCCATACAGTTGCCCAGACCGTTGAAGATTTTCTAATTAAAAAAATTGAGCCGAATCTTGCACAAGTTGGCGAAGGCGTTCGTCATTATTTAGAACAGACCCAAAAAACGATCTAACGCCAATGTTGCTTGTTTGCAGGAGCATTTTTTGCTGTTTAGAACACGTTGGATCAACCGTTTAGGAAAGTTTATATTCGCAAATATAGATCGTTTAGGCTGCGTTTACTGTTAAGCCAATGATCAAAATAAACGAAATTTAGATTTCGGCTACAGTCATTCTGTTGTGCTGCTAAGCGATCTAAAATAAGGGTTGAAGCCTTATATAGAGTTGTCGCCTTTCTCTAGTAAGTGAGGTATGGAGTATGGGGACTGGGCGTGAGGCGTCCCGCATGAGAAGGATAACCGCTATGTTAGATAATGCTAATTAGAAATAATGCTAATTAGAAATAATGCTAATTAGAGATAGGCTTTTCCCCTCCGATTCGCTGAGACTCTTAGTTTAAAAGCAGTTCATTTTAAGGCGATCGCTGATCAATATAGCGATCCAATCCGGACATTGAAGGTGATGGTTGTAAAGGCACAATGGCGAAAACCAACCAAACAGCATTTGTTCTTGCAATTTTCGTGATTCTGGGATTGTTTAGTCTGGCGGGTGCGATCATCTGGTTTGGTCTTAGAACCCAATCAGATCATCAGTTGGTATCGGTATTCGTATCCCCCAGTACACCTAATTCTGAGCAACCCCATGAATCGACGGATGCTGTTGTAGCGCTCAGTCAGGTGCCATTAGAGAGCGATCGCAATGTCAATTACACCAGGCTCAGAGATGCCCTCCAGCGCAAAGACTGGAAAGCCGCCGATCGAGAGACTTATGAGCGCTTGCTCGATGCGGCTGGCCCCAAGGCCCAAAAGCTCGGCTTGACACCTCAAGATGAAATGAACACCCTTTCCTGCAAAGACTTAACGACCGTCGATCAGCTCTGGAGCGTTGCTAGCAATGGAAAGCTCGGCTTTACCGCGCAGCAAAGTGTTTTGCGAGCCCTGGGAGATTATCGCAAGATGTACGACCAGGTTGGCTGGCAGAAACAATCCGGCGAGTGGTTAATTGAGTGGATTTACAACCCGCAAACTAAACGGCTTGATTACAAACCTGGTAAGGAACCAAACTTTACGGATCCACCACCGGGTCATCTACCAACGACCGAAAGGGGCTACAACTTCGAGGTGTCGATCGATGCGGCATTAAAGCGATGCCGGTTTTAGCACTCATTCAGCTGCTCTCAACGGTATAGCACTATGTATGAATCGCCGACAGCATCACCCGACAGTCTTACTGTCCGTCCGACAAAGCGTGGTAAGCATAAAATCTTCATTGGCATGTCGCCTGGGGTTGGCAAAACCTATCGGATGCTGGAAGAAGGCCATCGCCTGCGACAAGAGGGCATTGATGTAGTTGTGGCGCTGCTAGAAACCCACAATCGTCAGGAAACAGCACAGAAAGCAGAGGGGCTAGAAATTGTACCTCGGCAGCACATTACTCATGTGGGCGTTACCCTGACAGAGATGGACACAGATGCCGTTCTGGCAAGGCAACCCCAACTGGCGCTGGTAGACGAACTGGCTCACACTAACGTCCCTGGTGCTGAACGCGAAAAACGCTATCAGGATGTCGAAATCATCCTGGCGGCGGGCATTGATGTTTACTCTACGGTGAACATTCAGCACTTAGAAAGTCTGAATGATTTGGTTGCCCGCATTACGGGCGTTGTGGTGCGAGAGCGGGTGCCCGATCGCCTGTTGGACGAAGCAGACGAGGTGGTAGTCATTGATGTGACGCCTGAGACCTTAGAAGAACGGCTTCGCGACGGCAAAATCTATGCGTTGGAGAAGGTCGATCAATCACTGCAAAACTTCTTTCAACGCCGTAACCTCATTGCCCTGCGGGAATTAGCGTTGCGAGAAGTCGCCGATAACTGTGAAGAAGAAGCACTTGAGAAAGATGCGAACGGTGCTACACCGATCGCTCCCTACTGCAATATTCACGAGCGCATCTTAGTCTGTGTTTCAACGTATCCCAACGCCGTGCAGCTAATCCGCCGAGGGTCTCGCATCGCAGGCTACATGCACGCTCCGTTTTATTGTCTATTTGTGGATGACCCAGACCGCTTTCTCACCAAAGCAGAGAGCCATCATATCGAAACCTGTGAACGCCTCTGCAAAGAGTTTGGCGGTCATTTTGTGCGGGTCAAAGAGCAAGACAAAGCGAAGGCGATCGCAGATGTAGCCCAAAACTATCACATCACTCAAATTGTGATTGGTGAAAGCCAGCGATCGCGCTGGCGGCTTTTGCTGCGGGGTTCGCTGACGCATAAGCTGCTGCGATCGCTGAAAAATATTGACGTTCACATCATCGCTACAGAAAAAGAACCCTGATTGATTGCTCCCGTACCACGGTATCGTATTGCCGTCGGATAAAGGAGAAGGTACAACTCGTCATTAGTCATTAATAGGGGGCGGAGATCAAACGTCATTGGTCTGAGTCATAAGGCCCTATGGGCATACCAGAAAGGTCATAAGTCATTGATGGGGAAAGCATCCAAGCATGAGCCTGAGGCATGGACGCTCAATTCCGTCCCCCTCTTATGGTGACGTGTACTAAGGGTTACACTGTATTTCTTTTGAGGCATGGTTAGCATCAAGTATCTACCGCTCAATTTTCTCCGATTCTATCCCTTAAAACAAAGTTGACAGTTACTGGCTTACAGCCAACTGCCAATTAAAACGTAAGGTGCCCAAAAGATGGGCAACTGGTATGCCGGTGTTTTCAGCAACGTCAGTTGAGCACGACGTAAGGCTTCGGCTCTGGATTGAGCTTGATTGATCAGTGCCTGGTAAAACTGATTCATCAGCAAGGCGGTCGATTCATCATTCACACTCCATAGAGACGCGATCGTACTGCGTGCACCAGCTCGGAGCGCTACGCCTGCAAGTCCCAGGGCTGCTCGTTGATCGCCAGCAGCCGTTTCACAGGCACTGAGCACCAGAAGTTCCAAAGGCTGCGATCGTTGTTGGTCGCGCGATCGCAGCAGAGTATTTAATTCGTTAACGTTGATGGTTTTATCCCACGCCAGAATGAAGGTTTCGTCTGCTTTGGAGCTAAATTGACCGTGGGTGGCTAAATGCGCGATCGCAAACGGTTGGGCATTCATAGCCGTTTGAAAAGCTTGTGTTGTGAACTGTTGATTAAACAACACTTGACTCCGCACTTCTGATTGAATTTGCTTTAATTCGTTGCCCACATAGGGTAGTCGGGGAAAGCCATGCCGCGACTGATCTAGCCCCACAACGAGCGCATTCAATCCGCCAGATGGTAATGGTTTGGGGTTGAAAAGCTGGAGACTGGGCGAGAGCGCTACGGCATACTTTTCAATCAGATATTGATGTCCGTCATAGAGCGCAGACATGGGAATATTCCGCAGTCGCCCATCCAGGACAAAGACTAAGGTTTTGATGTGGCTTTGGGCGATCGCCTCAATACCGGGCTGAATCAACCAGTTGTAAACCTGGTTAGCCTGGATCTGGGTCTGTTGCAACGCATCGGGTTCGGCAATGTTGTGGCGCAGTGATTCCAGGGTTTGCTCTACCTGGTTTTGCGGCAAGTTGGTAGCATAATGGCGCAGAGGCTGTTGCGGTAGCTTCAGAATGACTTCGACGCGATCGCTCAAAATTGTGGCATAAATTACCGCTGCGGTTGGATCAGCTTGATCCACAACAGCATCCAATTGTTGTTTCGGCGCTAGACAAGCCGCACGAAAGTAGTTGTCTAACTCAGCCAATTGCAAGGCTTCGATCGTGGTTCTGGCCTGGCGAATATTGTCCTGGCTGGGTTCCACACCATTGTGAGGCTGCAACAATAAATCAACAAACTGCCGATAAACGGGTTCAACCTTGTCTCGAAACGAAAATTGCACATCCGGATTCACCGTTACCAGATCGTACCGGATCGACTGAAGCTGCTTGATCGCACCATCGTAGGCTGCAATGGCTGCTGGCATGTCTTGCTGTTGTCTGAGTAATCTGCCGAGCTGCCACTGCCACTGATAGCTAATATCGACGGCATCCAACGTCTGGGCAAGCACCAATGCCTGCTGAGTCAACCTGGTGGCATCAGACCATTGCTGAGTTTGCTCATACAGGTTTCCTAATGTCCCGATCGCATAGGATTCAGCGCGGGTATCTTGCAGGCTACGGGCTTGTTGAAGCGCGATCGCTAACATCTGAGCCGCATGCTTTGCATCTTGTGCCAGTTTCATCAGACTCTGAGCATAATCAATCCGAGCATAAACCGCAGTACGGCTGAGAGGCAAGGTGTCAATTTGCGTCTGGATTTGCGGCAGGAGCATTCGCGCGGCATCGGGTTGATGGGTTTCCAGCAGTAGATCCAGTTGATGGAGTTGAGCGGGAACGGCAGTTTGTAGGGAATAAGTAGCTGCCTGTTGATAAAACGCGATCGCGCTTTGTGCAACGGAGTCATTCGCAGTGGTGGTATCGACCTGGGCAGCGGCAGTATTGCCTAAGCTGAGAAACGCTTCTCCCCTTTCTTGAGGGTTGTTGATCGTCGTTGCCACCGCCAAACTTTGTTGGAGAACCTGGCGGGAAGCCTCCAAATTTCCAGTGACTCGCAGAACATTGCCCAGGCTGCGCAACCCGATCGCTTTCAGCGCTGAATCAGGCTGCTTCTGAAGGCGTTGAGTGGCTGCTGTGATTTGCTTTTGCGCTTGAAGATAGAGTCCAAGAGACTGTAGCGCCTGGGCTTGGTTGATCTGATTGCGAGTCAACCGCACTTGATCGTTGAGTTGAGTGTAGAGAACCGCCGCTTGTTTCCAGGTTGTTAGCGCTGTTTCTGCCTTGCCGCGTGATAATTGCAGGCGACCTTGAACATCCAATGCCTGAGCGAGAAGGCGTTTTGAGCTTTGTTCGCGTAGCGACTCCGAAGGAGTAATTTCGAGTTGTGAGTTTTGTATTAAAGCAAGACTGTCGGCGATCGCGGCACTCGCCTTGTCCCATTGCCCTAGTTGCTGGTAAGCAAGGGAAAGGTTGCTCAAAGTCTGGGCTTCCCCGACGCGATCGCCATTTGCTTTGAAAGCAGCGATCGCGTGTTGCCATAATGAAACGGCATCAGCATATTGTGCAGCTTCGTAGCGTTGTCTGCCTTGTTGGTCAAGTGCTTTGGCATCTGATACTGTTTGAGCCGTTGGGGAAGCAATCTGAGGCGCAGTAGGCTGCTGAGCGGCGATCGGCAAACTCAGCCCAACTAAAAACAGGGCAACCAGAAACAACAGGGCTGCTTGACGATGTAATGAGCGGTGGATTTGATCAATCCATGCAGACCATTTTTGGCTCATATTTTGCTCCTCAATAGCAGGAAACTAAGCGATTGAGTGAGGGAGCAATTGCACTGTGAGGAGTTGCTGCAACCAGAAATACGGTGCCGTCTGCCGCGACCTGCAATCCCTGAGCTTCCACGAGGGATGCATTGGAAGATGATGGCAAGGCTTCGGCGTGAGGGCTCAGCCGAACGGGATTTTGGTCTGGCTGATATTGCGAAACGGATGGTCGATCGCCTGCATCAGCGGTAACTAAATCGACTTGAATGGCATCACGATCCACAGCTTCACTGGGAGTGGGCGGCAACCCACCGCGACCGGTGATGGTGAACTCGTTGGGTTGCTTGGCGATGCCATCGCCAATGGGACAGGTTTGTACAATGAGCCGGGACGCATCGGTGAGATCCACGGGAAGCTGCACTAAGCCACGGCTGGGGTCGATGTCGGGTGTGTTCAGCGTCACGCGACCGCTTAGATTGGGGTTGTCCTGAGAAATCGCCGTGATGTCATTGGTGGGCAGTAAGCTGGGATCAAGCTGTGCGGGATCGGTGGTGCCCAACAGTTTCTCCAGATCTGCTCGACTGCGAGGGGTAAACCAGTAAATGCCAGTGGCGTTGATGGTGATGTTGCCACCCCTACCGTTGAAAGCGTTGGCGGTAATGTCATTGTTCTCGTTGGGCGCGGTGGCCAGAAACCCCTTGGGTGCATTAATGGTGATATTACCGCCATTTCCTCCTGCTTGCGCCGTTCCAGCCGTGGTGGAAATAAAGCTACCCTGCCGCAGCAACAGCAGATCCTGGACTTGCAGCGCGATGTTGCCACCCTGACTGGCTGTAGTGGTAGCGTTGATTTGAGATTGATTGGTTAACTCGATCGATCGTGCCTGCACGGCAATATTGCCAGCATTTCCTGAGCCACTGCTTTGCGCATCAATTTGACTTTTACCCTGAACTAGCAGCCTACCCGTGTTGATTGTTATATTACCTGCGTTTCCAGGACTCGAAGTGTCTGTGAAGATGAATCCTTGTCTGATCAACTCTACAGAGTTAGAGGCATTAATCGTCAGATTACCGCCTTCGCCCGATAACGGAAAATACTGTCCATTCTCAGATGCGAACAGCGCCTCGGTAGATAAATCTCCTCCATCCCGGACGATTAACCTTTTGGTGTTGATAGTTAAATTTCCCGCCTGTCCTGCACCACCTGTAAAACTAGCCAATGTGCTAGAACCACCACTGCTACTATCTTGACCTGCTACCTCGACAGATTCGGAGGCATTCACGTTCAATTGCCCCCCTGAACCATTGCCAAGTGTTCCAGATAGGATTTGCGCTCCATCTTGAACACTTAATTTTGCGGTCTCGATCATAATATCGCCCGCCTTGCCATCCCCGAAACTCAACGTCGATAAATTTCCAAATGGGACGAGTCCAATCAATTCCAATGACTCAGAAGCGTTTACCGTTAGGCTGTCGCCGGGCTTCGCTCCCTGGGTAAACGCCACAACTTGAGCGCCACCATTGATGGAAACGCGCCTACCCCAGATCTGGATTGAACCGCCCCCTTCCCCGCTTGTATTGACCGTAGCGCCATTGGTGAGCACAATATCAGCACGATCGAGCGTGGCGGGAAAACTCAAATGCAAATCGTTGTCGTTCAGGCTCAACGCTACAGTGCCCATACCTGCCACAGCGCCCAATTCCACCCGTCCCCCAGCCGCATTGATACCGCCGCCATCCAGGGTGACATCGCCCCCTAACAGCAGCAAACTCTTTCCATCTGGCACTTGCAGCCCCTGCCCACCCGCATTTAATGGAATGGTGGAACGATTGATAATCGCTCCATGTACAGCTTGGTTGAACCAAAACGCAGAGGGATTCACCGTAAGTAACCGTGGGGACGTAGGCGCAGAGCTACTAAAGACACCCTGAGTGCCAAACTGAATCGCTGTCGCGGTGGTAGCAACAAAGGAGCCACCCACATCCAGCCGCGCATTGCCTCCAAAGAGGATGCCATTGGGATTAAGCAGGAACAGGTTGGCAGTGCCGCCGGATACTCCTAAAGTGCCTTCAATATTGGAGGGACTGCCGCCAGTCACGCGACTGATAATGTTCCGAATACCATTGGGGTTTTGAAAATAGACGCTTTGCCCTGCCCCAATGTTGAAGCTGCTGAAGCTATGAAACAGATTGATCCCGCGAATCGCTCCACCGTCAATCTGCTGATGGAGTGCCCCATTGCTGGTGCTTGACGTTATGATCGATTGTTCAGCGCTCAATGTATGGTCAGGCGTTACCTGGGCACGAGTGGGGTATCCAGAAACAGCGATCGCGCCCGCGAGCACCAAAGGATTCAGTCGCATCAGGCTCCCATGTTTGCTGATCCTTCTTTGAACCATAGAATCGTCTCACTCCAAGCAACACTCACGAACTAGAACATTGAAGAATGCTGCCTTGTGCGTCGCTGACCCATGTGCAAACCACTGGCTGTTCATCATCTGCTTTGGTTGGATCGATGAAGAAGTGAACTTCAAAACTCCCACCCGCCTGCTTGACAGATTGACTTAAACCAGGCAAAACCGTAAACAAATTTGATGCAACATTATCACACAACTGTTGCGCTCTTTGAGGATCGAGCCCTCCTGTGTTATTGGTTACCCCAGGAGCCAGCGGTGTATAGTTCGGACCACACTTCATTACACCGTTGACAAAGCAGCAAGTGCAAGTCGCTTGACTCAGCATTTGAAGCAAGAACGGTTCTAGATCAATTTCTAAGGTTGTTAATATCTGATTGCTCTGGAGTAATTGAGTTAGATCAGGCAGAATTTTAGAGAGTGCGGACGCAAACTCGTCGCTCAACTGTTGTGCCATGTCAGAATCCATGTTTCTCTCCTATGAATAAGATACACCTGATGATGGAAATTGCATTTTGAGTTGCAATCACGGAACTGATTTCCATAACTGCAATCATTGAGATGCTTCACTACGGAGGCTATCACAATAATTTTTCGGTCGCAAGATATTGCTTCGCCAATATTTAATCTGTCACTCTAAACTGCCCACTACTAAACAAAACCTTTTCCAAACTTGTGAAAAGGACAGCAGAAAGGGCTTTAAGCCTGGGGCATATCAGAAAACGTTGAAAGCTAAAAAGATTGAGGGCTGCATTGAGTAAGGCAAAGTAGGCTTTTCGACCTCGCTACTTTGAATCATTGCCGCACTAGCTTCTTCAACAGGTGTTGAGTGAACGATAGTTGATCCCTTCCCAAATATCAAGAGCGTTACCAATATTTACAGTTGTAGCAGCAGGCGATCCTATGCTCACACTGCAACTGCATCAGTTCAAACTGTCAATACCTACTTGAATGTAGCAGCGCAAATCCGCTTGTAATCTACTTCCATCAGGCTTGTGACGCTCTGCGATCGAGCATCGCCGTCAAAGCGTCTGAGCATAGAACGCAACCAGTATGCCTACCAACTCTAAAAAAACATCAAAGAGATAACTAGACTATCTCTTAGCACGGTGATGCTGGTCATTTCTGCTATTTGCGTTTTCGCGATTGTAGGAAACGTCTACTGCCATCTGATTACCAACCCCGCCATCTATCCATCGTTTTTACGTAATTGATTAAGCCTACTGCATTAGTTCAAATTGCTGCCAACTATCTCATTGCAGACACTTCTGAAGTTACCCATTGAACACACTTGGGCAATCCGCCAATATCAGGATTCCATTCCATTTCAATTACCACATTCAAATTGGAGTATGCCCCCATGCAACTAATCTATCGTGGTCATCATTACAGCTGCATTCCAACTCACACTCAATCGATTCATCTACTGCGTGCCATCAACTGGCGCTATCGCTTGTTTGGGGCAGCCCAGATTGAAATTCCGTCTGTAAGCGTTTCTATAGCGTCTCGCTCTGTCCAACCACGTGCGATTAACTGGCGCTATCAAGTCCCAGTGGAGGTCTAAATGCAAGTCAGTTTACACGGTCAGAGAACGGTTCCGTCTCCACAATATAGCCCAACTCAGCAAGCTGACATTGCACACTTGAGTACCATCAGCGTTTCACTGGCGATCGCCCTTCATGTTGTTGTGATTAGCGCGATCGTGGCGTACCGAAAGTATAAAGCTACAGTTCTGCGACAACGCGTTCAACATCTGAATCATCTATGGCATCTAGACTCCAGTAGAAAACTGACTTGATGGCGATCTTAGAGTAACCCAACATCTAACAATGATCGATCTCACAAACCTTTACTCAATCCACAGACTGACTGACTGCATCAGTTAAAAACAGGGGCAACTATCAACTGGATGTAAGACAGTGAGTGCTTCAAGCCAGTCCCAAGCGCTGGATAGATCACAAAAAGCCAAATCTGACTACACCAAAATCAATTTCTCAAAGGAGAACATCATGACTATCAGCAAAGCTCCATCCACGCCTTTATTACCCGTCTACACTGTGACCATGCCTCAGAGTGATGACCTTGAACAACGCTTCACGGATACCTCGCCCGCAGCCCCTGAAGCAATCAGCATTGTGCCACCCTTTAAACCAGACATGCTGGAGTCAGCAATGCTTGAGCGTGACGTGCTAGCCACACCCACACAGCTGACGTATCGTGGTGGACACTTGCTAAGTCAAGTTGAAGTCATCACGACATTCTGGAATGGAGATGCCTGGAATCAGCAACCCCAGAGCGATATCCTGCAAGGTATCGTCCAGTTTTTTAACTCTATCTTGAGCAGTGAACTCATCGATCAACTGGCGGAGTACAGTGTCCAGGGGCAACCCATTAATCACGGTCAACAAGTCGGTGCGTATATCGTCAATACATCGTCACCGTTTGGTAGTCAGGTATCCGATGCCCAACTCCAGCAATTGCTCCAATCATTAATCTCAACGAATCCAACGTTTCCCCAGCCGACCCCGAATCGCCTCTACTTCCTCTACCTGCCACCCGGTGTGGCAGTCGTATCAGGGAATGATCAATCCTGCCATCAATTCTGTGGCTACCATAGCGCGATGGAGGGAGGCATTTTTTATGCGGTCATGCCCTTCCCCTGTGAAGGGGGCTGTACTGGCGGACTCTCGCTGCTCAACGCACTCACATCTGTGAGTTCCCATGAGCTGTGTGAAGCCATCACAGACGCAGTGCCAGGGCAGGGGTGGTACTGGTTTGCAGACGACAACCATCAGGGTGAAATCGGTGATATTTGTGCCTGGCAACAGAAGCAGGTTGGCAATTTCACCGTCCAGAAGGAATGGTCGAATCAAGCCAATGCCTGT
>Ga0070738_10004993_pt1 | contig 15218 bp, 16 predicted proteins | sample Coa_R2_2_FD_66446 | JGI IMG/M metagenome (GOLD analysis project Ga0070738, IMG submission 66446) | Surface soil microbial communities from Centralia Pennsylvania, which are recovering from an underground coalmine fire - Coalmine... | ecosystem: Environmental > Terrestrial > Soil > Unclassified ...
GGCTCGGACACCATCATGAAGATGTGCTGCATCTCCAGCAAGGCCGAAGACCACATCAAGTACGCCCAGCAATTTATCGACCTGGGCTTCACTACCCTCTTCTTCCATTCAGCGGGTCCCGACCAGCGTTCCTTCCTCGAAAGATACGGACGCGACGTGCTTCCGCAAATCCGCGCGAAAAACGGCGTCCAGCAGCAACAGCAGCAGCAACAAAGCGCAGCTGCGTCTGGCAGGCAACAATCCTGACAAAGTCGGCAGAGAGGCATATCCAGTATGCCTCTCTGCATGGTAGAGCCTCTTTTTTTATAAACCTGGCAAAATCTTCCTCCCTTTCATACCTCGTCCTCCTTCGCTCGCGGAACCCAGGCGGAGACTCCCTCAACGGTATTCTGGCCGAGAAACAGATTCAACTGGGCCGCATGTTCCTGCACGTGGCGCATATTGTACATCTGAAGCTCTAAGTAGCTCGCCGATTCTCCCTCCATCCAGGGGTAATCGACCTGCTGCTGCGCTTTCTCATCTGACAACTCAGTAATCGTTGTCCGGCACTTCTGGCGCAGCTGCGCCAGGTAGGCGTGCAGCTCCTCCTTCGTATAGGGCCATTCGGGCAACACGGCAGGGTCTAGCTCGCTCCAGATAAAGGGAGCGGGAGGCGCGAATTCCTCCTCCGGGGAGCCGGTGAGATACAAATCGAGCCAGAAGAGCGTGTGATACGCGATATACCAGAACTGCGCAAGCTCCGGCGGGAAAGATTGGTCCGAGGGCGCGCTCCACAACGGCCTGTTCCAAAGCGCGCCGGGACAGGCGAGCAGGGCGTTTTCAAGCATATCGATTGTCGCCCCGAACTGCTGCCAGAGAGCGGTTCTCCACAATGCGTCCATCTGGATACCTCCATGCATCGTCCTACTATCCGGCACAACTGGCCGGATAGCAATCCATTCTCTCAGAGAAAGGCAAAAACGGCAACGAAGAGAGAACACAAAGATGCAAGCAGAGCCTCTCCGACATACTATTTGACATAAGAGCCATCCTGTGCTACAATAAGAACACAATTTCAATGTATTTTGTACACTAACTTAGATATACCGGTTAAAAGGCCCGTAAAAAGAATAGACAGGTAGACAAACAGCAAGCATAGGCTTCTGTCTGAAGGAAAGGGGCTGAAAAAGATGATACAGCTCACACAGACTATACAATTTGTACCGCCGACGTTTCACAGGCAGAGGAAAGGAATCGTGCAACCCATGTTGCCCGGCATGGAACCCGAAGAGGCGGGGCCAACGATTGTGACGAACCGGCAGATTGCCGAGGTACTGGCGAGCATCGCCGACCTGCTGGAGTTTCAGAACGCCAACCCGTACCGCATCCAGGCATATCGCAACGCCGCTCGTGGCGTGCTGGACCTGCCCGAACCGGCAGCCGCCATTCTGGCGCGAGGCGAGCAGTTGTCCATCCCCGGCATGGGCGAGCGCATGCGGGCGCACATTGCGGAACTGGTCGAGCATGGTACGGTCACATTCTACAACGATCTCGCCACGCAGACACTGCCGCCGGAAGCTCGCGCGTTGATGGCCATCGAGCATATCGGCCCGCACACCGCCGTGCGCCTGTTCGAGGAACTGGGCATCGACTCACCGGAGAAGCTCTGGTGGGCCGCGCAGCAGCAGCGCATTCGCCAGCTCCCCGGCTTCGGTCCGCGCAGCGAAGCCCGCTTGAAAGAAGCCGTCGCCCGCTACCAGGCCAATCAAGAGCCAACCGAACTCGACGGTGTAGCATAAGGCGTTTTCATAGTAAGCCCGCATAGAAGCCCTGAGAGAAAGTTTTCTCTCAGGGCGTTTTTTACCTGCGCCCAGCCCGGGTCATGGCTGGCTGTTACTGGAAAGTTGGCTGTCCATAGTGCCGGGGAAAATATGGTACAATTGAGAAGGAGAGTGTGTATCCTCGCCTGTACATGGTATGTTGACCGTCTTTGCAACTCAGGAGGCTCGCATGTCCGCTAGCAACCCGTCTATTCCCGGAGAGAAATCGCGTGAGCTTATGGCACGGCGCCAGGAGTTTGTGGCACGCGGTGTCAGTTCGTATACCCCCATTTTCGCCGCCAGGGCCGAGGGCGCCATCGTCTGGGATGTCGATGGCAACCGCTATATCGACTTCGCGGGCGGCATCGGCGCTATGAATATCGGGCATACGCGCCCGGAAGTGACACAGGCCATCATTGAGCAGGCGCAGAAGTTTACCCACACCTGCTTCAGCGTGATGATGTACGAACCCTATATTGACCTGGCGGAGCGCGTCGTCAGGCTGACTCCCGGCAACTTCCAGAAGAAGGCTATTTTCTTCAACAGTGGCGCAGAGGCTGTGGAAAACGCCGTCAAGATTGCCCGCTACGCCACCGGTCGACCGGCGGTCATCGTCTTTGATAATGCATTTCACGGGCGCACATTAATGACCATGACCATGACCTCGAAGGTGAAACCGTATAAGCATCGTTTCGGCCCCTACGCGCCGGAAGTGTATCGCGCCCCATTCCCCTACCCCTATCGCATGGACATGACACCGCAGCAGGCTTCGGATTTCTGCATTCAGGAGATCGAGCGCATGTTTGTCGGCGATGTCGCCCCCGATCAGGTTGCGGCCATCATTATCGAGCCGGTGCAGGGCGAGGGCGGCTTTATGCCCGCGCCTCCGGGATTCTTGAAGGCGCTCAAGCAACTGGCCGAGAAGCATGGCATTCTCTTCGTAGCCGACGAAATTCAGAGCGGCTTCTACCGCACAGGCAAGATGTTCGCGGTCGAGCATGACGGCGTGGAGCCTGATCTGGTAATTATCGCCAAGTCGATGGGCGCGGGCATGCCGATCAGCGGCGTGGTGGGCAAAGCCGAGATCATGGATGCGGCCCCTCCGGGTACGCTGGGCGGCACATATAGCGGCAATCCCGTTGCCTGCGCCGCCGCCCTCGCCGTGCTGGACCTCTTTGAGAAAGATGACTACGCCGCCCGCTCAACGCAGATCGGCAAGGCGGTAACGGAACGCTTCCAGAAGTTGCAACAACGCTATCCGAAACTGGTGGGTGATGTACGCGGCCTGGGCGGCATGGTCGCGATGGAACTGGTCAAAGACCCCGTGACGAAAGAGCCAGACTCCCACGCCGCCAGCGATGTTCTGACCGCAGCCTTGCAGCGCGGCCTCGTGCTGATCAAAGCGGGCATGTACGACAACGTACTGCGCGTCCTCGTCCCGCTCTGCGTCACCGACGAACAGCTACAGCAGGGTCTCGACATCTTCGAGGCCGCCCTCACAGCCGTCGCTGAACCCACGCCAGCCGTCACCTCTGCTGCCGATTAGACGCTGAACGCAACAGGCAAGCCCGGGGAGTTCTCTCTGATGACTCCCTGGGCTTTGCTTATTGAACCATGCCGTTCTCTTTCTTGAAGGTGAACGTCTCCCCGGTTAAAATTCTCCGCGCTCTACCAGATCGATGAAACGCTGCTCCAGTTCGGTCGTGCGCGGACCCGGTTTGCCGTTGCCGATCACCAGATCATCGATCTGCACCACCGGCACGATCTCTTTGGAGGAAGCGGTGACAAAAGCTTCGTCGGCCTCGGCCAGTTCTTCGAGGAGAATGGGACGTTCTTCCACCTGAAAACACCCTCGTGCCAGTTCCAGCACAACATTGCGCGTGATGCCGATTAAGACCCCTTCTCGCGGCGTCACCAGCGTATCGCCCTTAAAGATAAAGAAGTTGCTGCGCGTCGATTCCAGCACATGGCCCTGCTCATTGACAAAAAGGGCATCCTTCGCTCCCTGCCGCTCGGCTTCCTTCAGCGCGCGCACGGCGGCCACATAGCTGGTCGTCTTGGCCTCCGGCGCGAACCGTTGCAGGCGCGTGGTAATCAGCTTATAGCCCCTGGCGAACCGTTGCATATCGCGTTCCGGCAGCGGCGTAATCAACACATTCAAGGTTGGCCTGCCCGATGGCAAAATACCATCCTCACTCACGCCCCCTGTCACCAGAATACGAATAGCAGCGTGCCGGTACGGGTTACGCGCAATGACCTCACGCACTACGTCAGCAATTTGCTCCCGCGACCAGGGAATATCCAGCTCGATCAGCTCAGCCGAGCTATACAGCCGGTCAAGATGCTCTCTCAGGTGAAACGGGCGGCGATCATAGGTACGCAGCGACTCGAAGACGCTGTATGCCCGCAGCAGGCCAATATCGTTAATTGAAATGGTTGCCTCATCGGGATGCACCCATTTTCCATTGACATACCATAAAGCGTTGTTATCCATGCCTGTATCATACAATATTTATCGCCATCTTACGATCTCACTGCTCTATCTTTCCTCATCGATTTCTGCTAGAATATCTACAATCTTATCTCTGGCAGCTTTGTAGCAAAAGGCGGTGAAGGCGCATCGTGGCAACATTCTCGGCACCGGTCATGTGTCCGGTCTTCATCGGGCGTACTTCCGAGCGTGACGCTCTGTTGCAGCTCATTGAGCGGGCGGAGAATGGACAAGGGCTGGTTGCCCTCATTTCTGGTGAGGCTGGAATCGGCAAATCCCGGCTGGTAGCCGAGGCAAAAGCGTATGCCGCAGCGCATGGCTTTCTCCTCTTTCAGGGCAATTGTTTCCAGATGGATAGCTTCTATCCATACGCGCCCCTGCTCGACCTGCTGCGTTCTTCCGTTGCACAAACGCCCGATACTGCTGACACGCATCCCGTTATTCTGGAATTTGCCCGGCTTCTGCCTGATCTGGCACCGTCACAGTCAGAGCTTCGACCTGCGCCTCTGGCAGACCCGGAGCAGGAGAAACATCGCCTTTTCGCAGCCCTGACGCGCTTTTTCAAGGAGCAGGCTGACCGGCATCCCGTGCTGCTCGTCATCGAAGACTTACACTGGTGCGACGATATCAGCCTGGAATTCCTGCTCTCCCTTGCCCGTTCCTGCGCTACCCGGCCTCTGCTTTTGCTGATGACGTATCGCAGTGATGAGGTACGGCCCGGCTTGCAGCATTTTCTCGTGCAGTTAGAGCGCGCGCGTCTCTCTCACGAGCTGCAACTGACCCCGCTCCCACGCAGCGACGTTGCTGCCATGCTGGACGCCATGTTTGCCTTCCCTGCCGCCGAACAGACCGACCTGTTAGCACTCCTCTATCCGCTCACCGAGGGCAACCCGTTCTTCGTTGAAGAGGTGCTGACCTCGCTGGTCTCGCGAGGAGAACTGCGCGCTGATGAGGGGAACTGGCAGCGCAAAGCACGGCCAGAACGAGAACCCGTGCCTGTTCCGCGCAGCGTGCAGGACGCCGTACAACAACGCACGCAGCAGTTGAGTGCGGAAGCCATGCAGGTCATAACCTTCGCCGCCGTAGCCGGCAGGCGCTTCGACTTCACTGTGCTGCAACAGGTCATGCATTGTGATGAAGGCCGGTTGTTGCTGCTCATCAAGGAACTGGTGGCGACCCGACTGGTGGTGGAGGTATCGGCAGAACAGTTCGCTTTTCGGCACGCGCTGACACAACAGGCGGTGTACGCCGGATTGCTGGCACGCGAACGCCGCGCGCTGCACCGCCAGCTCGCCGAAGCGATAGAGCAACTCTACGCCACGCCCCCTTTCCTTGACGCTCACCTGGACGACCTGGCTTACCACTACTCCGAGGCCGGTGTGTGGAAGAAAGCTCTGACATACGAACAGCGTGCAGGGGAGAGGGCGCTGGCCCTTTACGCGCCACAGGCCGCCATCGACCACTTCACCCGCGCGCTCTCTGTCCTCCAACACCTTCCTGGCGAGCAACCCGCGCTGATCTATCACCAGCGCGGCCAGGCATACGAAACGCTGGGCGAGTTTGAACGCGCATTAAGCGATTATGAGCAGGCGTTGATAACAGCTCGCGCCGCCCGTGATCTAGCGCAGGAATGGCAGAGCATGATGGCGCTCGGCTTCCTCTGGACGGGACGAGATTACGAGCAGGCAGGGGAATGGTTTCGCCATGCCGGCGAGTTGGCCGGGGGCCTTACCGACCCTATGTTGCAAGCACGCAGCCTTAATCGCCTGGGCAACTGGCTGGTCAATACCGGCCAGATTCAGGAAGGGCTTGAGGCGCATCAGCAGGCGCTTCGACTGTTTGAAACGCACGCTGATGCGCCGGGCATGGCAGAAACGCTTGACCTGCTCGGTGTGGCCTACGGCTTCTTTGGAGACACCCTCAACGCGGTAAAATACATCGGGCAGGCAGTTGATCTCTTTCGCCAGCTTGACGATCAACAACGGGTGGCTTCGAGCCTTGCCTCTGGGACACTCGATTCTGCGCCGGAAAAAATTATCACTACCTTCAGCCCCCTGAGAACCCGCGACGAGTGCATACAGGACACCCAGGAAGCTCTGTCGCTGGCGCGCCAGACCCATTCGCAGGCCGGGCAGGCGTTTGTGGAGATGGTGACGACGCAGGTTCTGTTCTCTTTCGGAGAATTTGGCCCCGCGCTTGCCCACGCACAGAAAGCATTGCATCTTGCCAGTAGCATCGAACACCAGCAATGGCTCACTGCCAGCTACGGTGCGCTGGGGCAACTCTACCTGCTGCTGCTTGAACCCGATCTCGCGATTTCCGCTCTGGATGCCGGATTGGCAGGGGCGCAGTCGCTCGGGTCCTCGTTCTGGCCCAGCTACCTCACCTCATCCCTGGCTCTGGCATATACCCTGAAACAGGACTTTCCGCGCGCCGAAGCTGCACTAAAAGCCATCCTGCCACGAGAGCAGCGACCGCGCAACGTGGCGGAACGCCATCTGGCCTGGGCATGGGGCCAGCTTACGCTGGCGCAGGGAGAGCCTGCCGCTACCCTGTCCATCGCGGAACAGTTGCTCGCCTCCGTCCCCGGCGAGAGCCAGCAGCCCATCCCACACCTGCTGGCCCTGAAAGGCGAGGCGCTCAGCGCACTCAAGCGTTTAGCCGAAGCAGTTGCGACGCTGGAACAGGCAAAACGAGGAGCGGAGCAGCGCCAGGCCCCGTCAATCCTCTGGCGTATCCATCGCGCATCGGGACAAGCTCACCGCCTGCTCAAGCAGGAAAAGCAGACGCAATCTGAATGGAACAAAGCCAGGCAAATCATTACCCGGCTGGCCGCAACAATCGATGAGATCGCCTTGCGCGAGCATTTCTTGCAGGCGGCGCTGCAAAGCCTCCCACCGGAAAAGCTCGCGCGACGGGCAACGGATAAGGATGATCGGCTCACCGAACGCGAAATTGAGGTGTTGCGCTGCGTCGCCGAGGGACTGACCGATGCACAGGTGGCCGAGCGGCTGGTCATCAGCCATCGTACTGTCCACTCACACCTCAATTCGATCTACAGCAAGCTGGGCATCACCTCCCGCAGCGCCGCCACCCGCTACGCCATCGAACATGGCCTGGCCTGAGTAGGTAATTTCGTCTACATACCCGCAAAAATCCCCCCGCAACGGCAGCAAAGAGCGTGAAAAAATGCGCTTTTCAGTCGATGTGGTTTGCGTCCCCGGCAGACTATACTCCTGACAGTGGTTCTCTTCTTGAGCGAGAGCCGGAAAAAGATAGTACGAGGAGTTAAGAAGATGGCAACATTGCAGAGGAAAAATTTCGATACGGCAGATGAAGTACGCACGCCGCCGCGCACAAAGATGGAGTTTGTCAAACTGGGCGATCTCACCGTTGTAAGGACGACGTTTTACCCCGGATGGCACTGGGCGGAGGATATTCGGCCCATCGCCGGTACGGAAAGCTGCCAGGTTCCCCATTTTGGCGTCGTCGTTTCCGGCTACTGCCACGTCAAAATGGACGACGGCACCGAAGCCGATCTCGGACCGGGTGATGTCGTTATTAACCCGCCGGGTCACGATGGCTGGGTCATCGGCGACGAACCCTACGTCTTTATCGACTTTCAGGGCGCAAGCAGGCTTTGAGAAGGAGCATGAGCATGTATAAACCACCAGCAGGACACAAAATATTGTTTGAAAACGACCGCGTGCGCGTTCTCGATGTCCAGATCAATCCTGGCGAGACGAGCGAGATGCATACCCACCCCGCCAATGTTGTGTATGCGCTCAGTTCCGCGCAGGTAGTGTTCTCTTTCCCGGATGGCACGAGCCGCGAGGTCGCAATCAAGGAAGGCGACCTTGTATGGTCTGAAGGTACCACCCACGAAGTCAGAAACATCGGAGATACCCCCGATCGGGGCATTATCATCGAATTGAAACAGTAGCAGAAATAACAAAACCATGCGTGTACTGATAACATCCATTTCGGCTTACGGCCACCTGCAGCCGCTCGTCCCGCTCGCGCAGGCGCTGGCAAACGCGGGCCACGAGGTAGCTTTCGTCACCGGCCCGGAATTGCATCCGCGCGCGGCAGCGACCGGCCTGACAGCCTTTGCCGCCGGGATCGATCCGGGAACCGGCTTTGAGCGATTGGCCGCAATGTTCCCCGACCGGCCCTATACCCGGCTCGCGCCCGCCGAAATTCTCGACTGGTATCTTCCCCACCTCTTCGGCGAGACGCTGGCGCCCGCCCTGCTCGCCGACCTGAGGCCACTGGTACAAAGCTGGCAACCGGATGTTATTCTGCACGATAGCTGGGAATTTGCCGGCCCCATCGCAGCCGCGAGCGCCGGTATTCCCAGCGTCAGTCAAACGCTTGGTATCCGCTTCGATGACTCGATGATTGAGGCCATTGCTGCCGCAGCGGCCCCACTCTGGCGGCAATATGGCCTGGAACCCGACCCGACGGCTGGCCTTTACCGCCACCTCTGCCTGGATATCACACCGCACGGTCTCCAACCAGACACATCGACCCTTTATCGTCATGCCATCCGCTCACTGCGCCCGGTTGCCATGCCGCCTCTGCCTGGCGAAACCCTGCCTCAGTGGATCAGGCAGCGCCGGGAGAGACCGCTTGTCTACATGACGCTGGGAACTAACGCAGGCACCAATTCGGATATGGCGATGTTTCGCAACACGATTGATGGACTGGATAGCCTGGATATCGACGTGCTGATTAGCAAGAGTGGCGGCAAAAACCTCATTTCACGCGCATCATTGCCAGACAATATGCACATGGAAGACTATCTTCCACAATCGCTCCTCCTGCCATACTGTTCCGCCGTCATCTGTCATGGCGGCGCGGGTACCACGCTCAGTTCACTGGCGCTGGGCCTGCCCCTGCTGATTCTGCCACAGGGCGCGGATCAGTACCTCATTGGCGACCTCATTCTTGCAGCCAACGCCGGGCTGCGCCTGCTTCCTTCGGAAGTCACCCCTTCGACTATGCGGACAAGCGTACTCGCGCTGCTATATGAGCCGGAGCGGTGGGAAGGCGCGCGCCGTCTGCAGCGGGAAATCGCCGCCATGCCTGCACCCGCAGAAACAGTTCCTCTGATCGAGCAGCTGGTTGCCACCCACCACTGAAAATCTGCTTCCCTTCGGGCTGGAATACCCTTTTGTATCGAACGGAAGCTACAATGCGTGGTGTAGATAGGGACTGTGTTGCGACTTAAAAGGAGGCAAAGATACGATATGAGCAAGGATTCCAAGGAGACAAAGCAGACTTCCGGTGGGACAAAGACGCATGTCGAGATCAAGGCGGAAAATCTCACACCGGAGGAGCGCAAGTTCCTGGAGGAACATGCCAGTGAGCTATCGCCTACGACACTTCGTGCAAAGTGGATTAACAATCTTAATGAACACGAAGACCATCCGGGGCAGACGCTGGCAACGCAAAATCCTGAAGTCATCAAGCACTGGGCGGAGGAGCGCGGCGGCACACCGGCAACGGTGCCGGGGACGGAGCATGGCAACCACCTCGGCGTGTTGCGCATCAACTTTCCAGGCTATGGTGGCCAGAAGCTGCAACCGGTGAGCTGGGAGAAGTGGATGCAGACGTTCAAGGACCGCCAACTTGTGTTCCTCTTCCAGGAACGCATGAGAAATGGACACCAGAGCAACTTCTTCCACATGGACAGCCCGTACCGCGAACACGACTAATTTCCACCATCAGTTTGTAGTAGGGAGGAGGTGAATACAGGTGGCACATATTCCGATGGACGATATACGGGAACTATGGAATTCCATTGGTTCCAATCATAGCTGGAAGGCGCTGGCCCAGAACCTGCAAAGCCGCAAGGGTAGCGCACAGGGGATCTCCGATAATCTCGTGGACGTGATGCTGTTCATCAGCCATAACGAGGAGAAGGCCGGGCATCCATTCCCCCAGACTGCCGATCAGCTCTATGAGTTACTTAACCAGCAATACCAGAAAATGTCGCAGTAGTGATAACTTCCCACGCCTTCCGGCGTGGGTTTTTACGATTTGCGTTGATGGGCAAAGCTGCGGCGAGAGTACATTCGCCTGTCATGGGGTAGCGAAGCATCTGAGGCAATTCATCGATGGACTTGATCTGCCTGAGATGTTTCGCTGCCCTCAGCATGGCATCGCCCGCGTTTTGAAGAACGAGAAGAATATCCGGGAAAGCAAAGCTGAAATAGTATGTTTTCTAGCCGATATGTGCGGCATTCACGTCTTCTGAGCAACGGAGAGAAGCAAAAGGAGCCTGGGAAGCCTCAACAGGCAGGCGCAGGGAAGCAGGGACAAGGTAATAACGGATGGTCATGTCCCAGTAGCGGCGGTAGGGCTTTACACCATCATCGACTTCCGGCCTGAGATAATTTCGTTTGATAAGCAGCCTGCAATTGTCGCGGTGCGCTCGCTCAATAGAGCTATCGCCCGCGAATACATCCTGTACATAGCAATATTTCTGGCCCCAGGCTCGCAACAGCCAGAGTGCTGCCGTCTCGTCTGGCGTCGGTAATATCATATTCTCACCTCATAGCAGGCAACAATACTCTCTTCATACATTCTTCAGTACAAAGTCTTTTATTCAAAATCTGGGGCAGCAGAAGCGCACATTTCCACTGCCCCGAAAGGTAAGGGCCACGAGCAGCATGCATCCACGAGAACATATATCGGTGCCATCATGAGCAACCTACCTTCCACTAATGGCACGTATGAAAAGAAACAAAAGAGACAGAACTGTGATGAAAAATCCTGTAAAAGCTTTCAACCTTTATCAGATGTCACCGTATAGTAAGTGTAGCCGTGATGATAAGAGATGCGACTACAACCAGGCAAAACATTCTCCTCTTGAGAGTGATGACGCCCTGGCTGTGAAATGTGCTTTCCTGCGAAGGATCAGCGATACAGAACAGTAATAAGGAGAAACAGCGGATGACACAGAACAATGCCAATGTTGAGAACAGAAGCTACACAGATGAGTTGCAGGTGATGGGCGAGCAGTTGCTTTCAAAGGTGAAAGAGCTGGTTCACGAAGGCAACGTGCGCCGCATCATCATCAAAGACCAGAGCGGACACACCATCCTCGAAATCCCCCTGACCATCGGCGTGGTTGGCGCCATTCTGGCCCCGACCCTGGCGGCAGTCGGCGCAATCGGCGCTCTGCTGGCCCAATGCTCGATCCAGGTTGTGCGCACCGAAACCCCCGGTTCAGACGAAACCCCACAGGGATAGTACCTGCGTAGATCGTTAACATGGGCTGGCTGCCTTCGCTGGCAGTCGGCCTAATTTTATTCCTCAAACCACCAGTCGGTTCGCGTTCCGACCGTTCCATACTCCCAGGTCATAACATGTTTCACATCTACGCGGTAGAGATCAACATTTTCGTGAAAGATGGTATCCCTGGCCCCACTGTGAGGGTCCACATATTTTTCCTGGTATGCCGCGTTGATGCGGCTCAGTTCATCCTGATCGGTCACAATCTGCACGCGGCCTTCCAGAATAATCACATCATCACCATCGCCCGCGTGAACAACAACCCAGGACTGTCGGGCCAGATTCTTCGCTTTCTGCATATCACGACGAGTAATAAAGTAAATACTCTTGCCATCCCAGATAAACCAGACAGGCACAGCATGAGGTCGCCCATCTGGTCGCGTGGTGCTAATCCAGATGGAGCGCATGGCTCGCAATGGCAAATCCACCTTGTTCCAGGGAATAAAACCGGACATATTCTGCCTCCTTATTTTTTTGTCAGTTACCGGCAAATTGCGTAGAATAGAGGTGACGGTAAATGCCGCCATACCGCATCGTGTAACAGAGCGGAAACTCTATACAGAAACTTATTCTCGGAGAGAGAGCATATTATGGCAAAAGCTTTGAAGGAACGCCCGTTTATGCGCGCCAGAAATCGGCGGCAAGCCTATGTGCTGCTGATTCTGGGCGTGTTATTTTTGATTGCAGCGGCCATTGTGCATCTCGTTTTGCGTATCAGCCCGTTCACCTATCCGCTTGGTATCTTCCTGCTGGGCGTGGGTCTGCTGATCGCCATGTTCTTCAATCCCCGGAGGCTGGCAGTCGTAACCTGGATGGCCTTGTTCATCGGGCTGGAGGTCTTCTTACTCTACAAAAATATTCTTCCGGGCAGGCAGACGCTGCCAACGTTCATTCTTGCTATCGGGCTGGCATTGCTCGGCATTGCAATCATGGGCAAACGAGGCTATGTCAGGGCTGGCGCGCTCTCACCGGCCATCATGGTTCTCATCATAGGCATCGTCGAATATTTCCTGTTCGCGAACCAGCTCCCATCATTTGCCGTGCCATTCCTGCTCTCGCTGTAGGTGCCTGCCACGGGCCTGCTGCTCTTCGGACTCTATTATCTGGTAACGGTGGGCAGGAGATAGCGTTTTTTCGCAGCCTTTTCCTTGACACTTGATGGTGATCTATGTCATACTGATTACAGTTGGATAGACGTCATATCTTAACGGATATCTCGAAGGAACGCTGATGCATACTCAGATGTAACTGTTCTGATCTGCGAACGTTAGTTCAGATTTCTTCCCGCCAGCTTCCCCTGGTGTATTCTTTTATGCTCGCGCACCTCCTCATGGCTTTTCCACTTTCCTTTTCCCACGAGAGTACCACACAAAGTGGTCTTCGCAGAGGGGATACCTGAGTGGATTTTGCAGTCTCAGATAAAGAAAGGAACTGCCATGAATACACAACCGCAAGCAATGGGCCGCGAGCGTTGGCCGTTGCTTGAAGCCGTCAATATGATAGAGATGCTGTCCTACCTGGCAACCTCGCCGCTGGCCGAAAGGCAGATGACGGACGAAATTGAGTGGGTCATCACCGGAGTCTGGGACAACACCTTTAATGGAGTGGTACGGGCGCAGATAGCGGAGGCGCATGCTGATCAGGTGATCGACGAAGTGACTTCACGCTTCCGAGAGCGAGACGTTCCCCATCTGTGGTTTCTGAACGTAGATAGTCGCCCTCACAATCTGGAGCAGCTTCTCCTGACACACGGCTGGGTGGGCCTGCGTCAGGGGGTAGGAATGGCTATCGATCTCTCTGCCATCGCCGAACCGTTCCCACCACCCCCTGATCTGACCATCGAGCGGGTCGTAGATGAGGAGGGGGTGAGGCTCTGGGGCACCTTCCATCGCTACATGGAGAACGACCAGAGAGATGAACCGCGAGAACAACTCTATATCAGCCTGGGTCTGAATGGAGATCAACCCCTGCGTCACTACGTCGCAAGATTGGGGAGAGAGCCTGTAGGAGGCCTTTCACTCTTTCTCGGACAAGAGGCAGCGGGTCTCTACAATGTTGAGGTTGCACCCGGCTGGCAGCGCCGAGGAATAGGAACGGCCATGACGCGAGCGGTGCTTGAAGAGGCTCGCAGGCTCGGCTATCGTGTCGGGGTATTGGGTCCAACACCCGAGAGCCGCTCAATGTATGAGCGGCTGGGCTTCGTGTTGCACCGCCAGGCTCTGCCAATGTACTGGTATCCTCACAAGGCGTAGCAGGCAGTGACAGGGTAGCCGTGAAAGCGCGCCCGCGTGTGGCTGGCGAAGATTCGCCAGTCACACGTTCTCCTTTTGCTGATTTGTTCACTTGTACAGAAAAGCCATTTGGAGGTAGGATGGAGGGAAAAATAAAGGAGGCAAGTATTACAAAATGGTGGAGGATCATTATGAACACCTTTACCCCCGAAGTTCGAGCTTTCCTTTTGTGGAGAACGCGCACTGCGAAGATAGCTACAGTAAGGGCCGATGGACGCCCACATGTTGCCCCGGTCTGGTTTCTTCTGGATGGCGATAGCATCGTCTTCACCACGTGGCACACAACCGTCAAGGCTTACAACATACGACGTGACCCGCGAGTGTGCATCTGTGTCGATGACGAGACTCTCCCATACGCCTATGCCTTGATTGAGGGAACAGCAGCAATAAGCGCCGACCCCGACGTCCTGCTCTACTGGGCCACGCAGATTGCCGCCAGATATATGGGAGAGACGCTCGCCGAGGCTTACGGCAAACGCAATGGAGTTGCCGGAGAGCTGCTGGTACGGGTCACACCCACGAAAATTCTCTTTGAGAAAAACATCGCCAACTAGCCTGGCATGAGAATGCACCCGGACGTGTCATGCTGAGCGCGGCGAAGCATCTGGGGCAACCAATTCCTTAGTATGGCGAGATCAGATGCTTCGCCGCGCTCAGCATGACACGTCCAGATCAGTTTCTAACGACTTGACACCTTTCCCGGTTACATGCTACTATTGCAAACAGATCAAACAGAACCATCCTCACTTCAGGGGAGAAAGCAGACAAACACATGGGAAATCTCGACCAGGTACAGATACAAATGAGCGATTTTGCCGCGTGAGCGAGTACGCCAGGGCTTGCGCGGCAGGATATGGCACTCTTTGATGCACCTCTCACTTCTTCAACGGTGAGAAGTTTCTGTACTGGTCTGGCATCTTCCGAGCTATGTTCCTTCCCCGTTCCAGCATCCGGCGTGTCTCGCATCGGCAGGCACGCCTTGTCGCTGATTTTCTTCGTGACTGACACCATCCCCGTCACTCACTGCTATCGCTAGCATCATCATCTCCAGGAGCGTGCCTCGCCCAATGTATGGTTGTTTTCAGCTTCATGCCAGCGATCTATGGCTATAAGAAATATCTGACGAAGGGGCAAACATATGTCGACAATGCACGATGATTCAATGATGGAGATGGAAATGGCGAGTGCGGTACAGGCAACTGCGGAGGGGGAGTCAGAAGAGACAGGGGAGCAGGGAAAAGTTGTACCTCTCTGGCGCAACCGGGATTTTCTGCTGATTACAGGCGGGCAGGCCGTTTCTCTGATGGGTTCGCAGGTTTCACAACTGGCATTCCC
>Ga0070738_10004997_pt1 | contig 15200 bp, 7 predicted proteins | sample Coa_R2_2_FD_66446 | JGI IMG/M metagenome (GOLD analysis project Ga0070738, IMG submission 66446) | Surface soil microbial communities from Centralia Pennsylvania, which are recovering from an underground coalmine fire - Coalmine... | ecosystem: Environmental > Terrestrial > Soil > Unclassified ...
CCTCCCGTCCTACAGGTGCTAATCCAGCATGGGGATCTGACTCTAATAGAATGGCACAATAAAATTACACCTAGTCATTGGTTTTATTGTCCTTATGCTAATGACGAATAACCAATGACAAATAACAAATGACTAATGACTAATAGATTTGGCTTAATTGGTGGCGGGGTTATGGGAGAGGCTCTCCTGTCCCGCCTTATTGATCTCAATATTTATCAACCATCAGAAGTCCTAGTCAGTGAACCACAGCCTGCCCGCCAAAGTGTGTTGGAGGATAAATATGGTGTTGCAGTGACGGCAGATAATCGTTTGGTTTTCACTCAAACAACGGAAGTTGTTCTTTTAGCAGTGAAACCTCAAGTATTTAGTGCCGTTGCGCAAGAATTAGCGGAAGTCATTGCTACAGTCAATTCCAAACCACTAGTCATTTCTATATTGGCAGGTGTGTCTTTAAGTCAGCTCGAAACAGCTTTTCCTGACATACCAGTGATTCGAGCAATGCCTAATACCCCAGCGACTGTAGGAGCAGGAATTACCGCACTCTGCTCAGGTGCATATACGAAAGTAAATCACCAAGAAATAGCACGAAAAATATTTTCATCTGTAGGAGCAGTCGTAGAGGTTGCGGAAACACTAATGGATGCAGTCACAGGACTATCAGGTTCAGGACCAGCCTATGTAGCACTTCTTATAGAAGCACTTGCTGATGGAGGCGTAGCAGTGGGTTTGCCTAGAGCGATCGCCAATTTACTAGCACTACAAACTGTGCAAGGAACAGCCACGCTTCTACAAGAAACAAAAATACATCCAGCAGAACTTAAAGATCGTGTGACCAGTCCAGGTGGTACAACAATTGCTGGTATTGTCCAGCTAGAAAAAGCTGGCTTTCGATCAGCCATTATTGAAGCAGTCAAAGCTGCTGCAACCCGTTCACAGGAACTGGGAAAGTGAAGGGAGTGGGGAAGCCACCTGCCGCAGGTAGGTCTTCTGCTTGAGGCGATTGGTGTAGTAGGGATCAGCGTTATGGGGATTAGTTAATTTCCTATTCTCTACTCCTTATTCTCTACTCCTCTCGACAAAGTTGACAAAAGAGTAGTTAATATAGTAGAAAGTTTGGTTGCAATTTTGATTGAGTGAATTATCCTGCGCTGTCTCCGGAAGTTGACCCAAGTTCGATATTTCCATTTAAACTGGATCAATTCCAGAATGAGGCGATCTCGTCTCTTAATGCTGGGCGATCTGTTGTCGTATGTGCGCCTACTGGTTCTGGTAAAACACTGATAGGGGAATATGCTATCTACCGAGCTCTAGCACGGGGAAAACGAGTGTTTTATACGACTCCCCTAAAGGCACTGTCAAATCAAAAGTTACGTGACTTTCGAGAAAAATTTGGCTTTGAGCATGTCGGATTGTTGACAGGAGATGCCACGATTAATCGTGATGCATCGATCCTAGTAATGACTACAGAAATCTTCCGTAACATGCTTTATGGCACACCAATTGGTCAGATCGGCATCTCATTAGTAGACGTTGAGGCAGTGGTGTTGGATGAATGTCATTACATGAATGACCGCCAACGCGGTACAGTTTGGGAAGAATCAATTATCTATTGCCCTCATGAAATTCAACTGGTAGCTCTTTCTGCAACAGTTGCTAACAGCGATGAGCTGACGAATTGGTTAAATCAAGTTCATGGTCCTACTGATTTAATTTATTCTGACTTTCGCCCAGTTCCTTTGGAATTTCACTTTGGCAATACTAAAGGGCTGTTTCCTCTACTTAATGATACTTACACTCAAATCAATCCCCGCTTATTAAAGAAGAAGGGCAGAAAAGGAGACAATCAAAAGGGTAAAGGTGGTGGTAGACAAGAGGCTCCTGACATAATCTCTGTTCTAAGCCAACTACAGGAGCGAGATATGTTACCAGCCATTTACTTTATCTTTAGTCGCCGAGGATGTGACAAAGCGGTGGCAGAGGTGGGTGATTTATGGTTGGTCAATCCAGATGAGGCATATCGGTTACGAGTGCAAATTGACGAATTTTTAACCAGAAATCCGGAAGCGGGACGTTCCGGACACATTGCACCCCTCTACCGAGGTATCGCAGCTCACCACGCTGGGATTTTGCCTGCATGGAAAGTACTAGTCGAAGAATTGTTTCAGCAGGGACTTATCAAAGTTGTATTTGCTACTGAAACCCTGGCGGCTGGCATTAACATGCCAGCTCGGACAACAGTGATTTCTACCCTTTCCAAGCGTACCGATACAGGACATCGGCTGTTGAATGCTTCCGAGTTTCTACAAATGGCAGGGAGAGCGGGTCGTCGAGGAATGGATGAACGCGGCCATGTGGTGACATTGCAAACTCCCTTTGAAGGAGCCAAAGAAGCAGCGTATTTAGCAACTTCTAAGCCAGATCCTCTAGTGAGCCAATTTACTCCTAGTTATGGCATGGTACTGAACTTACTACAAACTCATACTCTAGAAGAAGCCAAAGAACTTCTAGAACGCAGCTTTGGACAGTACTTAGCAAATTTACACCTGCGACCCCAGTATGAGTATATTGCTGAACTGCAAACACAACTGGCTCAACTTCAAGCGCAAGTAACCGCTGTTAACGAAGCTGAAATAGCTAATTATGAGAAATTATGGCAACGCCTACGAATTGAGCGAAAACTGTTGAAAACGCTGCAAGAACAAGCACAGGATGCCAGACAAGAGGAATTGGCAATGATGTTGGGTTTTGCAGTTTCGGGAACGCTGTTAAGTCTTAAGGCTAAAAACATAACATTAACCGCGCCTATAACAGCTGTGTTAGTAGAGAAAATCTCAGGTCCAAATCAGACCCCTTATTTGGTGTGCCTAGGAAAAGACAACCGTTGGTATGTGGCAACGGCTGGAGATGTGGTGGATTTATATGCAGAACTACCACGAGTTGATCTACCGCCTGACTTATTACCACCAACAGAAATGTCGATTAAGTCTGGACAATCTCGTCTTGGTGATGAGAAAACAGCAGCGATCGCCGAACAAATTCCAGATCCTGGAGAATCTGTGCGGATGCCTAGCGAAGTGATAGAACAACTTGCTCGAGTCACAGATATTGCAGAACAGCTGGAAGCTCATCCTTTATATAAATCAGGCAATGTTGCTACCATTTTCAAAAGCAAAACACGCACTGCCGAATTAGAAGCAGAAATCCAACATCTGCAAGCACAAGTAGAACAACAGTCTCAACGCCACTGGGAAGAGTTTCTCAATCTCATCGAAATTTTGCAGCGCTTTGAATGTTTGGATAACCTCATGCCAACGGAATTAGGGCAAATGACTGCAGCTATTCGGGGTGAGAATGAATTGTGGCTGGGGTTATCACTTGCTAGTGGAGAGCTTGATAACCTAGACCCTCACCATTTGGCAGCAGCAGCAGCAGCTTTAGTGACAGAAACACCACGTCCCGACAGTAGAGTTAATTATGAACTCAGTGATGAAGTTGTAGAAGCTTTGACGAAACTGCGAGGTATTCGCCGCCAAATGTTTCAATTACAACGTCGGTATAACGTGGCTTTGCCTATATGGCTAGAGTTTGAGTTAATTGCTCTAGTTGAACAATGGGCATTAGGAGCAGAGTGGGTAGAACTCTGTGAAAATACTAGCCTGGATGAAGGCGATGTTGTACGAATTTTACGTCGAACACTGGATCTGTTATCACAGATTCCTCACGTACCTCATTTGTCAAAAACATTGCAATCAAATGCTTACCGTGCTATGCAATTGATTGATCGATTCCCAGTTAACGAGGTAGTTGAATAAAGAAACAATTTAAGAAGTATCACAACTTAGCTAAGTCAACTTTTATTTATCGAGTTAATAAGTGTAAAAGTATACGGTTTACATTTCTTATACTCGTTATACTCTTTCTCAGGTTCTACCTGGGAATTATTTTGAGAAGTGGCATAGCCACTTCTTTTTTTGAATCTTGAGATCCAATAACCATCTTTGGAAGGAGTATAGCCAAGGTGTTAAGTCAAGAGCAGAGACTGCTTTTAATTGGTGAAGTCACAGCTATGAGTGGAGTTCCCATCAGAACAATTCGCTACTACGAGAGTTTAGGTTTACTCAAGTCATCAGGTAGAACACAAGGTGGCTTTCGGCAGTTTTCATCGGATGTACTTAAACGTCTTGCTTTTATTAAACGAGCCCAAAGTCTTAGTTTGAGCTTGCAAGAAATTGGTGAAATCCTCCAAATTTATGACGGAGGAAAACCTGCTTGTGATGAAATTCAACACAAACTAACAGATAAGATATCCGAAATTGATCAGCAAATTGAGCAGTTATTAACTCTGCGGAGTGAATTGGGAAAATTGCTCTCAGGATGGGATAACTTAACAATTAAACCCGAGGATACCATCTGTCCCAATATTCAAAAAGATTGAGTGCTGGTAGGTGTGATATGCTTACCGTCAAGCATGACTTTCATGATATCACTTTGAGTTCATGCATGACGAAAGAACAGAAACTTGGGTCTAAAGATAAACCCTTGTTATCCCGATTTGTGTCTATTAAATTTGAGGAATTACAGGTTAGTCAATGGGTCAGTTAGAAAAATAGAAAAGAGAAAAATTGCGATTACTAAACTACAATGCGTTACGCTCATAATGACATTTCACACTTAATTAGTTAGGCAGCAATTGACAAATGTGAGGATGGATTATGATGCAATTGAAATTTGTATACATGAAACTTTATGTTTATAATTATGAAGCTTGTCTGCAATTCTATCGTGATATTTTAGGATTTGACGTCACTTTTATCTCTGATTACAATGGATGTACCGAACTAAATAATGGTGAAATTAAGCTGGCTTTACTTAAGCAAGAAAATTTACAAGAAATATTGACAACAGCTGATTTAGTGTCCTCTTCAGAGACTTATAAAAGTCATAATAGTATTGCATTAAGCTTCAAAGTTAATAACTTACATGAAGTCTGTAAGCAGTTAAAAGATCAAGGTGTCACATTGGTTAATCATGAGCCATGGAACTTTCCCGATTGGGGATTTTCATCGATTTGTTGCCGTGATCCCGATGGAAATCTAATCGAAATTCAGCAACTTCTATTTTGATACAAAAGTTGTTGTGCCATGTCACTTGAAGGTTGATCATTTGCCAAATAGGGAGACGAAGGAGGACATGGAGGACAAGGGGAAATAAAAGTCTTGGAGTTCTGGTTTCCTGAAGAAACTGGAATTCTTGTTTTTCAGGAATTATTTAGGATTGCCATAACAATCCTAAATGATTTATAAATAGTTCTGTTCCCCATTAAGGTGTTCCCTACCTCACAAGGCGTTTGTAACTCAAATAGGACCGCTCTATAATTATTTATGGTGTTTTTGAATTGATCAGGCTGTTTAATGCTTAAGCAACTCAAGCAAAAGAGTCTTGAAATTAAATTCTGCAAAAAAAGTATTTAATGATTCAAAATTAGCTATAATGATGTTAATTGCTTATATAAAAATTACATGAAGCGAACGCATAGACACAAAAGCAAAACTTGATACACACGTACGAAGTTGGCCGTGAAATATCAAGTTACAGGTGTTGTAGAGTTATCAAGGTATAAAAGGATAAGCGTGGAAGACTGAATTTAGCAGCAAATGAACTCGCTGTGCTGTGTTTCTTCGTGGGTTAAGCTACACGTTTTCCACACCCTGTAAGGCTCTATGAATCAGAAAAAGCCAAAGCGCAATCGTGGGATCATATTAACTCGTAAAGGCTGGCAAAAGCTTCAAAACGCTAAAACTGAGTGGGAATTTCAAGAAAATTCAGGCTGCAAGTACACTTTGGGAGAAGTCAGCGAACGTGCTGGATTAGCACCCAACACAGTTGCAAAGGTACTTGCTCGCCAAGAAGGGGTTGACAAACAAACGATTGTTCGTTTATTTACAGCCTTTGATTTAGAATTGGAGAAAAGTGACTATACACATTCCGATCCAAACTCAAAGAGTCTGGAAGGCTTAAAGACCCCCAAACGCATTGATTGGGGTGAAGCAACTGATGTTGCGGTTTTTTATGGACGTACAGACGAACTCGCGCTGTTAGAAAAGTGGCTTATTAGGGAAAACTGCCGAGTCGTAGCGCTGTTGGGAATGGGGGGGATTGGGAAGACTGCTTTGGCAGTTAAACTAACCCAGCAAATTCAAAGGAGATTTGAGTATATTGTCTGGCGATCGCTCTACAATGCTCCACCACTTTTTGATCTGCTTGGAAATTTAATTCAATTTTTCTCGAATAATCAGGTTGGTGAGACTGAGTTACCGAAGAGCATAGATGGTAGAATTTCACGACTAGTTGATTATTTGCAAAAACATTTTTGTCTGATTATTCTTGATAATATTGAGACTATTTTACAAAGTGATACCTGTGCAGGATGTTATCGCAAAGGTTATGAAGATTATGGTCAATTAATCAAACAGTTAGGAGAAATTCCTCATCAAAGTAGCTTGATAATAACTTCTCGAGAAAAACCAAAAGATGTGGCATCTCTTGAAGGAGAGGGAGTGCCTATTCGCTCATTACAACTCAATCCTCTAAAGGAGGATGAAGGGAAAAAAATTTTTCAACTTAAAGGTCTATCTGGAGGAGAATCTGAGGAAAAAGCTCTGGTAGAACTTTATTCTGGCAATCCATTAGCTTTAAAGATGGTGGCAACAACCATTCAAGATGTTTTTAATGGTAATATCTCTGAGTTTTTAAGTCAAAAAGTAACAGTCTTTGGTGATATTTCTAGTCTTCTAAAACAACATTTTGAAAGGTTGTCTGATTTAGAGCGTCATATCATGTACTGGTTAGCAATTAATTATGAGCCGACTACCCTTTCCCAGTTACAAGAAGACATTATATCGCGAGGAATATTGCAGGGATTACTAGAGGCTTTAGAATCTTTAATAAGACGATGTCTTATAGAAAAAGCTTCGTCTACGTTAGTTGAGAAAAGTGGCTCTTTCTTCACATTACAACCAGTATTAAGAGAATATGTCATTTGTCAATTAGTGAAGCAAGTATGTCAAGAAATTACAACTCAGAAAATCGTATTTCTTCAGTCTCATGCTTTACTTAAGGCTCAGTCTAAAGAATATACTAGAGAAAGTCAAATACGTCTTATTCTTCAACCACTTTTATGTGAACTACTAACTATTTTTAAAACTGAAAAAAAATTAAAAGAACAGCTTATTCAAATTTTAGTGAATCTGCGAGAAGAAGCCTTGTTAGAGCCTGGTTATACAGCCGGGAATATTCTCAACATGCTTTGTCAGCTAAAGAGTGACTTAAGAGGTTCTGATTTTTCTCATCTGACCATTTGGCAATCTGACTTTAGAGGTGTAAACTTAGCCAAAGTCAATTTCCAAAATGCTGACTTATCCAAGTCAGTGTTTACTAAAAGCTTTAGTAAAATTTCTTCAGTGGCATTTAGCCCCAATGGGAAAATTCTCGCTACGAGTGATGCTAATGGTCAGATTTATTTATGGCGAGAATGTATCAATAATGAACAACTTTTAACCTGTCAAGGGCACATCAGTTGGGTACGGGCGATCGCATTCAGCCCAGATAGTAATACTCTTTGTAGTGGGGGTACTGACAAGAATGTAAAGCTATGGGATGTTAGCACTGGTCAATGCCTGAAAAGCTTAATGGGGCATCCAAAAAGAGTACGCTCCGTTGCCTTTAGTCCTAATGGGAAAATCCTAGCATCTGGCAGCGATGACCAAACGATAAGTTTGTGGAATGTCAATACAGGGCTTTGTGAGAAAATCCTACGTGGCCACAATGGTCGAGTCTTATCAGTTGTTATCCATCCTCAAGGTAAGATCCTAGCTAGTGCCAGTAGTGATAAGACCTTAAAGCTATGGAATGTCGTTACAGGTGAATGTCTCAAAACTCTTCAAGGACATACTGGTTGCGTCTTGTCAGTTGCTTTCAGTCCAGATGGTAAAATACTGGGTAGTGGCAGTGAAGACCAAACCGTAAAGTGCTGGAATGTCAGCACTGGTGTGTGCGAAAAAACTTTACAAGAACATCATGCTCCGGTACAGTCAGTCGCCTTTGCTCCTAAAGGACATCTCTTGGCTAGTGGTAGTGATGACCAAACGGTCAAACTCTGGGATGTTCGCAGTGGTCTGTGCCACAAAACTTTGCAAGGACATATCGGTTGTGTCTGGGCAGTTGCTTTCAGTCCAGATGGTAAAATCGTTGTAAGTGGCAGTGATGATCACAGCGTAAGACTGTGGGATGTCACTACTGGTGAAGCTTTGAAAAACTTACAAGGGTTTAACAGTGGGGTATTATCAGTTGCATTTGCTCCACACGGTGGTGTTCTAGTCAGCAGCAATGATGACCAGACAGTGAAGCTTTGGGATGTTACCACTGGTCAATGTGTCAAAACCTTGGAAGGACACCCAACTCGAGTACGAACAGTTGCCTTTAGTCCGAATGGAAAAATATTGGCAAGTGGCAGTTATGACCATCTGATCAGATTATGGGACACTGACACCTGTCAATGCTACAAGATTTTAAAAGGACATACTGGATGGGTAAAGTCAGTTGTTTTTGATACTCGAGGTCAAATTTTAGCAAGTGGCAGTGATGACCAAACTGTGAGACTATGGGACGTTAGCACTGGTCAAGTCTTGAGAACATTGGAACATGGTCATGGGGTATGGTCAGTTGCTATTAGTCCCAACGGTCAAATTTTGGCAAGTGGTGATGATGATCATAAAGTAAGACTTTGGGATGTCAGGACTGGCGAAGATATCAAGACTTTTGTCGGACATACAAGTTGGGTATTGTCAGTTGCTTTTAGTCCTCAAGGTAATACTCTTGCTAGTGGTAGTAAAGATCAAACGATAAAACTTTGGGATATTAGGACTGGTGAATGTGTCCAAACTTTTACAGGACACACAAGTTGGATTTTATCAATTGCCTTTAGTCCTCAAGGCAATATTCTTGCCAGTGGTAGCGTCGATCAAATGGTAAAGTTATGGGATATTCAAACTGGTCAATGTATTAACACTTTAGAGGATCATACTCACTGGATCAGGTCAGTTGCCTTTAGTCCGGATGGAAAAACTGTGGTTAGTGGAAGTCAAGATGGGACAGTTAAATTATGGAATATTTTAACGGGTGAGTGCCTAAAAACTCTAAGAAATGAAAGACCTTATGAGGGTATGAATATTAGTGGGGTTACAGGCTTAACAGACACAACTATTGTTTCTCTAAAAGCTTTGGGTGCAATTGAATAGTAAGCTCATGGTAGAGAGTATGAATTTCAGTTGTTAAATTTAGAGAAAGAAATAATTAAATGTAAAATTCATATATATTACATTTGAACTATTAAATTTGCGTCGATTGTTTCGCATAATGATTGACTTTTAATAATTTAATCAAGTAATATAATTATCGTAAATATATACGATAAATAAATATTAATTATAGTATATGCGGTTCAAAATTAAGTAGCAAAATACGTAACTACGTAAAATCTAATGATGAAAAATGATAAAACCGCAAAAGCAAAAACGCAAGCGAGGACTCATACTCACTCGTGAAGGATGGCAAAAACTTCAAAATGCAAGACTGGATTGGGAGTATCAGCAAGAAAATACAGGGTCTGGGTGTAATTTGGATGAACTGTGTGAAAAGGCTGGATTAACTCCTGTCACATTTAGGAAAGTCATGACTCGCGAAGTAGGAGTTGATAGGCAAACGCTTGTGCGTTTATTCATGGCATTTAACTTAGAACTAGAAAAAAGCGACTACACTCAGCCAGACCCTGATTTAGTAACACCATCAACCTTGCAACTTCCTAAACGTATAGACTGGGGAGAAGCAACTGATGTATCAGCTTTTTATGGGCGTGTAGATGATCTGTATACACTAGAACAATGGATCACAAAGGAGCGTTGCCGAGTAGTAGCGCTTTTGGGAATGGGAGGTATTGGGAAAACCTCGTTAGCTGTGAAACTCGCCCAAAAAATACAGATGCGGTTTGAGTTCGTGATCTGGCGATCGCTCTACAATGCTCCACCGCTTTTTGAACTCATTGCTAAATTGATTCAATTTGTTTCCAACGAGCAAGCTTTGGAAACTGATTTACCAAACAACGTCAATGGTAGAATCTCTCAACTGATTGAGTATTTGCAACAATATCGCTGTCTCATTATCCTCGACAATGCTGAGACCATTCTTCAAAGTGGTAGCTATGCTGGACGCTACCAAGAGGGATATGAAGATTATGGTCTACTCATTAGAAGGGTGGGAGAAGTGCCGCACAACAGCTGCGTGATTTTAACCTCTCGAGAAAAACCGCAGGAGTTAGCCTCACTTGAAGGACAAGCACTACCTATTCGTTCATTACCACTTAGTGGTTTAGAGACACGAGCAGGTCAAAAAATCTTTGAAGTGAAAGGATTATCAGGCTCTGAATTAGAATTAGAAACAGTAGTTGGTCGTTATGCAGGTAATGCCTTAGCGTTGAAGATTGTAGCAACAACGATACAACACGTTTTTGATGGCAATATCTCTGAATTTCTTAAACAAGATACGACAGTTTTTGGTGATATTCGAGAGCTTTTAGAGCAACAGTTTTCGCGTTTATCGAATTTAGAAAAGGACATAATGTACTGGCTGGCAATTAACCGTGAGCCAGTTTCACTTTCAGAGCTACGGGAGGATATTGTATCACCAATACCAGCACAAAAATTGCTAGAAGCACTCGATTCTCTGGTTAGGCGATCGCTAGTGGAGAAAAGTGAGTCACTCTTCACACAACAGCCTGTAGTTATGGAGTTTGTAACGCATTGGTTGACAGAGCAAGTTTGTCAAGAAATTGAAACTGAGAATATTGATCTTTTCCGGTGTCATGCCTTAATGAAGGCAACGGCAAAAGACTACATCAGGGAGACTCAAATTCGCCTTATTGTTCAACCAGTGATTAATGGGTTGCTTACTGTTTTTAGAAGCAAAAAAAATATTGAACATCAGTTGACTCATATTCTCGCAAGATTGCGAGAGACATCACCACTAGAACAAAGTTACACGGCTGGAAATATCCTTAATCTGCTTGGTCATTTGGAAACAGATTTAAGTGGCTATGATTTTTCTTATTTAACTGTTTGGCAGGCGGATTTGCGAAACATAAAGTTGTACAACACCCATTTTGCTCACGCTAATTTGGGAAAATGCGTTTTTGTTGAAACTATCGGTGGTATTCATTCGGTAGCGTTTAGTCCTGATGGAAAACTTTTGGCCATGGGGGATACCAACAATGATATTCGTCTGTATCAGGTTGGAGATGCAAAACAACTACTCATCTGTAAAGGACACAAAGGTTGGATCTGGCCCATTGCCTTTAGTCCCAATAGTCACTTTCTTGCCAGTGGTAGTGATGATCAAACCGTGAAGTTGTGGGATACCAGGACTGGACAATGCCTTATCACCTTAAACGGACATAGTGGGGGGATTTGGTCAGTTGCCTTCAGTCCTGATGGTCATCAGCTGGTTAGTAGCAGTGAGGACACAACGGTTAGGTTATGGGATCTCACAAATGGTCAATGCATTAAAACTTTAAAGGGATATGGTAGTCGGGCATTGACAGTAGCCTTTCATCCTGATGGTACGATGCTCGCTAGTGGACATGACAACCATCAAATAAAGCTGTGGGACATTAAAACTTGTCAATGCCTCAAAACATTAGAGGGACATAATCATCGAGTTCAGTGCGTTGCCTTTAGCCCGAGTGGTCGTATTTTAGCCAGTGCTTGTCATGACCAAATGGTGAAACTGTGGGATATTACTACTGGTCAGTGCCTCAAGAATTTGCAGAGTCATACTGACTTGGTAAATTCAGTTGTTTTTAGTTCAGATGGTTATATGTTAGCAAGTGGCAGTGATGACCAAACCGTAAGGCTATGGGATATTACAACTGGTGAATGCCTCAAGAATCTCAAGGAACATGGTACTCGGGTATGGTCAGTCGCTTTTAGTCCTGATAATAAAATGTTAGCAAGTGGCAGTGATGACCAAACTGTAAGGCTGTGGGATGTGGCTACTGGTCAATGTATCAAGACTTTGCAGGGTTACTGTAATGGAGTTTGGTCAATCACTTTCAACTCTCAAGGTACGATCCTTGCTAGTGGTAGTGGTGACCAAACTATCAAGTTGTGGGATATTAGTAAGGGAAAATGTCTCAAAACTTTGCATGGCCACCATAATCGAGTAACATCGGTTTCCCTTAGTCCAAACAATAGTCTGCTTGCTAGTGGGAGTGAGGATCAAACAGTAAAACTATGGGACGTCAACACTAGTCTATGTCTCAAAACTTTACTAGGACATACTAATCGGATACTATCCGTGGCTTTTAGTCCTGATAATAAGATGCTAGCAAGTGGTAGTGATGACCAAACTGTAAGGTTGTGGGATGTTAGTACAGGTAAATGTCTCAATACTTTACGCGGACACACTCAACGGGTCTGGTCTGTCGCTTTCAGTCCGAATGGTCAAATGCTAGCTAGTGGTTGTCATGACCAAACTATAAAGTTGTGGGATATCAGCAATGGCAGTTGCCTTCAGACGTTAAAAGGTCATAGTGACTGGATATGGTCAGTCGCTTTTAGTCCTGATGGTAGGATACTTGTAAGTAGCAGTGGTGACCAGACTATAAAGCTGTGGGATGTCAACACTGGCCAGTATCTTAAAACTTTGCAGGGACACACTAATTGTGTGTACTCAGTTACCTTTAGTGGGGATGGTCACATGCTAGCAAGTGGTAGCGGTGATCAAACGATCAGGCTGTGGGATATCAGTACAGGCAGGTGCGTAAAAACTTTGTTAGGTCACACTAAATTAACCTGGTCAGTTGCTTTTAGTCATCAAGATAAAACCCTTGCTAGTAGTAGTGAAGATGGGACAATAAAACTGTGGGATACAAAGACTGGGGAATGTGTGAAAACCCTGAGAACCTCACAACCCTATGAGAACATGAACATCATTGGTGTAACGGGTATAACTTCAGCAGCTATAACTACTTTGAAAGCTTTGGGAGCGGTGGAGTATAAACAGGAGTAGTACTACAGTTATTGCCTATTGTGTTCTTTCTTCTTACATACTTACGCTGAGCTAAAGTCAGTTGGTTACAATTTTTTACTCCCACCTTATCTGTGACTGGCTAAGATCATAAAGAATTTGTCAATCAGCAACGCCCGAAAACCTAGAGTAAAAAAACACAATTTTTCAGATGGCGATCACGTTATAATAAAAAGCATCATTCATTTTTACTCTAAATCTGCAGTATAAAGCTAATTTTGATACTCTATTAAGAGCCAAATTTATAGCATGATTACTATTGGCAAAACTAGTTTTATCTTAATCTGTCACGAACACTTCTGCCTTTATCTGCGCTACCTTAGTGTGAGGTATATCCTCCATCAATTATCATGTTGTGACCTGTGACAAAAGAAGCTGCCTCTGAACACAACCAAACTATGGTGTCTGCGATTTCCTCTGGCTTGCCACTGCGTCTGAGAGGATGCTTGGCTATGAGTTGAACAAGTGCATCTGTAGGCAAGGTAGCCAGCATATTGGTTTCAATAGCACCGGGACTCACTACATTAATCCGGATACCTTGTTGAGCATACTCCAATGCTGCTGCTCTGGTTAAGGCAATAATTCCACCTTTGGTGGCACAATAACTAGCATAGCTTGCAAACCCAACAACACCCCCAACAGAAGCCACATTGACGATCGCGCCTTTTCCTTGTTTGAGCATTGTTCTAAGTTCGTACTTGAGACAGAGCCACGTTCCTTTAAGATTTACATCAACCAAACGGTTCCAGTCTTCTTCCAACATATCAGTGATTAGGCTGGCAGCACCTCCGAATCCAGCGTTGTTGCAAGCGCAGTCCAAACGACCGTAAATATTTACAGCTTTGTTGACTAGCGCTTCCACTTCAGCAGCATTTGACACATCCGTCTTGACGAAAATAGCTTCGCCTCCAAGGTCCAGGATACGATTCACAGTTTCCTCCCCCTCAGCTATTCGACGGCTCGCCACCACAACTTTTGCCCCAGCGCGTGCAAATGTGATGGCTGTTGCTCGACCAATGCCGGATGAAGCTCCGGTAACAAGTGCAACCTTTCCATTTAATTGAGCCGTCATAGGTATGTTCCTTATTTAGAAAGAAGTAGAGACTTTTGTAATGTTTTTATAGAGGCAAATAACACTCCTTAGCTATGGAAAGTAGTAACTTACTTCCATCAAAGAATAGCTAATTCATCTCGCACTTATGCAACGACTGAATTTTTTGTAACCAAGTGAGAGTTAGTAAGATGTGGAGCAGCACCTAAAGTCACGTTGCCCCAACGCATAACAGTTGCAGAAGCAGTACCTGCTGCACCAAAGCCATAGACAAGCACTAAGTCATTTTCACGAATCTTGTTTAACTGTGCTGCATAATAAAGATTAGCTATAGTCAGTGTTGGTCCAATGTTTGCAAATTGAGGGTAAAGGTTGATTGTACGCTCTTGATCAATACCTAGTACCTTTGTACAAAGGCGTGCAAACCAAGCCGTGGTTGTATTGAAAAGAAAAAAGTCAATTTGATCGAGGGTAAGACCCGCTGCTGCAACGGCACCTTCGCAACAAGTATGTAAAAGTCCTACTGTTGCCTTGCTGAGCATATTTTTTGCGTCTTTGTGTAGTTGCAGGCGAATTCGTGCATTGCTCTGTTTAGTATGTGTAATATCTAAAGACAAAATATCGCATAGCATACTTGTGTTCACAGTCTTTGTGCCAAGGATTCCCTGGTTGAATTCGAGTGAACCGACTACAAAAGCACCCGCACCATCACCTAAAAACCATGAAATGGTATCCTCCTCATCAACAAAGCGAGAATAAGTGCATGAGATGACAACCAATACATTACGATATTCTCCTGCTTGCACCAGAGCACAGGCAGTTTGCAATGCCACTGGAGTAACCCCGCATGCTCCATCAAGATTCCATGCAGCACCCCTCAGTCCTAATTTCCGAGAGAGGAAGGCGGCATTACCAAATCCTATCTGTTCAGGCCAGATTGAAGCCACGAGCATGAGATCGACATCCTCAGAAGAAAGCCTTGCTGCGTCGAGAGCATCGCGGGCGGCTTGCT
>Ga0070738_10004999_pt1 | contig 15192 bp, 13 predicted proteins | sample Coa_R2_2_FD_66446 | JGI IMG/M metagenome (GOLD analysis project Ga0070738, IMG submission 66446) | Surface soil microbial communities from Centralia Pennsylvania, which are recovering from an underground coalmine fire - Coalmine... | ecosystem: Environmental > Terrestrial > Soil > Unclassified ...
GCCGGGCTATCCGGCGCAGCCCCCCGGGTACCCCGCGCAGACGGCCTATCCGCCGCCGGCGCAGACGGCCGCGCCCTATCCGACCGCCCCGCAGTCGCAGCCCACTTACCCGCCGCCCCCCGGCGGCGCTCCGGCCCCGGCACCGACCGCGAGCACGCCCCCTCCGCTGGCGCCGACCGATCCGAACAGCCTCCAGGGCATCCTGGCCGGCATACAGGGCGCGCTCCAGGGGACCGTCGTCCCGGGCGGCGCGATGTCCGGCGACGTCACCGACGCGGGGCTCAAGCTCTCGGCGGTGCGCGTCGCGCCGGGAATGCAGGCCGAGGGCGACGAGCTGAAACAGACCCTTTCCGAAGGCCAGCACGCCGTCATGATGGTCACGATGCAGGCCGGCAAGTGCTACACGATCGTCGGCTTCTCGCCGCCCGGCGGCGTCAAGGACCTCGACCTCAACCTCCTCGCGCCTCCCTTTTACATGACGCTCGCCGGGCAGGACCTGACGCACAACAACGCGCCCGCCATCGGCGCGTCGCCGAGCCCCATGTGCCCGGTGACGCCGTTTCCGCTTCAGTACAAGCTCGACGTCTTCGCCAAGAGCGGCTCGGGCCAGGTCGCCGTGCAGCTCTATTCCAAGGCGAAGTCGTGAAGGGCCTTCTGCCTTGAGGCGAGCGGCGTGATGCACCCGCGGCGCACCGGTCGGTCGAAGTGGAACGCGCTCGCCGCGGGCGCGCTCTGCGGCGCCGCCGCGCTGGCCGGCGTCGGCTGCGGCGGGAGCCGGCCCGCCGCCGCGCCGCAGACCGCTACGACGGAGGCGCCGTCCTCGGCGAGCGCCGGTGCGCCTTCCGCCGCGGCGCCTGCCACGACGCCGACCACCGCGACGACGGCGCCCGCGTCACCGGCGACCACGACGGCGCCGGCGCAGCCGCCCGGCGCCACGACGTCGTCCGCTTCGCCGCCCACCCCGAGCCCCGCGCCGGCGGCCTCGACGACCGCGACGTCGACGTCGCCCGCGCCGAGCGCCCCCGCCGCGAGGACCACGCCCGCGCGGCCCGCCGAGTCGATCAACGTCCAGGCGCTCTTCGAAGAGGCGCTGCGCGCCGCGCCGGCCACGCTCCAGCCGAAGGGAGCGGCCGGCGACGACGCCCTGTCGAGGGGCGTGCGCGAGGCCGCCAAGAAGTCGGCCGCCGGCATGGAGGCCGACGGGCCGCTCGCGACGGGCACCCTGAGCGACAGGCAGAAGCTGCAGACCGACGTGACGCTGCAGCCGGGCAAGTGCTACGCGATCGTCGGCTACTCGAAGAAGGTTCGCGATCTGGACCTCTACCTGCTCTTGGCCCCCGGGATCCTCTCGGCGCGAGACGCGAGCGACGACGCGACCGCGGTCATCGGCGGGCCGCCGCAGCCGATGTGCCCCGTGGCCAGCTCGCCCATCACCTACAAGCTCCTCATCGGGGCCGGCGAGGGCGCCGGCGACGTCGCCGTGCAGCTCTACTCGAAGGCCCGCTGAGCGCTGACCGGCCCGGAGCGGCGCCGCAACCCGCGGCCCGATCGGGTCGATGAGCGTGCGTGACCCCGCCCCTGGTCCATCTCACGCCGCTCGATCCGGACTATCCCTCGCGGCTGCGCGGCCTGCCTTTCGCTCCCGCGTCGCTGACGACGCGCGGCGGATCGCTCGAGGCCGATCGCGTCGTGGCCGTCATCGGGTCTCGCGACGCCAGCAGGTCGGGCGTCGTGTTCGCGCGCGCGCTCGCCAGGGCGCTCGTGCGCGTCGGCGTGGTGGTCGCCTCCGGCGGCGCGCTGGGCATCGACGCCGCCGCGCACAAGGGCGCGCTCGCGGCGGGCGGGCGCACGTGGGCGGTGGCGGGGACGGGCTGCGACCGATGCTACCCGCCGGAGCACGCGGCGCTCTTCGAGAGGATCGCTCGGGGCCCCGGCGCGATGCTGTGGCCGTTTCCGAGAGAGCGACACAGGGCGTTCATCGCGCGCAATCGGTTGCTCGTCGCGCTCTCCGACGCGGTCGTCGTCGCCCAGGCCAACCGCGTCCCGTCGGGCGCGCTGAGCGCCGCCGAGTGCGCCCGCAAGCAAGGCAAGCCGCTGTGGGTCGTGCCGGCGCCGCCGTGGCTCCGTGGCTTCGACGGATCGCGGCGCTTGCTCGACCAGGGCGCGCGCCCCCTCACGAACACGGAGGCCTTCATCGCGACCCTGTGGCCTGCCGCCGCGCCTTCCGGCGGCGCCGACCGGGCCGGCGCCGCCGCCGCCGCCACCGTGGCGACGGGCTCGAGCGTGGCGTCTGCGGCGGGCGCTCGCCCACTGCGGTCGCGCCCGAGCGCTCGGGCCGCCACGGGCGCGGCCGTTGCGCCCGCCGGCCCTGCGGCCGACCTCGACCCGAGGCCATGGTCCGAAGAGAACCTGCGGCCATGGTCCGACGAGGAAGAGGCCGTCTGGAACGCGATCTCCGGCACCCCGTTTCACCTCGACCAGATCGCCCTGGATGCGCACGTTACCGTACAAGCGGCCGCTGCCGCGCTCTTGACGCTCGCCTTGGACGCCGTAGTAGTAGAGGGGCCACCGGGTTTCTATCGCCGACGCAACCGTGAGAAGAGCTGAAAATCGTTGACTAATCCCAAAGAGAAGCCATCGATGGCCAAGACGCTCGTCGTCGTCGAGTCGCCCGCCAAGGCCAAGACGATCAAGAAATACCTCGGCTCCAAGTACGAGGTCATCGCGTCCAAGGGCCACATCAAGGACCTGCCCAAGAAGCTGGGCGTCGACATCGAAAAAGGCTTCCTCGAGACGTACGAAGTCGTCCCCGGCAAGGAGAAGGTGCTGCACGATCTCAAGGAGGCGGCCAAGGGCGCCGACGAGGTCCTGCTGGCCACCGACCCTGACCGCGAGGGCGAGGCGATCGCCTGGCACATCGCCGAGGAGCTCAAGCCGGCCAAGAAGGCCACCAAGCGTGTCGAGTTCCACGAGATCACCAAGAAGGGTGTGGAATACGGGGTCAGCCATCCGCGGGCGCTCGACAAGGACCTCTACGACGCCCAGCGTGCCCGCCGCGTGCTCGACCGCATCGTCGGATACGACGTCTCGGCGCTGGTCTGGAGCAAGCTCGCCTTCGGCCTGAGCGCCGGGCGCGTGCAGAGCGTCGCGCTGCGCCTCATCGTCGACCGGGAGCGCGAGATCGAGGCGTTCGTCCCCGAGGAGTACTGGAACTGCGGCGCGGCGCTCGCGGCGACCAACGGCCCGGTCGAGCACCCGTTCTTGGCGCGGCTCGCGAGCCGCCAGGGCGAGAAGCTCGCGGTCAAGAACGGCGACGAGGCCGGCGCCGTGCGCGCTCACCTCGAAGGCGCGCGCTACGTCATCGCCAAGGTCACCAAGAGCGAGCGCAAGCGCAACCCGCCCGCGCCCTACACGACGAGCAAGCTCCAGCAAGACGCGGTCAATCGCCTGGGCTTCGGCGCCAAGCGCGCGATGCAGATCGCCCAGGGCCTCTACGAGGGAGTCGACCTCGGCAAGGACGGCGGACCGGTCGGGCTCATCACGTACATGCGAACCGACTCGACGCGCCTGTCGCCGGACGCGGTCAACGCCGCGCGCGAGTACATCGCGAAGCGCCACGGCCGCGAGTGGGTCCCGGCGCAGCCGAACGTCTTCAAGTCGAAGAAGAACGCCCAGGACGCCCACGAGGCGATCCGGCCGACGTCGCTCGAGCTGACGCCCGAGAGCGTTCGCCGCCACCTGAGAGACGATCAGTTCAAGCTGTACCGGCTCATCTGGGAGCGGTTCATCGCGTCGCAGATGACGCCGGCCGTCTACGACCAGACGAGCGTCGACGTCGAGGCGACCGCGTCCGACAAGACGGTCTACGGCCTTCGCGCGAGCGGTCGGGTGCTCAAGTTCAGCGGCTGGCTCGAGGCCTACGGACGACCGGAGCCGTCGCGGGGCGCGACGCCGTTCGCCGGCGAGGGCGACGACGAGGCGTCGTCCTCGGCCAAGGACGCGAAGGACCTGCTCGCCGACGACGCCGAGGCGACGTTGCCCGAGCTCGCCGAGGGGCAGGTGCTGCACCTGGTCACCCCGCCCGGGGTCATCACGGAGCAGAAGTTCACCCAGCCGCCGCCGCGGTACACCGAGGCGTCGCTCGTGCGCGAGCTCGAGGAGCGTGGCATCGGTCGACCGAGCACGTACGCCGAGATCATCAGCAAGGTTCAAGCGCGCGACTACGTCGAGAAGATGGACGGGACGCGATTTCGTCCGACGCTCCTCGGCAAGTTCGTCGTCGACGGGCTGGTTCGCAGCGAGCTCGATTTCATGGATCCGGCGTTCACCTCGAAGATGGAAGAGGAGCTCGACGAGGTGGAGGCCGGCAACGAGCAACGCACCGAGCTATTGAAGCGCTTCTACAAGCGCTTTCGGTCGCAGCTCGATCGCAGCAAGAAGGGCAAGCGCTGGAACCCGGAGCCGGAGCCCACGTCCGAGAAGTGCGAGCTGTGCGGAGGCACGATGCTCAAGCGCTGGTCCCGCAACGGCTGGTTCCTCGGCTGCTCGAACTACCCGGAATGCAAGAGCACGCGCGACCTCGGCGCCGACGGCCAGCCCACCCAGCCGCGCGAGACCGGCATCTCGTGCGACAAGTGCGGCAAGGCCATGGTCATCCGCAGCGGCCGGTTCGGGGAGTTTCTGTCGTGCACGGGTTACCCCGAGTGCAAGAACGCCAAACCGGTCCCGCTCGGGGTCAAGTGCCCCAAGTGCGGGGGCGACATCATCGAGATTCGCTCGAAGAAGCGCGGCGGCCGGCCGTTTTACGGCTGCTCGAACTACGCCGACGAGCGCATCAAGTGTGACTTCAAGCTGTGGCAGAAGCCCATCACCGAGGTGTGTCCGAGCTGCGGCGCGCCGTTCCTGGTCATGGGCGGCACGCGCGCCAAGCCGATGATCGCCTGCGCCAAGAAGGAGTGCGGCTACAAGCGACCCGTCGGCGAGCCGCCGCCGAGCGGCGCGGTCACCGCCGCGGGCGCAGAGGGCCACGACGAGCAGTCGAGCGCCGCGCTCTGATTCCGGCGGCCTTGCGTCAGTCCGCACCCTCGCTGCGCGCGGCAACGCGAGCCTGTTCGCACCCGCGCGCGACCCGCCCCCGCGCCCCCGCGGGCGCCCGCGCACCCGCGGCGACCGTCGTGCGCCGCGGCGCCATCTGACGCCGACCGCGCACGAGGCGCGACTGCGCGGCGGCGGTCGAGATGCCGAGCGCCGCGGCGATCTCGGCGAGGTCGTGGCCGAGCACGTCGTGCATGTACACCACCTGCGCGTGGCCCGTACGCAGTCGATCGAGCCCGCGCTCGAACTCGCGCAGCCGCTCGCGCGCGAGCAGCAGCCGCTCCGGATCGACGCCGGCCGCCGGGCGGGCGCTGGTCGCCGCGTCCTCCTCGCGCGAGACCAGGCGACGCTCGCGTGAGCGGGCGCGCAGCGCGTCGACCGCGACGTTTCGCGCGACGACGGCCGCCCATTTGGTCACCGAGCCGTCGCGGCGCACGGCGTGCTGGAGCGTCTCGAGCACGCGCTCGATCGCGCTCTGCGTGATGTCCTCGCACTCGGCGTCCCGCCAGCCGACGACGCGTCGCACGACGCCGTTGACGACGGGACGCACGTGCAGCACGCCCTGCGCCGCGAACAGCGCCTTGGGCTGGGACTGCGGTGGTGCCTTCGAGCCGATCTTCGCGTTGACGTTCATCGGTGGCCCGGGCCACGCGCGACCCCGCCGCAGCGTCCGGGAGGCCTACCAGTACGCACGCCGGCGACGAAGGTTACGTACGGCGCGCGCTTCGCTCGGACGTTTTCGAATGCACTGCACAATTCCCATATTTCCGCGCCATCGTTCTCCGCCGCGCGCGTGCGCGCCGGCCGGAGGACCTTCGCGCGGTCCGCGGCGCGCATTTTTCCTGCCTGCTTCGACGGCGCCCGGCCGACCTCACTACCTGAGGGCCGGGTCATCGCCCGGCGATGCATTTTGATCGGACGTCTGCTCGCGAAAGGTGAAAAAAAAAGAGCGTGCTCTTCAAAGGCCGAGTGCGCGCGGGGGTCGTTCGCCACGGCTTGCGCTTGCTCGTGCTCGCCGACGCGTTGGCGGTTCAATCGGTCGAGGGCCGCGCGCGGCGCCTGGCCTTCACGATCTCGGGCACCGTGGCCGACGAGCGGGGACGGGCGCTCGAAGGGGTGTCGATTCAGCTCAGCGGAGCGACTCGGGGTACGACGATGACGCGCGCGAACGGCACATACGTGATCGACGGCACCGTGCCCGCCGGTGTGCCGGGCCAGTGGACGGTCCGCCCGACACGCAGCGGCTGCCGCTTCGTGCCGTCGAGCGCGACCGCGAGCGCGTCGACCGCCGGGACCGTCGTCGACTTCACCGGGTCGGGCGAGAGCTGCACCGGCACGATCCCGGCCGTCACGCACGACATGCCCGCGTTCGACCCGGGGCCGCGCCCGGGCCCGCCGGGAGCGGGCGGTCCGGTGCTCAGGCCCCCGAACGCCTCCGAGGAGCAGGCCGCGGCGGCTTGCCTGCCCGGCCTCGCGGCCCCGATGTTGCGCTTGTGCGAGCAGGCGTTCATCCGCTTCCAGAAGGTCGAATCCGTCTCGGGGACCCTGCCCGGCGAGGAAGGCGCCGGCCTCGGACCGACCTTCAACGGAAACGGCTGCGCCATGTGCCACGCGCAGCCCGCTATCCTCGGCAGCGCGCCCGCGCCGTTCAGCCCCCAGCGCCCGATTCCGAACCCGCAGGTGGCCCTCGCGACGCTCGACGGCGCCCGTAACGCCGTTCCACCGTTCATCACGCCGGATGGACCCATCCGCGTCGTGCGGTTCAAGCGCGACAACGACGTGCACGGCGTCTACACGATCGCCGGCCGGAGCGACGCGCGACGCTGCGCGCAGGCCCAACCGGACTTCGCCGCGCACGCCGCCAGCGGCGACGTCGCGCTGCGCATCCCGCTGTCTCTCTTCGGACTCGGCCTCGTCGAGGCCGTCTCGGACGCGACGCTCAGGGCGAACCTCGCCGAGAGCAGCCGCCCGGAGCTCGGCATCGCCGGCACGTTCAACACCTCTCCGAACGACGGGACCATCAGCCGGTTCGGCCGCAAGGCGCAGGACAAGTCGCTCTTGCTCTTCGCGGCCGAGGCCTACAACGTGGAGGTCGGGGTCACGAACGAGCTCTTTCCCGAGGAGCGCCACGCCGAGCCGGGCTGCGCGTTCAACGGCATTCCCGAGGACATCACCGACCCGACGCGCGTCGGCACGACGTCCGAGCTCACCTCCGACATCCAGAACTTCGCCTTCGCGATCCGCCTCTCCGCGCCCCCGACGCCCGCCCTACCACCCGGGGCGACCCAGGCGGAGGTGGACGACGGCCGCGTCGAGTTCGAGAACATCGGATGCGGCAACTGCCACACCCCGACGCTTCGGACCTCGACGTCGAACCTCGACCCCGTGCTGTCGAAGGTGGCATTCCACCCGTACTCCGACTTCGCGCTCCACCACATGGGAGTCGGCCTGGCCGACGGGATCGTGCAGGGCGCCGCCGGCCCCGATCAGTTTCGCACGACGCCGCTCTGGGGCCTCGGCCAGCGCCTGTTCTTCCTGCACGACGGGCGAACGACCGATCTCGTTCAGGCCGTCGAGGCGCACGCGAGCACCGGCTCGGAGGCAAACACCGTGATCACAAATTTCAACGTTCTGTCCGGCCGAGATCAGCAGCACTTGATCGAATTCCTGCGGTCTCTCTAGCGGCGGCCGAGCGATGTGGCGCAGCACTCCATCCTGCCTGGCGGCCGCCGCCCCGCTCTCGAGCGCATTTCCGCTCGCGCCATGGGCGCATATCTGCGCTACCTTAATCGGCATCGTGCGCGATGAGGAGCAGACCGGCGCGCGCCCCGCGCGGCGCGACGCGGCCGACGCCGCGATGGATCGCTACGCCGCCGGCGACGACGCGGCCTTCGCGCAGGTGTACGACGCGCTCGCGCCCCGCCTGTGGGGCTATCTGCTTCGCCGCACGAAGAACGAGGACGACGCCGCCGATCTGCTGCAGCAGACGATGCTGCACATGCACCGGGCGCGCGGCGAGTTCATCGCCGGCGCCGAGATGACGCCCTGGGCGTTCGCGATCGCGCGCCGGCTGCTCGTCGACAGCGCGCGCCGGCGTGGGCCCGGGCAGGGCGTCGATCACGGCGGCCTCGAAGCGCAGGCGTCCGACACGCCGCGCGCCGACGACCTCGTCCACGCGCGCGAGCTCGCCGGCCACATCGAGCGCGCCCTGGCCGAGCTGCCGGCGGCCCAGCGTACGGCGTTCCGGCTGATCAAGGAGGAGGGCCTCACCCTCGCGGAGGCCGCCAGGATCCTCGGGACGAGCGTCGGCGCGGCCAAGGTGCGCGCTCACCGCGCGTACGAGGCGATCCGGGCCGCTCTCGCGAACGCCGAGGCCGGCCTGCGACGGGGGCTGCGATGAGCCCCCAGTCGCCGTCGCTGCCGGACATCCGGGCGCGCGTGCTCGACGCGGTCCGTCGCGAGCCGGCCCCATCGCGACCGGTCCAGGCGCGCCGGCGCGCGCTGCTCGTCGCCGCCGGGTTCACGGTCGCCGCCGTCATGGCGGCCGCTCGTTACGGCCTCGACCACGCGCACCGCCTGGCCACCCAGGGCGGCGCCGCGCGGCCGCTCTGGCACGTGGTTGCCGAGGGCGACGCGGCCTGGCAGCGGCGGCCGACGGGCTACGTGGTGGCGCTGGAGCTCGTCTGGGTGCTCGTGGCGCTCGCCGCGACGTGGGCCGGGATCACGCGTGGCCGATCGATGCTGGGCCGCCCGGGCGCGAGCAAGATCGCGGTCGCCGCGCTGACGCCGCTCGCCCTGATGCTCACCTGGCTCGGCATCGCGCTCGCGTGGCTCGAGTCGGTGATCGCCTCCGCATGGCTGGAGGCCATGGACGACGCCCCCGACGTGCACCTCGACGCCGGCTGCGCCCTGATGAGCATCCTCTACGCGCTGGGCCCGCTCGTCGCGTTCTTGCTGCTCCGGCGCAGCAAGGACCCGGTGACCCCGCGTCAGACCGGCGCGGCGGTCGGCGCCGTCGCCGGCGCGTGGGGCGCCGTCGTGCATTTCCCGTTCTGCGAGTGCACCTCCCCGCTCCATATGGCGCTCGGCCACGTGCTGCCGGTGGTCGTGCTCGCGGCATTCGGCGCGCTCGCGGGCGACCGCATCCTCGGCGTGCGCGCGGCGAGCGGCGGCACAGGCCTCGTCGGCGTCAGATCTTGACCGCCAGGCCGACGCCGTCGCCGATCGGCAGAACGATCCCGCAGAGGTCCGGCCGCGAGGCGAGCGCGAGGTTGAACGCGCGGAGCGCCTCGACCCGCTCCTTCTCCCCGTCGGCCGGCGTCTCGCGGGCCACCTGCCCTCCCCAGAGGACGTTGTCGGCCACGACCGCGCCGCGGGCCGAAAGCTTCTCCACAGCGATCTTCAAATATTGTGGATATTCCTCTTTGACGCAATCGACGTACACGAGATCGATCGGTCGATCGATCGCCTGGAGCTCGGTCAACGCCATGCCGTGGCGGACCTCGATGCGTCCCGAGAGGCCGGCCTCGGCGATGAACCCTCTCGCCTCCTCGACCAGGTCCGACCGGTACTCGATCGTGACGACGCGCGCGTCCGGTCCGGCGCCGCGCGCGAGCGCGATGGCGCCGTAGCCGATGTTCGTCCCGAGCTCGACGACGAGCTTCGGCTGCGCAAGGCGCGCGACGACGGCCAGGAGGCACGCCACCTCGGGATCGCTGATCGGGTAGCCGCGCTCGGCGGCGCGCGCCTCCATCCTGGCGAGCAAGGGGTCGCGGCCGTCGACGGGCCGAACACCGGCGAGCGTCGCGAGCGCGCTCACGCTCGTCGCGTGCAGCGCGTCGAGGTAGCGGGCTTGCTCGGGGCGGAGGATCGCGTCGGAGGACTTCTTCATCGTGGGTCCTTGCGAACTAACCGTTATCGCTCGCGACGCAAGCAGATTCTGCCGCGTGCCCCACTTGCCCTACCCGGCCGCCACGCGCGATGCTGTGCTTGGCACGTGTCGCGCTGCACACTCGAATTCGGAGCCGAGACGATCGTCGTCGCCGCGGGGGGCACGCTCGAGGCCGAGTACGCGCTCTTCGATCCCGGGGACATCGAGCTCTCCGCGACCGGCCCCGGCACGATCCGTGAGATCGGCTACCGCACGACCGCCGCCGAGGCGCGCGCCAGGCTCGCGCAAGCCGGGTTGACCCGCGAGCTCGCGAAGGACGCGTGCGCCGCCGCGAGGCCCTGGATGGCCAAGGCTTACGCGCGCGGGCTGGCCGTGCGGCGCATCGCCGACCGCCTCGACGCCGGCGAGCTCTTCGACGGGTGCACTTACGACCCAGGCACCGGCAGTTACGCGGGGACGTGGCTCGACCTGCCGGCGCTCGCGGCGGCCCTGTCGGCGGGCGACCCGACGCGGTGCCGCGCCTGGTCGCTCGCGCTGCAGGGGCTTCACCTCGCCGCCCGGCTCTCCGAGCACGGCGACGGCGAGGTGGTCATCCTCAGCACCGCCGAGCTCACGGCGACCCGGCGGCCCGGCGAGCGCACGTTTCGGCGAATCAAGCTGCTCGGCGCGGACGCGCTCCTCGAGGGCCTCCGCAGCCTGCCGCGCGGGCGCGAGCCGACGCAGACGCACGCAGGACCCGGCCGGCGCGAGCTCGTCCGCTATTTGCGTGAGCGCTCGACGCGCGTGCCTGCGGCCGCCGCGCGGCTCGCCGCGATGGAGGCCGCCCTGGGCGAGCGCGAACGGCCCACCCGCGGGCCGCTGGCAGATGACGAGCTCTGGGCGCTCGAAGCGAGCCTGTCCATGGGCGAGACCGACGGCGTCTCCGAGCGCCTCGACGCGCTCGAGCGCCGCCGCGGAAGGCTGCCGGGCACGGCGTACCTGCGCGCGCGCCTGGCGCTCGTGACGCGCACCGAGGATCCCCGGGCCATCGCCGAGCGCGTCGCGGCGCTCTCCACGTCGATGGACGCGTTCCACGAGCTTCAGCTCCTCGCCGCCCAGGCCTGGGCGACCGCGGGCGACGTGCGACGCGCGCACGCGTTCGCGCGCGATCTCGGCGACAACGGCGCCGCGAGCGACGCGCTCCGCATCCAGGCGCGCGAGGTGCTCGACACGACCGCGCGAGCCACGACGGCCCCCGAGGGCGGCGTGCCGAGGATCCCCAAGCCGCCGCTCGCGCCGTCGGGTACCGACCTCAAGGTCGATCTGGAGAGCGAGCGGCCGCGACGCGAGGCGGAGGGCACGCCTGGTTGGGGCTGGCCGAGCAGCCAGCGCGCCGGCATGCGCCCGTTCGACTCGTTGGCTCCGGCGTTCCGCGTCGATGGCCAGAGCGCTCCCCCGCCGGCCGGGTCGGTGGCCCCGCCCGCGCCGACGGACGCGCCATCGTCCGAGGACGTCGAGGCGCTGGCCCTGCCGCCGGGCGCCCAGGACCAGCCGCCGCCGCACGACGAACGCCCGCGCACCCCGGACCAGGCGCGCCTTGCGTTCACCTTCCTCGCGCGCGAGCTCGGGCGCGAGCTGCGCATCCGGCACGGCGTCACGCTGCGAAGCGACGTCGGCGGGCTCGAGCTCGCGCAGCGCTACCTCTACGAGGCGCTGGCCGGCGACCGGCCGGAGAACCTCGAGGAGGACCGCGAGGTCATGCGACACGGCGCGTTCCTGAGTGAGCTTTTGGCGAGACGGCTGGGCGCCCGATGGGTCGACCTCGAGCCGGCGGACCCGTCGCAGTGGGCGATGCTCGTGCCGTCGCGCGCCGGCTCGCCGCGCGCGGCGCGCACGTGGCCGATCGGGCGCGTCCTGCGCTTCGTCGCGCTACGCTACAAGGAGAGGGACCTGGTGAGCTATCTGCTGGAGCTGGAGGCCTTCGCACGCTGATGCCCACGTTGCGGCTGCGCGAGGACGCCCTCGTCGAGCACGAGCGCGCCGTCGAGGAGACGAGCGACGAGCGGTTCGACCGCGTCGAGTTCGCGCGCCGGGCGCTCGACGTGATGGGCACGCCGCAGACGACCGTCGCCGTCTGCGGAGGCGCCACCCGCCTGCGGGTCGCTTCCGGCCGGTGGTGGGGCCGCTCTTCGCCCGATGCGAGGTGGGCCATGCTGTCCGTCCCGCCGACGGCGTCGCGACGCGCGATCGTCCTCGCCGCCGCCGAGCTCGCCCGCGTGCCGCGCGCGTACGCGCTCGAGGTGCTGCTGCGCGAGGCCGGTCACCCGTGAGCGAAGCCGGCCATTACATCACCCGCGCGGGCGCGAACCGGCTGCTGCAAGAGCTGTCCGACCTGCGCCAGCGCCAGCGTCCGAGGATCGTCCAGGAGGTCGCCGACGCCGCCGCGCAGGGCGACCGGAGCGAGAACGCCGAGTACATCTACGGCAAGCGCAAGCTCCGCGAGATCGACCGCCGCATCCAGTGGCTCATGAAGCGCCTGGACACCGTGACGGTCGTCGAGCCGCGCGCCGCCGGAGGCGATGTGGCGTTCTTCGGGGCGACGGTCGAGGTGGAGGACGAGGACGGCGCTCGCGCCGTCTACCGCATCGTCGGCGAGGACGAGATCGACCTCGACAAGGGGCACATCTCGTGGCGCTCGCCGCTCGGCCGAGCTCTTCTGAAGAAGCGCGCGGGCGATACGGCCACGTTCCGCCGGCCGGCCGCTCGGCCCGGCGTCGCGCTCGCGCGCGCGCGCGGGCAGGACGGCGCGGTCGAGCTCCTCGTCGTGGCCGTCCGCTACGACTGATCGTCCGTCACTGGCCGAAGCGCGCCACGAGCGCCCTCGCCTCGGCGACGAACGCGTCGCGGTGGAACCGCTCGTAGTCGGCCCACGTGCAGAGCGTGCGCGTGTCGGCGACCCGATCGACGAACAGCGTCCCGTCGAGGTGATCGAGCTCGTGCTGGAACGTACCGGCCGTCAGGCCCTTGACCTCGAAGTCCACGTCGCGGCCGGCTCGATCCCAGGCGCGCACGCGCACGCCGGTGAAGCGCGGCACCCTGCCGCGTAGGTTGGGAACGCTCAGGCAGCCCTCGAAGTTCAGGAACGTCTCGTCGGTCGTCGCCTCGACCGACGGGTTGACGAGGATCGTCAGCGGCCAGTTCGGCTTGTACGGGTAGCGCGGGTTGTTCGCGACCTCGACGGCGCAGATGCGGACGTCCTCGTGAACCTGGTTGGCGGCGATCCCGGCGCCGCTGGCGTCGCGCATCGTCTCGACCAGGTCGTCGATGAAGCGCTGGACGCCGGCGCTCGCGAGCTCGTCGCGGGTGAGCTCGCGCGCGCGCCGGCGCAGGACGGGGTGACCGATGGTGGCGATCTTGCGGAGCGCCATCGCCCGCCCTCAACGCTTCTCGGCCAGGATGATCGTGCGCGGCGAGTCGTGGCCGAGGAACGCGCCGGGGGTGGCCGTGCCGCCGCTCACCTCGCAGACCTTGAAGCCGTGGTCGTGTAGCAGCTTGCCGAGCTCGTGCAGGCTGTAGACTCGCATCGAGTACTCGATCTCGCGCGACCGCCCGTCGTCGAGCATCATCGTGCGCTTGACGCGCAGGCGGCTGGTGATGAAGTCGACGGTCATCTCGTCCATGCAGACGCACCCGTCCCCCTCGAACCAGGCGAGCGACGGCGATTGGCGCACGACGAAGTCGCGATTGACGACATCGAGCAGCAGCAAGCCCCCGGCCTTCAGCGCGCCGTGGATGCGGTTGATGACCTGGGCGTTCTTCTCTTCCTCGAAGTAGCCGAAGCTCGTGTTCCAGCAGTACACGCCGTCGAACTGCTCGGCGAACGTCATCTCCCGCATGTCGCCCTGCAAGAAGTTGAGCTTCGCGTCGTGCTCCTGGGCCTCTTCGCTGGCCCGCGCCAGCATGGTGAGCGACAGGTCGAAGCCGACGACCTCGTATCCGCGCCGCGCGAGCTCCACCGCGTGTCGCCCGGTACCGCACGCCAGGTCGAGCACGGCGCCGCCGCGCTCGATGCCGAGGCTGTCCTCGATGAAGTCGACCTCGGCGGCGAGCTGCGCCTCGGTGAGGCGCTCGGTCGCGCGCAGGTAGTCGTCGTTGAACAGGTCCTCCCACCAGAAGCGCCCCTTGCGGCGAAGACCGGAGCCCTCCGTCGCCTGGGGCGCCACGTTGCCCATGTGCGGGGGGACGATGACGAGCGGCGCTCGCGCCGGACGAGCGGGCGCCGCCCTCTTGCTCGCCGGCGGGGGCAGCGGAGGGTGCGACGGCAGGCGCGCGCGTACCGGCGGCAGGTTGCTCGCCGGCTTCGGCGGCGCCGGCGTCGCGTCCAAGGGGACCAGGTCGTCGGCGGAGAGCTCTCCGTCGCCGGGCTCCGAAGGCGGAGGCTCGGATGCGGCCGGCCTGCGCTCCGGCGAGAGCGCGCGGGCCGGCGGGGGTTCGGGCGACGCGCGAGGCGCGGGGGGTTCGGGCACAGGGCCGCGGGCCGCTGGTTCGGGTGAAGCGGCGCGAGCCGCCGGCGAGGCGGGCTCCGAGACCGCCGCCTGCGGCGTGGGGGGTTCATGCGGCTCGAACGGCAGCGCGGGCCGATCCGGGTCGGTCGGCGTCACGAGCTCGGCGCGGACCGGCGGCAACGCGGGCGTGGGTGCGTCGTCGTCGAAGCGCACCTCGACGCCGTCGGGCTCGCCTGGCGCGTCCGGCGCCATCGCCTCCGGCTGCGGCTCGAGAGCCGCGGGCGCCGGCCCAGCATCGATCGAGATGATCGGGAGAGGCTTGAGCACGACGTCGTCCGGCCAGGTGGGCGGCCCATGGCCCTCGGGCGGCTCGGAGGGCGGCGTCGATTCGGCGGGGCTCGACGGGGGGCGGGCGGCTTCCCGCGAGGGCAGCGTCTGCGGCCGGGTGATCTCGTCGTCGGGTATCCGCAGCGTGCGGTTCCGCTTGCGCGCGGCCGTCGACGCGTCGCGCAGCCGGGTGCGCGCGGCGGAGCCGTCGACCGGGGGCGACGACGGCGTCCCGTCGGCTTTGGACGACATGCTCTGCGCCGTGGACGCGGCGTCGACGGCGCTCGGACCCGGAGCTACACGGCGTTCTTCGCTCATCCGCCGGTCCCCATGCCGCGTTCGACCCTGACGGACGCGCCGTTGTCGCGCCGCGCGGCGGTCCGCAGCAGCGCCTGT
>Ga0070738_10005006_pt1 | contig 15178 bp, 13 predicted proteins | sample Coa_R2_2_FD_66446 | JGI IMG/M metagenome (GOLD analysis project Ga0070738, IMG submission 66446) | Surface soil microbial communities from Centralia Pennsylvania, which are recovering from an underground coalmine fire - Coalmine... | ecosystem: Environmental > Terrestrial > Soil > Unclassified ...
CAAAGCTGCCGACCGCAGAAATCTGCAGAATGTTGATCATGGCGGCTTTTTCGGCTTCGTTGGCAGCCAGGGCTGCATAGGCAGCCGGTTCAACTTCCATCACATAGAGCGTTTGGCCCGCCAAAATCATTTGTCCACGTCGGCTGCGATTAATAAGCTGGGCATGGTGTGGATCGATGTTACGAATGATTTGGCTAGAAAGCACCCGTGGTTTGAGGCAGTCCTGCCGCCGGACACCAAGCGCATCGAGAATCGCTCGACCAGCCGCCTGGGTTTCGCCCTGGTTGCTGGAGTGTATTTCCAGTAGCCCATACAGTCGTTCGACTACCAGGACACCCGGACGGACAACAGCCGATTTGAGGGCGACATCGGTGATGCGATTGATTTCGATGCCGGGAGAAATTTCGATCCAGAGTGATGCGTCGCCGGGGAGCGGCAGAAACCCAATGGACACTGTGCCCATATATGCTGCATGTTGGGTCTGCAGCCGATCGATATATACGTAACTACGAAGGTCTATACCCAAGGTTCTGATGAAGGCTGAATGGCTAAGTTGGTGTCAACTGGTTGCGATCGATCGCGACCTAACGTTGGGTATCCGTCTGCTATTATTCCACTTTCTGGTGACGTTCTGGCAGCGAGTGTCGTGACGAAAGCTATTCGATCGCGTGAGCCTGCCGAAATCTTGACTATGGCTCTGGTGGCAGCAGTCGATCGACAATACTAGCTAGCCGATTAATGGCTTCTGCTTGACTGCGATTGCTGGCTTCCATAGCAGAAGCGATTCGGTCAATATTAAGGCTTTGCCGCTCCACAGTGTGAGATAACTGCTCGATACGCTCGCCTAGCCTATCGATACGCTCACCTTGTTTGTCGATCGCCGCGGATTGTTTGTCGATCGCCGCGGATTGTTTGTCGATCGCTGCGGATTGTTTGTCGATCGCCTCAAGCTGCTTTTGGGCAGTTGCTGCCTGTGCTTGCACTAGGATTCTGAGTTCTGTTAGCCCCTCGGTGAAGTGCCCAACTTGATCAATCAGAATATCGAGTTTGTCTGGTGAATGGGATGGTTCGTTGCTGGTCATGGCACTTACTTAGAGGCGTGCGGGCGTGATCTGCGCGATCGATTTTTAGAGTGTACCCTATGCGTGCGTGAATCTCAGGCAGAGAGGTAGGTGTAGCGGCTCAGGCTACGCTCGTAGTTTTGCAGCAACAGTTGGGAATCTTGCAGGGTGATGCGTTTTTCTTGCAGCGCCAGTTCAGTTTGCTGACGAATGCTTTCGATGAGATCCTCAGAGTCGTACTGCACGTAGCCGAGCACCTCAGTCATGGTATCGCCTTTGACGACATGCTCAATCTCGTAGCCTTTGGGCGTCAGATGGATGTGAACGGCGTTGGTATCGCCAAACAGGTTGTGCAGATTGCCCATGATTTCCTGGTAGGTGCCAACGAGAAACATGCCCAGGTAGTAGGGTTTGTGAGAGGGAGTGGGGAGTGGGGAGTGGGCAGTAGGGTCGGATGCTTTGCTACTACCTAATGCAGATTCCCTACTCCCTTTTTCCGGTATCAATGGATGCAACTCCAGAACGGGTTTGACATCTTTCAGGTCGATGAACTGGTCGATTTTGCCGTCGCTGTCGCAGGTGAGGTCAGCAAGGGTAGCGCGTTTAGTCGGTTCTTCATCCAGGCGGTGGATGGGCATGATGGGGAAGAGCTGGTCGATCGCCCAGGTATCCGGTGCCGATTGAAAGACTGAAAGATTGATGTAGTAGATCGAGGCCATGATCTTTTCCAGATCTTCCAGGTCATCGGGAACGTATTCTTGCTGGCGCGCGATCGCCAGGATCTTTTCGCAGCAGAGCCAGTAGAGGCGTTCGGCTCGGGCTCGTTCGGGGAGACTCACATAGCCAAAGTTAAACAGGCTGAGTGCTTCTTCTTTAAACTGAGTGGCGTCGTGATACGCCTCCTGATAGTTCTCGACCGTGATGGACTCGTAGGTTTCGTAGAGATTGCGGATGATCAGGTGTTCGGTTTCCTGTACGGCGTCAGGCACGCCAGAGGGGACTTCGCTGGTGCTGAGCACATCAAATACAAGAACAGATTGATGCGACGTGATCGCCCGTCCGCTTTCGCTGATCAGGGTTGGTACGGGCAACTTGCGCTCGTCACAGGCCTCTTTGATTTCAGCAATTACGTCATTCGCGTAATTCTGCATGTTGTAGTTTTTGGAGGCATAGAAGTTGGTTTTGGAGCCGTCGTAATCCACACCCAGGCCGCCGCCCACATCCAGGTATTTCATGTCTGCGCCCAGTTTCGCCAGTTCCACATAAATCTGGCTAGCTTCCTGAATGGCCGTTTTAACCACCGCGATCGACGCAATTTGGGAACCAATGTGGTAGTGCAGCAGTTGCAATGAGTCCAGCATGTTGGCCGCGCTGAGTTGCTCCACTGTGCTGAGAATTTCGGGCACGGTTAAGCCAAACTTGGCGCGATCGCCGGCTGAAGTCCCCCAATGCCCCATGCCTTTGCTGCTCAGCTTGGCGCGGACACCCAGAATGGGACGAATGCCCAGTTTGCGACCCGCTTCAATCACCAGCGGCACTTCTTCAATTTGCTCCAGCACAATGATGGGAATTTGCCCCAACTGCTGCGCCAGGATCGCCATTTCGACATATTCCCGATCCTTATAGCCGTTGCAAATCAGCAGGGCACCAGGAGTCTTGAGCGTGGCCAGAGCGATCATGAGTTCAGGTTTTGACCCTGCCTCTAAGCCAAACTGGTGGGGCTTGCCAAAGCGAACCAAGGCTTCGACGAGATGCCGCTGCTGGTTGCACTTGACGGGATAGACGCCTCGATATACACCGGGATAGTTGTACCGCGCGATCGCCTTTGCAAACGCCGCGTTCAACCGTTCGATCCGATCTTCCAAAATGTCGGAGAAACGGATCAGCAAGGGAAGTCCGAGGTTGCGCTGTTTGAGGGCGTTGACCAGATCAAATAGATCAAGGGAACCACCGCGATCGCCCTGGGGCGAGACGGTAACGTGCCCGGCAGCATTGATTGAAAAGTATGGTTCACCCCAACCGGTAATGCGATAGAGTTCCTCACTTTTTTCGATCGTCCAGGATTTTGCCGTTTGGTTACCCTCGATCGCCGCTCCTGAAGTGTGTGTAGGCTGAGCTTTGCTTTTAGTTGCCTGCTGCTCGCTGCCATTCACGTTCGATTCAGTCGCAACTGCTGTCTCTGCGTTCACTTTTGCAGCCGTTGACCGTCCTCCCATTGTTCTTTGCCCCCGCGCACTATTTCACGAAATGCCAGTCTATCGTATCCATGGCAATACTGTAGGTAGAGCAAAGCACGCCGTTGCGTTATTCAGAATCTAGATCTTCGGTTTTGGGTGCTGGTGGGGTTGTCGGCTTCAAGGTTGGAGTGGGTGCAGGGGGCTTGGGTGGCGTGGGACTGGCCAGAACTGGTTCGGGCTTATCTTCAATGCCCAACTGCGACTTGGCAGTAGAAACCGCACTGGCAACGGCTGTTTTGCTGGCTTGCAGCAGTCCTTGACCCGCATCCTGAGCGAGGCGATCGGGGCTGGGTTTCTCAAAATTATTGATCCACTCGCGTGTACTCCAGCCCGTGCGATAGCCCGTCCGCCAAATCCAGTCGCCAAATACCAGCCCTAAACAAACTACTAACCAGAGCAAGTAACCTGTCTCTTTGAGGATAATCCACGTGGTTGATGCTGTTTGGGTATAGGTTGCCCCTGTCGCTGGGTCTTTAATGATTTGCCAAACCTTAGAAGCTTGCGATTGAATTTGTTTGCTCATTGAAAAATCTCCTTCATCTCCTGACTTGGTTGTAAGCGTTGAAGGTCTGCTGTAATCATTACAGATATAAGAGGATGTCTTAAACGTGATTTGGTCATTCTGAGTGAAGCATGGCGTCACGCTGCTCGGCTGCTACAGGCGCGAGCATCCAGGGTTTCAGCGCTTGATCCGTAATATTCTACGGCACTCACGCAGCCTTACCTCTGGCAAGCCAGCTACAGTGTGACATTTGGGAACTTCTCAGACAGCCTCTCGGACGTTGGTCTATCTCTAACTACGATGCGAGCAATCTTCATCATTTAGGATATCTGAATTAAGTTAAAGATTCGCTGCCATAAGGTAGAAGCTTGACTAACGCCGACCAGTTCAGTTGAATTGGGGCCGCTGATACGGCGATCGTCCGCAGGGGTGGGCAAAGCGAAGCGACCCAGTTCTTTGAGATTACGATCAAACCATGACTTCAGTTGTCGCTACATTCTACAAATTTGTCAAACTGCCGGATTTTGCTGAAAAACGGGAACCGCTGGTGTCGTATTGCACTGAGCAAGCCGTAAAAGGCACAATTCTCCTGGCGAAGGAGGGGATCAATGGCACCATCGCAGGCTCACGTCCGGGGATTGATGCGGTACTATCGCTGATCCGGAGTGATCCCCGCTTCGCTGATCTAGAGCACAAAGAGTCGCTCGTCGATACACCCCCATTCGATCGCTTAAAAGTCCGGCTGAAGTCTGAAATCGTGACGTTTGGTCTTCCCGAAGCGGATCCCAGCGTTCAGGTTGGCACCTACGTAAGTCCGCGAGATTGGAACGACCTCATTGCTGACCCTGCGGTGACGGTCATCGACACCCGTAATGACTACGAAGTAAGCATCGGGAGCTTTCAGGGGGCAGCCAATCCTCAGACGCGATCGTTTCGCCAGTTTCCAGAGTACGTCCGCACCCATCTCGATCCGGCTCAGCACAAAAAAGTTGCACTCTTCTGCACAGGCGGCATTCGCTGCGAAAAAGCGACTGCGTTTATGCTGGCTCAAGGCTTCGAGGAGGTTTATCACCTCAAAGGCGGCATTCTGAAATATTTGGAGGAAGTGCCGACCGACGAAAGCTTATGGAAAGGCGAATGCTTTGTCTTCGATCAACGGGTTGCCGTACAGCATGGGTTAGAACCCGGCACCCACGATATGTGCCGCAGTTGTGGACATCCCATTTCTGACGAAGATAAGGCTTCTCCAGCGTATGAGGAGGGGATCGCCTGTCCGTATTGCGTTGACCAACTCACAGAAGCCAAGCGCATCCGTCAAGAAGCACGACAGCAACACATTAAATTCAGTTTTTAAAATTCAGTCTTTAAAATTCAGTTTTTAGAATTGCCTATAGCTTCTACCAACAGGTTTTCACCAGCATGGTTGAGCATCTGCTCTCGCTGACGTGGGGCGTTGTGCCAGTCCCCAATGGCTATATAGTTTAGAATTTTTATTGGATAAAGATGAAAATCTAAAGTCTGGTGCTCAAGATTGGGATTTTTGCTGTTAAAAACCAGCTTAAATAGTTCAGGCCAGAACATTACTCTTAAGTAGCCTTTTTTAATATCAAATTGAGGGACGTACAGTCGTTTGATTTGAGTAGACGCGAATCCTAGCGATAGAGAGAAAGTACTCATACCAACGACCAAATTTCTTGCACTCAAAATTGTACTCACGTCTTCTTCAAGGCTTGATGCTTGAATTCTAATTTCTGGCATTAACTGCTTTAGCTCGGCGATACAAGGATTTCTAAAGTCGTCCTGAGTGACAATAACAATATCTTTAAAGTCGAAGGTTTCTATTATTTTTAAGTAAAAGCTTAACGGGGGTTGAATATACGCCTGGTGGATTGAAACATCACCAAAAATATCTCCTGATCGAATGTGAATTACGAGTGTCTCGTCAGTAATTGAGCGATCGAGTTGGTGTGGGATAAGCGGCAAGAGTTTATTTTTAAGTATTTGCCTGTAATGGGTAAGACGAGGCAAGAAGGGTAGAGTGTCGAAATAGTAATAGTAATACCTGAGCAAAGAGGATTGTTCCTTAACGGGAAACAGCTCAGAGGGGTTAATATTATTTTGCAGATGATCGATATACCATACATAGCTCAAGGATTTTGTATCTGTTAAAAACTTGTCGGAAGGAATCTCGTGAATTAGATAGTTTTTCTCAACTTCCAGAAAAGAATGACGAGGACAATAAACGTCTAAGCCAATTATTTCCGACAGGTGCTCAGCATTCGCAAGCTGAATCAAATTGTTGCCTAAATCCCCAAACCACGCCCTTACATAAATTGCGTTACAAAAGAATCTTGCATAAATCAGAACTTTCAATAGTCGCAAAAAAGCCATTGCTAAGGCTTGGATAATTCGATTAGCTTTTTTGAACTGATTCATAGTGATGTTGGTGGTTCTGTTTTCTCCCCAATGTTTAGCGGGGTAAGCCTGTGTACCCTGGCGATTGTAACAGGGGCGGGAAACTCTTCACTGTTTTCCGATCCTAATGCTTTCGTGCCAGGGTTAAGCCATCCCCGATCGGTACCATACTGAGGCTTACCCGTTCATCTTGATACAGTTTCTGGTTAAAGGCCCGAATAGCCTTCGTGCTGTTATCCTGCACATCGGGGTCTGCGACACGCCCGTACCAGAGGACGTTATCGATCGCCACTAATCCGCCCGATCGCACCAGTTGCAGCGATCGCTCATAGTACCCGTCGTAGTTGCTCTTATCCGCGTCAATAAACGCAAAATCAAAGGTGTTCGCCTGTCCAGCTGCCAGCAGCGCATCTAAGGTTTCTAATGCAGGCGCGAGGCGGAGATCTACTTTGTCCGCGACTCCTGCCTGCTGCCAATAGCGACGGGCGATCGCCGTGTATTCTTCGCTCACGTCACAGGCAATCACCTTTCCATCAGGTGGCAAGGCTAGCGCGACAGCAAGCGAACTATAGCCAGTAAAGACGCCCACTTCCAGCGTTTTTTTTGCGCCGATCAACTGGATCAGCAGTGCCATGAATTGTCCTTGTTCTGGCGAAATCTGCATGCGGCTCATGGTATGCTGGGCCGTTTCTTGCCGTAACTGAGTGAGTACAGTTGGTTCTCGGAGGGAAACCGACTGTAAATAGTGGTAGACCTGCTCGCTCAGGCCGATTGACTGGTTAGACATAGGTAGATTCCGCTTCGCTTACTCTCTCTGCGATCCTCAGTTTCGCCGATCGCGCGCGTATATTTTCCGCGACTTCGTCCTGCTGCGGCAGGATCGGCTTTTTGGTTAACACGTTTAAATGTGCCGATTCTCGAAAGCGATGTTTGACAATGCGATCTTCTAAACTGTGAAAGCTAATAACGGCAATTTTGCCACCCGGTTTCAGCCACAGAGGGGCTTTCTCAATGAAGGTTTCGAGCACTGCGAGTTCTTGATTGACTGCGATCCGGAGCGCTTGAAACACACGGGTCGCAGGATGAATCCGCCCATAGCGGTAGGCTTTGGGAACTGAATAGGCGATCGCATCTGCCAGTTCGGTTGTGGTCTGAAAGGGACGTTGCTCAATAATCCGTCGCGCAATGCGACGCGAGAGTCGCTCTTCACCATAGGTGTAGAAGATGTCTGCCAGTTTTGTTTCATCCCAGTGGTTAATCACATCGGCTGCTGTTAGAGCTTGCCGTTGATCCATACGCATATCCAGCGGGGCTTCCAGTCGAAAGCTAAAGCCACGTTCGGGAATGTCAAACTGGGCCGAACTAACGCCCAAATCGGCCAGAATGCCATCAAACTGCTGGTCTCCCGGTTGAAACGCCGCAAAATTACCCCGTTGAAACTGGACACGGCCATTAAATGCTGCCAGTGCTTGTTGGGCCGCCGCGATCGCCTGTTCGTCCTGATCGATCGCGGTCACTTGCACATCGGGTGCCACCGCGAGAATCAAGGCGCTGTGTCCACCACCGCCCACCGTTGCATCCAGATAATGCCCACCCGGCTGAACGTTCAGACCCATGAGCACCTCTCGATGCAGGACGGGAACGTGAATAAATGGCTGTGTTACAGGCGCAGGCGCTGAATTGGGTACTGGTTCGGGAGTCATCGGTACATAAAGAGGCGCGATCGACACTACTCTATCGTTTCCCTTACAAAGCTTGATACCGATTTAGCATTGCGGTGGCACATTCTTCCGGTGATCAGTCCGTATAATTTAAGAGAACGTAACAGAAGTTGTTGGGGATGCGTTTTAGCCGTTAGACGACCGGATAGCCACCAACAATTAACCGCTAACAACTGCTTAGAGGGAGACTGCTCATATATGTCAATGCTGGAGACAAAAACCGAACCCATGGTGCTGAACATGGGGCCCCATCACCCTTCTATGCACGGGGTATTGCGGCTAATTGTGACGCTTGACGGGGAAAATGTAGTTGACTGCGAGCCGGTTATTGGATATCTGCACCGGGGCATGGAAAAGATTGCCGAAAACCGCACCAGCGTTATGTACGTTCCTTACGTCAGTCGGTGGGACTACGCAGCGGGTATGTTTAACGAAGCGGTGACGGTCAATGCACCCGAGAAGCTTGCCGGGATTGCGGTGCCAAAGCGTGCCAGCTACATTCGTGTCATCATGCTGGAGCTAAACCGCATTGCCAATCACCTGCTGTGGCTTGGGCCTTTCATGGCTGACGTGGGCGCTCAAACGCCTTTCTTTTACATCTTCCGTGAACGGGAACTAATTTATGATCTGTGGGAAGCCGCAACAGGCTACCGCATGGTCAACAACAACTACTGGCGAATTGGTGGCGTCGCCGCTGATCTTCCCTATGGCTGGGTGGACAAGTGCGAAGACTTTTGTGACTACATGCTGCCCAAAGTCGATGAATACGAGCGTCTGATTACTGATAACCCCATCTTTCGACGACGGGTAGAAGGCATTGGCACAATTACGCGGGATGAAGCAATTAACTTTGGTCTATCGGGGCCGATGCTCCGTGCTTCTGGCGTGAAGTGGGATTTACGCAAGGTGGATCACTACGAGTCTTACGATGACTTTGACTGGGATGTGCAGTGGGAAACGGCTGGCGATTGCTTTGCCCGCTACTTAGTGCGCGTACGCGAAATGCGAGAATCAGTCAAAATTCTGCGGCAGGCACTCAAAGCACTACCGGGTGGGCCATTTGAGAATCTGGAGGCGAAACGGCTGGCAGCGGGGCCAAAATCAGAATGGAACGGCTTTGATTATCAGTACATCGGCAAGAAAGTTGCGCCCACGTTCAAGATTCCCAAAGGGGAGCACTACGTTCGTGTGGAGAGCGGCAAGGGCGAACTGGGGATTTATATCATTGGCAATGACAATGTCTTTCCCTGGCGCTGGAAGATCCGTGCTGCAGATTTCAACAACCTGCAAATCCTGCCCCAATTGCTGCGTGGGATGAAGGTTGCTGATATTGTGACAATTCTGGGCAGTATCGACATCATTATGGGATCGGTTGATCGCTAACTGTCTTTAAATTCAATCGAAAAGCGGGCAATTAAAAGCCCGCTTTTTTGGTGACTTGGGTGTTATTGGTGCAATGACGCCTGGTCTGGTGCGCCAACAGAGCAATCGAGGGATTCACCTGTAACGCTACATGTAGCGCGATCGCCGATCGAATCCCCTCAAATATCTCATTTTGTAAAATGCTTTGCAGTTTGGAGCGTTAACCGCTATCTATAGTAGTGAAGCAAAGAGAGTAAGACTACATACAGCGTTTTAAGGGTGCGGGTTCACATTTTCTGATTTAGTGAGATTGACCTCTTCTTGTAGATCTATCCTCTCGCAGTCAAACCATTAGCCAAACCAATTAGCACGATGAGCTATCAACAACAGTTAAGCCCTTGGGTGATTCACAAGCTACTGCCAAACCTAAAGCATCTCACGGTTACGCGCTTCCGTCGTCGCCCCGATGCTGAAGCTTATCTTAAGGTTTTACGGGAGTCCCAGCCGCAGTCTCAGTTCGCTATTATCTTTGATTCTGGCCGTACCGATTACGCCGCTTCGGCAGAATCGTAACAAGATTCAGAGACAGTGATAACGCATTTGGAGTGTGGTGTTGACACAATTGAATAGCTGGAAATGCTGTTTGCGATCGCTGCAAACATCCAATCAATCCGCTGCCTGTCGCAATCCTGATCTGTGTCACAATAAAGACCGCTATCAGTGGTGGTATGACAATACAGTTGGACGACAGCAATCAAACTCTCGGTAGTCTGATCTCCGATCGGATTACCGGGAGTTTTCAGCAGCGCATCACCTTTGCTGAGTACATGGATTTGGTGTTGTACCATCCACTGCATGGGTATTACGCCAGCAACGCAGCAGTGATTGGCAGTAAGGGCGATTTTTTTACCTCCCCCCACCTGGGCGCAGACTTTGGTGAACTGCTCGCCGAACAGTTCGTGCAGATGTGGGAAATGATGCAGCGTCCTAGCCCATTTACACTCGTAGAGATGGGTGCGGGGCAGGGCCTGTTAGCACTTGACCTGTTGCGTTACCTCCAGCGGTGCCATCCTGAGTTTTTACGATCGCTTGACTATCTCATCGTAGAACGCGCTCCTGCCTTCAGGGCGGAACAGCAGCGTCAAATCAACGCTTTATCTATTACCGACATACACGTGCGCTGGTGCACGCTGGATGAAATTCCCACTGATTCAATTACTGGCTGCTTTTTTTCCAATGAATTAGTGGATGCCCTTCCAGTACATCAGGTCGTGATGGCATCGGGACAACTGCAGGAGGTTTATGTGACGGCTAACCCCGATCGTGGGGACGACCGTCAATTTGGCGAGGTGATTGGCGATTTGTCCACCCCACGTCTGGCGACCTACTTTGATTTAGTCAACATTAACCTGGCGTCCGATCGCTATCCCAGTCCCTACCGTACCGAGATTAATCTGGCCGCGCTCGACTGGATCGATGCGGTCGCTGATCGTCTGCACCGGGGGTACGTTCTGACAATCGACTATGGCTATACCAGCGATCGCTACTACAGCCCGACGCGATCGCAAGGAACGCTCCAGTGCTACTACCAGCACGCCCATCATTCGGATCCCTACATCCATGTTGGACGGCAAGACATCACAGCGCATGTTGATTTCACGGCTCTGGAGCGCCAGGGTGAACAACGTGGCTTAACATCGCTTGGATTAACGCCGCAGGGCTTATTTCTAATGGCACTGGGATTAGGCGATCGGATTGCCGCCCTGAGCCAATCGACAGCTACAGATACTCAGGTAATCCAGGCAATGCTACGGCGACGGGATGCCCTCCACCTCTTGATCAACCCCATGGGATTGGGCAACTTTGGTGTACTGATTCAGACTAAGGGGCTGGCCAGTTCAGAAAGCGTCTACCCGCTGAAGGGGCTCAGCCTACCCTGACGCTACAGTGATGGAAACAGCGCGGTGAGTAAGGTCTGTGAACCATTTCCGAGTCGTATCTGGCTGCTGTAAGGTGGAAACGCCAATCGCTTGTGTACAACCCGCGATTGAACATCCCCACCCTACGGCGATCGCTAGTTTCCACTAGCCGTTGCTGTCCTGGCCGTGTTGTCCAAGACATCCAGGCGTACGGGTGCAACGCCGCTCTGGATTAGCCCCAGCACTCGCGCCGCGGCTGTTGAGAGGTCAATGACCCGATCGCCCGAGTAAGGGCCGCGATCATTGATCCGCACGACAACCGATTGCCCATTGTTCAGGTTTGTCACCAAGACTTGCGTTCCAAACGGTAAGGTTCGATGTGCAGCCGTCATGGCATTTTCATTAAACGTTTCACCGCTCGCGCTAGGGCTACCGTGGAACCCTGGCCCGTACCATGATGCTAAGCCGCTGAGACTGAGCCGAATTGGGCCAACGGCAACGGGTTGAGACCACCCACTTGGCTTACCAGAGACACCGTTTAAGGGCGACGCATTACCCAGTAATCGACGGAGGCGATTGGTCGCTTGCAGGGCGTCGCTCTCCAGACTTCGGGTGGTGTTTGCCAGCATTGTATTGCGATCAATGATGGCAATCAGGGTCTTGTTGGCTTTGATCGCGTAGCGTTCGTCAGACGCATTCGATTTGGTGGCTGGCTTGTCCCAGCTGACCGTGATGGACTTGGCATCCACACCATCCCGGTTGAGTTGGTTGATTTTGGCTGCAATCGCGGCAGCGCGGAGAACTGGATCACCTTGGGCGACGGCAGCATCAGGGCTTGTTGATGCTGACTCAGAAGATTTTGGCGCGGTGCCTGATGCAGAGGCCTCGGTTGTGTCGGTGCTGGAGAGCGACTTGTTAACCGTGATCGCGCCGGCGAGCTGTCTACTGCCCATCTTGACCGTTTCGGCGGCGGCTCTGCCAGAACCAGTAAACGTCAGAATGGGAATATTGCGAACATAGAGGGTGGCGGCTTTGCGCCCTGCCAATTCATACGCATGCACCTTGGCGATCGCGTCATGGTCAGGGGTAGCTGCATTGCTGGCTGGAGATTGTTGCTCACCCAGCTTCACCACTGCGTGTGTGAGCTTTAACTCCGGGGTAGAGGGTTGGTTAAAAGCTGTCAGCTTGCCAGGATGGTTGTCATCCGGAGCGTCTTGCTTCCCAACGTTAACAGCCGTACCGACCTGATTTTGTTCAGGTTGAGCGGGCTGAGGAGAGGCCTGGTTACGGTCAGTTTCGGCACCCTGGTTAACTGATTTTGGTTGTTCAGCGTTGCCGGCTAGCGGCATACCCAGTGTTGTCATCAACAGAGTAGCAGTCAGACCACTAATAACTTTTTGATTCATACATCCACGTGTGAAGGACACATGTCAAGCGAGGGTGATGCTAGTCGAGCATCTCTCAAGAATTAGTTGAGAATCTCTCGATTGACACTTCTCATAACTCGTACTCGTTCCGGTTTCACTCCTGGTTTAAGAACTGCAACAGACTATCACGAAGTTTTTGCTTTGGGGATCAGGGATCCAACAGAGTCCCCAGGAACTTTATGGAGGCTTCACAGTGATAAAACCCACTCAAATCCAGTCCCAGCAAGGGTGTTGCCATACAATGCGGCTTTTGGAGCTTCATCAAAACTTTATGTAAACTTCATAAATTTGTGACTTAGATCACCTGATAGGAGGATGGAGAATGCAGGCGATCGCCAATTAGTTTGCACACTAAGGATGTCTATGGGTGAGCGCAATTTTTTGGGATCAGCGATCGGGGGGACGGTCGGTCTATTGCCGCCTTTGCGTCACTTCCTCCCTCTCCCTTACAATTGGCGTCATCTGCGTCATTGCTATCGGCGTTCTATGGAGCTAAAACCAAGATTATCGTCGCAACCGCTGAAGTCGCCTGGGGCATTTGCTGCGCCGGAGGAGGATGAGTTAAGCGCGCGTAGTCCCCTGGTGTGGCTGTGCAATACAGAGCGATCGCTGCGCCGTAAAACTCTTAGCACCCTCGCACCACTGTTGCCAGAGCCGTTGGCAATTAACCTGGGTGAAACTTCGCTGGTTGCCGAAGAATCACTGAACCAACTGGCAGAAATTGATTTAGCCGCCATCAGCGCTGCTGACCTGCGATCAGCCCGCATTCAAGTCGGTCTGGTCTTTGTCGGTTTCGGAGCGTTGGCAATGGTCTTTCTATTGTTGTATCTATCGACCCTGCACCCTGATCTGAGTCCTGGACAGCAGGTGCAGCGCTACTGGCACCAGTACGTCTGGTTTGTTTGTTTGGGGGTGGCTGGGCTTTTCATGCTCGGCCGCGAAGCGATGCGTCCACGCGACTGAGCCGCGAAGCGATGCGTCCATGCGATTACGCGATCGCGGATTGGGTCACCACTATCGGATTTCACGCATGGCTGTTGTACTCCTGCAAGTGATACCCTTGAAAAAGTTCTGCCACTGGTTGCCCTGGCTGTAGTAGACGGCTAACGTCACTTTTCCCTACTCCATAGGGTTGCAACCGGTCTCCTGTCCTTGCATCGCTGCAGGCTCACTGCATACAGTCAAATTGTACTTATGACCGCGTTATCGTCTGAGTGGCAACACCACTTCGTTGAAACAAATCGCATTCGCTTGCATTGTGTAACCCAAGGTGAAGGCGAACTCGTTCTACTTTTACATGGCTTTCCTGAATTTTGGTACTCCTGGCGGTTTCAAATTCCGGCGTTAGCGCGTCACTTTAAGGTCGTGGTACCAGACCTCCGTGGTTATAATGAATCGGACAAACCCAGCGGCGGCTATGATCTGGACACGCTTGCGGCCGATATCCGGGGACTGATCGAGAGTTTAGGCTACGCAAAGGCCCACATTGTGGGACACGACTGGGGCGGCACGATCGCGTGGCATTTAGCACAGAAGTTTCCGCAGTACCTCAATCGATTAGCGATTTTGAGCGCTGCGCCACCGCAACGGTTTCTGCAAGAATTGGTCGTTAATCTGGATCAGCTGCGGCGGAGTTGGTACGTTCTGGCGTTTCAGGTGCCCGGTATTCCTGAGTGGCTAATCCAGCAGAATTTGAAAGAGTTCGTCAATAGTCTGTTGCAAGGGCAGGCAATTCGTAAAGGCGCGTTCTCCAACGAAGAGACCCAGCTTTATCAGCGTGCACTGGCAAAGCCTGGTGCGCTGTCTGCGGCGCTCAACTATTACCGCCAAATGCTATCGCCCTGGAACTGGCTGAGAGACGTTGGACGGACTCCAAATCTTGTCACAGCGCCAACTTTAGTGCTGTGGGGCGAAGAAGATTCCCTGTTGAGTCAAACCATGGCGCAGGAATTTGCTCAATTGGTTCGGGCTCCCTTCAAGCTCACCTTGATTCCGCACTGTGGTCACTGGGTTCAGCAAGAAGCGCCCCAAACAGTCAATCGTGAACTGCTGGCGTTTCTTCGCTAGTTTTATAACCGCTAAGCGGAATGCCCTTTGCTTTCGATGCCAACCATATGCGCTGACAGTAAGGGGTGTTCTTTGGATGCAATGGTACTGGTAGGCGTGCCGCTGTAGGCTTAAAATCCCGTATTGTTTGATAGAGTCCACAACAGCGGATGTTGTTTTATCCGCGTTAGTTAAAACGCTTAGTGCAATGCGTCATTCATAGGGGGCGAAATCAAACGGCTTCGTCATAAGGCTCTACGGGCATACCAGAAAGGCATTCGTCATTGATGGGGAAAACATGTCAGCATAAGCCTGAGATATGGGCGTCCAATTTCAAGCTCCTTTAATGGGGACATGCACTTAAGGCAGAACAAACGCTCAATTGCTGAGCGTTGGGCAGATAGTTTGATCCGCTGTTGCCATGCGGAGTATGTCGATGGCGATCAGGCGTGGTTTGAACTGTCAGGCACGTTTTTCATTGCGGTTGC
>Ga0070738_10005009_pt1 | contig 15168 bp, 13 predicted proteins | sample Coa_R2_2_FD_66446 | JGI IMG/M metagenome (GOLD analysis project Ga0070738, IMG submission 66446) | Surface soil microbial communities from Centralia Pennsylvania, which are recovering from an underground coalmine fire - Coalmine... | ecosystem: Environmental > Terrestrial > Soil > Unclassified ...
CCAATCAGCTTCGAGTGGGTGCGCGGCCACGCCGGTCACGACCTCAACGAACTGGCCGACGAACTGGCCGGCCTCGGCGCCTGGAACGATGACTACGAAGCCTACCGTCAGTGGCAAGAATCCAACGCGCCAGAAGCCCGCCCCGCCTCAGCCGAACTGGCCGCGCTGCGCCAGCAGGTGCAAAACCTGAAAAAGCTCTTTGACAGTCTGGACGCCGAAAGTGGCCGCGTCAGACCCAACGAGCGCGAATTCATTAATGACATGGCAAAACGTCTGCAAAAGAACAACTTTTCCCCCTCTGAAAAGCAGGTCAACTGGGTCAAAGGGCTGGTGAGCAAGTACAGGGTCTAATATGTGGTAGAATGCAGGAGACCTTGCAACAAGCCCTATAATCCAGCAGAAAGAGGAAACGTTTGTACCAGGAACTTACGCAGCGTTTTAGCGAACTCTTGCAGTTGAAACAACCGCCCATCGGGCTGGCTTTTGTAGAAAGCGTGCCGGAAAAGATACAACATAGCGGCAAGCGCGTGCCATCGGCCTGTACCTTCTGGCGCCTGGCCGAGCAGGGCGTCTTCTATGCCACAGCCGCAGACCACCAGAATTGCCCCATCGGCATGATGACGATGGGCTTCACCATGCCAGAAGAAGCGCAGCAGCGAGCGCAGGAACTGGTGGAGACAATGGCCAGTATCCAGTATTTCTCGCCCGCCGAAGTCAGCGCGCTGCCCACCGTCAGTAAACCACACGAGAGTATCATCTATGGTCGCCTGGATCAATTGCCCATCGAGGCGGATGTCGTCCTCTGCATCATCAATACGCAGCAGGCCATGCTGATTGCCGAGGCGATGGGGCAGCTAAACTGGCTGCAATCAGGCGGGCAATCCGCTTTCGGGCGACCCACCTGCGGCGTCATCCCCCGTGCGCTGCTCACCGGCGAACTCTCCATGAGCTTCGGCTGCGTCGGCGCTCGCACCTACACCGGCCTGACCCCCGGCGAACTGGTGCTGACTATGCCCGCCCGCGAGTTCGCCAATCTGGTTGGGCGTTTGCAAACCACCGTCGCCGCCAACGCCGCCCTCGCGCCATTCCACCAGCAGCAGAAAGCACGTTTTACTACAGCAGAGGAAACGCAGGAATGATTACGCCAGACCCTGAAAAGGTGCGCATCGACTTCAACCAGCGCGTCCCCATGCGCGATGGCGTGACGCTCTCAGTTGATATTTATCGTCCTGTCGCAGCGACAGACGTGGAGAAGACATATCCCGTCGTGTTGATGCGCACGCCCTATATGAAGGCCAGTGAACGGGCGCTTGAATATGGTGTGTATCTGGCCGAGCATAGCTATGTCTTCGTGGTAATGGATGTACGCGGACGCGGCGATTCGGACGGGGAATTTGTTCCCTATTTCAACGAGGGGCGCGACGGCTACGACTCCATCGAATGGTGCGCGGCACAACCCTGGTCAAATGGCAACGTTGGCACGGTAGGTAGTTCTTATCCAGGCCGCATCCAGTGGCTGGCCGCCCTTGAGCAGCCGCCACACCTGCGCGCAATGGTCGTGCGTGTCGCGCCCTCCGACCCCTTTGTCGAGACGCCCACCGGCCTGCCCAGCCCCATGCACCTCTGCTGGCTGCACCTTGTCAGCGGGCGCACCAACCAGCTGATGGAGGCAGTGGACTGGGGACGAGTCTACGAACACCTGCCACTGCTGACAATGGACGAGCAGGCCGGTCGCCGCAACCCCTTCTGGCGTGCCGACCTGGAACACCCACAGCTTGACGCCTACTGGGAACCCCTGCGCTACCAGAGTAAATTTGAGCAGATCGCCGCACCCGTTCTGCACATCTCCGGCTGGTACGACGACGAGCAGATCGGCACCCCCCTGAACTACATCGGTATGACTACCCGCGCCGCCACGCCAGAAGCACGCGCCGCCCAGCGCCTGCTCATGGGACCCTGGGGCCACGCCGTCAACACCGAATCGAAGCTGGGCGAAGTCGACTTTGGCCCGCAATCGCTCATCGACCTGCGCGGCGAGGAACTACGCTGGTTCGATCGCTGGCTCAAGGGGTCAACCGAGCCGACGGGCGCGCCGGTACGCATCTTCATCATGGGCGCGAACCAGTGGCGCGACGAGCAGGAATGGCCTCTCGCCCGCACCCTGTGGACACCCTGTTATCTGCACAGCGCCGGTCGCGCCAACAGCCGCTTCGGCGACGGCACGCTTTCCACCACGCGGCCCGGCACACACGAGCCACCCGACAGCTACCGCTATGATCCTGCTCGTCCCGTCCCATTTATCAGCGAACCAACCTCGTCCCAGATCGGCGGCCCCGACGACTACTCCGCCATCGAGCGCCGCGACGACGTCCTCGTTTACGTCACCGAGCCGCTCAAACAGGATACCGAAGTCACCGGCCCCATTCGTGTCGAACTCTACGCATCATCCTCCGCCCCCGACACCGACTTCACCGCCAAACTCGTCGACATCTGGCCCACCGGCTTCGTCCAGCGCCTCTGCGACGGCATGGTCCGCGCCCGCTTCCGCAACGGCATGGATCACCCCTCCCCCATCGAACCCGGCAAAATCTACCACTACTCGATAGATTGCTGGAACACCGCCCAGGTCTTCAAAACGGGCCATCGCATCGGTTTAGAGATCAGTTCAAGCGCATTTCCCAAGTACGACCGCAATCTGAACACGGGTGCGCCGCCTGGTATGACAACGGAGATGGCAGTGGCAGAGCAGAGGATTTATCATGATGAGGAACATCCTTCAGCTCTAATACTACCAGTAATCCCAGAGAAGTAATACACCCCTGCGCAGGAAGGGGGAATAGTAGCACGATATATCACTGATACAACCACAAGCTATCAAACAACTTAGCGTAACTTTGTACCTATCAAACTCAATTTATAAGCCATACGCTCGCTTTTATCCTTGCCGGACAATCTGCTTTCTGCGGCCCAGCGCGACTCTTGCAGAGGGTGTTGCCAGCAGAATCAGAACAATGATGAGTACCACCAGAATCACACGGTGATAGATGAAATTCGGCTCACCACCTGCAGGGCTGCGAGTCGTCGCCAGGATACCCAGGAGGACGCCCGCCACAGCAAAAATGTGGGCGGCGAGTGTTACTCGCCAGGCCCAGGTTTTGCCAGTGAAAATGGCATAGGCGCTCATCGCCAGGAATAGAGCGCACAGCCCTTCAACAATTGCAGCAGGAATAATGAGAGGCTGCGTGAATCCCAGCGGCGCCGGTACGCCCAGGTGCAACAGTGTCGCAAGCAGAAAGGTAATGGTTTCCGCAACGATCAGCACACTGATAACTATAGTGACCGCATTCCAGCGACGGGTAGTGGTTTCTTTGCTCAAAGCAGTTCCTCCTTCAATGGCATTCTATCATTGCACGATCACCGTCAAATTCATGCCGGGATGCACGGTACAGTAGAGATGAAAGGTACCGGCGGTAGTGAACGGGCCAATAGTTTGAGAGGCATTGCCACCGATTTGCAGGTTGTTCACCGCCGGCGCGCCCGTTTCTTTGCCTGGCTGCGCCGAGCCATTGACCCAGCTTCCGTTGGCGATAATATGTGGAGCAGAGGAATTATTCACCAGCATCAGGCTCTGCCCTTTGCTGATGGTGATGCTCGTCTGCTCGAAATTCGTGCCACACATATACACCGTCGGCGTATCGCTGCTACTGCTGTTGCCAGTACTACTGCTACCACAGCTACCGGAGTTACCGCAGGCAGTCAGGAAGGCTGCTCCGAGGCTCAGCAAAACAAACAACGTTATGAGTTTTTTCATGGTATCCATTCTCCTTTTGCAGACTTTACTGTCATGACCAGAACTATTGTCATGGTCAAAGTGTAGCCACCTTGCATGACAGCAAGGTGAACATTGCCGACCAATTCTGTCATTGATTTGTCATCTGGATATGCCATAATGGAACCAGAAACATGAAAATTGGCCAGTCGTCGGCCTCATTGAAGAGCAGATTTGCATATCTGAATATGTATGACATAAGGAAGTTTTTCCATGCGTATTCTGGTGATAGAAGATAACCATCGTCTCAATAGCTCTCTGGCAGCGAGCCTCACCCACGAAGGCTATAGTGTTGACAGCGCCTACGATGGGCAGGAAGGGCAGGATTTCGCCGAGTTGGCACCCTATGATCTGATTATCCTGGACATTTTGTTGCCAGGAAAAGATGGTCTGGAGGTCTGCCGTGACCTGCGACGCCGCCGGATTCATACCCCGATTCTGCTGTTGACGGCACGCGATAGCATCGATGACCGGGTACGCGGCCTGGATTGCGGCGCTGATGATTACCTGGTAAAGCCGTTTGCCATGCGCGAATTGCTGGCTCGCCTGCGCGCCCTGCTGCGTCGTCAGCAGCCCTGTAAAACCGGGCGGCTGGAAATGGCACATCTGGTAGTGGACCCGGTCGCCCACACCGTCGAGCGAGAGGGACGGCCCATTGACCTGACGCCAAAAGAATTCGCCTTGCTCGAATACCTGATGTATCATCCCAATCAGGTGGTCACGCGCGAGATGATCGAGCAGCATATCTGGAACTATGACTTCGAATGTGAATCGAACGTAATTGACGTGTACATCCGGCGGTTGCGGCGCAAAATTGACGGCCCGTTCACGGTCAAATTGCTGACCACCGTGCGCGGCGTTGGCTATCGCCTGCAAGCGCCCTCACCCCAGGGCGAGAGTGAGTCATGAAACGAGTGCATCACCTCCACGTTTCCCTGACCTCCAGCGTGCGCACGCGCCTGACCCTCTGGTACCTGGCAGTCATGGCGCTGATTATCGTGCTTTTTGACGGCGGCCTCTATGTCTCTCAGGCTTTCCTGAATTCCGACGCGGCCCAGAACAGACAGGAAACACAGTTATACCAGGACAGCCAGCACTTCGAGCAGACCTACAAACAGGCCCTGCTGGCCGGTCAGGCACTCACAAGTCTTCACCTCAACCTCTCCTCGCAAGAAATGGCGCTGCTCTTGCGCCCCGATGGCAGCATTCTGGACAGGCGCGGTTCCCTCACGAGCGGCCTGATCCAGCAACTACAGACCAGCGCCGGACAGGATCCGGCAATGATCGATCTTACCGTTCCCCAGCGCCATGCTCACGGCTGGTGGGGAGACGACACGTACCGCGTCCTGATTACGCCTGTACTGAACGGAAATGTGCGCATCGCCACCCTGCTGGTGGGATTGCCTCTCACGCATCCTTTCCCCTTAGTGGCGATCTGGATCATTCATGGCATAATGGCCCTTCTACTCGCGGCGATTGGTGGCTACTGGCTGGCGGGTAAGGCGCTGCGCCCGGTCAAGATGATTACGCAGATGGCCAACGAAATCAACGCCACCGATCTGCGGCGACGTTTACATCTCAAACGCAGAGATGAGTTCGGGGCCCTCGCTGCCACCTTTGACCAGATGCTGGCCCGCCTGGAGGCGGCCTTCAAGCGGCAAACCCGGTTCGCCGCCGATGCCAGCCACGAACTGCGTACGCCGCTCACTATTATCGATCTGGACATCCACCGCGCGCTGACCCAGATGCACACCGCTGAAGAATACCGGCAGGTCTTGCAGCAAATCCAGGCCGAGAACGAGCATATGACGTATATTGTCAATAATCTGCTGACCCTGGCACGAGCGGATACCGGGCAACTCGTCCTACAACGACAGGAGGTCGACCTGAGCGATCTGGCCCTCGCCAGCGTCGAGCGCCTGCTCTCCTTCGCGCAGCAGAGTCATGTCGCGCTCTCGACCGGGGAATTACCGGAGCTGCTCGTCTCCGGTGATCCGCAGTACCTCAGTCGAATGCTCATGAATCTGATCGAAAACGGCATCAAATATACCAGCGGCACCGGCACGCGTGTGCATGTCGAACTGGCCTGTGAAGAGTCCTGGGCGGTGCTGCGCGTGCAAGACGATGGGCCTGGCATTGCTGAGGAGCATCTCCCCTACCTCTTTGAACGCTTCTACCGCGTGGATAAGGCGCGTAGCCGCCGAGCAGAGCAGCCGGACTCTACGCCAGGCGGCCAGGAGACGGAAGGCATCGGGCTGGGCCTGGCCATCGTTCAGTGGATTGTCCAGGCGCATGGTGGCCAGTTACGTGTGGAAAGCACCATCGGGGCAGGCTCGCTCTTTGAGGTGAGGCTGCCGCGACTTCGACAGGAAAAGAGCAACATGACAGATTCATGACAAACAAAGTCGTCATTGTTCATCTCCCTGTCATCCTCTCAGGCTATACTGAAGCTACAGACTCAAAGCGTGAGTTTGTTGGATCAACCGAGAAACAGATGAAAGATAAGCAAGAAAGAGAGGATTTACATGCACTGGGGTATGGGTTTCTGGCCCCTGTTTCCATTATTCTGGATAGGGATCATTGTACTCTTCTGCTGGAGCGTGAGTCGCTGGCTCAGTGGAAGGGACAGATTCGGGCATTTCTACAGGACTGGAGAGCCACCTCGCGGATCTTTTTATGCGCCTGGACAGGCACCTTTTGAACCAGACGCGCTGGAGATACTGCGGCGGCGCTATGCACGCGGCGAGATCGATGGCGCAACATTCGATCAGATACGCGAGCGGTTAGAAAGTTCTGCCCGCCCCCACGAGTAGCCTCAGATCTACTCCTTTCCCATCGCTCCGACCCGATCTGTCAGAGATTGGCGAGGTCGGGTCAGTTCTTTATAAAGCTGAATGCACAGGTATCAGGCATTTTATAGAAAAACACAGGAATACGATAGAATAGACAAGAAAGGTAATGGTATGACTCTGTTGTGGAATCAGGATTACGTCACGAACTGGAATATGACGGAACTATCTCCCTGCTATGTCTTCAAAGCACGGGATATCGCTGGAATCAGACAGGCACTTTCTACAGCGCACATAGAGGGCTTACCGGTCATTTCGCGTGGGGCAGGACATAGCTATACCGATGCAGCTTTGAATACCGGAGGGGTCATCATCGACGCAACAGGTATGCACCGTATCCTTTCCTGGGATCCAGAGCAAGGGATCATGGAAGTCGAGCCAGGAGTGACCTTGCGTGATATTGTTCGTGTCTCTCTGCCAGATCGATGGTGGCCGACAGTTACGCCATCCACGGCGGACGCTACCGTTGGTGGGTGCGTGGCTATGAACGTGAACGGGAAGAATGCCTGGAAATGCGGCTCTTTTGGTGAGCATCTCCTCTCCTTTACTGTACTGCTGGCTACGGGACAGACGCTGACTCTTTCGCCCTCCAGCGACCCTGAGCTTTTCCACGCTTTTGTGGGAAGCGCCGGTTTATTAGGCATCATCACCTCTATTACGCTCCAACTCCAACGCATCCCCTCTGCAAACGTAGATATGCTTGTACGGTCAGCCAGCTCATTCAGCGAAATCCTGGCGATATTTCAGGAAGAGCAGTCGGCAGAATTTCTGGAAGCCTGGGTGGATGGCTTCGCGACAGGGCGTTACCTGGGTCGAGGGCTTGTTATGTGTACTTCGTACAGCAACGTGGGTCATAAGGAGTTACCGGCGATAAATCGGACTCCTACGATAAATCCGGGAGCAACGGGGTCTCAGACGCCCGACGTACCGGATCGATTCAAAGAGCGATTCATTCGCTATGCAGGCAAGATGGGCAGGCCGATCGTGGAGAGCAGCGTGCGCAGCGCCAACAGCATCTTGTACCGGTGGAGCAAATGGTGGGATAGAAAGGTCATACGACAACGATCTCTGTTTCGCGCTACCTACTTTCCACCGCTGGCGTTTACGGGGTATCGCGCTCTGCTGCCGCAGGGAACTGAAACATTCCAGGCCTTTGTCCCGCGTAACCAGGCGGAGGTTCTTTTCAAGCAAATCATGTGGTACTCGCAAGAGAACAATTTCATACCGCTCTGGTGCATCATCAAGCAGCACCGGCGAGACCCTTTTCTCCTCAGCTACCAGGTCGATGGCTTCTCGCTGGAGGTCAATTATCAGATTGTCCCACAGACGGCGCTGCGACTGCATAAGATGCTACGGGCATTGATGGAACCCGTGATCGCGGCGGGAGGAAGATTCTATCTCGCCAAAGATGCCCTTCTCACCGGTACCCTCTATCGTCAGAGTATCGGCAATGCTGCGGTTGACTCATTTCTCCATCTCAAGCAGGTATATGATCCTGACATGCGTTTCCAATCAAATCTGTTTCGTCGTGTGTTCCAGCCATCCCTTCAGTGAATGGGGAGGTTTTCCATACTTCTTAGTCTTAGAGGAGGAGACTTTTGTTGCCACTGGTCTACACCAACGCGGGAGCGGCTGTGCTATTCCTGATCGCCTGCCTGATCTGGATTGTCCCTGAAATGATTGGCACGATCAGGCAAACTGCGAGAGTAGCGAGAAAAGAGGCATCCGTCCAGGATCGCGGCTCTATGGGTATCCTGATCGGCTTGCAGTGGAGCGGCATCGCTTTGAATTTCGCGCTCAGCGCATTGTTTCCGGCAGCCGCAATTCGTCAGCAGCGAATAACACTCCTCCTGCTCGGCGTGTTCCTGATCCTCCTCGGCGTCGCGTTGCGCTGGTACGCTATCTGGACGCTCGGACGCTACTTTACCCGCGATGTCGCGGTATCCACCGATCAGAAGATAGTACAAACCGGGCCATATCGCTCTATTCGCCATCCAGCCTACAGCGGCACGTTCTTAACCATGCTGGGTGTAGGTCTCGCCATGACAAACTGGGCCAGCCTGATTGTCCTGCTCATGCTCGTTCTCGCCGGTCATATGTACCGCGTACACATTGAGGAGAAGGCGCTCATCGAGACCATCGGGCAACCTTATATTGAATACATGCACCACACAAAACGCTTTATTCCCATGATATTCTAAATGTGAAAGTGCTGATAGGCGCGGAGAAAGCAGGAAAACAATGATGATCCTTTTGACAGTATTCCTCACCCTTCTCTTCCTTATCCCTCTGCTCTGGCTGACAGGCTTTCTTTTAGCCACCGATTTTTCTGTTCCTTCGCGAGATGTCCGGCAGTTTCACCGAATACTCGTAATTTTTCCTCATGCGGATGATGAAGCCGTCACCTGTGGAGGATTCCTCCATCATGTAACGAGAAGCGGAAAAGCCGTGACCCTGGTGGTACTGACGAAAGGGGAAAAAGGGCCGAACGCAACACGCGCTGACAGTCTGAAGGATATGCGCACGAAAGAGGCCCGGGCTGTAGCGAGCTTTCTTGGCATCACCAGACTCATCCAGGAAGACTTTGGTGATGCGGAATTGCAGCATAAAAAGCAGAAGTTGAGGCTGTTCATTGCCACCCTTATCGAGCAGGAACAACCCGACCTGCTCATCACCTATGATCTCGCCGGGTTTTACGGACACCCTGACCAAATTGCCTGTTCCGAAATTACCACAGAACTGCAAAAAACCAGCTTTCCTGAGATTGCATTATGGTATGTGACACTTCCCAGAAGGATACTGGCAAGAGTCAAACTGCCTGAAGACATGGCTATCGACCCACATATGCAGGAAAAGCGGGCCTATCCCACACATAAAATCTTTATAGGGGCCAGCGTTTTTCCAAAGATCAGGGCGTGGTATACCTATAAGAGCCAGCTAACCTCTCTATCGAAAGGGACAGGTATATTTGCTCCCACATGGTTTCTCTGGTTTTTCCTTTCCATGGTGCTGTTTGAATACTTTGCCGAGGTAAGTTAGACATGCAGAAAACAGAAAAAGTCCCACGCAATCTCCTGCGTGCCATTGCTCCTGGCGCCGCTATCACAGCCCTGCTTGGACTACCGCTGGCATCAGAATTCCGTCTGAAGCAAGCCAGGCAGCCCCTGACTGATGCATGGCAGCATTTACCCATCGAGCCGCGTGGTTCCACCCTGCTCGGTATCAGCTTTCGCTCGCCACAGGTTGACGCTCTTGGATTAGATGCACCAACCGCCCTGCAAACACTGCTCAGCTATCCGTTTCAGCTCATTCGGTTAGGAGCCTACTGGAATCGCTTAGAGCCTGAACCGGGAATGTTCTCTCCTGATGAGCTTGACTGGCAGATCGACTCAGCCGAACGAGCAGGAAAGCAAATTATCCTGTGTGTTGGTCCTCTGAAAACCTTCAGCTATCCCGAGTTCTTTGTGCCAGCGCATCATCTGAGCCGCCCCTTTCCAGAACATACCCTCATCAAGCCATCCGGTTACCCGTCACTGCTGGCGGCTGCAACCGAATTCATCACCCGCGTTGTGGAGCGGTACAAAGATCGTCAGGCCATTGTCGCCTGGCAACTGGAACACGAGGCCGTTGACCCGCTGGGAGTAGAGCATAGCTGGCGTCTGGATGTTTCCTTTATTGAAAAAGAAGTCGAAGCCCTCAGAAAAGCCGATCCCGCCGGCAGGCCGATCATGATGAACGGCTTCTTGCCCACCTCCTTGCCTGTCCGCCTCTCTCAATGGTGGCGCACGCGCGATCAAGGAGACTCACTCACGGTCGCGCAACATCTGGCCGACATTGTTGGCATCGACTATTACCCACGTCACGCGCTGCTGAGCGTTGGCACAAAAACATTGTACCTGGATGGCAGCAGGCGTCTGTGGCAGCAGCAGAGACGGAAACAGTTGTTGACATGGACTCGCACGCACAGACAAAAACTGATGATTGCTGAGGGACAGGCAGAGCCGTGGGAAACCATCACTACTCCACCTAATCCAGCCGGGCAGGGAATGTACAGTTGTTTGCCGGAGCAAGTTATCATCAACTATAACACCTGCCTGCGCTGGTCGCGGCGAGAGGCCCCATTATATGCATACCTCTTCTGGGGGGCGGAATACTGGTTGCTGCGCAAGCAATCCGCCGACCCCAGCTATCTCCAGGCGTTTGCTCGCATCCTTGAGCATGCCTGAATCCTGATTGGTTGAGCATCATGTGATGAAACGTATGTAAGCCAGCATTACCGCTCTGTTCTCCACAGCCAGCGCGAGTGCGCCCGCACCATCACTTTGCCCTCGCGGGTGATCTGCTGAAACTGGCTAAACTGCTGGCCGGGTGATGGGAAAGGGATGAGCCAGGTCTGGATCTCAAGCTGATCGTCGAAGCGGGGGCTGTCGACATATTCGATATCGTAGTGCAGGGCATCCATTCGCGCCGTTTCGGGCGTGATGCCGCCGGTGGCATAGACTTCCCAGGCGGCGTTGTCCAGCTTCTCGACGGCGGAAGCATTGTTCATGTGCATTACCGGGTCGAGATCGGAGAAGCGCACAATGGTGGTGATGGCGGCTGGCTCGCTTGCGGGAAAGTCTGGGAAAGGCGCTTCTGCCAGTTGCGGCTGCGGCCCGTCTGGCAGCCAGATCTCCGCTGTCCTTTCCGGCAACCGCGTCGGGCGTCCGCGCAGGTCAACATAGACCCAGAGGGAGCGGGCGGAAAGAATGGGTTCAGCAGAGGGTTCACCGGCAAGGCGCGCTTCATAGCCGCGCTGAGCCGTGATACGGGTAAAACCGATGCCAAAGGTCTTCAAGTCAAGCCTGCTATGCATCGGGACGGGGGCATTGAAAGTCATCACCGTTCGCCTGACCACCCAGAAGCCGTTGCCGGAAAGCTGAGCATCGGCGGCGTCGCGAGCCGCGATATCTTGCATGTAGCGTGAGAAGGCGGTGGGGGTAAGCAAGCCGAAACAATTACACTCGTCATAGCGAACAACATGCGTCAGGCCAAATTCTCGTCTCATATCTTCTCCGTCTCATATCTGGTCTTTTCTCCTTTATTGTAGCCTATCCAGCGCCCCATTTCATCATGCAAACCATATTATTCGGCGCATAATAGGAAGAACAGCAGCCCCGCATAGCCATGAACTGGCACAAAAGATCACATTTATCATTAAGGCACTTCCTTCGTGTCATATAATGAGACTGGTTTCTCATTACCTGATTCCCTTGCGCACAACCTGTCTGCAACAAAGCGCATATTTTACACAACATCATGCCAATCGAAAAGGAGCAAGTATTATGTCTGACCAGATGCTATTGACGCAGCGCCCGCAATGGAAGGCGCTGGAAACGCATTATCAGCAGGTGCGCGACGTGCATTTGCGCACGCTCTTCGCGCAGGACCCGCAGCGTGGGGAGCGCATGGCGGTCGAGGCGGTGGGCATCTACCTCGATTACTCAAAGAACCGCATTACGGACGAGACGCTGCGCCTGCTGCTACAACTGGCCGAGGCGGCGGGGCTGCGCCAGCGCATCAACGCGATGTTTAACGGCGAGAAGATCAACATTACTGAGAACCGCGCCGTTCTGCATATCGCGTTGCGCGCGCCGAAGGGAGCGGTCATCATGGTGGACGGCAAAAACGTGGTGCCAGAGGTGCATGCCGTCCTGGACAAGATGGCGAATTTCTCCAACCGCGTGCGCAGCGGCGAGTGGAGGGGCGCGAGCGGCAAGCCGATGCGCAATATCATCAACATCGGCATTGGCGGCTCCGACCTCGGCCCGCACATGTCCTACGAGGCGCTGAAGTTCTATAGCGACCGCAACCTGACGGTACGCTTCATCTCCAACGTTGATGGCAACGAATTCGTCGAGCTTACCCGCGATCTTGACCCGGCAGAGACACTTTTCATCGTTTCCTCTAAAACCTTTACCACGCTGGAAACACTGACCAACGCGCAGTCCGCTCGCCAGTGGATTGTCAATGCGCTGGGCGAGCAGGCAGTGGCGAAACACTTCGTCGCCGTCTCTACCGCCACCGAAGAGGTGCAGAAGTTCGGCATCGATACCAGCAATATGTTCGAGTTCTGGGACTGGGTCGGCGGTCGCTACTCCTACGACTCGGCCATTGGCCTCTCGCTGATGATCGCCATTGGCCCCGAACGCTTCCACGAGATGCTCGCCGGCTTCCATGCAATGGATGAGCATTTCCGCACAGCCCCGTTTGAGCGCAACCTGCCCGTGCTGCTCGGCCTGATCGGCCTCTGGTACGACGATTTCTTCGGGGCTGAGACCGTCGCCGTCCTGCCCTATGACTACTACCTGGGGCTGCTGACCTCCTACTTGCAGCAACTTGATATGGAAAGCGACGGCAAATCCGTCGATCTGCAAGGACGCCGCGTCAACTACCAGACCGGGCCGATCATCTGGGGCCAGCCGGGAACAAACGGGCAGCACGCCTTCTACCAGTTGATTCACCAGGGTACGAAAATGATCCCCTGCGATTTCATCGGTTTCTACCAGGCGCTCAACCCGCTGGGTCGGCACCATGATCTGTTGATGGCGAACCTCATCGCACAGACGGAGGCGCTGGCCTTCGGCAAGACGGCGGAGGAAGTCGCAGCCTCCGGCGTCCCGGCCTTCCAGGTGCCACACCGCACCTTCGAGGGCAACCGCCCATCCAATACCATCCTTGCTGAGCGTTTGACCCCGGAGACGCTGGGCAAGCTCATCGCCCTCTACGAACACAAGGTCTTCACGCAAGGCACCATCTGGGATATCAACTCCTTCGACCAGTGGGGCGTCGAACTGGGCAAAGTGCTTGCCAACCGCATCATCCCCGAACTGGAAAGCTCCCAGGAGCCACAACTCACCCACGATAGCTCGACCAACACACTGATTCGACTGTATCGAGAACACCGGGCAAAGTGAGGAAGCGCACGGACTACAACAGGGAATGACCTCCAGGGACATGTCATGCTTCGCTTCCGCTCAGCATCTCAGGCCATACTGCTCAATTGGCTGCCTGAGATGCTTCGCTCCCGCTCAGCATGACATGCCCTTTCCGATGGTTGCCTGAGATGCTTCGCTCCCGCTCAGCATGACATGCCCTTTCCGAATTCAGCAAGCCGGGCTGTTATGCAAACAATAGGCTTTGATGGAGAATGTTCCCAGGCGCCAGAGTGCGATAGCTCCCCATTCCTCGCCGGAGAGCAGGAGGGAGGAACTGTCGGGTGACCAGCGCAGGATGCCGACAATGCCTTGCAGGAAGACCTGGCGCGGCGGGGGTGACAGCGAGAGCAATTTGCGCCCGGTGGCGGCATCGTAGAGCGTCACGGGCCTGCCAGGCGCGTATGCCGCCAGGATGTGCCCATCAGGACTCCACGCCACCGCCATCATGCTGCTCACAGCCCGGCTGACCGTCTCACCGGAGATGGATAATAATGGAGTATCACCAGTCTGATAAGAGGACGTGAGCGGGAAAAGGGCTGTCGTACCGGCTTGCTCGGTTACGCTCTGCAAACCAAGCCCCTCTACGACATAGCGGCCATCAGGTGACCAGGCGGCAAAAGAGGTATTGAAGCGAAAAACGACCAGCCCGTTGTTCAGGTGCAGCGGACTCGCCAGCCCCGGTTGCCAGATGGTAAATGTTTGCCCGCCATCAGGACTGCCCACCGGGCCAGGAGGAGGCGCGGGCGGCATCGCCTTGCTGCTCAGTGCATCTGCCGGGATAAGATGACCCCCGGTTCCCCAGCGATAGAACAGCGCGGGCGGCGGGGGCGGCAGCAGCACCGGAACGCCGCGCGCCACATCCCACTCATCATCGAGGCGGCTAGAAGCAAGGCGCGGCTGAAGGAGAAGCTGTACATGCTGCCCCTTCATATCCATGAGCAGTAATCCGAAGAAGAGCGATGGCTGCTCTGTATCAACGAATGTCACCGCGAGCCGCCTACCATCAGGCGACCAGAGGACGTGCATGTATTCGATAGATAGCCCATGACGGTCGCGTGAAAGCGGACGCTCATCAAGCGATTGCAGTAGCAGATAATCCAGGTGCAGGTGTTGCAGCGCCTTACTCGTGGAACGCGCATTATAGACATTTAACAGGCCCGGCTCGTGAACCACGCGGGAGCAACTGCCCTCATTGCCAAGCACCGCAACATACTGGCTATCAGGAGACCAGGCATTATCCGTCACACACGCCAGTCCATCTTCCTGCCCGATCGGAATATTCAGCGAAGGCGCTGACTGCTCTGAATTCGCGAGACTCTGTGCCGCGCCCGGCTGTGAAGCAAGATAGCTGCCCAGATTCACCAGCGCAACGGCTCCCACCAGTACCCCTACACAGGCAGCAAAGCCTATACGTAGGTGCCACCTGCTGACGGAACGCTGCCAGCGCAAAAAAGTACGACCCAGCAGCCCTGTTTTGCCATGTTCGCTATCCTCTGGCAGTTCCAGGTTCGTC
>Ga0070738_10005011_pt1 | contig 15164 bp, 14 predicted proteins | sample Coa_R2_2_FD_66446 | JGI IMG/M metagenome (GOLD analysis project Ga0070738, IMG submission 66446) | Surface soil microbial communities from Centralia Pennsylvania, which are recovering from an underground coalmine fire - Coalmine... | ecosystem: Environmental > Terrestrial > Soil > Unclassified ...
GTGGCGGTCACCGGCACTGCTGTTCGCCGCGCCCCGCCGAGCAGGGCGGCGGCCGGCACGCCGGCCGCCCGCGCCCGCAGATCCAGCAGGGCGATATCCAGGCCGGCCCGCACCGCTGACGCGCCGGGCCCCTCCGGCATCCCTACCGCCAGCTCGCGCTCCAGTCGGGTCAGCGGTGCGCCGATCAGCTCCGCCGCCCAGCGCGCCAGGATCCCTTCGGCCTCCGGGAGGTCCGCGCCGTGGATGGCGGGGAGCGGGGCGACCTCACCCCATCCTACCGCGCCGGCGTCGTCCTCCAGCCGCACGAGCAGGCCCGCGCGCACGGTCAGCGCGCCGTGGGCGGTCTCGAAGGGGGCCGTGAGCGGCACCCGGAACCGATGCCACCGGAGCGCGCGAATTCTCATCCCTCTCCTCCGCGCCGCGCTTGCTCTCCGACCGGTCAGACGGCCAGGCTTGCCGCGAAGAGCAGGCCGAACAGCAGGTGGAGCTGACCGGTCCGCTTGAGCGCCCGGTTCAGGGTCGGGCCGTCGGTCGCGCGGGCGATGGTGCGCACGAGCGCCGCGGCGAGCGGCGCGGCGAGCCAGGGGAGCCAGAACCACGCCCCGACCATCCCGGCGGCGCGCAGGGCCAGCGGCGCCGCCAGGGCGCCCGCTACCAGCACGGCGTACTCCAGGCGGGTGCCGGTCCGGCCCAGCCGCACCGCGAGCGTCCGCTTGCCGGCCGCACGGTCGGTGTCGATATCGCGGAGGTTGTTCACCACCAGGATCGCCGTGACCAGGAAGCCGACCGGCACCGCGGCGGCGGCGGCCCGCGGGATGATCGCGCTGGTCTGGACATATGCGCTCCCGACGACGGCGATCAGGCCGAAGAACAGGAAGACCGCGAGGTCGCCGAGGCCGTGGTAGCCGAGGGGCCAGGGGCCGCCGGAGTAGGCGAGGCTGCAGAGGATGGCCAGCGTCCCGATGGCGATGATCGGCCAGCCGCTGACGCGGGCGAGGTAGACCCCCAGGAGAGCCGCCGCCCCGAAGGCCAGGGCCGTTGCCCGGGCCACGGCGGCGGGCGAGGCGAGGCCGGCCTGGGTGATCCGCCGGGGGCCGAGGCGCGCGGGGGTGTCTGCCCCCTTGAGGTAGTCGAACAGATCGTTGGCGAAGTTCGTTCCGATCTGGATCAGGAGGGAGGCGGCGAGCGCGGCCAGGAACGCCAGCGGCCGGGGCAGGCCGCGGCAGGCCGCGGTGCCGACGATGACCGGCACCACCGCCGCCGGCAGGGTTGCCGGCCGCGCCGCCGCGATCCAGATCGTCCAGGACCCCCGCCGGGGGACTGCCCTGCTCTCGGCCATTGACCGCTCCTACGGGAACCGGGGGAACTTCGAGAAGTCGGGCTTCCGCTTCTCCAGGAATGCGTTCCGCCCTTCCTTCGCCTCATCGGTCAGGTAGAAGAGCAGGGTGGCATCGCCGGCGAGCCGCTGGAGGCCGGCCATGCCGTCGGTATCGGCGTTGAAGGCGGCCTTCAGGAAGCGGATCGCCGTTGGGCTCTTCTCGAGGATCTCGCGGGCCCACTGCACCGCCTCATCCTCCAGCCGCTCGAGCGGCACGACCGCGTTGACCAGCCCCATCGCCAGGGCCTCCTGGGCGGTGTAGGTGCGGCAGAGGTACCAGATCTCCCGCGCCTTCTTCTGGCCGACCACCCGGGCCAGGTAGGCCGCGCCGTAGCCTGCGTCGAAGCTGCCGACCCGCGGGCCGGCCTGGCCGAAGATGGCGTTCTCGGCGGCGATGGTCAGGTCGCAGACCAGGTGGAGGACGTGGCCGCCGCCGATCGCGTAGCCGGCCACCACTGCGATCACCGGCTTCGGGATGGTCCGGATCTTCACCTGGAGGTCCAGCACGTTCAGGCGCGGCACGCCGTCATCGCCAACGTAGCCGCCCTCGCCCCGGACCCGCTGATCCCCGCCGGAGCAGAAGGCCCGCGTCCCCGCGCCGGTCAGGAGCACCACGCCGATCGACCGGTCCTCATGGGCGTGGTTGAAGGCGTCCAGCATCTCGGCGACGGTCTTGGGCCGGAAGGCGTTGTGCACCTCCGGCCGGTTGATCGTGATCCGGGCGATGCCGTCATAGTGCTCGTAGATGATGTCCTCGTATTCGGCAACCTTGCGCCACGGATAGGGCATGACGCATCTCCTCCATGCACTCGCGCATCACGAACTCACTCGCGCGCCGGTGCGCGCGATTCCGCGCCGCCAGCGGGTTCGCTCCCGCCGCGGCAGGATGCCAGGAACTCGCTCACCGCCCGCCCGAACGCCGCCGGCTGCTCCAGGTGGACGGCGTGGCCGGCCTCCGGGATAACCACCAGGCGCGCCTGCGGGAGGCGGCCGGCGACCTCCTCGCCCAGCGCCCGGTACCGCTCGTCGAGCGCCCCGACCACCAGCAGGGTGGGTGCCCGCACCGCGCCGAGCCGGTCGTACAGCGGCTCCATCACGCCCGCTCCCATGCCCCGGAGGCTGTTCGCCAGGCCGAGCGGGCGGTGCTGGAGGCGCTGGCGGCGGAGCCCGTCGCGCACCGCCGCGGGCAGGCGGCGCTGGCTGGCGAAGAGGGGGAGCGCCTCCCACCGGGCGACGAACGCCGCGATCCCCTCGCGCTCGAGCAGGGCGGCCAGCGCCTCGTCGGACTGCGCCCGCGCCGCGCGCTCCGCCGGACTGGCCAGGCCAGGCGAGCTGCTCTCCAGCACCAGCGCGCCGATCCGATCCGGGGCCGCGACCGCAAGGTGCAGGGCGACCCGCCCGCCCATCGAGTAGCCGAGGAGATCGGTTTGGGCGATGCCGAGCTGATCGAGCAAGGCGAGCAGGTCCGCCGCGCACTGGTCGATCCGGTAGCGCGCCGGGTCCGGCGGGCAGTCGCTCCGGCCGTGGCCGAGCAGATCCACTGCGATGAGGGTGGAATGGGTGCCCCAGGTCGGGATGAAGGGCTCCCAGGTCTCGGCGCTGCCGGTGAAGCCGTGGAGCAGGAGGAGCGGCGGCCCACTGCCGGCGAGCGTGACGTGATAGGTACAGCCGCGAACGAGGAAGCGCTCGTGGCGCGCGTCGGTCATGCCCCTCACCCCGTTTGCGCCGCCCGGGCGTCCAGCGCGGCCGCCGCGGCCTGCCAGGCCGCGCGGTGGAGCGCCACGTTCCGCGCGCGGTCAGTGGGCACCTCGATCACCGTCAGCCCGGGCCCAGCGAGCGCGGTGCGGACGCTCTCCCGGAACGCCTCCCAGCTGGTGAAGCGGACGTGACGCCCACCGTACATCTCCACCGCCGGGCGGAAGTCGAGCCCGTGGGGCGTGCCGAAAAGCCGCTCGAAGTCTGATGGGTCGCCGGCCGGCGGCAGGAAGGAGAAGATGCCGCCCCCGTCGTTGTTGAGGAGGATGATCGTCGCGCGCAGGCCGTGGAGGCGGGCGGCCAGCAGGCCGTTCAGGTCATGGTAGAACGAGAGGTCGCCAATCACCAGGACGACTGGCTCGGTCGTGCCCGCGCTCGCGCCCAGCGCGCTCGAGACCACCCCGTCGATCCCGTTGGCGCCCCGGTTGGCGAGGAAGCGGATCTGCCGCGCGCTCCCCGGAAAGAAGCTGTCCAGATCGCGCACCGGCATGCTGTTGCCCGCGTAGAGGACGGCCCGGTCGGGAAGGAGGGCGGCCAGCTCGCTGAAGACCTTCCCCTCGAACGGCTCGGTGATCCCAGCGAGGCAGGTGTCGAGGGCGCGCCGGGCGCGCCGGTCGGCGGCGCACCACGTCTGCGCCCACTCCGACCCAGGCTCCCCGCCCCGCGCGCGGACGGCCCGGGCCAGCGCGCGGCAGAGGGCAGCCTCATCCGCGTGCAGGACGTCGGTCGCGGTGAGCAGAGGATCGTTCCAGCCGCCGCCGCTGTCCACAACGATCTGGCGGCAGGGGTGGGCCTGGAGGAAGAGGGCGACCGACTTGGCCGTCGGGAGGGCGCCGAAGCGGATCACCACCTCCGGCGCCAGCCGCTCGGCCAGAGCGGGCTGGCGGAGCAGGGCGTCGTAGCAGTCGAGCACCAGCGAGCGGTCGTGCGGGCCGCAGCGGACCCCGGACAGGGGGTCAGCCAGGATCGGGTAGCCGAGGGCGGCGGCGAGCTCGACCGCCGCGGGTGCAAAGGCCGGGGTGTCCAGCGGGCCGCAGACGATCAGTCCGCGCGGCGCGGCGGTGAGATCGCGGGCGAGCGCCTCAACGGCCGCCGGGTCCGGCGCACGGGGCGCCTCGGCCGCGGTGAAGCCGCCCGACGGCAAGCCGGTGGGGGGATCGGTCGGCCAGACCGGCGCGAGCGGTTCGCGGAACGGGCAGTTCAGGTGGACCGGACCGGGCGGGCGCGCGCGCGCCGCGGCGACCGCCCGGCTGGCGACCGATCGGACGTAGCGCAGGAGGATCGGCTGATCATCCGGCTCCGGCAGGTCTGCGAACCACTTCACGTGCGTGCCGTAGAGGCGAAGCTGATCGATCGTCTGGGGTGCGCCGCGGTCGCGCAGTTCGTGCGGGCGGTCAGCGGTGAGGACGACCAGGGGGACGCGCGCGTAGAATGCCTCGACCACCGCCGGCAGGAAGTTGGCCGCGGCGGTGCCGGAGGTGCAGAGCAGGGCGACCGGCTCGCGCCGGGCCTTGGCCAGGCCCAGGCCGAAGAAGGCGGCCGACCGCTCGTCGAGGTGCATCCAGAGGCGCACCGCTGGATGGCGCGCCGCCGCCAGGACCAGCGGGGTCGAGCGCGAACCCGGGCAGGCGCAGACGTGCCGGATGCCCGCCCGGGCCAGCTCGTCGACCAGCGCCGCGACAAAGCTCCCGAGGGCGCGGGGGCCGACGGTGGCGCTCCCTGCCGCGGCGGTCATCGGGTGCTCCCCTCGAGCGCCGCGAGGAGCGGCCGCAGCTTCAGGCCCACCTCGGCGTACTCCAGCTCGGCGTCTGAGTCGGCCACGATCCCGCAGCCGGCGAAGAGCGTCGCCTCGCGGCCGTGCAGGAGGGCCGAGCGAATCGCGACAGCGAACTCGCCCTCGCCGCGGGCGTCCAGCCAGCCGACCGGTCCGGCGTACCAGCCGCGGTCCAGCCCCTCGTAGTCGCGGATGAAGCGAAGGGCCAGCGCGCGCGGCTGTCCCCCGACCGATGGGGTCGGGTGCAGGAACTCCACCAGCTCGAGGATCGAGCGGGGCGCATCGATGCGCCCGGTGATCGGGGTGAGCAGGTGCTGAATCGTGGGGAGCTTCAGCAGGGTCGGCGGACCGGGCGGATCGAGGGCGACGCCTGCGGCCGTCAGCAGGCTGCGGATCCCGCGGACGACAATCGCGTGCTCAGTGCGGTTCTTCGGGCTGGCGAGGAGCGACTCCCCCAGCCGCACGTCTTCCTCGGGGGTTGCGCCGCGGCCGATCGAGCCAGCCAGGCAGACGGTATGGACGACGCCGTCGGCGAGGCGGACGAGCTGTTCGGGCGATGCGCCGAGGAAGCAGCGGTCGGCGCGGCCGAAGGCGAAGAGGTAGCAGGTGGGATAATCAGCGCGGAGGCGCGCGAGGATCCGCGCCGGTCGGAAGGGGACCGCCGCGCGCACCCGGCGGGAGAGAGCGAGGACCACCTTCTCGAACTCACCGCGGTGGATGCGGTCGACTGCCGAGCGCACGATGGCCATCCACTCGGTCGAGGGACAGCTGTCCAGGGGGGTGAGTGGACCCGGCGGATCCGGGGCGCGCGGGGCGGCATCCGGGGCGGCCAGCACGGCCCGCAGGCGGCGGAGGGCGCGGGCCTCCACCTCGATCGGCCGATCCGGCCGCATGACCGCGTTCAGGGTGAGCCAGGCGGCCCCGGGCGTCGCGGTGAGGAGGAAGCGCGGCAGGGTGAGTAAGCCGTCGGGGAAGCCGGCCCAGGCGCCGGTCGCAGGCCGCCGGGGGTCGAAGGCGAAGCCGCCCAGGAGGAGCGGGCCGGTGGCTGGGGCATCGGTCGGCCCCTCGACGACAGCGCCGTCGGCCCGGGCCCGCCAGACTGCCGCGGCCCGGGTGAAGCGGCGCGGCCCACCCACCGCCAGGGCCCAGGCCTGGCCGATCCCCACCAGCGCCTGCTCGCCGTGCGGAGCTGACCAGAAGAGCCGGATCCGGCTGGCCACTGCCGCGCGCGCGTAGAAGGCCAGCGGATCGGTTGGGGGCAGGGGGATGACGCGGCTGACCAGCACCGGCTGGCCGCGGGCGCGCGCGCGCTCGTAGCCGCTCAGCAGAAGCGCGCGGAGGGAGGGCTCGTCCAGCAGGTCCGGGCGGTCAATCGCGGCGAGGTGCATGGCCGTTCTCCATCGGTGTGATCCGGGCGGGGGGAACCCCGACACTGCGCAGGAGGAGGGTCCGGAGGGCCGGGTAGCAGTCCTCCAGGGATGACGGCGGCTCCTCCAGGAGCCAGCGCGTCACCACCGCCTCGAGCGCGCCGAACCAGACCTGCGCGGCCAGGGCGGTATCCTGCGGCGGGATCACCCCCGCGGCCACCGCCGCGTCGAGGTGGACCCGGATCAGCGCGGCGAACGCGGCGCGGATCGCCGCGAGCCGCTCGTGGAAGGCGCGGCCCGCCGCGGCGGTCTCGACCAGGAAGAGCCGGGCGAGGGTCCGGTGGGTCGCGAAGGTATGCAGGACGACCCGCAGGGCGGCCTCGGCCTTGCGGATCGGATCGTCCTCGGCGGCGATCGCCGCCTCGACGCGGGCCCGGAGCTGGCCGGTCAGCTGGTCGAGCAGGGCGAGGAAGAGCGTCTGCTTGTTGGGGAAGTGGAAGTACAGGCCGCCCTTCGAGGTGTGGGATGCGAGCGCGATGTCGTCCATCGCGGTCTCGTGGTAGCCCTTCTCCGAGAAGACGCGGGAGGCGGCTTCCAGGATGCGCGCGTGGCGGCGGCGGCGGCGGTCCTGCTCCACCGACCGGACCTCCTCACAAAACCGACCGACGCGTCGGTCGGTTTTCCCCGAGTATAGCAGGACCGCCGCGCCCGGGCAAGGGGGCCGCCCGCGGCTGGGCTCAGGCGATGGCGATCGGGCGGATCGGTGAGCCGGTGGCGCCGACCAGCTTCAGCGGCAGGGCGATGAAGAGGAACTCGCGGACGCCGTCCTGTGCCAGCGCTTCCAGGTTCACCATCTCCATGATGTGGATGCCGTGCCGGGCGATCAGGATCAGGTGCACCGGCATGGCCGGGTCGTCGGGGCGGGTGACCTCGTAGGGGATCGTGTCCGTGCCGGTCGCCCGGATCTGGCGTTCGGCCAGCCACTCCGCCGCGCTCGCGTCCGGGCCGGGGCAGCCGGTGGTGTCGCCGCGGTAGGCGGCGGGGTCATCCCAGTGGCAGATCCAGCCGGTCCGGATCAGGACCACATCGCCCGGCCCGACTGCGACGCCCTGCCGCTCGGCCACCGCCGCCAGCTCGCCGCCGGTGATTGGCTCCCCGCCGGGGAGCGCCGCGACGCCCCGGAACCCGGCCACGTCGAGCAGGACGCCGCGGGCGACCAGCGGCGGCACGGTCTCCATGCCGACCGTGCGCAGGCCCCGACCGCCGCGCTGTTCCTCGGCCGCCGCCCGTCCGCCGTGGAGGACGCCGTGCTCGGCGATGTGCCCGAGCCCGTCGAGGTGGGTGCCGGTGTGGCCGCTCAGGACAATCAGCTCGTTGGCCGAGCTGTAGCCGCCCGGCCGCTCCAGGTCGCCGTGGCGCCGGGCCAGGGTGAAGAGGTACGGGGGATGGTTCGGGTGACCGGGCATGCCGGGGAAGAGCGGCTGGCCAAGGTCGTAGACCCGTCCCTCCCGGAGCACCGCGTCGAGCCAGGTGCGCATCACTGGAGGTACCCTCTGGCGATTTCGGATGTGCGGGGGCAGATGCCGCCCGTCCGCCTGGCGGCCGCGGGCCGCGTTGCCGTGCCGCCGCCGGGCGCATTATACTCGACCCGGGAGATCGCTGTGGGAGGCGAGAGGGGTGAAGCTGGGCGTCAACCTCATGGTCTGGACCGGGCCGTTCACCGATGACGATCTGCCGCTGCTCGACCGCTGTGCGGCCATGGGCTTCGACGGCGTGGAGATCCCCCTGCTCGCGCTCGATACGTTCGAGCCGCGCCGCCTGCGCGAGCGGCTCGACGCGCTCGGCCTCGGGCGGACCGCCTCGGGGAGCCTGCCGCCGGGCTGCAGCCTGCTCGATGCTGCCGAGCGGGAGCGCGGCGTTGCCTGGCTCTCCCGGCTGATCACGACCTGCGCCGAGATCGGCGCCTCTATCCTCACTGGTCCGTTCTATGCCCCGGTCGGCCGCCTCGTTGGGCGCGGCCCAACGCCGGCCGAGTGGGAATCGGCCGTCCGCGCTCTGCAGACAGTGGGGCGGATCGCCGCGGAGTGCGGCGTGACGGTGACGATCGAGCCGCTCAACCGCTTCGAAACCTACTTCCTCAACACCGCGGCCGACGCCGTTCGGCTGATCGAGGCGGTGGATCGCCCGGCGGTGGCGGTCCAGCTCGATACCTTCCACATGAACATCGAAGAGAAGTCACTGCCCGGGGCGATCCACGCCGTCGGCCGCCGGCTCGGCCACGTCCACTGCTCGGAGAACGATCGGGGCATCGTCGGGACGGGCCACCTGGACTGGCCCGGGGTGATCGCGGCGCTGCGCGCAGTGGGCTACGACGGCTGGCTGACGATCGAGTCCTTTGGGCAGCCCCTGCCCGCGCTGGCGGCCGCGGCGGCGATCTGGCGTCCGCTCGCGCCGAGCGCCGATGCGCTCGCTCGTGAGAGCCTGGCCTTCCTGCGCGCGCTCCTCAGCGGGGGCGGCGGTCAGGCGCCGGCCGGGGGCTCCTCGGCCAGCCGGAGGAGATAGGCGCTGTATTCGTTGTTCCCCATTGCCCGGGCGATCCGGCGCACCTGCTCGGCATCGATGTAGCCGCGCTGGTAGGCGATCTCCTCGGGGCAGGCGATCATGAGCCCCTGGCGGTGCTCGACCGCCTGAACGAAGTTGGCCGCCTCGAGGAGGGAGGAATGGGTGCCCGCGTCGAGCCAGGCGACGCCGCGCCCCAGCACCTCGACCCGCAGCTCGCCCCGCTCGAGGTAGATCCGGTTGAGGTCGGTGATCACCAGCTCGTCATTCAGCGAGGGCCGGACCTGCGCGGCGTAGTCGGCGACGTGGCAGTCGTAGAAATAGAGGCCCGGCACGGCGTAGTGGGAGCGCGGGTGGGCCGGCTTCTCCTCCAGGCTGATCGCCCGACCGGTGGCATCGAACTCGACGATCCCGAAGCGGTGAGGATCGCCGACGTAGTAGGCGAAGATGAGGGCGCCGTGGGTGAGCCGCGCGGCCTCCTGGAGCTTGCCGGAGAGGCCGTGGCCGTAGAGGATATTGTCGCCGAAGATCAGGCAGACCGGCTCGTTGCCGATGAAGTCGCGCCCGATGAGCAGGGCCTCGACGGTTCCCCGCGGCCGCTCCTGGGTCAGGTAGGTGAAGCGCAGGCCCCACTGGCTGCCGTCGCCGAGGAAGCGCTGGAAGATCGGCAGGGCGTCCGGCGCGGTGATGACGAGGATCTCCCGGATGCCCGCCAGCATCAGGATCGAGAGCGGGTAGTAGATCATCGGCTTGTTGTAGACTGGCAGGAGCTGTTTGCTGATGCCGATGGTCAGGGGATGCAGGCGGGTCCCGTGGCCGCCGGCCAGAAGGATGCCCTTCATGTCCCCTCTCCCGTGGTGCCCCGCCCGCTGGTGGGCGAGGCGAGGTGGACGGCCCGGGCACGCGGACGGGCCGTCGCGTCGGAGTGCACTCTAGCAGGTGCCGCCCGCGCGGTCAACGGCCCCACGGCGGGCAGAGCCGACCTGCGCTGTCACGGCCGCGGCCGGTGCCGAGCCAGCATCTCCTCTCGCACCAGGGCGAACGGCCGCTGGATCGGCACCTCCGGGTAGAAGCGGTTGATCACCGCGCGGGCTCGCTGGAGGTAGCGCAGCCACGGGAAGCGGTCTGGCTCGTGCTCGGCCGCGGCGAGGTCGGCCGCCGTGGGGAGGGTCGACCAGCTTGCGACCACGCGGGCGAGGGTCTCCTCGTCCAGGGTGCGCTCCAGGGCGGCGAGGCCGTCGTAGACGTTCAGGAGGTAGCTGAAGAACTCCGCGAGGGGGAGGCCGGTGCCGGCGGGAAGCCGGGCGACCCGGGCGTTCCAGCGTGCGACGACCTCGTTGTAGATGTCCATGTCCATATCCATCCGCTGGAGCCGGTCCCGCCAGGACGGGTCGCGGAGGGCCGCGCTGGTCCAGGCGCCGGGCGGGCACGCCGCGTCCGTCCGCTGGACGGCCATGCCCTTCCAGGAGACCATGGGGTAGACGCGGCAGGCGTCCGGCCGGTCGGCGTAGATGCCGCAGCGCGAGTAGCCGCCCCCCAGTTCGAGCAGGAAGACGCAGGCCCGGTGCCGGGCGTAGCGCCCCTTCTTCGCCAGGGCCATGGCGTAGAGCGGCCCGTCCGGGGCGAGGCGGAAGCCGTCGATGGCGCCCGGCGGGTTCGGATAGACGACGACGAACTCCTCCGGGGCGAGGCGCTGGCGCGTGCTGATGCGCCAGACGTCGCGCCCGACCAGGGGCACGACGTAGACGCGGCAGCAGAGACCGCAGGTGGCGCAGGGGTCCGGCGGCGTGCTCACGCGCGGCCCCCCTCATCGCCCGCGGCCAGCGCGTCGTACGTGTGCAGGAGATAGTCGCAGTAGGCGATGAAATCAGGGTGCGGGCCGGCCGCGCCCGCGGCTACCCGGCGGTTCCAGGCCTCGACCACCGCGATGTACTCCTCGGCCTCGGCCTGACAGCGGGCCGCCAGGGCGCGCTCGTGGGCGATGTCCACGTCGGCCAGGGACCAGGCACGGCAGGTACAGCCGCGCGGGTCCAGGCAGAGCACCTCGCCGACGAGCCGGGCGGGAAAGGCCTGGCAGGCGAGCGGGCGATTGGCGCCGAGGCCGCAGCGGTGACTGCCGGCGCCGGTGCGCAGGAGGAAGATGCAGGGCGGCGGCGTGGCGGTCCGCCGGCTCGGCTGTTTGGCAAGGGCGATCCGGAAGCGGCGGCCGCTCGTATCAAGGATGAAGGCGTCGCGTCGCGGCGTCGGCGTCGGGAAGTAGACGAGGAAGGACCACGGCGGCGTACCGAGGGCGCGCGCGATGCGCCAGATATCGCGGCCGCTGGGGATGACGACCGCCGCGCAGCAGGTCTTCGGCCGGCAGGCGAGCCAGATCTCCTCCTTGCGCGAGAGCGGCGCGGTGTCCATGGTCCGCCTCCCGGTCCGGGTGCGCCGGCAGTCTTGCCGGCGCGGCTGCCTGATTGTAGCCAGCAGGGCCGCCGCGTGCAAGGGGCCGGTCCGGCGCACCAGCCCCGCCGGCCGCGTGGAAAGGCGGCGGGTCCCTCCCAGAATTCGCGCCCGACGGGGCAGGCCCATCCTCCGGGGGAGGCATTGACGCGCGGCAGGGGCGGTGATAGGATGGGCACCGCTCTCGGGATGAGCGCCGCGCTGCATGGACCGGTCGATGCCGGCATGGGCGCCGCGCCTGGAGCGGTTCGGGCGCGCTTCCCGAGCAGGGGCGATCACATTCTTTTGAGGATGGCAATGCAGCGAGTGAGCAATCGGCGACGCTTTCTTGAGCTGGCCGCTGTGAGCGTTGCGACCACGGTGATCGCGGCGGCCTGCGCGCCGGCCAGCGTATCCAGTCCGACGCAGGCCCCGGCGGCGGCCGGGTCGCCCGCGCCGACGCAGCCAGCGGCCGCGACCGCGACGCAGGCGCCGTCAGCCGCCGCGCCGACGCCCACCAGCGCTCCGGCTCCGGCCGCGGGTGCGACGGCAACGCCCTCGGGCTTTGGCAAGTTCACCGCCCAGCCCGTGACGGCTCCGCCGGGCTACACGCCGGCTACCGGAAAGCTGGAGATCTTCTCCTGGTGGACGAGCGGGGGCGAGGTCGAGGCCCTGAACTACCTGTACGGGGACTTCAAGGCGCTCAATCCCCAGTGCGAGATCGTCAACTCGGCGATCACCGGCGGCACGGCCTCCGGCGGCAATATGAAGGCGGTCCTGCAGACCCGCATGATGGGCGGCGACCCGCCGGAGTCGTTCCAGATCCACCTCGGCCACGAGCTCTTTGACAGCTACGTCGTGGCCGGCAAGATGGAGCCGCTGGATACCCTCTACGCCGACGAGGGCTATGACAAGGTCTTCCCGAAGATGCTCATCGAGCTCGCCTCGTACCAGGGCAAGCCGTACTCGGTCCCGTGCAACATTCACCGGACCAATGTGCTCTGGTACAACACGGCGATGCTCAAGGACATCGGCGCCGAGCCGCCGACGACCTGGGATGAGCTCCTCGCCATCGCCGAGAAGCTGAAGGCGAAGGGCGTGGGCACGCTCGGCCTGGCCGAGAGCAGTCCGGGGCCGTCGGCCCAGCTCTTCGAGTCGATCCTCATGGGCCATTCGTTCCTCGGCCCGGCCGGCTACCGCGGCCTCTTCACCGGCGAGACGAGCTGGAGCGACCCGAAGATCACTGATGCCCTGAATCTCCTCGCCAAGCTGATCCCGTACTTTAACCCCGATTACCTGAGCGTCAGCTGGGGAGACATCAACGACCTGATGATCAATCGGAAGGTCGCGATGATGGTCATGGGCGACTGGACCCCCGGCGTGCTCTGGTCGAAGGGGTTCAACGACTTCGGCTGGGCGGATCCGCCGGACGGCAAGGGCATCTACGCCTTCACGTCAGACTCGTTCGGCCTGCCCAAGGGGGTCAAGAATCGCCAGGCGGCGATCAACTGGCTCAAGGTCTGCGGCTCCAAGCACGGCCAGGAGGGCTTCAATTTCTACAAGGGTTCTATCCCGGCACGCACAGATGCCGATCTGAGCCAGTATACCGACTACCACAAGTGGGCCAACAAGCTGTGGACGGACCCCAAGACCGAGATCGTCGGGTCCATCGTCCACGGCGTTGCCGCCAAGCCCAGCTTTAACGTGGACTTCCAGACCGCCATCAACGTCTTCGTGACGAAGAAGGACGTCACGGCGGCCCGGGAGGCCCTGCTCAAGGCGGCGAAGGACGCCGGCTTCAAGACCTGATCGGCGTGACGGCCGCGCCGGGGATAGGCGGAGCAGTGCGGACGTGGGCCCCGGCGGAGCGGGCTGAGTAGTGCGGGGGCGGCGCGGCCGCCCCCGGGTGAGGACGGGATCGCCACCCGGCGGGGGCTCAGCCGGCCGCGGTGCGGGTGGGTGCCGAGTGTTCTGATCCTGGCGGGGGATGATGCAAACGACGAACGGTCGTGCAGTATCGGGCGATTCGGGCATCGCCGCGGTCGCTCCGGCCTCCCGGGCGCGGCGGCGGCTAAGTTGGCTGCGCGGTGACCGGGCGCTCGCCGTGCTGGTGCTGAGCCCCTCGATCATCGCGGTGGCGGTCTTCATCTACAGCTTCATTCTCTGGAGCTTCTACATCTCGACGGTTAAATGGAACGATTTCGTCCCCAACTATACCTTCGTCGGTCTCGAGAACTGGATCACTATCTTCAGCGACAGCCGCTTCCTGACCGATCTCCGGAACCTGGTGCTGTACGCGGCGGGGTTCATGAGCCAGTGCATCATTCTGGGGTTCATCCTGGCCGTTCTGATCGATCAGAAGATTACGGGCGAGTCGATCTTCCGCACGATCTTCATCTTCCCCTTCGCAGTCTCGGGCATCGTGACCGGCGTTGCCTGGCGCTGGCTGATGCGGCCCGAGGCGGGGCTCAATCTGCTCTTTCACAGTGTCGGGCTCGACTTTCTGCGCTCGCCCTGGTATACCGATCCGAACACCGGCATCCTGGCCGTGTCGGTGGCCGGGGCCTGGCAGTTCTCCGGGTACGTGATGGCGCTCTACCTGGCGGCCCTGCGCGGCATCTCCAACGACCTGCGGGAGGCGGCGGCGATTGACGGCTGTAATACCTTTAACCTCTATCGCTACGTGATCGTTCCCCTCCTTACGCCCACGACCTTCACCGCGATCGTGCTGACCGGCATGGGGTCGATCCGCGTCTTTGATATTCCTGCGGTGATCGGGACGGGGGCGGCCTTCGGCGCCGATGCCATGGCGAACTATATGTTCACCCTGACCTTTACCTCGCTGAAGTATGCGCTCGGCGCGACGATCGCCTCGGTGATGATCCTTCTGTCGGCGTTCCTGGTCGTGCCGTATTTGCTGAGCATGCGGAGGGAGGCCGAGCAGTGACGTTCCAGAGGCTGTGGGCGCGCGGGGCGATCTACATCGTCCTTCTCTGCTTTGCCGCGTATTACCTGATGCCGATCTACCTGCTGGTCATCACGAGCTTGAAGACCAACGCGGAAGTCAACATCGACTGGATGTGGCGGCTTCCGAACGGCATTCACTTCGACGGCATTAACCAGGCCTGGCCGAGGGTATCGGCCAACTTCATCAACAGCATCATCATTACCGTTCCTGCGGCCATCATCTCGTCTTTTATCGGCTCGATCAATGGGTACATCTTCTCCAAGTGGAAGTTCCGCGGCTCGAACACGATCTTCATCCTGTTCCTGCTCGGGATGTTCCTGCCCTATCAGGGCATTCTCATTCCGCTGGTCCAGACGCTGATGTTCTTGCACCTGTATGCCACGATCATCGGGGTGATCTTCGTTCACTGCATCTTCGGCATTCCGATCACCGCGCTGATGTTTCGGAGCTACTTCGCCGGCGTCCCGAGCGAGCTGGTCGATGCGTGCAAGATCGATGGGAGCGGCTTTTTTGGCATCTATCGCTATCTGATGCTGCCGATCGCGTTCCCGGCTTTCGCGGTTGTCCTGATCTGGCAGTTCACGACGATCTGGAATGACTATCTGATCGGACTGGTGGTGCTGAGCAATCCGCTCCTGGCACCGATCAACGTGGCGGTCCAGAACCTCGCCGGGACCTATACGACCCAGTGGCAGGTGCAGATGTCGGGTGCGCTGATCGCGGCACTGCCGACGATCGTGGTGTATCTGGCGCTGGGCAAGTTCTTCATGCGCGGCCTGCTGGCTGGGTCGGTGAAGGGCTGATCTGTCCCCGTCTGCCGCGCTGTGGGGTCTGGTGCATCATCGGACTGCGCCTCCTCTGGCGCCCGGGCGGTGCGGGGGATGCGCGGCGCGCCGGGGGGTCGGGCCAGGAGCGGCCCGACGGGAGGGTGCGATGGAC